>Ga0207701_10001192_pt1 | contig 27542 bp, 23 predicted proteins | sample KBSSwiSSwithPhiX_FD_184294 | JGI IMG/M metagenome (GOLD analysis project Ga0207701, IMG submission 184294) | Switchgrass rhizosphere bulk soil microbial communities from Kellogg Biological Station, Michigan, USA, with PhiX - S5 (SPAdes) (version 2) | ecosystem: Environmental > Terrestrial >... | reverse complement strand
CCAAGTGGACCTGGCAATCCGCGGCAACCGCGAGGCGCTCAGCCGGGTCGGCGGCGACGAGGTGGTGGCGTATGTGGACCTTGCCGGGCTGGGCCCCGGCCAGTACTCGCTGACGGTGCACGCCGACTCTCCGCCGGACGCGGGGGTCACCCGCGTCGAGCCCGCGTCAGTGCAGGTGCGAATCACCAGTGGCAAACATTGAGACGACAGGCAAGCCGCAAGAGCCGCGCGCCCCGGTGCCGCAGCTGTTCGGCACGGACGGTGTTCGCGGTGTCGCCGGGCGTTATCCACTCGACCACGCCACGGTCCGGCGTCTGGGTGCCGCGCTGGTGCGGGCGCAAAACGGTGGCCGCAAGGAGCCGCTGCACGTCCTCGTCGGCCGCGACACGCGCGAGTCGGGCGAGTGGATCGAGGCCGAGCTCGCGCACGGCGCGTCGGGCGAGGGCGCGATCTTCACCAGCGCCGGCGTCGTGCCGACGCCCGCGGTGGCCTACCTGACGCGCACCGGCATCTACGACGCGGGCGTGGTGATTTCGGCGTCGCACAACCCGTTCGAGGACAACGGCATCAAGGTGTTCTCCGGCAAGGGCGAGAAGTTCACCGAGCGCGTCGAGCGTGAGGTCGAGGCGATCATCGCCGACCCTGCGTGGGAGGCGCGCGGCGGCACGCCGGCGCCGGTCCCGCACGAAGAGCTCGTCGCCGCGTACCTCGATCACCTGCGCGCGGTGTTTCCCGAAGCGCCGACGCTCGGCCAGTTCAGAATCGCGATCGACTGCGCGAACGGCGCGACGACGCCGGTGGCGCCGGAATTGTTCAGAAGCCTCGGCCTCGAGACCATCGTCGTCGGGAATCAGCCCGACGGCCGCAACATCAACCTGAAATGCGGATCGACGCACCCCGAGCTGCTGTCCCGGACCGTCGTCGAGCAGGGATGCCGGATGGGCGTCGCGTTCGACGGCGACGGCGACCGCGCGATCTTCGTCGACCATCTCGGGCAGGTCGTCGACGGCGACGCGGTGCTGCTGATGTGCGGCCGGCAGCTGCAGACCGAAGGGCGCCTGCGCGGCAACGCCATCGTCGCGACGGTGATGAGCAACATCGGCCTCGAGCTGGCGTTGAAGCCGCTCGGTATCGAGCTGGTCCGCACCTCGGTGGGCGACAAGTACGTGATGGAAGAGATGCTGAACCGCGGGCTGTCACTGGGCGGCGAGCAATCAGGGCACATCATCTTCTCCGACTACCTCTTCACCGGCGACGGGTTGTGCACGGCGTTGAACGTGCTGCGGACGGTCGCGCTGACCGGTCGGACGCTCGCGAACCTCGCCGCCGATCTCACCACCTATCCGCAGGTGCTGCTCAACGTGCGCGTTCGCGAAAAGGTGGAGCTGAAGAGTGTGCCCGAAGTCGCGGCCGCGATCGCGCGGGTCGAAGCGCGCGTCGCCGGGCAGGGGCGGCTGCTGGTGCGCTACTCGGGCACCGAGCCGCTGCTGCGGGTGATGCTCGAAGGAGAGCATCAGGACGAAATTCGCGGCTGGGCGCAGGAGATCGTGGACGTCGTCAAACGGGTACTTGGATGACGGGGCGCTCGTGCAGGGTGCACTCGGACGGGGCGCTCGTGCAAGGTGCAAGCGGACGGGGAGTTCGTGCAACGTGCGCGAGGACGAGGAGTTCGTGCAACGTGCTGGTGCATGGTGCATCGTGATCATCGATGACGCGGCTATCGGTTAACGTCAACAAAGTCGCCACGCTCAGGAATTCGCGCGGCGGGCATTCGCCGGACGTGCTCGAAGCGGTGGGCGTCTGCGTCGACGCCGGCTCGCCGGGGATTACGGTGCACCCGCGCGCGGATCGGCGTCACATCACGCCTGAAGACGTGCGGGCGATCGCGACGTATCTGCGCGAGCGCACGCCCGGCGTTGAGTTCAACATCGAAGGCGACCCGCGCGACGAACTGCTCGCGCTGGTCGAGGACGTGCAGCCGGACCAGTGCACGCTGGTGCCGGTCGTGCCCGGCGAGGTGACCAGCCAGGCGGGGTGGCAGCCAGGGCCGGCTACCGAGCGGATGGCGGACGTGATCGAGAACTTTCACGCCCGGAAGATCCGCGTCAGCCTGTTCGTCGACGCGGTCGCCGATCCGATTCGCTGGGCGGCGTCGGTCGGCGCCGACCGGGTCGAGCTCTACACGGAGCCGTTCGCGCGCGCCTTCGAGCGCGGCCCCGACCTCGGGCGCCGTGCGTTCGCGCAGTACGCCGACGCGGCGCGGCTGGCACACTCGCTGGGACTCGGCGTCAACGCCGGCCACGATCTCGACCTCGGCAACCTGCTGATCTTCCGTGATCTGCCGTTTCTCGACGAAGTGTCGATCGGCCACGCCATCATGTCGCGGGCGCTGTTTGTCGGGCTGTCGACCGTCGTGCGCGAGTACCTGCAGGTGCTCGCCGGGCGCAGCGACGGTGGACTATGATCAGCTGACTTCCACCGTAAGGCGGTGCTTGTGCACCGCCTCGAGGCGCCGCTGAAGCGGCGCCCTACGTACGAGAGGCGCCCTACGTTCGAGAGATGAGATGAAAACCGACGCCATTGCGTTTGGCATCGCCGGGATATTGTTCGGGCTGATTGCCGGCTGGATCATCGGGTCGCAGCAGGGCGTTGCCCGTGTGCCTGCCGCGCCGGCCGCAGCCAGCGCGCCGCAAGGCGGCGGTTCGGGGACGACGCGCGCGGCGGTGCTCGACGAGACGCAGGTCAACGCGCTCAAGACCGTGGCCGAGCGCGAGACGTCGAACGCGACGCCGCGGGTGCAGCTCGGCAACCTCTATTTCGACGCCGAGCGCTACGACGAAGCGATTAAGTGGTACGGCGACGCGATCAAGCTGTCGCCGAAGGACGTCGACGTCAGCACCGACCTTGGCGTCAGCTACTACTACTCGAACCAGCCGGACAAGGCGCTCGAGCAGTTCAACCACTCGCTCTCGCTCGATCCAAAGCACGGCAAGACGCTGCTCAACGTCGGCATCGTCAAGGCGTTCGGCAAGCAGGATCTCGACGGCGCCGCCAAGGCCTGGCAGGAAGTGATCCGGCTCGCGCCGGACAGCCCCGAGGGACAGGCCGCGAAGCGCGCGCTCGACAGCCTGCAGTCGGCGCATCCGCCGGCACCTGGCGCCGGGGGCGGCGATGGCGCGGCGCGGAAACCGGGTGCGTGATGTTCCGCGTTCTCCTGTTCATGCTCCTCGTCTTCTTCGTCAGCCGTGCCATCTGGCGGCTGTTCGACGGAATCGTCGAAGGGGCCTCGCGCCAGCGGCCGCGCTCGAGCAGCCGCGCGCCGGAGCAGGGGGTGGCGATGGTGCGCGATCCGGTCTGCGGGACGTTCGTCCTGCCCGGCAGCGCGGTCACCCTCGTCGAAGGTCGCGCCCGCCTCTACTTCTGCTCTGACGACTGCCGCGAGAAATACCGCGCCCGCATCGCATGAGCAGCGAATCCTCGCTCCGCGCCGACATCGTCGAAGTCGGGCGCCGGATGTACGCGCGCGGCTACACCGCCTCGAACGACGGCAACATCAGCGTCCGGCTCGGCGCCGACCGGCTGCTCATGACCCCGAAAAGCGTCTGCAAGGGGTTCATGACGCCCGACATGATGTGCATCACCGATCTCGACGGGCGCAAGCTCCAGGGCGATCGCGATCCGTCGTCCGAGATGCTGATGCACCTCGAGGTCTACCGCCACCGGCCCGACGCGCAGGCGGTCGTGCACGCGCACCCGCCGACGGCGACCGGGTTCGCGGTCGCCGGCATCCCGCTCGATCGCGCGGTGCTGGCCGAGGTCTTGACGACGCTCGGGAGCATTCCGATTGCGGAGTACGCGACGCCGTCGACGAAGGAGCTGCCCGAGGCGGTGCGCAAATACATCAAGGCGCACGACGGCATGCTGCTGGCGAACCACGGCGCGCTCACCGTCGGCGGCGATCTGTTCGGCGCGTACTACAAGATGGAAACGATCGAGCACTTCGCGAAGATCAGCCTGGTCGCGCGGATGCTCGGGCGCGAGAACCTGCTGTCGCGCGACGAGGTGATGCGGCTGCAGGAGCTGCGCGGCAGCTACGGGATCAAGGCGCCGGCGCCGATCTGCGCCGAGACCGGGCCGGATGCCGACACGGGGGCGGCCTTCGACGCATCGTGTCAGACGGTGCAGGCGCCCGCAGGCGCCGGCGCGCGGCTCGTACCAGACATCATCACCGGCGCGGCCAAGTCGCCGGCGGGGTCGGAAGAAATTCGGCTAACATACCGTGAGCTTTCAGCGCTGATCGAAGACGCTGTGCGGAACTTACGCTGAGGTGCAGGGTGCAGGGTGCAGGGTGCAAAGGTGCACGGTGCGAGGGTGCATGGTGCCAGCGGCAGCACCTAGCAACCAGCAACTAGCAGCCAGCAACTGCACTTGAAGGAGATACCAATGGGTGAGGCGCTCGGAATGATCGAAACCAAAGGCCTGGTGGCGATGATCGAAGCGGCCGACGCGATGGTCAAGGCTGCCAAGGTCACGCTCGTCGGCTGGGAGAAGATCGGGGCCGGCTACGTCACGGCGATCGTGCGCGGCGACGTCGCGGCGGTGAAGGCGGCGACCGATGCCGGCGCGGCGGCGGCACGGCGGGTCGGCGAGCTCGTCTCGGTGCACGTCATCCCGCGGCCGCACGCGAACCTCGAAGACGCATTGCCGATCGGCAAGGCCAACGCAACGGTGAAGGCCTAGAAAAAGGGTTCTGGGTTCAGGGTTCCAGGTTCAGGGTTCGCGTTCGGTTCGGGGTTCTTGGTTCTGGGTTCGGGGTTCGAACGCAGGACGGAGAACCCAGAACGAGGAACCAAGAACCAAGAACCAAGAACCAAGAAGCAAGAACCCGAACCAACCCGGAACCCCGAACCCGGAACCAGGAACCGAACGCGAACCCTGAACCCAGAACCCTGAACCCCGAACCTCTTCATGCTTCTCGGCAAAATCGTCGGCACCGTCGTCGCCACGCGCAAGGATCCCCGCCTCGTCAGCAGCAAGCTGCTCGTCGTCCGCCCGATGGATCCGCGCGGCAAGGCCGAGGGCAACTATCTCGTCGCCGTCGACACGGTCGATGCCGGCGTCGGCGAAACGGTGCTCGTCGTCAGCGGCAGCTCCGCGCGGATGGCGTCGGGGCTGAAGGATTGCCCGGTCGACGCCGCGATCATCGGCATCGTCGACGAGATCGAGGTCAGCGACTAGCCATGCAGCTGGCCCGCGTCATCGGCGACGTCGTGATGACCCGCAAGGACGACCAGCTCGCCGGCATCACGCTGCTCATCGTGCAGCCGCTGACGCCCGATCGACAGCCGGCCGGGCGTCCGATCGTCGCCGTCGATTCGATGGGGGCCGGGGTCGGCGAGGAAGTGTTCTTCGTCCGCGGCAAGGAAGCGAGCTTCCCGTTCTATCCCGCCGAGCCGCCGGTCGATGCCGGGATTGTCGGCATCGTGGATCGATGGGATGTCGGGTAATCGAGTGATCTGGTGATTGATTGCACGATTGACCAATCGAATTACCCGATCACCTGATTACCCAATTCAATTACCCGATTACCCGATTACCCGATGCAGATTGGCAGAGTCATTGGCACTGTCGTCGCGACGCAGAAGCATCGCAAGTTCGAGGGCGCGAAGCTGCTGCTCGTGCAGCCGCTGAACATCGACGACACGCCGCGCGGCAACGCGCTGCTGGCGGTGGACGGCGTCGGCGCCGGCGTGGACGAGAAGGTGCTGGTCGTGCTCGAGGGTCGTGCGGCGGGCGAGGCGCTCGGGCAGAAGGGCGCTCCTGTGGACGCGGCAGTCATCGGCATCATCGACACGGTGACCGTGCATGAATGATCAGGAGCTGCGGGAGATGATCCGCGGGTCGATCGCGCGCCATCTGGGCACGGCCGACGACGCGACGGTCCGCCTGAGGGCGGACACGACCTACGGAAGCGCTCACGCCAGCCATTTGCGTCTGCCGCTCGTCAGCGGCGACGAGGACGGCGCGTGCGTAATCGAACCGTCGGTGCGCTGCAACCACTGCGGATATTGTTTGTCGATGGGGCACTGAGGCGGGGCCGACGTTCCGCCCTATTGAGGCGGGGCTCAAGCCCCGCCCTACGTACGCTGAAGCCCTGCCCTACGTCTGCAGAGACCCAGCCCTGCGTGCGCGGGGCCCTGCTTTAGCAACGCCACCAACCAGATGCCAGTTGTTCTCGTTACCCGGAGGCTGCCGTCGTCAGTCCTTTCCAAGCTGGAAGGCATTGCCGAGGTCGATCTCTATACCGGCGAGGGCGCGATTCCACCGGCAGAGCTGCGCGCGCGAATCGCTGACAAGGATGCGCTCGTCTGCCAGCTCACAGACGCGATCGACCGGTCGGTTATCGACAGCGCGGCGCGGCTGAAGGTGATCGCCAACGTCGCCCAGGGCTACAACAATATCGACCTCCCGTACGCGCGGTCGCGCCAGATCGTCGTCACCAACACCCCGGACGTGCTCACCGAATCGGTCGCCGACTTCACCTGGGCGCTGATCCTCGCGATTACGCGTCGGTTGTCGGAAGGAGAGCGCCTGCTCCGGCGCGGCGAGTGGAAAGGCTGGGCGCTCGACTTCATGCTCGGCTCGGAGCTGCGCGGCAAGCAGCTCGGGCTGATCGGCGTCGGCCGGATCGGCCGCGCCGTCGCCGCGCGTGCGCCGGCCTTCGGGATGAAGGTCGCGTATTCGACGCGCGGCAGCGGCGGGACCGCCGGCCTCGGCGACGCGGCGGAAGCGATGTCGCTCGATCGCCTGCTCCTGACCTCCGACGTCGTGTCGCTGCACGTGCCGCTGACCGCCGACACGCGGCATCTGATCGATCAGCGCGCGTTCACGCGCATGAAGCGATCGGCTTATCTCATCAACACCGCGCGCGGTCCGGTCGTCGACGAAGCGGCGCTCGCGTGGGCGCTGCAGCACCACCTCCTGTCGGGCGCCGCGCTCGATGTCTACGAGAACGAGCCGGCCGTGCATCCCGATCTGCTCCAGCTCGAGAACGTGCTGCTGGTGCCGCACCTCGCGAGCGGCACGACCGAGACCCGCACCGCGATGGCGGCTCTCGCCGTCAGCAACGCGATCGCCGTGCTACAGGGGCAACCTCCACTGACACCGGTCCCATGACCGTCGCCAGCTTGGGGCACCTGAAAAACCGCAGAGATCGCAGAGACCGCAGAGTGTCTTTCTACTGCTTGCGGTATTGACCAGCCTCTGCGTGCTCCGCGGTCTCCGCGGTTTCGCAGGCATTGCGAATCATCACGTTGTCGCAGAGGCCAGCTGGTAGACTCAAGTGAATGCTCCACCTCGGGCGGATTGCTTGCGGGGCCGCGATCGCACTGTTCGTGCTGGCGCCAGCGCAGCTTCGCGGCGCCGACAGATGCGAATGGACCGGCATCGATCGCGTCGTCGCCATCGGCGACGTGCACGGCGCCTACGATCGCTTCGTCGAGATCCTGCAAACCGCCGGCATCGTCGACGGCAGCCTGCGCTGGGCCGCTGGCTCGACGCACGTTGTCCAGCTCGGCGACCTCGTCGATCGCGGCGACGACTCGCGCAAGGCGCTCGATCTGGTTCGACGGCTCGAGAAGGACGCCGAAAAGGCGGGCGGCCGGCTGCACCTGCTGCTCGGCAACCACGAGGCCGCGCGCATGCTCGGCGATCTGCGTCTGACCGCGCCCGGCGAATATGCCGCCTTCGTCACGGCCGACTCGGAATCGCTCCGCGAGAAGTACCTCAAGGTCGCGAAGCCAGCCAGCGACGAGGAGCGCGCGCAGCTCGTTCAGCAGCTGCCGCTCGGGTTGATCGAGATGCGCCTGGCGTTCGGGCGCGATGGCGACTATGGCAAGTGGCTGCGCGATCTGCCCGCGGTCGTCAAGATCAACGACCTCGTGTTCGTCCACGGCGGCCTCAGTCCCGCCGTCGCGCCGATGGGCTGCGCGGCGATCAACGAGCAGGTTCATCGCGACCTCACCTCGGACTTCGAGAAGACCATCGCCGCGCCGCTCGCCAGCCTGACGGCGCGGGTGGACGGCCCGCTCTGGTATCGCGGCCTCGCGCAGGAGCCGGACGACTTCGCGCCGCAGGTCGACGACATCCTCGCCAAAATGGTGGCCCGCGCCATCGTCATCGGCCACACGGTCGCGATCACCGGACGCATCACCACGCGCTACGGCGGCCGCGTCGTCCAGATCGACACCGGCATGCAGCCTGCGTACGCGCAGGGTGGCCGCGCCTCGGCGCTCGAGATCGCACGCGGCGAGGCGACGGCCATCTACGTCGACCGGCGGGATCCGATCGCGCTCCCTAAACGCGCGTCCGAGCCGGCGCCGCCGCGGCCGTGATCGCCCGTCACAAGACCGACAACGTCAACGCCGTCATGCGCGCGCTGGGGCGCGCCATCGACAAGCTGGATCTGCCCGCCGTCGAGAAGATCGCCGAGGAGTCGCAGGAAGACCCGTTCGAGGTCCTCATCGCGACGATGCTCTCGGCGCAGACGCGCGATCCGGTGACGGCCGAAGCCTCGGCGCGTCTGTTTCGCGTGGCGCGCACGCCGCGCGCGATGGCGAAGCTCACCGAGCAGGAGATTGAGCGACTGATCTACCCGGTCAGCTTCTACCGGCACAAGGCGACGCACGTCCGCGAGACGTGCCGCATCCTGGTGGAGCGCTTCAGCGGCCGTGTCCCGGACACGATGGAGGAGCTGCTGACGCTGCCCGGCGTCGGGCGCAAGACGGCGAACCTCGTGCTGATCCTCTCGTTCAGCAGCCGGAAGAACATCTGCGTCGACACGCACGTGCACCGCATCTCGAACCGCCTCGGCTGGGTGCGGACGCGAACGCCCGAGGAGACCGAGCACGCGCTCTACAAGCGCACGCGGGCGCGGTGGTGGCCGTACATCAACCTGTATCTGGTGACGTGGGGGCAGAACATCTGCCGGCCGATTTATCCCCGCTGTGGCGTGTGCGCGATCCGCGAGCACTGCCCCCAGATCGGCGTCACCAAGGTGTCGACGCGGTGACTGAGACCACGAAGAGGAATATTGTTTCCGCGTGCCTCTTCGCGGTCTTCATGCTTTCGTGGTTGGCGTGGTCGGCGTGGAACGCGTCGCTGGCGCAGTCATCGGGCCCGGTGATCGTTGTCGAGACCAGCAAAGGCACGTTCGAGTTCGAAACCTATCCCGAGGACGCGCCGAAGACCGTCGCGCACATCGTCGCGCTCGTGAAGCAGGGGTTTTACGATGGCCAGCGCATCCATCGCGCGGTGCCCGGCTTTCTGGTGCAGTGGGGCGATCCGCGCTCGCGTGACGCGGAGCAGGAAGCCGACTGGGGCCGCGGGCCCGACGCGTCGAGCGGCACGCCGGTTGGCGTCGCCGAGATCTCCAGGAAGCGGCGTCACGCCAGCGGCGCGGTAGCGATGGCGCACCCGGGCGTGCCGGCCCAAAGCGACAGCCAGATCTACGTCACGCTGGCCGACCGGCCCGATCTCGACGGCAAGTACGCGGTGTTCGGGCAGGTGGTTGACGGCGCGGACGTGCCCGCGCAGCTCGAGCGGGGCGACGTGATCAGAAGAGTGTTCGTGAAGGAGTGAGCGCGCCCTTCAGTTCCGGATAGCGCTCGATGAACTCCGGCGGGTACGCGCCCTCGATCGGTTCGCCGAGCTGCTGCTTGATCATCGCCGCGTTGGCCACCGACTTCGCCGAGAAGTGGTTGTTGGTGTAGAGATACAACTTCTTCACCAGCTGCTTCGCCGCGTCGGCGGTCTCCGCGAACTCCTTCAGCTCGTCGGCCGAGTACAGGTAGTCGTAGCGATCTTCCGACTTCTCGTGGCGCCACCACTTGGCCGCGTTCCGCCCGTGCAGGCGCATGTAATAGAAACCCTCGACGTTCGGCAGGTAGTTCTGCCGGATCGAGAAGCGGAACTTCGGCTCGTCGATCTGCACCCACGCCGCGCCGAAGCCGTTCAGGAGCGCGAGCGTCCCGGCGACGCCGTCGCTCCAGCTGCGATGCCGCAGTTCCACCGCAACCGGGTAGCCGGCGAACGCCTGCAGCAGCCAGACAAGGTAGTCGCGAGAGGCCGGCGCGTCCTTGAAGCTGGCCGGAAACTGCGCGAGCAGCGCGCCGAGCCGCCCGGACGAGGCGAGCGGGTCGATGCCGCGGCGGAAGGCATCGAGGTCGGCGTCGTTGGGCCTGGCGAGCGCGTCGAGCAGCGCCCCGTCGTGCGCGGCCGCCTCCGGCAGGCCGCCGGCGAGGCGCTCGCGAAACATCCTCGGGTGTGTGAACTGCTGATAGAGCTTGACCGAGAACTCGAAGTTCGCCGGCGTCCGCTCGGCCCATTTGCGCGTGACCTCGGCGCGCGGCTGGCCGTAGAACGTCGAGTTCACCTCGACGGTATCGAAGTGCTCGGCGTAGAAAGCGAGCTCGTCGAACCCCTTCGGCCGCCGCCGCGCGGGCGGGTAGAAGACGCCGTTCCAGGTGCCCTTGCCCGACGGGTAGTTCCAGCCGGCCGTGCCGATGCGGAGGTTAGAGCTTGGCGTACTTGTCCTTGTCGAAGCCGAAGATGACCTGCGACCCCTTGATCATGATCGGCCGCCGGATGAGGTTTGGGTTCTCCAGCATCATCGCGATTGCCTCCTTCTTCGACTTCGGCAGCGGCCGCTCCTTGAACACCGGGCTGCGGGTGCTGACGTAGTCGAGGAAGCGCTCAGCGTCGATGTGCTTCTCGAGGAACTCGCGCGACGGCGGCTCCTTGTTGATGTCGATCTGATTCACGTCGATCCGGCTCTCGTCCAGAAAACTTCTGGCGTTTTTGCAGGTGGTTCAGGTCGGCTTCGTATAGAAGGTCGGCTTGGGCATGGAGATAAGATAGTAGAAAGGCTGGAAGGCGAAAAGGCTGGAACGTGGCCTTCTCGCCCTCGAGCCTTGCTGGTTTTTCTGTCAATGTTAACAGTCAACGAGATTTTCCATTCGATTCAAGGTGAATCGTCCCTGGCAGGACGCCCCTGCGTGTTCGTGCGCCTGACCGCGTGCGATCTGCGCTGCTCGTGGTGCGACACGCCGTACGCGTTCCACGAAGGGCGCAAGATGTCGGTGGACGAGGTCGTCGCCGCGGTGGACGACACCGGCTGCCCGCTGGTCGAGATCACCGGCGGCGAGCCGCTGCTGCAGGAGGACGTGTATCCGCTGATGGATCGCCTGCTCGCCGCGGGCCGCACCGTGATGCTCGAAACCGGCGGCCATCGCCCGATCGCGCGCGTGCCGCACGCGGTCCTCAAGATCGTCGACGTCAAGTGCCCCGGGAGCGGCGAGGCGGACAAGAACGACTGGGACAACCTGAATCGCCTGGCGCCGCACGACGAGGTGAAGTTCGTCGTCAAGGACCGCGCCGATTACGAGTTCGCCAAGGACGTGATCGCGCGCTACGACCTGCCGTCGCGTGCCGCCGCGGTCCTGATGTCGCCGGTCCACGGCGTGCTCGATCCCAAAACGATCTCGGAATGGATCCTCGCCGATCGCATCCCGGTGCGGCTGCAGCTCCAGCTGCACAAGTACATCTGGTCGCCGACGACGCGAGGCGTTTAGACAATGCGGATTGCGGATTGCGGATTGCGGATTGATTGGCGATTGGACTCCACACTCGCCAATCCGCAAATCTCGAATCCGCAATCCTCGAATCCGCAATCCGCAATCAATCCGCAATCCGCGATCCGAGATCCGCAATGGCGCGCGCGGTAGCGCTCCTCAGCGGCGGCCTCGACTCCTACACCGCCGCCGCAATTGCGAAGGCGCAGCGCTTCACGCTGTATGCGCTCACGATCCACTACGGCCAGCGGCACGCGCGCGAGATTGAGGCGGCGCGCGCCGTTGCCGCCGCGCTCGGCGTCGAGCGCCACCTCGAGCTCGAGGTCGACCTGCGCTCGATCGGCGGCTCATCGCTGACCTCCGACGCGCCGGTGCCGCACGAGCGCGATCTCGACGTCACCGTCATCCCCTCGACCTACGTCCCCGCTCGCAACACCATCTTTCTCTCGCTCGCGCTCGGCTGGGCCGAGGTCGTCGGCGCGCACGACATCGTCATCGGCGTCAACGCCCTCGACTATTCGGGCTATCCGGACTGCCGCCCCGAATTCATCGCCGCCTTCGAGCGGCTGGCGCAGCTCGCCACGCGCGAGGGTGTCGAGGGCGGCGGCCGCCTCCGTGTGCACACACCGCTGATTGCGCTCAGCAAGGCCGACATCATCCGGCGCGGCCTCGAGCTCGGGCTCGACTACGGGCTGACCCACAGCTGCTACGACCCGACGCCGTTCGGGCGCCCGTGCGGCAGCTGCGACAGCTGCGTCCTTCGATCCCGGGGTTTTGCCGAAGCCGGCCTCCCCGACCCGCTGGTCATGGGCTAAGATCGCGCGAAACCGCGTGCGCATCCTTAGAGGCCAGCCCATCCGGCGCCAGGTCGTTGGTATTACCGTCGCGCTGCTCGTGCCATTTGCGATCGCCGCTGCCTGGACTGCCAACCTCACCAGATTCGAACACGTCGACGAGCTCCGCGAGCAGGCGGGCGCCCTGGCGGCGACCGCCGGCGCGTATCTCGATCAGTACATGAGCGGCCTCGACTCGATGGCGTCCGCGCTGGCGCGCCATCCGGCCGTGATCGCGCTCGATCGTTCCGAATCGGATCCCGCCTTCGCGGCGGTGCTGCGCGATCAGCCGCTGCTCGTCAACATCATCCTCACCGACACCGAAGGCAACATCAAGGCGAGCGCCCTCCCGTCGGGCAACATCAGCAAGGTGTCGGCGCTGGCCGAGGTGAGGCAGGTCGTCAGCTCGGGCCGGCCCGTTGTCAGCGAACTGGTGACCGGCGCCGTGTCGGGCCGGGCGACGGTCGCGCTCGCGTATCCGGTGCGCGGCCGCTCTGGTGCGATCGACGGCGTCCTCGCTCTCGCCCTCAACCTGGAGCGGCTCGAAACGCTGTTTCGCGGCGTGCCGTTGCCCGAGGATTCCGTCGTCACGCTGACCGACGCGAAGAGCCGCGTCCTCGCGCGCAGCCGCGACGCCGGCGTCTACATCGGCAAGCCGCTCGGCCCGCAGCCAACCTCGCCGCGCGACGTCCCGCGCACGCAGGTCCTCGCCGGCCCGGATCGGATCGAGCGCGCTTACGGCAACGCCGTAATCGAACGCGGCCCGTGGCTGCTGAGTGTCGGTATTCCCACCAGCCTCGCGATTTCGCGGGTCGCGCCGCTCGTCCGCCGCAACCTGATCATTGCTCTCCTCGCGATCGGCGCGGTGCTGCTGCTCGCGCTCGTACTCTCGACCCAGATTACCCGCGGCCTCAACGGTGTCCGCGACGCGGCCCGCAAGATCGCCGGCGGCGATCTCTCGACCCCGCCGCGGACCGCCGTGCCCAACCGCGAGCTCGCCGAACTGCAGGACGCGTTTGCCACGATGGCCGCCAACCTGCGCGAAGCCCACGACGCGCTCGATCACCAGGTCGAACAGGAGCGCAAGATGCGCGAGACGCTGCAGTCGCTGCAGCGGCAGGTCGTCCGCCAGGAGCGCCTGGCGGCGGTCGGCGTACTCGTGTCGGGCGTTGCGCACGAGCTGAACAACCCGCTGCAGGCGATTCTCGGCACCGCCGAACTCCTCGAGCGCCACCGCGAGCTCGGCCCGGAGGCGCTGGAAGAGGTCGCGTTCGTGAAGACGCAGAGCGGCCGCGCGCGCGAGATCATCCGCAACCTCTCGCGCTTCAGCAGCCAGCAGTCCGGGCCGCCGACCCTCGTCGACCTGCGCGACGTCATCGGCGAAGTCGTCCAGCTGCGGCGCCGCGATCTCGACAACCTCTCGATCGGCCTCGACGTCGAGATGACGACCTCCCGCAAGGTGTACGCGAACTTCACCGAAGTCGAGCAGGTGACGCTGAACTTCGTCATCAACGCGCAGCAGGCGATCGAGTCCGCTGCGCGCAAGCGCGGCCGCATTCTGATTCGCGTGTTCGACGCCGGCAAGAAAGTCCGGCTCGAAGTGCAGGACGATGGTCCCGGGGTGAAGCCGGAAGACGAGCCGAAGCTGTTCCAGCCCTTCTTCACGACCAAGCCGGTGGGCAAGGGCACCGGGCTCGGCCTGTCGGTCAGCTACGGCATCATCGAGTCGTACGGCGGCGCAATCGGCTATCGCAACAACGAGTGGGGCGGCGCCACGTTCTTCTTCGAGCTGCCGGTGACCGAGCCTGCCGCGCGGCCGATCACGCCCGCCAGGGGCACACCGAGACCCGATGACCGACCGCCTCTATTACACCGACCCGTATCTAAGGGCGTTTGACGCGACGATCGATCGGGTCGAGGAACGCGACGGCCGCGTCCTGGTCCGCCTCGATCGCACAGCGTTCTATCCCACCTCGGGCGGCCAGCCTTACGACACCGGTCTTCTCGGCGGATCGCGCGTTCTCGACGTCGTCGACGAAGACGACGGGTCGATCGTGCACGTCGTCGAGCAGACCGGAATGTGGCAAGCAGGCAGCGAAGCCCACGGCGAGATCGACTGGGCGCGGCGCTTCGATCACATGCAGCAGCACACCGGCCAGCATGTGCTCTCGGCCGCATTCGATCGGCTGTTCGGCGTCCGCACGGTCAGCTTTCATCTCGGCGCGGCCGCTTCAACAATCGATCTGGCGCGCGAGCTGTCGCCGGCAGAAGTTGGCGCGGCAGAGACCGAGGCGAACCGCGTCGTCTGGGAGGATCGGTTGGTGGCGATCCGCTTCGCGAGCGCCGAAGAGGCCGCAGCGATGCCGCTCCGCAAGGAAGCGGCCCGCGGAGGGACGCTTCGGCTGATCGACATCGACGGCTTCGATCTGTCCGCCTGCGGCGGCACGCACGTCGCGCGAACGGGCGGCATCGGCGTCATCGTCGTCGCGTCGTGGGAGCGCTTCAAGGGAGGCCACCGCGTCACCTTCCTGTGCGGCGGCCGCGCGCTCGCGGGATATCGAGGGTTCCGCGACGCCGTGACGGGATCCGTGCAGCGGTTGTCGGTGCTGCCGGAAGAATTGCCCGGGGCGATCGATCGCCTGCAGGCGGATGCGAAGGAGCAGAAGCGCTCGCTCGGGGCGCTGCAGATCGAGCTGGCCCGCTACCGTGCAGATGAGCTCGCATTCTCGGCGGAGGAAGTGACTCTGAAGCCCGAGGCGTCGGGCGGGGCCGCTGAGGTCTGCCGCCTGGTCGCCAGGGCCGTCGACACGGACGCCAACGGTCTCAAGGCTCTGGCGACGGCCATTGCCGCCAAGCCGGGCTACATCGTCGTCCTGGTCTCGACTTCCGCGCCCTCGCTGGCGGTCGTGGCGCGGTCTGCGGACGTGAATGTGCCTGCGCAGCGACTGCTATCGTCTCTCCACTCGGCTTTCGGGGGACGGGGCGGCGGTAAGGCAGATTTCGCGCAGGGTGGAGGACTCGGCGGCTCCCCTGAAGCTGTTCTCACCGCTGCTCACGACCTCATCTCGCAGCCGTAACACGCCTCCGTCACGGGTCGTCGGTTTCGAGATCGTAAGCCGACTGCAGATCTGTAGGACGCTCTGCCGAATCCTGGCTTTCGTCGTCTTGCGATATTTGCCTTTCACAATCGTGTGTCGATTGCAGATTTGTAGCTCCCTCCGCGACGTCTGAACCGGTCTACCCGGGCGCGCCTGCGATCTGCTTCTGTTTTTCTCCGGAAAGCCTGCTCGCCTCGATCTCAGCCGTGACTCCGCGTTGATGGCACTTCTGTTGCCCTGTATGTCCGTGGCGCGCGCTCGCGCACGCCAAAAATTCCGGACAACTCAGGGAGAGGAAGATGCGGATTCGAGCCCCGTATTGGGGAGCGGTCTCGGTGCTGGTGTGCCTGCTTGCGACCGCGTCGCTGGTCAGTGCGGCGACGATCTCGGTGCCGGCGGGGGGCGACCTGCAGAAGGCCATCGATTCCGCCAAGCCCGGGGACGTCATCACCCTGGCGCCGGGTGCCGTCTACACCGGTAACTTCGTGCTGCGTAACAAAGGAGCGGTGACCACCTACATCACCATCCGTTCGGCCGCGTCCGACGCCGAACTGCCGCGCCCGGGCATGCGGATGACGCCGCAGTACGCGGCGCTGCTGCCGAAGATCAAATCGCCGAACAACATGCCGGCGCTGCGCACCGCGGCGTCCGCCAACCACTGGAAGCTGCTGTTCCTGGAGTTCCAGGCGAACTACGCCGGCTACGGCGAGATCATCTCGCTGGGCAGCAGCGACTCGACGCAGACGATGGCGTCGCAGGTGCCGTATGCGCTGGTCATCGACCGCGTCTACGTCCATGGCGATCCGCTGCTCGGCCAGAAGCGCGGCATCGGGCTCAACAGCCGCGACACCGACGTGCTCAATTCGTACGTGTCGGAGTGCAAGGCAATCGGACAAGACTCGCAGGCGATCGGCAGCTTCAATGGTCCCGGCAATTACCGAATCGAGAACAACTACCTCGAAGGCGCAACCGAGAACGTGCTCTTCGGCGGAGCCGATCCGCCGATCCCGAACCTGGTCGCGACCGACATCACGTTCCGCCACAATCACCTGCCGAAGCCGCTGTCGTGGCGCGATCCGATCGTCGCGACGCCGACAGGCGCATCGGCCCAGGCAGCGGCCGGCGGAGCGCTCGCTGCCGGAACCTACAGCTACCGCGTCGCCGCTCGGCTGACGTCGAACCAGAACGAAAAAGCGACGTCGGCGGCATCGGCCGAAGTGTCGGCGACGATCGCCGCCGGGACGACCGGTTCCGTGCGCGTGTCGTGGGCGCCGCTGGCCGGCGCTCAGGAATACCTCGTCTACGGCCGCAAGGCCGGCGCGCAGACGATGTACTGGAAGACGAGCGCCACCTTCTTCGTCGACGGCGGCGCCGCCGGCACCGCGGTCGGCAGCCCGTCGGCCACCGAGAAGCCTGGTTTCGCCGGGACGAAGTGGGCGGTGAAGAACAGCTTCGAGCTGAAGAGCGCGCAGGACGTCCTGATCGAAGGCAACGTCTTCGAGACCCTCTGGGTCGCCGATCAGACCGGGTATCCGATTGTCTTCACGCCGCGCAACCAGGGCGGCCGCGCGCCGTGGACGGTCGTGCAACGCGTCGTCTTCCGCAATAACCTGGTCCGGCACACTGCCGGCGGAATCAACATCCTCGGCACCGACAACCTCAACCCGAGTCAGCGGACCAACACGATCACCGTGAAAGACAACGTGTTCGACGATCTGACGGCCGCCACCTGGGGTGCCGGCTCACGGCCGTTCATGATCGGCGATGGCCCGGACAACGTGACCATCGATCACAACTCCATCTTCTCGACCAACCCACAGTTCATATGGCTCTACGGCGGGACGGCGGCGGCGCCGTCGGCGGCGACCAACTCGCGCTTCACCAACAACATGACGGCGCACAACACCTACGGCATCATGGCGTCGGGGCTCGCGTTCGGCAACGACACCATCACCAAATATCTTCCGGGCGACAACAACGTCATCGCCAACGTCATCGCCGGCGGCAGCGCCTCGAAGTATCCGGCGGGCAACCTGTATCCGACCCTCACCGCCTGGAAGGCGAACTTTCCGAACCTCGCCACCGGCGACTATCACCTGAAGGCCGACAGCCCGTACAAGCACGCCGGTCTCGACGGTGAGGATCTCGGCGCCGACATCGACGCGCTCGACGAGCATGTGCCGATCGCACTCTCCGGCCGCGACGACGCGAACGTGCTGAAGATTCTGCCGGCGCTGCTGAACGAAGGGGTCTTCAATCAGTCCTACGTCGAATCGATCGCGTGCGCCGGTAACACCGGTGCCTGCGTGTTCTCGGCCAGCGACAACACGCTTCCGGCAGGCCTCAGCTTCGATGCGACCGCTGGCCTGATCGCGGGAGTTCCGCAGGAGGCGCGCACCGGCTCGATTACCATCAGCGCCTACGACTCGAAGCGGCCGCAGAACGCCGCCACGACGACGCTCGAGGTCAAAATTGGGCCGCCGCCCATGTCCATTGTCCTGCCGCCGGCTGCCGACGGGCAGGTCGGCAACACGTTCACGATGGCGACCGCGGTGGAAGGGGCGATGGGCGCAACCACCTGGTCGGTCATCGACGGCGCGCTGCCACCCGGCACGACGCTCGACCCGTTCTCGGGCGTGATCAGCGGCGTTCCGTCGACGTGGGGCGGATTCACCGCCACCGTCGGGGCGCGCGATTCGTGGACCGATCCGCGGGTCGCCAGCGCACCGACGACGATTGCGGTGCTGCCGGCGAACCTCGCCATTGATGCCTTCTCGCTGGCGAATGCGATTGCGGGCACGCCCTACACCGCGTCGTTCACGGCCAGCGGCGGTACCGGCCACGCGACGTGGTCGGTGATCGACGGACACCTGCCCGACGGCATGACGCTCGATGGCAGCGGCGTCCTCAGCGGCACGCCCACAGTGGCGGCGACCTTCACGTTCACCCTCCGCGCCGCCGATGCGCTTTACCCGCAGCTCTTCGCCGACATCACGCTGGCGCTGAATGTCGACGTGCCGGCGCCAGTGAATGTCGCGGGGCCGGAAATCGTCCTTTACGCCGCCGATGCCACCAAGATCGCGGGCACGTGGTCGATCGTCGCCGATGCCTCGGCCGCCGGCGGCCGGCGCGTCTGGAACAAGGACGTCGCGGCCGCGAAAGTGCCGGCGGCGCTCGCCAACCCCGCGAACTATTTCGAGCTCACCTTCAACGCCTTAGCGGGCATGGGCTATCACCTGTGGCTCCGCGGCAAGGCGGACAAAGATTCGTGGACGAACGACTCAGTGTTCGTGCAGTTCTCGGGCAGCGTCAACGCGGCCGGTACCGCGGTCAACCGGATCGGCACGACCGGCGCGGCGACCGTGAGCATCGAAGAAGGCGCCAACGCCGGCGTCGCCGGCTGGGGCTGGGCGGACGAGAACTACGGTGCACTCGGCGGCAAGATGTACTTCAAGACCGCCGGCCCGCAGACGATTCGCATCCAGGTGCGCGAAGACGGGATGTCGATCGACCAGATCGTCCTGAGCGCCGATCGTTACGCGACCCGCGCGCCCGGCAAGACGAAGAACGACGCCACGATCCTGACCAGCGGATCGACGCAGCCGACACTGTCGATCGATGTGCCGCAACTGGGGCACGCGACGTATGGCATACCCTTCGCCGCGACGCTGTCGGCGAGCGGAAGCACCGGCTCGACGATCTGGTCGGTGGTGTCGGGACAGCTGCCGGAAGGCATGGCGCTGAGCGCCGGCGGCGCCCTGAGCGGTACGCCGACCTCGATCGGCGACTTCACCTTCACCGTGCGGGCGCAGGACGCCGACTGGCAGGCGAACGTGGCCACCGCGCCGATCGCGCTCACGGTCGTCGCGCCGGACTTTACTGTTGCCGCGCCGGAGCAGTCGCCGGCCGCGGTCGGCCAGCGGTATGACGCCGCATTCACGGCGACCGGCAACGTCGGCGCGGTTTCGTGGACGATCGCCTCGGGCACGCTGCCGGCTGGTCTCGCGTTCGACGCGAATCTTGGCGTGATCACCGGCGAGCCGACGGAGTGGGGTATGTTTGCGGTCCTCGTGCAGGGCGCCGACACGATCGGCCGCCTCAACGCCGCGCCGCTGACGATCATCGTCGCGCCGACGCGGGTCGAGATCTCGCCGACGACGCTGGTGTCGGCCACCTACAAGACGGCGTACACGACGACGATGACAGCGACCGGCGGCACCGGCGCCGTGTCGTGGACGGCGATTGGCGCGCTGCCGGCCGGCCTGACGCTGGCCGCGAACGGCGTCGTCTCCGGCACGCCGACCGAAGCCGGCACCTTCATGTTCGACGTCCGCGTGAACGACACCAACTGGGAAGGCGATTCGGACACGAAGACGATCGTGCTCAATGTTCAGCCGCCGGCGTTCTGGGCCGTGATGGCGCCGACCGTGGCCTCGGGCCGCATCGGCACGCCGCTGCAACCGCTGGTCGGCAGCTCCACCGGCAACGTCGGCACCGTCAGCTGGGCGATCGTCACAGGCACGCTGCCGCCGGGCGTCGTCCTCGACCCGGTCAGCGGCACCATCAGCGGGACGCCGATGTCGTTCGGGCACTTCGACACCGCCGTGAAGGCCGAAGACTCCTGGAACACCGCGACGAGAGTGGTGATCTTCCCGGTGACGATTGATGTCGCCCCGAGCGCCGTGTCAATCACGACGACGGCGCTGCCGGCGGGCAATGTTGGCAGCGCCTATTCGGGAACGCTCGTCGGCACCGGCGGCACCGGCGCGCTGACCTGGTCGATCGTCGGCACCGCGCCGGCGTGGCTGACGCTGAGCGCGAACGGCGTGCTCAGCGGCACGCCAGCCTCGGCGGCGAGCTTCAACTTCACGGTCAAGGCCAGCGACGCGGCCTACCCGGAGATGTTCGCCGAGCAGCCCCTGACGCTGACAGTCCAGCCGCCGCCGCCACCGCCGCCACCGGGCGAAACGCCGAAGCCGGTTCGCGAGGTCGTGCTCTACACGGTCGACGCGACGCGGATCGCCGGCACCTGGTCGCTCGTCGCCGACGCGGCCGCGGCAGGCGGCAAGCGGATGTGGAACAAGGACCTCGCCGCGCCCAAGCTGGCGACCCCGCTGGCGAACCCGGCGAACTACTTCGAGCTGACGTTCAAGGCCGACGCCGGCGTTGGCTATCACCTGTGGCTGCGCGGTAAGGCCGACAAGGATTCGTGGGCGAACGACTCGGTCTTCGTGCAGTTCTCGGGTAGCGTCAACGCGACCGGTGCCCCCGTCAACCGGATCGGCACGACGAACGCAGCGACGGTGAGCATCGAAGACCGCAGCGGCGCGGGCGTGGCCGGCTGGGGCTGGGCTGATGATTCGTACGGGGCGTTAGCCGGCCCGATGTATTTCGCGACCACCGGGACACAGACCATTCGCATCCAGGTACGGGAAGATGGACTGTCGCTCGACCAGATCGTCCTGAGCGCCGATCGCTTCTCGACCAGCGCCCCCGGCGCGACGAAGCACGACACGACGATTCTGAACAACGCTGCCAGCGCGCCGACGCTGACGATCGACGCGGTGACGCTCGGCAACGCGACCTACCACGCCGCCTACAGCGCCGCGCTCTCGGCAACCGGCAGCACCGGCTCCATTGTCTGGTCGGTAGTATCCGGCGAGCTGCCGCAGGGGATGACGCTCGACGCGAGCGGCACGCTGCATGGCACGCCCACTGCGCTCGGCGACTTCTCATTCACGGTGAAGGCGCAGGACGCTGCCTTGCAGGCGAATGCCGCCACCGCGCCGGTCGCGCTGACCGTCGTCGCGCCGGTATTCAGCGTGACGGCGCCCGCGCCGTCGCCGGCGATGGTCGGCCAGAGCTACGCCGCCGCCTTCACGGCGCTGGGCAACATCGGCGGAGTGTCGTGGACCGTGGCCTCGGGCGTGCTGCCCGCGGGGCTGACGCTTGACGCCGCTGCCGGCACAATCAACGGACAGCCGACCGCGTGGGGCACCTTCGCGGCTCTCGTGCAGGGCGCCGACAGCATCGGCCGTGCCGAAGCCGCGCCGATCACCATCGTTGTCTCGCCGACGCCGCTCACGATTTCGACGACGACGCTGGCGCCGGCGACCTTCAAGACGGCCTACAGCGCGACGCTGGGTGCGCACGGCGGCACCGGCCTGGTCGCGTGGACGCTGACGGGCGGCGCGCTGCCCGCGGGCGTGACGCTCAACGCCGCGACCGGCGTCGTCTCGGGCACGCCGGTGCAGGCGGGCACGTTCGTGTTCGAGGTTCGCGCCGTGGATGGCAACTGGGAAGGCGACGTCGACACGAAGACGATCACGCTCCAGGTCGAGCCGCCGGTGTTCACCGCAGTCGTCGCGCCCGCCGCTGTATCGGGCCGCGTCGGGACGGCGTTGCAGCCGCTGGTCGGCAGCTTCAATGGTAACGTGGGCAGCGTGAGCTGGTCGCTGGCCTCGGGTGCGCTGCCGGCGGGCGTCTCGCTCGATGCGGTCAGCGGCATCATCGCCGGCACGCCCTCCTCGTTCGGCCGCTTCACCGCCGAGGTGAAGGCCGAGGACTCATGGAACCCGTCGCGTGTTGCCGTGACGCTGGTGATGGTTGAAGTGGCGCCCCCCGTGCTGTCGGTGGCGACTGAGGTCCTCTCGCCGAGCAACCTCGGCCAGGCCTATTCGGCGACGCTGACCGCCAACGGCGGCACCGGCATGACGACCTGGCAATTGAGCGGCGGCGCGCTGCCGTCGGGCATCGTGCTCGGCGCGGACGGCGCGTTCAGCGGCACGCCCACGGCTGCCGGTACCTTCACCTTTACGGTGCTCGCGGTCGACGCCGGCTGGGCGGGCAGCGTGGCGGCGAAAGACTTCACCCTGACCGTTGGCGTGCGTGAGGTGGTCCTCTACGCGGCCGCGGCGACGCATGCCGCCGGTAAGTGGTCGGTCGTGGCTGATGCGACCGCGGCCGGTGGCGCCCGGATCGCGAATCCGGACGCGAACGCGGCGAAGGTGAACGCGGCGCTGGCCAACCCGGTCGACTACTTCGAGATGACGTTCCAGGCACAGGCCGGGGTCGCATACCACTTGTGGCTGCGCGGCAAGGCCGAAAAGAACACGTTCGCCAACGACTCGGTCTTCGTGCAGTTCTCCGGCAGCGTCAATGCGAGCGGCGCTCCGGTCAACCGGATCGGCACGACGGGCGCCGCGACGGTCAGCATCGAGGAAGGCACGAACGCCGGCCTCGCCAACTGGGGCTGGGCCGACGACTCGAATGGCGGCTTCGCCGGCGCGATGTACTTCGCGACCACCGGCACGCACACGCTCCGCATCCAGGTTCGTGAAGACGGCCTGTCGCTCGATCAGATCGTATTGAGCGCGGACAAATATGCGGCGGTCTCGCCCGGCGCGACCAAGAACGACAAGACCATCCTCGCGCGTTAGCTACTTCGGACGTCTTGGCGGCCCGGTCGGCTTCTCCGACCGGGTCGCACCGCAACCGTCGTTGCCAGCGCCTTTCACGGCCGCCATCAGCGTGTCGAAATCGGCGCCGAGGTCCTGCCCGTCGTCACCGGCGCGGTAGAACGGGCTGGTCGCCGCCAGCTTCTCGGTCCCGTTCACGAACCCGACCGCGGCCCAGTCGCGCGCGATCGTCGTCACCGGCGGATAACGCGACTTCAGCGCACCGTCACTGATCGCCTGGTCGGTCGATTGCGAGGTGTTGACGAGCACGTTCTGGTTGTAGACGAAGGGCGCGAAATTCCGCGTCACCGTGGTGATTCCTTCGTCGCTGCCGGCGCCGATCCCGTAGTACTGCCGCTCGACGATGTTGTACTTGAAGATCAGGTTCGGGTTCAGGTCGGTCGGGCTGTGCGGGTCGAGGATGCCGGTCGCGTTTCCAGTCGACGTGACGTGGGTGATTTCGAGGTTCGAGACGCCGCCGAACACGCGGAACAGCTTGCCGCCGCCCCACCTCGAGCCGCCGATGTCGGTGAACAGGACGTTCTGAATGCGGATATGGTTCACGGGCTCCGGCAGCGGCAGCCCGCGCGCCCCCGACTCCGCCGCGTTGATCAGCACCCCGTGCGCCGCGCCGCGGACGATGTTGTTCCTGAAGGTGACGAACTCGGTCACGCACCAGGTGCACGCGCCCTCCTGGTTGGCCGACTTCAGCACGATCGCGGTGCCGTCCTGTCCCGACGACCACACGTTCTCGAGAATGTTGCCCTCGACGAGCACGCGGCGCGCGTTCTTCAGCTCGAACGCGTTCTTGACCGGAACGCCGGCGCTCCGCCACGACAGCCGCTTGGTCATGAAGTTGCCGCGAACCTCGATGTCGGCCGGCACCAGCTGCGCGATCGAGGGATCCGATCCGCCGAACATGATGTTCTCGCTGGCGGCCTCGAGGAAGTTGTTGACGATCTTGAAGGGGCCGGGACCGTTCCATCCGCAGATTGCCTGTGAGTCGCTGTTCGCGTCGTGAAAGTTCTCGAAATACGAGTCGACCACGGACAGGCGAATGCCGTTCATCGCGACGCCGCGCCGGTAGTTCCCCGAGTCGTTGCCGTGTACGTAGCAGCGATCGATGACGATATCGGACGGCTTGACGTTGATGGCGGGGTCACGATCGGAGCCGAGCTCGATGAGGTTCGCGAGCTGGGTGATGCCCGGCTGGATGCCGATGTCCAGACCGATGAGGCGGTAGCCGCGAGCTTGGGCCTCGGCGCGGATGACCGGGGTGTTCGTCGCGGTCGCGCGAAGCTTCGGCATCAGATTCTGGTTCGATCGATCGACGCGCTTCGACGGCCGCACGGACCCACTCGCGTCGAAGGCTTCATGCGCGGAGCGAATCGTCACCCACTCGCCGGCGGGAATGCGGCGGTTGCGGAGGATGAAGCTGTTCGCGGGCGTGGGCGGAAGATACGTCACGCCCGCGGCGAGCACGATCGTGTCGCCGCCCACGGCGCGATCGATCGCCTGCTGGAGTTCCGCGCCGTTCGAGACCACGACCGGCTGTCGGCTGGCGGCAACAAGAGGCGTGCAAAGCAGTTCGACCCGGTACGGATCGCGCGCCACCTCATCGCTCTGGCCCGCCAGCAGCACGGAGCCAGCGGCCAGAAACCGGTCCGCCGGGAACCCGAGGGCCAGCATCAGCGCCGCCCCCAACCACCATTTCGCTCGCATCATTGGACTTCCGGATGCAAACCGACCGCCGCTGGGCTTCGCACGGGACACAAGGCATTGAGGGGCTGCACGCGCTCACCTCAGCTGCCGATGGGGAAAGGCCGGAACCATACTGCCTACTTTGGACATCGTTTACGGCAGAGTACGGAAGGCGAGGGCCCTTGTCGAGAAGATGCGTCAGCTCAGCTGTGACAGCGGTTTGCTTTCAGATGGACGCCACGGCGACGAAATACAACCATCAACGCGGAACCCGCGGAACACGCAGAGTATTCTTTTTCGGGCGTCGCTAGTTGCGGTGTTCTGCGCGTTCAGCGGGTTCTGCGTTGACGGTCGTGGTCACCGTCGGAACGTCGCGAGGCGGACGACAATGGCGTCCGTCGCCGCGTTGACGACGTCGGGCGGCGTTTCGAAGTTGTTGGCGACGATCGCGAACACGAGATCTTCGCCACCGACCGTCCTCACGTATCCCGAGAGCGAGCGGACGCCGGTCATCGACCCGCTCTTCGCGCGGACGTTGCCCTCTGCCGGCGTCCCCTTCATCCGGTTGGCCAGCGTGCCGTCGCGGCCGGCGATCGGCAGCGACGCCTCGAACGGGCCGCGCAGCTTCGCGTCTCGATACACGTGGCCGAGGACCGTGACCAGCGCTTCGGGGGAGACGAAGTCGTAGCGGGTGAGCCCGGATCCGTCGCGCATGATCAGCTCGGCCGGCTGCACGCCCCACGCGTGCAGAATCGCCAGCGCCGCAGTCCGGCCAGCCGCCGCCGAGCGAACCTCTCCTTCAGACACGGTCTTCAGGAACGTCTCGGCGTACTGGTTCTGGCTCACCTTCATCAGCCGCTCGGCGAGTGCCGACAGCGGCGGCGATCGATAAGTTGCCAGCGGCGCGCCCGCGATCCGGGGCGCCGGCCGCAGGTCGTCGATGTCTGCGGCTTCAGCGCGAACGTCGATGCCGTTGGCAATCAGCGCGTTGCGCAGCGCGCTCGCGAAGAACGTCGTCGGGTTGTCGACGGCGACGGCCAACGTCGACGGGTTGGCGCCGAGCGGGATCGAGCCGCGCAGCTCGAGCGTCGTGCTGCCCGGCAGCCGGCGGGTTGTGATCGACGCGGCGCCGCTTGACGCGCCCGTGACGACATTGCCTGTGACGTTCAAGCCGCTGCCGCCTGGCGCGACACTGATAGCCGCGCTGTCGCCCGTGGCCGGACCCGGCGTGACCGTGATCCGCACCGCGTTCTCGTTGAACTGCAGCGCGCCGACGCCGGCGGCGTAGTCGTCGGGCAGATCGTCCCACGACCACCCGAAGCCGAGCGTCTCGTCCTCGAACCGGTTGTCGTCGCCGACGACGCGGCCGGCGATGGTGCGGATGCCGCGCTGCTTCAGCACCTCTGCCCATTCGGCGAACAGGCGGTCGGCCATCCCGTCCGCGGCGCCCAGGCTCGGGTCGCCGGTACCGACGACGACGAGGTCGCCCTGGAGCGTCCCCGCTTCGACCGGACCAGCGGCGTGGAGCGTCGTCTCGTAGCGAAACTCCCATCCAAGCTTTTCCGCGGCGGCCGCGAGCGTCACCACTTTCATACTCGACGCCGGCAGCATCAGCTTCCGCGCGTTGACCGCGAAAAGCGTTTCGTCGCGCGCGAGCGACTTGACGACGACGCCCCAGTAGCCGTGCTGCAGCGCGGGCTGGGCGAGGATGGCGTCGAGGTCGCGGGCGAGGGCGGGGAGTGGAGGCAGGGTCGGTGAAGCGGGCGACGGTCGCGTCGTCGTCGCGCAGGCGTTGGCGGCCAGCGCGACGACGATGGCGTAGGCGTTATTTCGATAGCTCATCGAGCGATTTGATCGCGTCGTTGAAATCGGCCGCGTCGATTTTCGCCGCACCCGGCTCGCCCGGGCGCGATACGTAGACGTCGCTGCCTGCCTGCCCGAATGTCACTTTCTCTTCCTTCTTGCCGTCGTCGAACTTCACCGACACGGTGAGCGCCGGCTTGTCGAGGCCGGTCTTCGCCGTCGACTCGACGAACGAGGCGGCGCGGATGTTCGACAGCTTCGAAAGCAGGCTGTCGCTCTTGTCGCGCTCGACGTCCTTCGCTGACGGTGTCACGCGCCGCCACGTGTCGGGCGCGTTCTCGCCCTGTCCCTTGACGCGCTCGAGCACGACCGTCTGGTCGTTGCGCGTCATCTCGATCCGGTTGGCGTTGAAGGGCCTGAACTCGAAGACGTCCTTGCGCCGATAGTCGTCGGCGCTCTTCTTCAGGTCGTCGAGCAGCGCACTTTCCACCGTCACCACCGCCGGCCGCGAGGCGTCACGGGCGTAGATGGTGTTGTCCTCGGCCTTGCCGCCGATGAGCAGGGTCGCGCGCGTGCTGCCGGCGCTCAGGTTGACGGTCGCCTCAGGCTTGTCGAGCCCGTACTTCTTCAGGTCCGCAGCCGGCGGGTTGTCGGCGACGATCGACTTCATCTGCACCGACTGCAGACGGCCGACGAGCCCTTCGACCGAGCCGAAATCGGCCTTCGTCTGCACCGGCTTCGTAATCTTCCAGTCGCCGCCGTCTTTCGCCACGGTGAGCGTCTTGCCGCTCGAAGTGACGTCGATACCGTCGACTTTTTCCCGGTCGAACTTCAGGACTGATTTTTCGCGCAGGTCGAAGGTCGTCCGGTTGACCGACGTTTCCTGGAACGAAGGAATCAGGAAGACCTGCTTGTCGTCGTTGCGCTTGGCAAAGATATCGGAACCGGTCGGCGACTTGTCGCCGACGAGCAGCTTCTTGTAGTCCTTGTCGCCCGCGGCCTTGAAGTCGATCTGGATGC
>Ga0207701_10001188_pt1 | contig 27572 bp, 22 predicted proteins | sample KBSSwiSSwithPhiX_FD_184294 | JGI IMG/M metagenome (GOLD analysis project Ga0207701, IMG submission 184294) | Switchgrass rhizosphere bulk soil microbial communities from Kellogg Biological Station, Michigan, USA, with PhiX - S5 (SPAdes) (version 2) | ecosystem: Environmental > Terrestrial >... | reverse complement strand
GGCCGGGACCCCGGTCGTCGTTTTGGAAGCGCGAGGCCGGCCAGGCGGCCGCGTGCACACGATTCGCGCCCCGTTCGCCGAGGCCATGTATGCCGAGGCGGGTGCCATCCGCATCCCACCACAGCACGAAAGCGTCATTCAGCTCGCCAGGGAACATCGACTCAACCTCGTGCCGTTCGAGTCGCTCAGCGGATCCGCATTGATTACGATTCGTGGCGTGACGGCACAGGTTCCGGAGGAATTGAAGACGGCAACCGCGACGCTCGGCCTGAAGCCGGAAGAAGAGGGGCTTGGTCAGGCGGGATTGCTGCAACGCTACGTCGGCGATTTGCCGGCCAGTCTGGCGGATCCACATCCGCCCGCTGATGCCTACGCAGAGTGGCGCACCTACGATCAAGTCAGCTGGCCGGAATGGCTGCGCTCACGCGGCGCGTCGGACGGAGCCGTGGCGCTCATGACCGTCGGCGGCGACTCGCGGGAACTTTCCGCACTCTACGTGCTCCGCCAGTTTGCACTGCTGCAGAAGGCCAGCCAGTTCTACAAGATTCACGGTGGCATGGATCAACTGCCGCGTGCGATGGCGCGGGCGCTTGGCGCAATCGTGCGTTACAACGCCGAAGTCGTACGGATCGAGCAGACAGATGCCGGCGTCGAACTTGGCTACGTCGAGCGTGGGCGGAAGAAGGCCGTTCGGGCGAGAAACGTGATCCTCGCGATTCCCTTTTCAACGCTCCGCCGAATCGATGTCCGTCCGGCATTCTCGGGTCAAATGGCCACCGCGATTGCGGAGCTCCCGTACTTTCCCGCGACCCGGCTTCTGTTGCAGTGCCGCACCAGCTTCTGGCAGCAGATGGGCTTGAGCGGGACCGCACGTGGCGACCAGCCGGCGGAGATGTGGGACTGCACCTACGATCTCGATGCGACCCGAGGAATCCTTGGCGCGACGGTTGGCGGAGAGCTGGGTCAGACGCTTGCGGCGATGACACGATCGCGCGCGATGCGTACCGGCACGCAGCTGGTCGCGCAGACGTTTCCGAAAGTGACCGGCCAGTTCCAGCGCGGCGTTGTCTATCGCTGGGCGCTCGACGCCTGGGCGCGCGGTGCATTCGCCGTATTCCACCCCGGGCAGATGTCGGCGATGATGCCGGACATCGCGAAGCCGGAAGGGCGGATTCACTTCGCCGGCGAGCACACGTCGTCGTGGATGGGATGGATGCAGGGGGCGCTTGAAAGCGGAGAGCGAGCCGCGCGCGAAGTTCTCGAACGATGACACCCGTAGCGCGGCACTTTAGTGCCGCGTCAGAGCCACTCACATGATCCAGATGATGCTCGTTCTTCACGTACTGGTCGGCGCGGCGCTGCTCGGCGCGCTGACCCACCAGTCGTTCAGCGTGGCGAGAAAGCACAGTGCGCCAGCACGTTCCTTCGTCGACCGGTTCCGCGGCGTCAACTCGCCGACGTTCACCAACGTGATCGTGCTGCTCTTTGCCGTCAACGTGCTGCTCGGCGGCCTGCTGTACCCGCGTTATCGCGTCGACGTGCGGCCGACGCTCGAGGACCTGCAGCTCCGCGCCGCCAACGGTGTGTTCGAGATGAAGGAACATTTCGCCGCGGTCGCGCTTGGTCTGCTGCCCGCGTATTGGCTCGCCTGGCGTCCGCCGCTCGCGATGGAGCGCGGTGACACGCGCAAGTACCTCACCTGGATCCTTGCTTTCACGGCGTGGTGGAGTTTTGTCGTCGGCGAGCTGCTCAACAACATCAAAGGAATGTTTCCGTGATGGGGTCCGGCCGCTTCAACGTCTTCTCGATCGTGTACGGCGTCGCCTACATGGGCATGTTCTTCTGGAACGAGCTCTATCACACGGCGCTCTTTCGCTACTATCCCGTCCTCAGTACGTTCTCGCGTGAAGATCGCTCGCTCGAAAACGCCGGGCCGGCCATTCTCTGGTACAGCTGGTTGGCCGGCGCCGCTGTGATCAGCCTCACGGCTGCGCTCGTCGTCCCTCGAAGCTGGGCCGAGCGGCTTGGCCAGGCGTGGATCTGGGGAGTGCCCGTCGCGTTGTTCGTCCTGATTTTTGTCTACGAACGACGGTGGTTCTACTGAGTCGTGAAATGCTGACGTGTGAATGCTGAATGCTGAATGAAAAACTCGAGCTCCTCAGTCAGCACTCAGCATTTCACCGGCTCAGTCCAGTAGCTTCATATACGCAACGATATCGGCCTGGTCTTGCGGCGTAAGGTTGATGGCGCCACCTGTCACGATTCGGAAGAAGAGGAAGTAGTGCGCGGCGACGGCCTCCAGCGTCTTCGCGGAGTTGTCGTGGAAGTACGGCGCCGTGCGGCGGATGCCTCGCAGCGGGGAGATCTTGAATGCGTTGACGTGTTCGATCGTTGGATCCTGCGCGGGGGTTTTTCCGGTGATCAGCGCGCGACCGGGATCTGGACTCTCGAGCACGAACTCGTCGGCGGTGCCCTTGTTGAAGATGAACGTCCTCATCGGATTCAATCCTTCGTTGATCTCCGACACGCCGACGCTGATGAACCGTTGGCCGGCCGGAATCGGCAATCCGATGAAGTCCTTTGCGAACTGATTCGTCTGGTTGAGCAGCGGACCGCTGTGGCAGTGAGCGCAGAGGCCGGGTCTGAATCCGTCCGTCGGATCCGGCGGCACGTCCTCGAAAAAGCGACGACCTCGTTTCTCTGATTCGGTCTCGCCCAGCGGCAGTGGCGGAGCCGCAGCCTTCTCGAGCGCAAACCGGCGCACTGCTGGTGAGCTGAAGAACGCGTTGGTCTTCTGGAACGCGGCGATGGCCTGCAGGCTTGCGAATGGCGGCACGGCGCCCTGCGCGTGATCGAGAATCGCACCCGTCGCCTGCAGTTCGAGCGACGGCTGACGGCCATCGACCATCAATTCCGGATCCAGCGCCGGCGTGTTGAGCGTGGTCGGAATCCCTCGCCGGAGCACGACCGTCCTCGCCGTCGGATCGTCCTTGAGCTGAACGTTTGGCGCCATGTGAATCGTCATCAGCACCGTCGCGTCGGTGCGCATGCGCAACGTCCCATGACCCAGCCCATCGTCGCTGCCGTCGTGCAGGAAGAGCGGATCGTTGGGATCCTTCGCGAACCTCTCCTGCGCGTCCTGTGGAGAGACAGTTCCCGTCGCTTGGCTGTGGCACGTCTGGCAAGTGCGGCCGTTGCCACCGAATGTCTCGTTTTCGAAGAGCCGCTTGCCTTCGAGGACCTGACCAGCACCGGCGCCGGCGCTCGTGCCGCTGGCCGTCACCGCGATGGCGGTCGTACACACTAACGCCGCACCCGCGAACAAAAGATTTCTCATGTCGCCCTCGTTCCTCCGCAAAGAGCGCGTAGAGGCCGGTCAGTGACGCGTCGGGACGACGCTTCCGTGCCGGCGGTTTCTATAATTGAGTTTGAGGATTCTATTGATGGGTTAGCCCAAAGGCAACAGCTTATTGCGGCCATCCCAATCGGGTTCGTGACGATTTCGTTATCAGCAATTGGCAACCGGCTCCCGCCCTATGGCAGAATGTGCGCTCAGGAGGCCTCCAATGAAGCTCGGTGCAGCCCCCTTCCGATACCTCGCGGTGGCGGTTTTTGCGATGTTTGCCTCGGTGTCAGCGCTGGCTAACGGCGTCGAATTCTTCAACGCCCAGACCGATGGGCCGCCGGTGTTGTATTACTTCGGCCACGTCAAGGACACCAACGGGAACGTGATCGACAAGCTGATGATCACGGTGTCAGCGAAGAATGTCGGCATGAACTTCCCGTTCCGGAACGACAGCCCTGGCCATTTCCGGAGCCCGGACGTGGGTCGAGCGATTCAGGGTCTCGGCAAGGCGGTCGATCCATCGCAAATCGAGGTGACGATTACGAAGGCCGGCTACAAGATGGTGTCGGCTCCCAAGGTACCGAACAAGCTCGGCGCCGTGCAGCTCGACAACATCGTGATGGAGGCGGTTCCGGCCGGAAAATAATGCTGGTCGCGCCGAAGCCCGAAACGGGCGCAGGCGGATCATCTTAACGGCGGCGCGTACATCAGGCCGCCGTTTTCCGCTAGTCGATTGAGGCCGCGGTCCAGCTTGATCGAGCTGCCGCGGCCGATGTTTTTGTCGAACATCTCTCCGTAGTTACCGACCTCCTTGATCACGTCATAGGCCCACGATTCGCTCAGGCCGAGCGCTTTTCCGTTTCCCGGGACGACGCCCAGCAGGCGCTGGATATCGACGTTCTCGCTTTTTCGCATCGCCTCGAGATTCTGAGAGGTGACGCCGAGCTCCTCAGCGTTGATCAGCGCGAAGATCGCCCAACGCAGGATCACGAAGAGTTGCGGATCGTCCTGCCGGACCAGCGGTGCGAGAGGTTCGCGGGACATTTGCTCGTTGAGGATCTCGAAGTCCATCGGGCGTGGCAGTCGCGCTCGAATGGCGCCGAGTTCAGAGACGTCGGCGGTGTAGGCTCGACAGCGGCCCGACGACAGTGCCGCGGCGACCGCCGAGAAATCCGAGGCGGATTCGAGCACGACTTTGTTCAACGCGAGCTTGCGTTCCTGGAAATGTGATCCAACGGTGAATTCGAAGTTGGTGCCGCCGGCGACGCAGAGCGGAATGCCGGACAACTGCTGTGAAGATGTGGCCCTGGCGCTTCCGGCCACCAGAAATCCTTGACCGTCATAGAACGTGATCGGCCCGAACAGAATCGGCAGCGGACCTTCGCGTCGCAACTCCCAGGTCAATCGTCGCGAGACGATGTCGATCTGATCGTTTTTCAGGAAGTCCGCAACATTCGAGACTTGTATGAACCTGGTCTTCTCGGCGGTTCCGAAGATCGCCGCGGCGACCGCACGGCAGACATCGACGTCGAAGCCGCGATAGCGGCCCTGCGCGTCAACTTCGGCAAATCCCGCGACGGCCGGTTCGACCCCGCACGTCAGGTAACCTCGTTTTCGAATGAGGTCGAGCCGGGGACCGGCAAACGCGGCTGTGCCCGTCAGCCAGAGAACCACAAGCGCGGTGAATATTCGCATCGGGATTGGCGCGCCCGGATAATATTACCGACGGCCCGGATCCCGGATCCCGAACCACGATCCCGACTCGGATCTGGCCAATGTTATGCTGCGCGGTGATGGAGAGGCTTTGAACTTCAAGATGTTGCGGTGTTTGCCAATTCTTCTGTTGGTGATGGCCGGGTGCAGTGTGCACACTGATCGCTCGTTGCCAATCGGCTCGTCCGCTCCTGACTTTTCGCTCGCCGGGGTCGATGGCAAGCAGCACTCGCTCAGCGAATACGCGTCGAGCCGGGTCCTTGCGATCGTGTTCACGTGCAACCACTGCCCGGCTGCGCAGCGGTACGAAGAGCGTCTGAAGAAGATTGATCAGGACTATCGGAGCAAGGGCGTGACACTCGTTGCGATCAATGCGGACAATCCGGACGCGATTCCACTCAGCGAGCTGGGCTATTCGGACGGAGGCGATTCTCTCGCCGACATGAAGGCGCGTGCTTCGTATCGTCAGTTGCCATATCCGTATCTCTATGACGGCGAGACGCAAACCGTCTCGACGAAGTTTGGCGTCGAAATATTGCCGCAGATCTTCGTGTTCGACGACCAGCGAAAGCTCAAATACAAAGGTCGGATCGACGACAACGTCAGCGAGTCGCAGGTGAAAGCTCGTGACGCGCGCAACGCGATCGATGCCGTGCTTGGCGGATCACCTGTTCCGGTCGAGGCGACGACTGTCGTTGGTTGCACGCGCGCGGTCCCGTCGAGCCCCTCGCGGCGCCACGAGGAGATCGCGAAGATAGAAGCCGAACCCGTCGCGCTGAAGATGGCGGGGTCCGACGAGCTGAAAAAGCTCCGAGCCAACCCGACCGGCAAGCTGCTGCTGGTGAATTTCTGGGCGACGTGGTGCGGACCGTGCGTGACGGAATTCCCGGAGCTTCAGACCACCTTTCGTATGTACCGGAATCGCGGCTTCGACTTCGTGTCCGTGTCGTCCAACGATCCTGAGGAAAAGCCGCAGGTCATCGAGTTTCTGCAGAAATACCACTCGTCCAGCACGAACTATCAGTTCGCGACGTCTGACACGTTCGATCTGCAGGCGGATTTCGATCCGGCGATGCCGGCCGCGGTCCCGTTCACCGTGCTCATCGCTCCCAATGGCGACGTCTTGTTTCAACAGCTCGGGGAGCTGGACTTCTTGAAGCTTCGCAGAGCGATCCTGGCCAACTTGCCCGACGATGCGCAACATCCGGGGCAGCAGGCGTACTGGTCTCACTGACACTGGAGACACCATGAGCTCATCGCGCGATCAACAGCGAATCCTCGGCGTGATTGTGATGCTGGCCGCTGCGGCGACGTTCAGCGTCACTGGCAATGGCCAGGGACAGGGGCAGGCACCGGCGCGCGGCCGCGGCATTCAACCGAACCTGGAGCATCCGATTCTATCGATCGGCTCCCCGGCGCCGGATTTCGCGCTGCCCGGCGTCGATGGCAAGACTCACAAGCTGAGCGACTACGCGTCGGCGAAGATCCTCGCGATCGTGTTCGAGTGCAATCACTGCCCGGTATCGCAGCTGTATGAGAGCCGGATCGAGAAGCTGTATCGCGACTACAAGAACAAGGCGGTCGCATTCGTCGCGATCAATCCCAACAACCCGAAGTCGATTAGGCTCAACGAGCTCGGCTACACCGACGTCACCGACTCGCTCGACGAGATGAAGATCCGGACGGCGTTCCGCCACATCGAGTGGCCCTACCTCTACGACGGCGAGACCCAGGGCGTGTCGATCAAGTTCGGAGTCGTCGCCACGCCGCATATCTACCTCTTCGATCAAGCGCGCAAGCTCCAGTATCAGGGCCGTATCGATGACAATCAGCGCGAGGAGCTCGTCAAGACGCAGGACGCACGAAATGCGCTGGAGGCGATGCTCGCCGCCAAGCCGGTGCCGGTGACCGACACCAACGCGTTTGGCTGCACCACGAAGTGGATGTCGAAGGCGACGGGCGTCGAAGAGGAGTGGGCGAAGATCCAGGCCGAACCGGTCAACGTCGACATGGTCGGTCCTGAGGATCTGAAGAAGCTGCGCGCGAACGCCGGCGGCAAAGTGCTCCTCGTCAACTTCTGGTCGACCGGCTGCGCCGCGTGCGAGAGTCAGTTCTTCGATCTCGAAACGACCTACCGGATGTATCGACTGCGCGCGTTCGACTTCGTCACCGTTGCGACGGACGGCCCAGACAAGGCGCCAGCAGTCCTCGCGTTCTTGAAGAAGCAGTACGCGTCGAGTCCGAACAAGCAGTTCGCGTCCAGCGACGCCGCCGGCCTGCAGGCCGCGTGGGGCACGAAGTGGAAGGTCGGCACGCCGCTCACGATGGTGATCGGGCCCGACGGCAAAGTTCTCTATCAGAAGGAAGGCAACATCGACATCCTCGACGTCCGCCGCACCATCCTGGCGGCCATGCCGGATACGAAGTCCTACATCGGCCAGCAGGCGTACTGGCAGGCGGCGACCGCGGACAAAAAGAAGTAGTCGTTTCGCGGCTCGCGGCGATTACAACCTTGTCGCCTTCTCCAAACTTTGATCCGTCCGGTGGATTCGTGCCCTCCTGAATTGGAGAAATCAGGCCACAATCGCGAGCTCTCATGGCACAGGTCTTGAGACCTCGCGAGGCATGGCGATCTTTCCGCTGATCATCCTGCTCGCCGCGGTCGTCTACTTCTCGAAACCAGACGAGAGAAAACGCTTCCTGAAAGAAGCAGTGAATCGGGCCGACGATACCTTTGGGTCCGCGAGGAGGTACTGGCCGAAGCGCCTGCCGTTTGACGATGCCCTTGATGCGCGAACGCCAAAGCCGGTCGTAGCGCTGGCCATCGTCGCGCTGAATGTCGGCATCTTCATCTGCATGCTGGTCAGTCCGGGATCATTTTCGAATCAGGAAACGCTGATTGGGTGGGGCAGCAGCTTCGGACCGAAGACGACAAACGGTGAATGGTGGCGGCTCGTGACGGCGATGTTCGTTCACACCGGCCTGCTGCACACGCTTGCCAACGTCGTCGGGTTCGTCCAGATTGGCCTGCTCACCGAACGCCTCTTCGGGCGTCTTGCGATTGGGAATGCCTATATCGCTGCCGGTTTGCTCGCCGGCGTCGTGAATCTTCTTCTGTATCCGGTGAGCGTCAGCGCCGGGGGATCCGCCAGCGTCTTTGCTGTGTATGGATTGTTTGCCGCCGCGTTCATGTCGGGCGTGGCCTTTCCGTCCGAGCTGAGCATCCCGCCGACGACGCTTCTCAAGCTTGCGCCGGGGGCTGTCTTTTTCCTCCTGTATAGCCTCGCAAGCGGATTTGCCGGACCCGCGGAGATGACCGGCCTGATCCTCGGCCTTGTCTATGGCTGCGTGCTCATCAAGGATCTCTCAGTCCAGACTCCGCCGCCGCGTCGCGTAGCGATTACCAGCGCCGCCGTTGTGTTCATGACGGTCGCGGCATGCATTCCGCAGCGTGGCTTGTCCGACGTGCGGCCTGAGATCGAACAGCTGGCCGTGGTCGAACAGAAAACGTCGACCTCGTACGACGAAGCGGTGCGGCACTTCACGAACGGCCAGATGACGCTGAAGGAATTGGTCGAAGTGATCGACCGGTCGATCCTGCCGGAGTTCACCGCGGCGCAAGCCCGGATCAAGAAGCTCCAACGGGTTCCGTACGCCCAGGCGTCGCTGCTTGCTGGGGCGAACGAATACCTCACGCTGCGCGAGGAAAGCTGGCGAGCGCGGTCGGCCGGCCTCCGCCGCAAGAGCCTCGGCACCATGCGTCCGCCGGACGAGACCGAGCGCGCGTCGCTCGAGGTGCTTGATCGGATCCGGCCTGCGGTGCCGGTGGCGGCCCAGTAGGGGGAGTCGTCGCTGCTGTGCCGTCGTCGGAGGAGACGGAGGACACGGAACAAGCGTTCAACACGGAGGCACGGAGGCACGGAGCTTTTGGGATGGCAGTTTCTGCAACAAGCTCTGATGCGCGACGTGGCTGACCGTGCAAGGTTCGCCATCATCCCGCCTGAAATCACCAGCATTTGGTTAGTGGCACACCCGCTGCAGCTTTGCGGGTCATGGCACTCGCTGACCTCCCTGATATCAATGCGATCACGTCAAAGATCATCAACGCCGCGATAGAGGTGCATCGGACTCTGGGGCCTGGCCTCTTTGAGTCTGTGTATCTTGCGTGCCTGCTGCACGAATTGCGGGAGGCCGGACTGCGTTACGAGACGCAGAAGTTGATTCCGGTCGCGTACAAGGGCGTGATTCTCGACTGCGGCTTTCGACTCGATCTAATTGTGGAAGGCATGGTTGTCGTCGAGATCAAGTCCGTCGTGCTGATAGCACCAGTGCATGGTGCGCAGCTGAAGACGTATCTGGCCCTGACGGGCTGCCGCGCCGGCCTGCTGATCAACTTCAACGTTCCGATTCTGAAGGACGGTCTGACTCGCGTGCTGAACACGGCGAACTGATCTCCGTTCCCTCAGCCCGGACAGTGCCGTCCGCCGCCGCCGGCCTTCGGCCGGCATACAGGCGGGCAGAGAAGCCCAGATACAAACGGCTCATGATCAGGTGCCGCTTGTATCTGGACTTCTCTGACCGCCTGACGCGCGAAGCGCGTGGCGGCGGACGCCTTTTAGGTACGCTACTCCGTGTCTTCGTGTTGATCTTGTTCCGTGGGCTCCGTCCTCTCCGAAGACCGTCGCCTAACGTCAGCGGGGAAGCGGTTTTCCCAACTCCACGACGAGGCCCGAGATTTCCTTACCCTGCTGAAAATCGATGTCGCGATCGCCGAGGTCAACACCGTTGAGGCATACGGATTTCGTCGTCCATTCCTGATGCCCGACGAAGACGCGGATATAGCCAAGAGCAGGCCACGCCCGGAATTCGAACGTCAGGTCATCTTTAACCGTGCCGGGGCGCGTTGGTCCCGGGTTTCCGTCCGCATCCACCGGCACTCCGCTGACTCTGATTCCCGATGCTAAGAGCGCTCGCTGAGAGGCGCTGAGGATGAGCCGCCCCGTGGCCCTGACCATCTCGACCGGCAGCACGCGCACATGCGTGACATCGCCGTCGGAAACGATGACCTTGGCGACGGAGACCTTCGGAATCACATCGCGCGGCGGCGGCCATTGGCCTTCGCGCAGGTGTAGGTGGTACGTGCCGGGCGGGACGCCGACGATTCCGAACGTGCCATCGGCCCGAATGGGTACCGCGATCGAATCGACGCCGAAAAGGTGATCGCCATGCGTGACGGCAAGATGCCCTCCGTGGGCCGGTTGACCGTTCGATGCGATCGCTGTCCCGCTGATCTGCGCGAGGTGAGCCGACGCCACGGTGAGGTCACCAGCGGCCACCGGCTTGTCGCCGACATCGATAGGTTTCGCATCGCCGATTCGCGGGACCGACGGATAGTAGGTGATCGCGTATCCGAACCTGTGTGCGTCGCTGTTGGTGGGTAGCGGTTGTCCACGCGGGACATTCCGTGGCAACGCGGCCAGGTAATACGAACCGGCGAACAAGTGTTCGATTCGAAACTCGCCGTTCGCGTTGGTTGTCGACCCTCCTCGGACATCAAAGGGATGAATGGTCTTGCCGTGGCGGGACGAGGTTTCCCATAGCGGCATGACGAGTACGTCTGCCACCGGCTGGTGTGAAGCGTCGATTACTCGCCCCACGATCGCACCGGTCCTGGCAGCGCCGGCTCTTCCCTGGGTGAGTGCCGCCGCGCTCGATGCGACGAGAACGATGGGAACGAGCAGACGAACTCGCGCCGTCATTCACTTCCCGAGATGCTTCTCGAAGAACCGCGCGATCTCTTCGAATGCCTCCTTCGTCTCCGGCGCATTCGCATCGCGCATGTACTGCGCGTGCGACTGTGCTTCGTAGACGTGCAGTTCGGCCTCGACGCCGGCCTGGCGCAGCTTGCGATGAACGCGGACCGTGTTGCTGAGCAAGAGATCACGCGTACCGGTGCTGAGGATCGTCGGCGGGAATCCGTGCATGTCGCCGTACACGGGTGACAGCAGCGGGTCCTTGAGGTCGTGACCGTTCGCGTAGAGCTTCGCCATCGCATCGCAGCGTCCGCCGTAGCCGACGAGCACGTTGTCGACCATGTGATTGGTGGCGAATGAGTCTCCGGCACCGGTCAGGTCAGACATCGGCGTGCCCGGTGCGATCGCAGCCGGTAGCGGCAGGTTTTCCTGTTTCGCGCGAAGGACCATTGACAGCGTCAGCGCGCCGCCGGCCGATGTGCCGAAGATCGCCATGTTCTTCGGGTCGGCCATCTTCAGCGCCGCCTTCCACGCCGCAATGCCATCGTCGAGGGCCGCCGGATACGGTGCGTCTGGCGGGCGACGGTAGTCGACGGAGAGGACGCGGAAGTGTCCGAAGCCGGCCATGTAGATTGCTTCGCTCGTGGCGGCTTCGCCGCCTTGCAGCACGTAGCAACCTCCGTGCATGTGCACGAGCAGCCGGTTGCGGTTCTCCGGCGGAATGTTCTGCGGCGTCACCATGAACGCATTGACGCCGTTGACGGTCATTGCCTCCGTCTTGACGCCAAAACGGTCACGCAAGGTCGGCAGGTTTCGGCCAGCGGCGGGGGCCGACAACTTCCGCCATTCGTCAGTCGTTGTTGGCGCCGAGTCCCAGTTCCCGGCCAGTGGACCGCTGGCGAGCGCCTGCATCTCGGGACTCACCGTTGATGGCAGCGGCAACGTACGAGCCGGCACGTTGCGCGGTTCCGGTGTGCTTGTCTGGGTGATCACGTCTGACACGGAGAGAACAATAATCGCGGCCGGGATGAAAGCAAACACGAGTGCAAGAAACCGGAACGGACGAACGCGGTGTGTCATGGGTCGCTCTCCGATCGCCCGAGGGCGTTGAAGTTGCGGTATCGTCTCACAACGGACGGGAATGCGCGAATCATGGGGCAAGCGAATCGAGCGGGCGGCGCGCCTGGCTGAGGCTGACGAGGCGGCGCGACCGCTGCTCACGTTTTACGCCGTCGTGCTCGGCCTGCAGCGAGAGATCGCGACGGCCGTGACAGGCAGCAGCAGCCGGCTGACCGGTTCGCTTGCTCATGATTTGGACCGACTGCGTCCCGCGCTGACATCATTCCTCGAGGGGATCGAACGCAGCGGTCCGATACTGCTCGCCCGCGAAGCGCGCGCTCTCTTGAGTGGCCCGGCGATGGCGCACGACGGGCTGCTGACCGCCGTCTGGATGAATCCATCGGACCGGCAATTCGTCGCCAAGGCTGTCCTTCAGCCGTACGCCGAAACGCTGGCTGAGAACGGCGTCGCCCCGGCAGATCGCCCCGCATCGAGACCCGACAACCGTTGTCCGTTTTGCGGCGGAGCCCCGCAACTTTCGATTCTGCACAGCAGCGGCGCTTCGCTCGAGGGTGGGGGCCGGTCGCTGCAGTGCGCGACATGCCTCACCGTGTGGCCCTTCCGTCGCGTGCTGTGCGCCCATTGCGGCGAAGAGGACGAGCACAAGCTTGGATACTTTCACTCGCCGGCGCTCGACCATCTCCGCGTGGACGCGTGCGAGACGTGCCGTCACTATCTGAAGAGTGTCGACCTCACACGTCTCGGTATCTCCGTTCCCCTGGTCGATGAAGTTGCAGGCGCATCGCTCGATCTGTGGGCGAGGGATCGCGGGTATCAGAAGATTGAGTTGAATCTTGTTGGGCTGTGAAGAGCCGGGGTCCGTGATCCGGGATCCGACGGAGCGATCACGCCGAACCGACTCGCCTTCGCTGATCAGATCAGCTTCGGATCCCGGATCCCGCATTCCGGATCCCGAGTAACATCAAAGATTCATGTTATCGTTCCGCCGATCGCGTTCGGACGGAGGGTGATTGATGGACATCTCGCGGCGAGCATTCATCCAGACAACGGTTGCCGGCGGCGCGGCGCTGACGGCTTTCGGATTTGACGTCACGCCGGTCTACGCGCAGGCGAAGACACTCAAGATTTCGCGGACGAGTGAGACACGCAGCACCTGTCCGTACTGTTCGGTCAGCTGCGGCGTGATTATTCACACGCTCGGCGATAAGGCGAAGAACGCGGTTGCTCAGGTAGTTCACGTCGAAGGCGATCCGGATCATCCAATCAATCGCGGGACGCTCTGTCCGAAAGGCTCGTCGCTTCAACAGGACATCCTCAACGATCGGCGGCTGCTGAAGCCGCAGGTCCGCCGGCCTGGGTCCGATCACTGGGAAGACATCGGCTGGGACCAGGCGCTCGACGAGATCGGTCGCTTCGTCAAGAAGACCCGCGATGAAACCTTCGTCGAAAAGGATCCGCGCGGCCGCGTCGTCAATCGATGCGAAGGCATTGCCTTCACCGGCGGCTGCACCGACACCAACGAATTCAACTATCTGGTCGTCAAGGCGATGCGCAGCCTGGGGGTCTGCTACCTGGAAAACCAGGCCCGGGTTTGACACGGCCCCACGGTCTCCAGTTTGGGGCCCACGTTCGGACGCGGCGCGATGACCAACGGCTGGGTCGACATCAAGAACACCGACATGATGTTGATCATGGGTGGCAACCCGGCCGAGAACCACCCGTGCGGCTTCAAGTGGCCGATCGAGGCGAAGCTCGAACGCAATGCGAAGCTGATCGTTGTCGATCCACGGTTCACCCGCACCGCGGCGAACGCGGATCTGTTTCTCCAGATCCGCGCGGGATCGGACATCGCGTTCCTCGGCGGCTTGATCAACTACGCCATCGCACAGAACCGCATCGCCCACGACTACGTCGTCAACTACACGAACGCGTCATTCATCGTTCAGGAAGGGTTCAAGCTGCCCGAGGACGGCCTGTATTCAGGATTCAATCCCTCGACGGGCGCCTACGACCGATCCAGTTGGAACTACGAATCCGCGGGCGGTGCGGCGCACGGTGGGGCTGGCGCGGGCAGTCATGCTCAAGGCCCCGCCAACCCGGAAGGCGGTGGCCACCAGGCCGGGGGCCCGGCCGGCGCAAAGACCGTCGCCGCGGCGAAGCTGCCGGACACCGTTTCGCACGACGCGTCGCTCCAGGATCCGCGTTGCGTGTTTCAGCTGCTGAAGAAACAGTATTCACGGTATACCCCGGAAGTCGTCGAGCGCATAACCGGGATACCCAGGGATCAGTTCTTAAAAGCCGCAGACCTCTTCACGTCGATCAGGAAAGACGGCGACATGAAGAAGGCGGCAACGATCATCTACGCGGTCGGATGGACGCACCACACGTTCGGCACACAGATCATCCGGGCCGCGGCAATTCTCCAGTTGCTGATGGGGAACGTCGGTCGTGCCGGCGGCGGCGTCAACGCTCTGCGCGGCCACTCGAACATCCAGGGCGCGACCGATATGGCCGGCATCTTCGACATCCTGCCCGGGTATCTGAAGATGGCGGCTCCCGACGATGTCGATCTGGCGACGTATCTGAAGCGCACGACGCCGACCACCTCCAAACCCGCTGAATGGGATTCGTTCAACTACTGGTCGAACACGCCAAGGTTCATGGTCTCGCTGCTCAAGGCTCTTTACGGCGACGTGGCGCGGAAGGACAACGACTGGGCGTTCCACTATCTGCCGAAAATTGAGCGCAACTACTCGTGGACGGAGATCTGGAATGGCCTCCACGAGGGCAGGGTCAAGGGCATGTTCGCGATCGGCATGAACGGCGTCCAGATTGGTCCCGATTCGCGCAAGAACATCGAGGCATTGAAGAAAGCCGAGTGGCTGGTCGTCGGCGAGATCTATCCCGACGAGACCAGCGAGTTCTGGAAGGCTCCCGGCACGACCGCCGACGAGATGAAGAGGATTCCGACGACGGTGTTTCGGCTGCCGTGCGCTGGGTTTGCGGAGAAGGACGGCAGCTTCACGAACTCCGCGCGGTGGCTGCAGTGGAAGAACGCGGCGCTGCCGATGCCCGGCGACGCACGCCTGGATCAGGACATCCTCGCGCAGATCTTCATGCGCGTGCGCGACCTCTATCAGAAAGAGGGAGGCAAGTTCCCCGATCCGATCCTCAACCTGCGATGGCCGTATACGAGGCCGCTGAATCCGTCGCTGTCGGAGGTCGCGCGGGAGATTAACGGTCAGGCGATCGGCGACGTCACCGATCCGGCAACCGGACAGGTCATCAAAGCCGGTCAGCAGGTGCCGGGCTTTGCGTTCTTGCGCGACGATGGCACGACCCTCTGCGGCAACTGGATCTACGCCGGATCGTGGACCGAAGCCGGCAATCAGATGGCCAGGCGTGGCACGGAGGATCCGTCCGGCCTCGGGATCTATCCGAACTGGGCGTGGTCGTGGCCGGCGAATCGCCGCGTCCTCTACAATCGCGCATCGTGCGACCCGTCGGGCAAGCCGTGGGACGCGAGCCGTCGCCAGGTATGGTGGAACGAAGGCGCTGCGCGATGGGTTGGCAACGACGTCCCGGATTTCAAATCCGATTCGAAGCCAGCCGATCACATGGGGCCGTTCATCATGAATCCCGAGGGCATCGGCCGGTTGTTCGGCCCGCTCACCGCCTTTCATGACGGACCGTTCCCGGAGCACTACGAGCCAATCGAGAGTCCGATCGCGAATCCGCTTCACCCGGAGCGATCGAACAATCCGGTGGCGAAGAAGCCGACCGGGTCAGGGGAGAAATACGGCACGCCCGCCGACGGCTTCAACGTGATTTGCACGACCTACCGGCTGACGGAGCATTACCACTACTGGACCAAGAACAACCCGATGAACGTCCAGCTCGTGCCGGAGCCGTTCATCGAGATTCCCGTCGATCTTGCGAACGACCTGTCGGTGAAAGGCGGCGACAAGATCAAGGTGACCAGCGCACGAGGCGCGTACGTCGCCAAAGCGATGGTCACGCATCGGATCAAACCGATGACGATCGACGGAAAAAAGACGTATCAGATCGGGATCCCGATTCACTGGGGCTATCGCGGCATCGCAGAGGACGCCGGCAAGACTTCGCTCAATCCGATCAACATGCTGTCGCCCGCGGTCGTCGATCCGAATGCGTACACGCCGGAGTTCAAGGGCTTTCTGGTGAAAGTGGAGAAAGCATGATGATTTCGGAGTGGACGGAGGCCACGGAACAGGCGCGAACACGGAGGGGCGGAGGCACGGAGAGGACTCCACAGCTTGACGATCGTGCGCCGGCCTGCGGCCGGCGTAGTGGTGGACAGGTGGTCGTGAAGACAATCCGCTCTGCCATGAGCGGCGGCTTGTCTACACGACCATCTGTCCACCACACCGCGCGAAGCGCGGCACGATCGTCAGCATCCGATGAGCTTCCTCCGCGTCTTCGTGTCTCCGTGTTGATCTTGTTCCGTGATCTCCGTCTCCTCCGCTCGACGGAAGAAGCCCATGCCTAGCGGCACACTTCAAATTCGAGCCATCTCAGGCCACTCAGGCTCCGTGCCCGGCCAGGGCGCGCACCGTGAAGAGGAGGTGTGCAAGTACGTCGACACCACCACCTGCATCGGCTGCAAGGCGTGCGAGGTCGCGTGCGTCGAGTGGAACGACATGCCATTCGGCCAGACGACCTTCGACAACACGTATCAAACGATGCCGTCGACGGCCTGGAACTACTGGAATCTGATCAAGTTCAACGAGCACCCGAAAGACGACGGGTCGTTCATGTGGACGATGCGGAAGGATCAATGCATGCACTGCGAGGATCCTGGCTGCCTGCGCGCCTGCCCCGCAGACGGTGCCATCGTCCAGTACACGAACGGGATTGTCGACTTCAATCAGGAGAACTGCATCGGGTGCCAGTACTGCGTCACCGGATGTCCGTTCGATATTCCGAGGTTCAACTCGCTGACCAAGAAAGTCTACAAGTGCACGCTCTGCTCCGATCGTGTTGGCCAGGGGCTGGAGCCCGCGTGCATCAAGGCGTGTCCTACCGGTTGCCTCAAGTTCGGAACCAAGGTCGACATGCTGGCGCTTGCTGAGAAGCGCGCCGCGCAGCTGCGTGAGCACTCCAATATGCCGAGCGCTGGCGTGTACGACCCCTCGTCGATTGGCGGCACTCACGTGATTTACGTGCTGCACGACGCGACCAAACCTGAGATGTACGGCGGCCTGCCGGCGAATCCAAGGATTCCGGCAAGCTTCACGATGTGGAAGTCCTTCGCGAAGCCAGTCGGCCTGCTGCTTGCGCTGCTTGCCGCGCCTGTCGCGTTCTTCCACTACATCGCCGAGGGTCCCAAAGAAGCCCAGCCACCGATCCGAAAGGAGAGCGAGCGATGACGACCGCCGTCGATCGCTTCGACGACGAAGTTCGTCGTCGAGTCAACGCGCACGGAAAGACGACGGTTCGAGAGGGCGAGCTGTTGCGGCATCCGGTTTATACCCGCGTGCTGCACTGGGCGGTTGCGATCTTCTTCCTGCTCGCGTTCCTGTCGGGGTTTGCTCTCTACACACCGTGGCTGTATCGCCTGTTCACGCCGATCTTCGGCGGCGGGCCGATGACCCGGCTGCTTCATCCCTGGTTCAGTCTCGGTTTCGTATTGTTTTTTGCGCTGCAGGTGATGAACTGGATTCGTCCGATGACCTGGACCTCTGCCGACTCGCGATGGGTGAAACGGATCAAGTCCTACGTGACGAACGAGGAAAAGGTCGAGGCCGAAGACGTCGGGTTCTTCAACGGCGGCCAGAAGATGTATTTCTGGGCGATCGTGGTGAGCGCGCTGGTGTTCCTCGTGACGGGCCTGCCGATGTGGTTCCCCCAGTCGTTCGGACGGATCGCGGTCGCCATTGGATACATCCTGCATGACGCCGCCGCGCTGGTGATGCTCGTCGGCCTGATCGTGCACATTTACGAGAGCACGGCGCAGCAGCCCGGCACGTTCCAGGCGATGACGCGCGGGTTCGTGTCGCGCCGCTGGGCGTGGACCCATCACCCGGAGTGGTATCGCATGGCCACCGGCCACGATCCGCGCGAGGATTACCAGCGCGCGTTGAATCGCGAGGCTTCCCGCCCCGAAATGTGATCGACGTGCACAGCGTTGGCGGACTCGCGAGCGCAGCGGCAGCCATGGCGCTGGTAGGACTGGCGTCCGGCCAGACCAGTCCGACTGACGACGCCGCCGTTCGATTCCGCAATGTCGCGTCTATCGCTGGACTGAACTTCACGCACAACTACTCGGCCGCCGGCGGCAAGTATTTCGTTGAAAGCGCCCCGGGCGGCCTTGCCGTGTTCGACTACAACGGCGACGGTCGTCCGGACATCTTCTTTACGAACGGCGCCGAGACGCCTTCGCTGCAGAAGACATCGGCCGCTTACTCCAATCGTCTCTACCGGAATGACGGCAACATGCGGTTCACGGACGTGACCGAAGCTGCCGGCGTACGTGGTGTGGCCTACAGCATGGGCGCCGCCGCGGCCGACTACGACAACGACGGTCACGTCGACCTGTTCGTTGCCGGGGCGAAGCAGAACCAGCTGCTCCGGAATCGCGGCGATGGGCGGTTTGAAGACGTGACGAAACAAGCGGGCATCGCAAGCGGCGAGTGGTCGGTCGCCGCTGGATGGTTCGACTACGACAACGACGGACGGCTCGATCTCTTCGTCGTGAATTACGTGCAGTGGTCGGCGGAGACGAACCGTTCATGCGGCGATGCGGCGAAGGGCGTTCAGATTTACTGCGATCCCAGGACCTTCAGCGGCCTGTCGAACCGGCTCTATCGCAATCGCGGCGACGGCACGTTCGAGGACGTGTCGGCACGAGCTGGGATCGCGGCTCACGTCGGCAAGGGCATGAGCGTCGCCTTCGCCGATTTCGATCATGATGGCCGGCTCGATGCGTTTGTGACCAACGACACCGTCCCGAACTTTCTGTTTCACAACAATGGCGACGGCACCTTCAACGAGGATGCGCTGCTTGCTGGCATCTCGGTAACCGAATCCGGCCGGCCGATCTCGAGCATGGGCACCGACGCTGAGGACTACGACAACGACGGCTGGGAAGACATCCACGTCACCGCGCTGGCGGGTGAGACGTTCCCGCTGTTTCGCAACGACGGACACGGCGCGTTCATCGAGGAGACGCGGTCCTCAGGCCTCGCACGGATGACGGTTAAACTCTCCGGCTGGTGCACGGTCGTCGCGGACTTCAACAACGATGGCTGGAAAGACATCTTCACAGCCAACTCACACGTCAACGATCGTATCGGCGATTTTCAGTTGATTGCGTTCAAGCAGAGCAACACGCTGTTTCTGAACGACGGTACAGGACACTTTCGCGATCCCATGGGGTCTGCCGGACTGAGCAGCGCAGTGGCGATTCATCGAGGCTGCGGCGTTGCCGACTTCAACGGTGATGGCCGACTCGATGTCGTCGTATTGACCCTGGGGACGCCCGCGGAGCTCTGGCAGAACGAGGCTGGCTCAGGCGACCAGTGGCTGATCGTGCGCCTCGTTGGGACGAAGTCGAATCGCGACGGCATCGGTGCTCGAGTCAAAGTCGGCAATCAGGTGCGCACCATGACGTCTGCGATCGGCTACGCATCGTCCTCACATGCGGGGCTGCACTTTGGACTGGGGAAGTCGCGGGGACCGGTGCGCGTCGAAGTGGAGTGGCCGTCGGGGACGAAGCAGGTTGTGGACGACGTCAAGCCGAACCAGGTGACGGAGATAAGAGAAAAGTAGAACGCTGCGAGCGACACGCTTTATCAGACCTTGTAACGCGCCTCTTCAGCGTAGTACGCCGGAAACCCTACCGCTTGCTTCAGCTGCTCGAAGTCCATGACCGCTGACGGCCGCTCACCCGCCCTCAGACTGCGCAGCGCGTCACGCATCGCGTGAATCGAAACGTTCAAGAGCGTCAGGGGAAACACGGCGATCTTGTAGCCGATCGCTTCGAGCTGCGATAAGCCGAGGATCGGCGTTTTGCCGCCTTCGATCAGGTTGGCCATCTTCGGGCCACCAACTTCGCTGCAGTACTGTCGCATCTCGTGCTCGTTGAGCGGCGCCTCGAGGAACGTGATGTCGGCACCAATCTCGCGGAACAGCCGGCAGCGAAGGATCGCCTCCTCCAGGGAGATGCAGGCTCGCGCATCGGTGCGCGCCATGATCAGAATGTCCCCGCCGGCCTCATCGCGCGCGTCCACTGCGGCGCGTATGCGCATGAGCGCTTCGTCTCGTCCGACAACCGCCTTGCCTTCGGTATGGCCGCATCGCTTCGGCGCGATCTGATCTTCGAGCATGATCGAGGCAAATCCGGCCGCACAGTACCCGTGCACCGTCCGTTTGATGTTCTGGGCGCTGCCGAAGCCGGTGTCGCCGTCACCGATCATCGGAATGGACACGGCACGGCAGATGTTCTGTCCCTGATCGACGAGCTCCGCATAGGAGATGAGCCCTGTGTCGGGCATCCCGAGCCTGTCGGCCGAGACGGCGAAGCCGCTCATGAAGCCGATCTCGAATCCGGCTTCCTCGATGAGACGCGCGGAGATCGCATCGTGACAACCGGGCATGAGCAGAATGCCAGGACGATCGAGCAGCGCTCGCAGGCGAACGGCGGCAGTGGCCATGTGGCGGATCTTATCGTGCCCGGTCTGGTTTTGAGGAGCCTCGTGCCGGCGCAGTCGCAGCGATTTACTTCGGCGGCATGATCGCTCTCCGCGCCAGCGCCGCCCGCCGCTCTTCATCCGCCTTCTGCAACTCCTGCGATTTCGTCAGCAGCGGCGCTGCCTTGTCCCGCTGGCCGAGAGACGTATAGGCACGAGCGAGCTGCACGTGCAGACTTCCGTCCCGGTCGTTCGCCAATTGCTCTTCGAGCAGAGGCACCGCCTCGGCATAGTAGTTACCTTGAAAGTAAGCACGGGCCAGCAGGAGTCTGAGACGCGGGTCCCTCGGCGTTCGTGTCACCAGTTGCTCGAAAATCGGCACCGCATCCTCCGGGCGTTGGAGTTGCAGCAGCGCCTGTCCCTGAAGGTTGAGCAGCCGCGAATCGTTCGGGTACGACTTCAGCAGAGGCGACAGCGTCGCGAGGGCTTTGTCGAAATCCTGCGCGGCGTAGTACGCCGAGGCCAGCTGGTACGCCAGTTCGGGCTGCTTTGGTGCGAGGCGGGTCGCCGCCTCGAACTCGGCGACCGCATCGGTGTAGCGCTCTTCCGCCTGCGCCACGGCGGCGCGGATGGAGCGGCGCTCCGCTGAATCAGGCAGCGTGTCGAGCTGCTTGAAAGCCGCGAGTGCGAGTTCGTTCGCCGCGCGGGCTTGCCAATAGCGCGATTCGGGATCGGATCCAGCGAGCGCGGCGTCGAGCGATGACGTAAATCGTCGGAGACGAAACTCGCAGAGCGCCTTGCGCGTACCGCATGCGGTCGCATCGAGTCGCCCTTTCGCACGCTCAGTCGTCGCCCACTGCGTGTGGCCGGTGCGCTCGTAGATGCGCGCGACTGAGTCGTGGACGTTCACCATCGATGGCAGTTCGGCCTCAACGCCTCGGTAGAGCGTGAACGCATCGACCAGATGCCCGTTCTCGAGCAGCGCGTCCGCCGACAGCAGCGCGCGCCACGAGGTGTCGGCCGCGCCGAAGGTGACAAGTGCGTTCTGCTTGACCGAGTTGTAGGCCTGTCCGAGCGCGTACCAGACCGCTGGGTTTCGCGGCGCCGTCGCCGTCGCGCTGCGCAATTGTGCGACGGCATCCATCGGGCGGCCGGCCGCCACGTACGCATCGGCGAGCCTTTCCCTGCCCTTGATGTCGCTGGGACTCGCTGCGACCGCACGTTCGAGCGCAGCGAGATCGGGAGCCTGAGGTGCTGACGCCGCAGCCGCCAGAATCGCCGCGGCGAGCACCCCGGCATTCATGGTGCGATGTAGGTCGTCTTCACCGTCGTGTAGAACTCCGCTGCGTAGCGTCCCTGTTCCCGCGGACCGTAGCTCGATCCCTTGCGGCCGCCGAACGGCACGTGATAATCCACGCCCGCGGTCGGCAGGTTGACCATCACCATTCCGGCCTGCGCATGGCGCTTGAAATGAGTTGCATGCTTCAGTGACGTCGTGACGATTCCTGACGACAGGCCCGTGTCTGTGTCGTTGGCAATGGCGAGCGCCTCATCGTAATTCTTTGCGGCAATGACGCACGCCACCGGCCCGAAGATCTCTTCTCGAGAGATCCGCATCGTGTTCTTGGCGTCAACGAACAGCGCCGGGGCCATGTAGTAGCCGTCGGTGGCGCGCTTCACGCGCTCGCCTCCGGCAACGAGCCTCGCGCCCTCGCGCTGACCGATGCCGACGTATTCGAGATCGGTATCGAGCTGCGGCTGTTCGACGACCGGTCCAATCTCGGTTCCGGGCGTTAGCGCGTTGTCAACTTTCAACGCGGACAGCTTTTGCGTGATCGCTTCGACGAACCGATCGTGGATGCCTTCCGTCACGATGAGGCGTGAGGACGCGGTGCAGCGTTGGCCGGTCGAGAAATACGCGCCCTGCACCGCGACGTTCACCGCGGTCGGCAAGTCCGCATCGTCGAGCACGACCAGCGGGTTCTTGCTGCCCATTTCGAGCTGCACCTTCGCCATGCGTGCGACGGCCTTCTTCGCGATGCCACGGCCGGTCTCCATCGATCCGGTGAAGCTCACCGCAGCGACGTCGGGGTGATTCACCAGCGTCTCGCCGACAACTGATCCCGAGCCCATGACGAGGTTGAAGACGCCGGCCGGCACGCCCGCGCCGGCGAGGATCTCGGTCAACGCCCACGCGCATCCCGGCGTCCATTGCGCGGGCTTGAATACGACGGTATTGCCGAACGCGAGCGCCGGCGCGATCTTCCATGCAGGAATCGCGATGGGGAAGTTCCATGGCGTGATCAGGCCGACGACACCAATTGGTTCGCGGGTGATTTCGACATCCACCCCCGGACGTACCGAGGGGATCTTCTCGCCGGACATCCGCAGGACTTCGCCGGCGAAAAACTTGAAGATATGCCCGGCGCGCACGGTCTCGCCGACGCCTTCGGGCAGCGTCTTGCCCTCTTCGCGCGCGAGCAGCCGTCCGATTTCGTCCTTGCGAGCGAGGATGTCCGATCCGACCTTGTCGAGGAGGTTTGCGCGATCCTGGATCGACCCGATCGCCCATGCCGGGAACGCGCGCCTCGCAGCGTCGATCGCGGCTTCGGTCTGCGCCTTGTCCGCCATTGCATACTCGCCGATGACGTCGCCGAGATCGGAAGGGTTGCGGTTTGCCGTCCAGGAGGACCCTGCAGCCCACTCGCCGTTGATGTAGTTCTGAAATTTATTCGCCATGTTCCTCACGAAAGACGAGATGTGGTGCTGGCCAGCAGGCCGCGCTGCGCAAGATTGGTCATCAACGCGCTCGTTCCGAACGTCCACGGCGCGATGCGATCGGTGTGGTTGACTCGATTCACCAGCGCCCCCAAGGTCGGCGTGGAGACGGTGACGATGTCGCCGACGGCGTGGGTGAAGCCCTGGCCCGGGCCAAAACGATCGATCGTGGGCGCGAACATCGTTCCTAGAAACAGCATCATCCCGTCCGGATACTGATGGTGCCGGCCCATCGCGTGCTCGACGAGATCGAGCGGGTCGCGGCTGATCTGCGACATCGAGCTCTCGGCGGTGAACTCGAATCCGTCCGGTCCTTTCACGTGCAGCGCAACGTCGCACTTGCGCACGTCATCGATGGTGAAATGCTCATCGAACAACCGGATGAACGGCCCGATCGAACCGGACGCGTTGTTGTCCTTGGCTTTCCCAAGCAGCAGCGCGCTTCGCCCTTCAAAATCGCGCAGGTTGAGATCGTTGCCGAGCGTGGCGCCGACGGTGCGTCCTGAGCCGTTGACGGCGAGCACGATCTCCGGTTCGGGATTGTTCCACTGCGATTTGGGATGAATGCCGATGTCGGCGCCAGTGCCGACCGCCGACATGGGCTGTCCCTTGGTGAAGATCTCCGCGTCCGGTCCGATTCCTACCTCGAGGTATTGCGACCACACTCCCTGCGCGATCAGCGCGTCCTTGACGGCCTCCGCCTGGGGAGAACCAGGGCGGATGTCCCGGAGATTGCTTCCAATCACGGCGACGATGGCCTGGCGCACTGATTCGGCCTTGCTGGCGTCGCCGCGCGCTTGTTCTTCAATCACGCGCTCCAGCAGGCTCGCGACGAACGTCACGCCGGCAGCCTTGAGCGCCTGGAGATCGCACGGCGCGAGGAACCACGGCGCTCGCGGGTTTCGAGTTTCTTCAGTCGAATTGCCGAGGACGTCGCGAAAGGACCCAAGCCGCGGCAGCCCCCGAGCGGCACGGATAGCGGCGACGGGGTTCTCCAGATCGAGCAGCTGGCTGCAGGTGGGCGCCACGGTCGACAGATCGAACACGTCGCCGTCCCGAACACAGACGAGCGAAGGACCACCGTTGTCGGGCACCCATGTGCGTCCAACGAGTGTGGCCCCTGAGTGCTCGTCCGGAAGGCAAGGCACCGAACTCAGCCAATTGGTCATCCCTTGAGGATAATCGAGAACGACGAATCCCGCAGCTCGGGGAGAAGTTTCTTAATAGCTTCCAGCGACCAGCTTCCAGCTCCCAGCCTTCGACACTACGCCAGTCTGAGCGGGCAGCTGGAAGCAGGAAGCGGGAAGCGAACTCTTTCAGTTCCAGGGCTGCCGTTTCTGTCACAACTGCTGCCGCTCCCGTGCAATATCTGTTGGCCGGCAAAGTGCTGTGATGCCGCACTGGCAACTGGGAACTGGCAACTGGAAACTGGCTGCTGTCATTCAACTTGCGTCCGCCTCTCCGAGTCGTTATCCTCACGCCAAACTGGCAGCCGCGACCGGGCAACTGGCGTGTGGAGGACCCGTCATGTGGAGCCGGAGGCGCTTTCTCGAAAGTCTTGCCGCGACCCCTGTGGTCGGCAGCGTTGTCGGTCCGCCAGCGTCGACGGCGGCTGACGCGGCGGCCGCGAAGGGCGGGCGCGATTACTTCCGCGAGCTCGGCGTCCGCCCGTTCATCAACGCGGCCGGCACCTACACGGCGATGACCGCATCGCTGATGCCCCCGGAAGTCATGGACGCGATCAATTACGCGTCGAAGCAGTACGTGATGCTCGACGAGCTGCACGACCGGGTCGGTGAGCGCATCGCGAAACTGGTGCGCGCCGAGGCGGCGATGGTGACCTGCGGCGCCGCGTCGGCCCTGACGCTTGGAACCGCGGCTGTGCTCACGGGAACTGACCGTCAGAAGATCAGCGACCTGCCCGACCTCGCGCACATGAAGAGCGAGGTGATCATCCAGAAGGCGCACCGTTTTGGCTACGACCGCGCGCTCCGCAACTGCGGCGTGCGTCTGGTGGAAGTCGAGACGCGGGAAGACCTGGACCGCGCGGTGAACGACAAGACCGCGATGATGATGTTCTACAACAACAACAACAAGGAAGGACGGATTCAGGACCAGGAGTTCGCTGAGCTCGGCCGCAAGCACGGCGTTCCGACGCTGAATGACGCCGCCGCCGACGTGCCGCCGCTCGAGAATCTGTGGAAGTACACGGGAATGGGGTTCGACCTGGTGGCGTTTTCGGGCGGCAAGGGTATTCGCGGGCCACAGAGCGCGGGGCTGCTGCTCGGCAGGAAACCGCTCATTGCGGCCGCGCGCATGAACGGCTCGCCAAATGGCAACGCGATTGGCCGTGGCATGAAGGTCAACAAGGAAGAAATGGTCGGCATGCTGGCGGCGCTCGAATTGTTCGTGGCCAAGGATCACGACAAAGAATCGCGCGAGTTCGACCGTCGCGCCGACGTGATTCGGATCGCCGCCGCCTCGGTCAACGGCGTCAAGGCCGAGGTATTCGTTCCGGAAGTCGCCAATCACGTCCCGCACGTCCGCGTGACCTGGGACGCCACATCAAAGCCGCTGAAGGCCGCGGCGGTCGTCCGCGCGATGCTCGACGGAGAGCCGTCCATCGCGATCAGATCCGAAGGGGAATCGCTCGTCGTCGGTGTCTGGATGATGCAGCCGGGCGAGGAGAAGATCGTCGCCCGTCGTCTGCGTCAGGAACTCGATCGAAGCACGTCGCTGTAAACGAAGAACCAGGCGAGCGGGATTATCCGCTCGCACCACGCAGAAAGCGGGGGAGGAGAATGCTACGTCGCATCTCGTCGTTTCTGTGTCTCGGGCTGTTTCTCTCCACCAGCGCCTGGGCGCAGTTGTCGTCCCAGACGGCGCTGGTTGGCACCGTCACCGATAGCGGCAATCTGGTCGTACCGGGCGCCCAGGTCGTAGCCGTCAACATCAATACCAAGGACACCTACGAGGCCACCACGAGCTCGGATGGCAACTACAACATCCAGTTCGTCAGGACCGGCACCTACGAGATCACCGTGACGATGTCGGGCTTTACAACGTTCAAGGCGACCGGCGTCGAGGTTGGCAACAACCAGGTCGTGCGCACGAACGCGGTGCTCAAAGTCGGCGGGCTCACCGAGTCGGTCAACGTCGAGGCCAAGGCCCAGCTCCTCAACACCGACAGCGCCGTCGTCTCGGAAACGATCGGGAAGCGCGCGATCGTCGAGCTGCCGCTCAATGGTCGCAACGTGTGGAACCTCGCGGCCACGACTCCAGGCGTGCTGGCGGGCATCAACAGCGACATCGGGTTGAGTTTCCGAGGCGCCGGTCAGCGTGAGATTCAGAACAGCCTCTCGCTCGACGGGATCAATTCCTCGGCGAACCTGCTGGCGTCAACGAGCATGCGGCCCATCGCCGACGCGGTTGAAGAAGTGCAGGTCCAGACCGGCAGCACCTCGGCGGAGTACGGTTCCTACCTCGGTGTCGCCATCAATGTCGTCACCAAGAGCGGAACGAACACGTTCCATGGATCTGCGTTCAACTTCTTCAAGGACGATTCGCTCAACGCCCGCGGGTGGTATGAGAACCCCGCGAATCCGAAGAACCCGCTGCGCAGCAATCAGTTTGGTCTCGAGGTCGAGGGACCGGTGATGATCCCTGGACTCTATGATGGCCACAACAAGACGTTTTTCATGGGCGCCTACGAAGGCGTGCGTGCCGAAGCGCTCAGCCCGGCGACCGCGTCAGTTCCGACGGCGCTGATGCGACAGGGGAATTTTTCCGAAGTCAGCACCCCTATCAAGAATCCATACACGGGGGAGGTCTTCCCGGGCAACATCATCCCTCAGTCGATGCTGTCGCCGGTTTCGTTGAACGTCCTGCAGTACATGCCGCCGACGAACACAACCGGGACGGCCAATAACCTGGCGACCACTGCCTCGAACAAGGACAACATCGATCAATTCCTCGGCCGCGTCGATCAGAACGTCGGCAACAAGGTCCGGCTGTATGTGCGCTACAACTGGCACGACAGCCTCAACACAAATATCGGCGCGACTCCAGCCCTTGGCGTGACGCAGCCGCGCACGAACAAGAACACGCTGTTCACGTATACGCATACGCTGAAGCCCACTCTCTTCAACGATTTTCGCATCGGCTACCACCGTCTCGATTTCAACACGCTGAACCCGTTCGAGGTCAACAATCAGCAGGGTGCTGGCACGGCGC
>Ga0207701_10001187_pt1 | contig 27589 bp, 25 predicted proteins | sample KBSSwiSSwithPhiX_FD_184294 | JGI IMG/M metagenome (GOLD analysis project Ga0207701, IMG submission 184294) | Switchgrass rhizosphere bulk soil microbial communities from Kellogg Biological Station, Michigan, USA, with PhiX - S5 (SPAdes) (version 2) | ecosystem: Environmental > Terrestrial >... | reverse complement strand
TGCGCTATATCCGTCAGTACAACAAAAATCCAAAACCAATCAAATGGAAGTACGACAACCCGAATAAGCGAATCAGGTGCAATTCATCTGGTTCATCCGACTAGTGCCGGCCGACCTGACCGCGCATCGCTGCTTGACCTATGCGAACTTCGGAAGAGCACGTGGACGCTCCGTCGCGGCGGTGAAGAGGTCCAGGTCGCCGTCGGCAGCCATTTCAGCGCGAACGAGGCGACGGCCTTGGTATGCGCCGCACTGGCGGGTGGCGGGCTGGCCCTTCAGCCCACGTACCTGGCGAACCCGCACCTTGCCGACGGCAGTCTGCAGCGGGTGCTGCCGGACTGGACACTCCCCGACATGGCGGTCTACGCCCTCTACACATCACGCCGCCACTTGTCGGCCGCGGTGCGTGCCTTGCTCGATTTCCTGGTCGATCGGTTCGCCGAGGTGCCTTGGTCGCTCAGCCCCGTTTCGATGGCGGAACAGCGCTGATGATTCCGAGGCCGTCTCGACGCAAATCCTAATCGGCAACGAAAGGCGTTCGAGTCTGATCAGATCGCCATCGCCGCTGCAACGCTGTCCCTGGCTGCCTTGTTCATGCGCAGGTTGAACGGCAGGAACGTCAGACGTTCGGTCGGCGTCGCGCCGCCCGGGTTCGACACGCAATAGCTGCCGCCGAGCACCGCGCCGTCCTTGACGAGGACTGCGGCATACACATTCCCGTTCAACTCGAAATAGGCGCGGTACTGAGGCGTCGAGCTCAGCGTCGCGGCCACCGGACGGGTCGCCGTCGCAATCCACACTGGAACGCCGCCCACCGTCGTTACAGCGCCATCTGCGAGCATGTACGTCATGCCGTCCGAGGCCGACGAGATTCCGGCGGTCATGGCAGCCGCCAGCGTCACGCCCGTGCGACAGGGCGTGATGTTGGCGTCGGTCGTGGCGCCGGCGCAGTCGAAGGCCGCATAGCGGTCGCCTTTGACCGTGGCCGTGTACTTCACATACGCAGCACCGGGCAGATAGGTGGCTGCCGGATTCAGGATCGCCGGGTTCGAGAAGAACGAGTTGTGATAGTGGGCGAAGTCGTCGGTGGACCCGGCGAGCAGGCCCGTCAGCGGAACCGTGCTGTAGCCGGTGCGCTCTTGCGACCAGGCGACCGTCGTGTTGTCGGCCGCAAGGTAGTCGACCCGGACGTCGTCGCCGACATAGCTGATGCTCGTCGACGACTGGGTGGCCGGCACGACAAGGATCGTGCCGTTCTTCAGGATGCGGGTCGGCCCGGCCAGCGTCAACGCCAAGGTGGACGTGATGTTGACGGGCGGCGACTGAGTCGTCTTCTGCGCGCCTTGGGTCAGCGGCGACACAACGAGCGTCGAGAAGTCGGACCACGCGTAGTTGACGCCACCGGTCTCGGGCCCGGCGTAGTTGAGGTTCCACATCAGCTGGTGGCTGCCGGCCGATGGCGCCAGGATCAGGTTCTCGAAAGCCTGCTGGTTGGCGCTCAGCTTTAGGCTGAGCTGGGCCGGCGTGCTGGGGTGATGGAACCGCCCGCATTCGAGACGACCACCGTGAAGGCGGCACCCCTGTCGGCATGGCCGGCCATTGGGGTGGTGTAGGTGGCGCTGGTGGCACCCGGGATCGCGACGCCGTTCTTCTGCCACTGGTACGTCAGACCCGTTCCTGCAGCGGTCACCGAGAAGGTCGCCGTGACGTCGGTGAATACCGACTGGCTCTGCGCCTGCGTCGTGATCGTCGGCGGACTCGGCGTCTCGCTGCCGCCGCCGCCTCCGCAAGCGCTCAGAAGAAGCGCAGCCGTGGCAGCACTGCAGAGGGTCAGCTGATTGAAGTTCATTCCCGTTCCCATCGTTTTCATCGACCGTCGTTGGCCGATGCACCTAGGGCTGGGATTGTCCCTATCGCCTTGCGAAGATCGCTTCGACGGGAGCGAGCTCTTCGTGCCACAAGTTGCAGAACCTCATCAGATCACGCCGGCGATCAGTCGCAGACGGAGCGCCTCGTCGGGCCGCACATACCAGTTCGCATCGAGGACGCGCTGCATGAGCGCCTCCATCGACAGGGCGGTTCCTTCGACCAGGTCTCGGAAACCGTCGGCGGCGAGCGCCTGGCCGTTTTCCAGTTCGGCCAGCACGTCTTTCACCTGGGCGATGCTGGCGCGCAGCGCGCCGTCCAGCTTCAGCTCCTTCTGCATCCGGCGTTCGTGGATCAGCAAGACCGCGTCGCGGGTCAGGAAGCGGCGGTCGACGGGGAACGCGGACATGACGGTCACGCCGCCGCTGTACACGGTTGTCTTGCCGAGGAAGTACAGGTCCAGGCCGCCGTGATCACGAGCCAGCCGGATGTCCGCCGCGATGCGGCGGGCGATGTCGGCATCGCCGCCGGTGGTGGTGAGTTCGAGGACGACCGGACCGTCCTTTGCACTGCAGCGGGCCAGCTGGTCGACGAAGGTCTTCAGCATCTCGTCGTTGACGGTGCCGGCGAGCGTGATATCGGCCTTGAGCGAGGGAATGGGATTCATGCGGGTCCTGAGGAGGTGGCCGGACCTCTCAGCAAGCGACGGGCCGATCCGCGGCAGCGTCACGAAATTCGTCGTGCCGTAGGTGCCCGCCGACAGCACGTTGCGCCGTCTCACCGTTGCCGCGCAGCCGGGGGGTGCAGATCATCGACGCTCTACCACTGCGCGCCGAGGCTGGACATGCCAAGAGTCATCTGGAAGGGAGCGATCAGCTTCGGGCTGGTGCACGTCCCGGTCGCCCTGTATCCGGCCTCGCAGTCCACCGGGATCGACTTCGACTGGCTCGACAAGCGCACGATGGACCCGGTCGGCTACAAGCGGGTCAACAAGCGCACCGGCAAGGAGATCGACAAGGACAACATCGTCAAGGGCATCAAGCAGCAAGACGGTGAGTACATCGTGCTGAGCGAGGACGAGATCAAAGCCGCTTATCCGAAATCCACGCAGACGATCGAGATCGAGACCTTCGTATCGGCCACCGAGATTCCATTCACGTTCCTCGAGACCCCGTACTACCTCGCGCCCCTGGCGAAAGCCGAAAAGGTCTACGCGTTGTTGCGCGAGGCGATGAAGGAGGCGAAGGTGATCGGCGTCGCCCGGGTGGTCATGCACACGAAGGAGCGCATCGCGGCGCTGATTCCGGACGGCGACGCGCTGCTGATGAACACGATCCGTTGGGCCGAAGAGCTGCGCCCGCGGGACGAGATCGAGTTTCCGGCCGGCGGCAAGGGCGCCTCGTTGAAGGAGACCGAGCTCAAGATGGCCAGTCAGTTGATCAAGGAGATGACGGGTCCGTGGAAGCCGGAAGATTTCTCTGACAAGTTCACGACCGCCATCCATGCGCTCGCGGCGCAACGGGTCGCCGCGGGCAAGACTGAGAAGGTGACGGCGCTCGAGGACGAGGCACCGGCTGCCAGCAGCAACGTGGTGGATTTGACCGAGCTGCTCCGACAGAGCCTCGGGGCGAAAAAGCCCGGTGTGAAGTCAGGCGGTGCTGCTTCCTCGAAAGCTTCGAAGGCCGAGGCTGCTGCACCGGCGAAGAAGGCGGCCGCGAAGAAGACGGCTCGCAAGAAGGCGGCCTGAGCTCAGCAATCGGGGCACTCTTCGATCAGGTCGCGCGCCGCGTCCTCATCGAAACCTCGGTCCAGGACGCTGTGGCCTCGACAGGTTGCGCAGCGTGCGCTGGTTGGTTCTGCGACGCCTCGCCAGGGCACGGCCTGGTGGCTGCTGAGGCCATGCCTTCGGGAGGCCTGGGCCGGCGTCGCTGCGTCGGCGTACCAGTGCTGCCCGTCCCAGCACGCATAGCGACCCGCCGGCGACCGGCGCTCGTAGACGCCACCCCGGGTCGGCCGCACGCCAGCATCCATCCAGTCCGTCAGTTGCATTGGGTTGTCGAGCACGTCGTCGATCTGAAAGCCGAAGCGACCGAAAGTAACGCGGAGGCGCCTGGGGATCCGCAAGAACCGGCCGCGGCCGGTCGTAGGACGATCCGTGCACGGAGGCTTGACACATGAAGATCTCGACCTTCAACGTCAACGGTGTCAACGGGCGGTTGGCCCGACTGCTCGCATGGCTGAGCGAGACGGCGCCGGACGTGGTCTGCCTGCAGGAAATCAAGACGGGCGACGCGACATTTCCGGTGCAGGCGATCGAGGCCGCAGGCTATGGCGCCGTCTGGTATGGACAGCGTACCCACCACGGCGTCGCGATCCTGGCCAGGGGCCATGCGCCTCGCGAAGTGCGTCGCGGGCTGCCGGGTGATGACGGCGACATCCAGGCGCGCTACCTGGAAGCGGAGGTGAACGGCCTCCGCATCGCCTCCGTCTACCTTCCGAACGGCAACCCGCAACCGGGACCGAAGTTCGACTACAAGCTGGCCTGGTTCGATCGCCTGATCGCGCATGCGCAGATCCTCATAGGCTCGGGCTCGGACGTCGTGCTGGCCGGCGACTTCAACGTGGTGCCAACGAACACCGACATCTACAACGCGGGGACCTGGCGTTTCGATGCGGTGCTCCAGCCGCAGACCCGGGCGGCCTACGAGCGGCTGCTGTCCCAGGGCTGGGTCGATGCGACAAGGCGCATGCGGCCGCAGGGCCGCATCTACACCTTCTGGGTCAACGCCGACGCCTTTCGGCGCAACGCGGGCTTTCGCATGGACTTCCTGCTGCTCAGCCCAGCGCTCGCAAGGCGCCTGGTGGATGAAGGGATCGACACCGAGCAGCGAGGGCTGGACAAGGCGAGCGACCACGCGCCGGTGTGGATCCAGATCGACGATGCCGGCTCAACCCATTCGCCGACACAGGCACGCTGAATGCCACGGGTCTCTGGCGTTCAAAGCGCTTCACAAGAAATCAGGAGACAAGAGATGACATTGCCGATGGTGGGCTGGCGCGGCGCTGGCTTTGAGTTTCGTCAATTGGCCTTGATCGGAGTGTCGGGTGCCCTCCTGGCACTCACTGCCTGCGGCGGTGGAGACGATGAACCGGCGGCCCTTCAGATTCGCACCTTGTCCAACCGCGCCGATCTGATCAGCGGTGGCAATGCGCTGGTCGAGATCGTGCCGCCGAGCGGTGTGAGCACCACCGGCCTGTCGGTCAAGGTCGGCGCGCGTGACGTGACAAGTTCGTTCGCGCAACGTGCGGACGGCCGCATCACCGGCGTCATCGACGGCTTGGCGGAGGGTGACAACGTCGTCGTCGCACAAATCGACAACGCGCGCGCTGCTCAGCTGACCATCACCAACGCGCCGCGCAGCGGGCCGGTTCTGTCCGGTGCACTCGTCGCGCCCTACTACTGTGCGACGCCGACCCCGCAGGTCGTCAACGGCAACACCCCGGCGACACCGGCGAGCGGCCTGGCCGGTACGCCCGACGCGAGCTGCAACATCGCCAGCGAGATCAAGCTCTACTACCGGACCACCGCGACGGTCGCCAGCACGGCCAACCCTGGCGGCTGCTCGCTCGGCCTGCCCGATCCCGTCTGGAACATCGGTGCCACCGCCACCACGGTGCCGGCCCAGCCCGCGGGACCGACCAACGGCTGCTTCAAGCCGTATGCGAATGGCAGCACGCCGAGCGACATGGCGACGACGACGACCGAAGCCGGTGCGACCGTGCCGTTCATCGTCTCGGTGGAGCGCGGCACCCTGAACCGCGGCATCTACGACATTGCCGTGCTGACCGATCCGACGCAGCCGCGAAGCGCCGTGGCGCCGCAGTCGACCTGGAACGGCAAGGTCTACTACACCTTCGGCGCCAGCACCGGCCAGCCACGCCGCCAGACGCGGCCCGCGACCAACTGGACCAGTGCCGAGGAGCAGCTCAAGCGTGGCTACCTGGTTGCGACGAACGGCATGACCGACTCGGCCCGCAACTCGAACCGCGTGCTGATGAGCGAGACGGTGATGATGATGAAGGAGCACATCGCCGACACCTACGGACCGATCAAGTTCACGATGGGGACCGGCTGTTCCGGCGGTTCGATCAACTCCAACATGAACGCGTCGATCAACCCGGGTCTGCTCGACGGCATCGTGACGAGCTGCACCTATCCCGACTCGGAAACGACGACCCTCGAAGTGGGCGACTGCGTGCTGTTGGTCGAGGCCTATCAGAAGGCGGGCATGGCCACCTTGTGGAGCGGGTTGACGCAGGACCAGGTCAATGCCAAGAAGGCGGCGATCAACGGCCACGTCGATCAGACGGCGTGCCACGGCTGGTACAACGCCTTCGGCAGCAACGGCCGCGCCGGCCTCTACCAGCAACGGCTCGTGACCAACAACACGACCGGTGCGATCACCCAGTCGGCCACGGTGACGAACAATTGCGAGCTGCCGAACAGCGCGGTCTACGACCCGGCCAATCCGGTCACCACCGCGAGCCTGCCGCGCTGCAACGCGTGGTCGTGGGGTGAGTCGATCTGGGGCCGCGTGGCGGGTGGCTTTGCCGCGCGCGACACGCGTGACAACGTCGGCGTGCAGTACGGGCTGAAGGCGTTCACGACCGGCGCTATCACGGCCGAAGAATTCGTGACGCTGAACGAGCTGGTCGGAGGCATCGACCGCGATTCCACCGCGCGCGCCGAACGCTCGACCGCCGATGCGGAAGCGCTCGACATCGCCTACCGCGCCGGCATCGTCGCGAGCGGCAAGCAGCTGGCGAAGACCGCGATCATCGACCTTCGCGGCTGGGATGACTCGAACGTCGTGGCCAATCTGCCCCCGAGCCAGACGCCGGGCACGATTCCGATCCACCACCAGTGGTTCAGCTTCGCGATCCGGGACCGCCTCGTCGCCGGCGCCGGCGATGCGCAGAACCAGGCGTTGTGGCGCTTCGCGCGGACCGGCCTGACGCCCCCGGGCACCCTGGCGCTCGATGCGTTCCTGTCGATGAACGACTGGCTGACCACCTTGAAGACGGACACGGGAACGAACACGCTGGAGCAGAAGGTGCGCAGCGCGCGGCCGATCAGCGGCCCTCGAGATACGCGCGACTTCTGCTTGCTGCCCGAAGATGCAGCGCAGACAACCAAGGTCTTCGACAACGCGGTCTGCGATGCCAACCCGTACCTGAAGCCCTCTCTCTCGCCGCGCCAGGTCGCCGGCGGTCCGCGCGCGGAGGACGTGCTGAAGTGCCAGCTGAAGCCGCTGACGCAATCGGACTACCCGGTCGCTTCGCTGAGTGCGAGCCAGTTCTCTCGACTGCAGGCGGTCTTCCCTGCCGGCGTGTGCGACTGGAGCAAGCCGGGCGTAGGCCAGCAGGTCGCCGTCTCGCCGCTGACCTTCAAGGCCGGTCCGGGTGGGCAGCCGTTGCCTGAGGCGCCGGTATCGACGCCGCGTTGAGGCGTTCCTGAGCGGGTTGACCACCGCCTAAGTGACTGAGATCGGCGTCCGCGCGACGCGCGGCCAGGGTTTCGAAGACCAGCGCGCACCCGAACCCGCACAATGCCTGCGGATCGGGTGGGGCGCGGTCGCGGACATCGTCGGTTCGACCTCCGCCATGCACTTCGATCCCCACGGAGGAGATCAAAGATGGCTTCGTTGTCGCAATCGTTGAAGGCGTTCACCGTTCTCGTCGCGCTCGCGTTGGTCACTGCGTGCGCAGCGCTCGCGCCGCCGGTCGCTGACACGGTGTACGTCAACGGCAAGATCATCACGGTCGACAAGGTGTTCACCATCGCGCAGGCTGTCGCCGTGAAGGACGGCCGGTTCGTCGGCGTCGGCACGTCGGAGGAGATGCGCCGGTACGTGTCATCGACAACGCGCGTCGTCGACCTGAAGGGTCGAGCCGTCATACCCGGGCTCATGGACAGCCATACCCACATGCTGGGCGCCGGCGCGGCGGAGACCCGAGCGCCGTTGTTCAGGGCGAAGACGATCGCCGAGGCCCAGGCCATCATCGCGGACTTCATCAAGGCGAAGAACACGCCACCCGGCGAGTGGGTTCAGACGAGTGGCTGGCACCCGCCCTCCCAATTGGTCGAGCGGCGATACCTGACGCGTCAGGAGATCGATGCAGTAGCGCCGAACCACCCGGTGTACGTGCAGACCGTGGGCCACTTCGCGATGGCGAACACCAAGGCGCTCGAGCTCGCCGGCATCACGCGTGCGACCGCAGACCCGGTGGGCGGCAAGATCTTCCGCGACGCCAACGGCGATGCGACCGGGCTCCTCGAAGAGACCGCCATCGATCTGGTCGAGCACAAGATTCCCAGGCCCACCTTCGAGCAGGTGGTCGCGCAGCTCGTCACGGCGCAGCGCGTCTACAACCAGTCCGGCATCACCAGCACGATCGACGCGGCGCTGTCAGAAGAACAGATGCGAGCGTATTTCGTCGTCGCCGAGCGCCAGCTCGCATCGGTGCGCACCGGCCTGATGTGGAAACCGAGTGCTGCCACGCCGGATGAGTTCGAGCGTGCACTCAAGGCGGCCCAATTCAAGGAGAACCAAGGCGACGCCTGGGTCCGGGTGTCGGGCATCAAGATCGTTTCCGACGGCGGCATGACCTTGCGTTCGGCCTTCACCCACCAGGCCTATGCCGGAGAACCGCACAACCACGGCACGCTCGCGGTCGACGCTGCCGCCTACAAGCAGATTGTGTTGCTGGCCAACCGCCATGGATGGCGGGTCGGGACCCACGCGGTGGGCGACGCCGCGGTCGATCTGGTTCTCGATGCGTACGCCGCAGCCGACAAGGACAAGTCGATCAAGGACAGTCGCTTCATCGTCATCCACGGCAGCCTGATGGCGCGCGAGCAGATCGAGCGTGCGAGGCAGCTCGGCGTGCGGGTGGATGCCCAGAACATCTTCATGTGGGACAAGGCGGCTGCAGTGGAACGCAACATGGGCAGCACGCTCGCGCATCGCGCAGTTCCGAGCCGGTGGCTGATCGATACCTTGGGAGTGCAGGGAACCGCAGCCGGCACCGACAACCAGGTCAACATCCTCAATCCGTTCGTCGGCCTCTACGTCATGGTCACCCGGAAGGACCCGACGGGAAAGGTCTATGGCGCGGATCAGGCACTGACGCGCGAGGAAGCGCTGCGTCTCTACACAAACGCCGGTCCCCACTACACCTTCGATGAGCGCACCAAGGGAGCGATCGAAGTCGGCAAGCTGGCGGACATGGTCGTCCTGTCGGCCGACTACATGACGGTCCCCGAGGCTCAGATCAAGGACATCAAGCCCGTGCAGACCGTCGTCAACGGCAAGGTCGTCTACGCGGCTGCCGAATAGAGACTTGCCGTTTCAGGTCCGTTGGCGGTCATTGGCGGGGACTCGCAACGGCAGCTCGAGCCGTTGTTCCATGTGCCTTCGATGAACGGATTCTCGGCCTCCTCTGCGGCCCGGGTCTCGAGGTGGCGGGGCTCGCCGCCATCCTCGACATCGTGGAGCGCGCGCTTGCAAAGCGAAGCCCTAAATCGCGCCGCTGGAAGCTACCCCCCGCCTCGTCTCACAAAACACTGCTTGTGCTCGCCTATGGCGGGATCCTGGCCAAACGCGCTCAACGAGCAGGGCATTCCGTTGATGGCCCGTCGAACGATGAACCGGCCGTTGATGCCGTAGCGCACCTCGCCCGGTCCTCGGAAGGAGCAGAAGCCGCCCTCGCTGCCGCAATACTCCCAGCCGCGTCCGCCGTCACCGTTGCCGGGGTCACGTCCTCCGCCCTGGTATTCGCACGTCTTGTGCTGGCCTTTGGCCGGATCGCCGAAGACGTGGACGGAGCACTGGACGCCCCCGGTGACGTCCCGGTACACATAGCGACCGTCGACCCCGTAGCGCATGCGCGCCGTTCCCGGAACACGGCAGTACTCGTTCTCGCGCGCGCAATGCGTCCACCCGCGCGAGCCCGGATCACGTTGATTCAAGTCGTAGGTGTAGGCGCACTGCTTGAGGACGCCCTGCGCCGGATCACTGCCGAAGTCCCTGACATCGCAGAGGATGCGATTGCGGGCGACCTGGTACGTGTAACGGCCTTCCGCGCCGTAGCGCACCAGGGCCTGACCCTTGAAGCGGCAGGTCTCGTCCTGGTTCGCGCAGCGTTGCCATTGAGCCTGGGCGGGGGAGGGCGACCACAAGGGCAGCGCGATGAGTGCGAGGCTCAGCAGCCGAAGGATCGCAAAGGTCGAACGGACCATGTCATCGTTCTCCAGGAGCAGATGGAAGGTCTCAAGAATTTACCTTCTCTTGAACCTACGTACACGAGTTCTCGGCGTCTTTGATGGCCTTCCATGAGGGCAGATTCGAAACGCCTGACAACGACCGGAGACGCCGGTGCACATCGCCCCGAACGGCATGCGCTTCTACTCGGGTTCGATGTTCCCGGAGGAGTACCGCAACAGCATCTTCATTGCGATGCACGGCTCGTGGAACCGCTCGACCAAGCAGGGCTACAGTGTCGTGCGCGCCAGCGTCGACGGCAGCGGCAACGTCGAGCCTTTTCTCGAGGGATTCCTGAGCGACGCCAAGGCCGATCCGCCGATGTGGTGCCGCCCGACCGACGTGCTCGTCATGAAGGATGGGTCACTGCTCGTCTCCGACGACTACAACGGCGTCGTCTACCGGGTCAGCTACCGCCCCTGATGCCGTTGCGCGTTGCGCGTCTAGGCCCCTTTCGTTATGTGGCGGCCGGCTTCGTCGGCCTGGCCTGCGCGATCTCGGCTTTCGCGGCCGGTACCGATGCGCAGCGCCAGAAGGCCGCGCTGTGCGAGAGCTGTGACGGCGTCGAGGGCCGCTCTCTGACGGCCGAAGTTCCGTCGCTCGCGGGCCAGCCGAAGCAGTTCATCACGACGCAGATGGTGATGTTTCGCGAGGGCAACCGGAAGAACGCGATCATGAATCCGATCGCTGCGCCACTCAGCAACGCCGAGATCAACGAGCTCGGCAGCTACTTCTCGGTGCAGACATCGGCGCCCTCCGGCAAGCCGCTCGGCACCGACATCGCCACTGCGGGCCGCAGCTTGGCCGAGAAGCTCAACTGCACCCAGTGCCACGGCGCGGAGCTGCAAGGTCAGCAGCACATCCCGCGCCTCGCCGGCCAGCAGACCGAGTACCTGCGCGTCCAGCTGCTCGGTTTGAAGGCCGGCACGCGCTTCGACATGGACGGCAACATGACGGCGGCCGCGCAGCCGTTGACCCCGGCGGACATCGACACCCTCGCGAGCTGGCTCAGCACCTTGCGCTGAGCGACGAGCGTGCCGGCGGTTCACGCGGCACGTCCAATTCAATCGGGCGCGCCGTGACGGCGAGTCGATCAACCCGCCGTTTCTCGGCAGGGCTCAGAACTGCGCCGGCAGCTCGGTCGCGATGTACTCCACGCCTTCGGCCACCACGCTCGCCGCAGGCACGGAAGAATCCTTGAAGCTCGCGACCGGGGAAGACACCCTCGTCGGAGTCGCCGTGGCTGATTCCCGGGTGTTCTTTCCGACCATGTCGGCAGCGACAGCCGCGAAGGCGAGGACCGACAAAAGAGAGATGACGATACGGTTGCGAATGCTGCTCTGAGCGATGTTGTGAACTCGCCTCGATCCAGTTAGTTCTTGAGATGGCTGTTCAGGAACGTGCCGATCTCGGTGAACGCTTCGCGGACCTCCGGAATGCGATCGTCGCGCCCGTAGTGCGCATGGGATTGACCTTCGTAGACCTGCAGAAACGAATCGATGCCGAGGTTGCGAAGCTTGCGGTGGACCCGCACCGTGTTGCTGAGCAGCAAGTCGCGCGTGCCCGAGGTCAGGATGGTCGGCGGGAAGCCGCTCATGTCGCCGTAGATGGGCGAGATCAACGGGTCCTTCAGGTCATGCCCTTTGGCGTAGAACGCCGCCGCCGCGTCGCAGAAGCCGTCGGTTGACACCAGCACGTTGTCGACCATGGCGTTCGTGTAGAAGGTGTCGCCGGTCTTGGTGCTGTCGGACATCGGCGTACCTGAGGCGATGGCGCCGGGCAGCGGCAAGCCCTGCTGCTTGGCGCGCAGGCCCATTTCGAGGACCAGGGCGCCACCGGCCGACGTGCCGATGAGGCCGACCCGCTTGGGGTCGGTCTTGCCGATCACCTCCTTGTAGACCGCCATCGAATCGTCGAGTGCGGCCGGGAAATACGCCTCTGGGGGCATGCGGTAGTCGACCGCGATCACCCGGTACCCGCCGATCGCCGCGATCAGCAGCGCCTCCGGCAGAGCGGCCTCCGCGGGATTCAGTACGTAGCAGCCGCCGTGGATCTGCACCAGCACCCGATCCTTGTTCTCCGGTCGGATGGTCTCGGGCGTGACGTTGTAGATCTTGACGCCGGCCATCGTGCCGGGCTCGACCTTCACCTTCAGGCGCTGACGCATCGCCTCGACATTGGGGGCCGCCGCTGCGCGCAGCGTCTCCGCGAGCTGCTTCCAGCCTTCGGGCGTCGTCGGCGGCGTGTTCCACGCGGTGCGCAGCGGCTGCGCGATGACCTGCTGCAACTCGGGGCTCACGGTATTCGGTACCGGGATGGTCTTGGCCGGCACCTCTCGAGGCGCGAGAGGCGCTGTCTGGGCGAATGCGACTGCCCAGGCGAACGACATCGCAGCGACGGCGACGACGGACCGAATGACGTTTGAAGACTACTTCTTTCGAGTTGGGGTGTTGAACGCAACGACTGTCTTGTCCCAGCCGGCGCAGTGCGCACATCGATGTGCATGCACTTGGCGATGGCCGGCTGGATCCAGAGCATAGGGCCACGGACCGTCAGCGGGTTCCTTGGCGCCCTTCGAAGGCGCGCTGAAGCAGGCAGAACAGGAAGAGCAGCGCGCCGATCACGATGCGCGTCCACCACGAGCTCAAGGTGCCATCGAACGAGATCAAGGTCTGCACGATGCCGAGAATCAGCACACCGACAAGGGTGCCGGCGACGTAGCCGACGCCGCCGCTGAGCAAGGTGCCGCCGATCACGACCGCGGCGATCGCGTCGAGCTCCAGGCCGACGGCGTGCAGGCCGTAGCCCGAGAGCATGTAGAACGTGAAGACGACGCCGGCCAGCGCCGAGCAGAAGCCGCTGAGCGTGTAGACGAGGATTCGCGTGCGCGCCACCGGCAGTCCCATCAGCAGCGCCGACGTCTCGTTGCCGCCGATCGCATAGACGGTGCGGCCGAACTCGGTGGCGTGGGCCACCCACACGCCGATGGCGACCGCGACCAGCGCGATCAGCGCGCCGACCGTGATCGATGTGTCGGCGCCGAGCGGAAGGCGCGCCTGCGAGATCGCGGTGTAGTGCAGGTCGGTGATGCTGATCGAGTCGATGCTGATCAGGTAGCAGAGGCCGCGGGCGAGAAACATCCCGGCCAAGGTCACGATGAACGGCTGCAGCCGGAAGCGCTCGATCAGCCAACCCATCAGCGCCCCGAACGCGGTGCCGATGAGAAGCACCGCCGGAATCGCCTGCCACGCGCTCCAGTGGGCGTGCTCGACCAACGCCGCGGAAATCATCGTCGTCAGCGCGATCACCGATCCGACCGACAGGTCGATGCCGCCCGACAGGATCACGAACGTCATGCCGACGCCGACGATGCAAAGAAACGCGTTGTCGATCAGCAGGTTGAGGAAGACCTGCGCCGAGAAGAAGCCGCTGTAGGCCACCGACCCGTAGCCGGCGGCGAGCGCGAACACCGCGACCGTGCCGAGCAGCGGCACGAAGCGCGAGTCGACACGCCATGCGCGCGCTGTGAGGGCGAAAGCGGTCATCGCGCGGATCCCGTCGCCGGCCGGACGGTGATCCGGCGAACCGTGCTGCGGAACTCCGGAGACTGCAGCAGCATGACCGCGAACACCACCGCCGCCTTCACGACCATGTTGACCTCCGGCGGCACGCCGATCGAGTAGATCGTCGAGGTCAGCGTCTGGATGATCAGCGCGCCGAGCACGCTGCCGGCGAGGCTGAAGCGACCGCCGGTCAGTGCCGTCCCGCCGAGCGTGACCGCGAGGATCGCGTCGAGCTCGAGCAGCACGCCGGCATTGTTGCCGTCGGCGCTCTTCACGTTGGAGCTGATCACCAGCCCGGCGATGCCGGCGGCGACACCGCAGAAGACATAGACGCAGACGATGATCAGCCGCTCGCGCACGCCGGCGACCCGCGATGCGGCGGGGTTGATGCCGATCGACTGGATGAAGAGGCCGAGGGCGGTGCGCGTCAGCAGCACATGCACCGTGCCCCAGACCACCGCGGCGATGAAAACGGCGAACGGCAGACCGAGCAGAAAGCCGTTGCCGAGAAAGAAGTAGGGCGCGTAATAGACCGTGATGATCTGGCCACCGGTCAGCAATTGCGCTATGCCGCGGCCGGCCACCATCAGGATCAGGGTCGCGATGATCGGCTGCATGCCGACCTTCGCAACCAATAGGCCGTTCCAGAGGCCGCAGAGCGCGGCGACGACCAGCGCGCCGACGATGGCCACGCTCATCGGGTAGCGGCTCACGTGCGTCTGCACGCCGTCCTTGACGACAAGCTCGCCGCCGATCATCAGCGCGGCAACCGCGGCGCTGATCGCGACCACCGCGCCGACCGAGACGTCGATGCCACGCGTCGCGATCACGAGAGTCATGCCGATCGCGACGAGCGCGAGCGGCGCGGCGCGATTGAGGATGTCGATGACGCTGCCGTACAGATGGCCGTCGCGCCACTGCAGCTGCCAGAAGCCGGGGTTGAAGACCGCATTGATACCGAGCAGCAGGACCAGTGCCACGGACGGCCAGAACAGGCGATGGCTCGAAAGGCGTCGCATCGTCATCAGGCGTCGGATGCGATCAGGTGGTAGACCGCCTGCTCGGAGCTGTCGCCGGGCAGCTCGCCGACCTTGCGGCGGTCGCGCAGCACGACGATGCGATCGGCGACGCGCACGACCTCGTCCATCTCCGACGAGATGAAGAGCACCGCCAGACCTTCGCGCGCGAGCCGGAGGATCTCGTTCATGATCTCCTGCTTGGCGGCGACGTCGATGCCGCGGGTCGGCTCATCGAGGATCATCACGCGCGGCTCGGTCGCGAGCCAGCGCGCCAGCACGACCTTCTGCTGGTTGCCCCCCGACAGCAGCGCGACCGGTGTGTCGAGGTCGGCCGTCTTGATGCCCAGCACGTGCACGAAGCGCTCGGCGATCGTCTGCTGGCGCGCCGGCGTCAGGAAGTTCCAGAGACCCATGCGCGCCTGCAGCGCGAGCGCGATGTTCTCGCGCACCGAGAGCTCGGCAACGATGCCGTCGTGCTTGCGTTCCTCGGGGCACATCGCGAGGCCGTGCCGGATCGCCTGCGATGGCGCATCGAAGCGGACCGGCGCGCCGTCCATCACGAGCTCGCCGCTGTCGATCTGGTCGAGGCCGAACAGCAGCCGGGCGAGATCGGTCCGTCCGGAGCCGAGCAGGCCACCGACGCCGACCACCTCGCCGCGGCGCAGGGTCACGTCGAGCGGGCTCAGCTGGCCGCGGCGTCCGATGCCGAGCGCTTCGAGCACCACAGCGCCGGCGGTCTCGGTCGTGCGCGCGTTCCGACCCGCCGCCGCGCCCAGCTCCCGACCGACCATCGCGGTGATCAGCGCCGAAGCCGGCAGCTCGGCCGGCAGGTACTCGCCGACGCGCTCGCCGTTGCGCAGCACCGTAATGCGATCGGCGATCGCGTAGGTCTGGGCCAGGAAGTGGGTGACGAACAAGATCGCCATGCCCTCGGCGCGGAGCTGGCGCAGCACGTCGAAGAGGCGCGCGACCTCGTGCTCGTCGAGGCTCGAAGTCGGCTCGTCGAGGACCAGCACTTTGGCATCGACACCGAGCGCGCGCGCGATCGCGACCATTTGCTGCACCGCGACCGGGTAGCTCGAGAGCAGGCGCGAGACGTCGATGTCGAGGTTCAGGCGGGCGAGGAGGGCGCGGGCGTCACGCTCCATCTTCGACCAGTCGATGCGCCACAGCCCGGCTGCGCCCAAGCGCGGATAGCGCCCCGCGAACACGTTCTCCGCAACCGACAGATTCGGGCAGAGGTTCACTTCCTGGTAGACCGTGCTGATGCCGAGGCGCTGCGCGTCGGCGGCCGACGTCGGGTTGATGGCTTGGCCGTTCAGGCGCAACTCGCCGGCATCGGCCGGATGGACGCCAGTCAGCACCTTGATGAGCGTCGACTTGCCGGCGCCGTTCTGGCCCATCAGCGCGTGCACTTCGCCGGCGAGCAGCCGGAAGTCGACGCCCGACAGCGCAAGGACGCCTGTGAAGCGGCGGGTCAGCCCGCGCGCTTCCAGCACCACCGAGGAGGCCAAGCCGGCCGCTCAGTACTTGCGGTTCGGAAATTCCTTCGCCGCGACTTCCATCGGGAATACGCCTTCCTGCGTCACGATGCGCTTGGGCAGCGTCTTGCCGGCCTTCAGGTCCTTGACCGCCTGCATCAGCTGCGGCCCGAGCAGCGGGCTGCACTCGACGCTGACGTTCATCTTGCCGGCGATCATCGCCTCGAATGCGCCCTTCACCGCATCGACCGAGATGATCAGGATGTCCTTCGCCGGCTTCATGCCGGCTTCCTCGATCGCCTGGATCGCGCCGATCGCCATGTCGTCGTTGTGCGCGTAGAGGACATTGATCTTCTTGCCTTCGGCCTTCAGGAACGCTTCCATCACTTCCTTGCCCTTCGCACGCGTGAAGTCGCCGGTCTGCGAACGGATGATCTTGAACTTCCGATCGGCCTTGATGATTTCCTCGAAGCCCTTTTTGCGATCGATCGCCGGCGCCGAGCCGACGGTGCCTTGCAGCTCGACGATGCTGACCGGCGTGGTCGAGCCCTTGGTCTTCTCGACCAGCCAACGGCCGGCGCGCCGGCCTTCCTCGACGAAGTCGGATCCCATGAACGACACCCACAGGCTGTCGTCCTTTTCGTTGACGGCGCGGTCGGACAGGATCACCGGGATCTTCGCGGCCTTGGCCTCGCGCAGCACCGTGCCCCAGCCGGACTCGACGACCGGCGAGAACGCGATGACGTCGACCTTCTGGGCGATGAAGGCGCGGATCGCCTTGATCTGGTTCTCCTGCTTCTGCTGGGCATCGGAGAACTTCAGGTCGATGCCGGCGTCCTTGGCCGACGACTTGATCGACTCGGTGTTCGCGGTGCGCCATTCGCTCTCGGCGCCGACCTGCGAGAAACCGAGGACGATCTTGTTCTGAGCGAGGGTTGGAATGGGCAGGCCGGAAGCGACGATAGCGGCGACGACGGTGCGACGTTGAATTTTCATGTTGATCTCCTCTTCGGGTGGTGGTTCAGGCGATGCGGAAGCGGTGCACGGTGGTGCTCTGGAACGTCTCGCCGGGCCGCAGCACGGTGGACGGAAATTCGGGACGGTTCGGGCTGTCGGGGAAATGCTGGGTCTCGAGGCAGACGCCGTCGCCTTGCCGGCAGGCCTGGCCGCCAGCGCCGCGCAGCCGGCCGTCGAGGAAGTTGCCGGAGTAGAACTGGACGCCCGGCTGCGTGGTCTCGATTTCGAGGACCCGGCCGGTGCGCGGGTCGCGCAAGCGGGCTGCGTGGACCAGGCCGCCCGCGCCCGCACGGTCGAGCACGAAGCAATGGTCGTAGCCGCGCGCGCCCATCAACTGCAGCGAGCCGGAGCGGATGCGTGCACCGATCGGCGTCGGCGCGCGAAAGTCGAAGGGGCTGCCTTCGACATCGGCGATGCCGGTCGGGATCAGGCCTAGGTCGATCGGCAGGAAGCGGCTGGCGTCCAAGGTCAGCTCGTGGTTGAGCGCGGTCCCGGCGCCGGCGAGGTTCCAGTAGGCGTGGTGTGTGAGGTTCAAGACGGTCGCCCGGCTCGTCGTCGCGCGGTAGTCGATGCGCCATTCGTCGGCCGGCGTCAGCGTGTAGGTCACCTCGACATCGAGGCGGCCCGGGTAGCCTTCTTCGCCGTCTTCGCTGCTCAAGGTCAGCACGAGGGCGACACTCCCATCGGCTTCTGCCGGGCGAGGTGCGATCGCCCACCAGCGCTTGCCGAAGCCGGTCGGCCCGCCGTGCAGGGCGTGGGCGCCGTCGTTTCGGGCCAACACGTGCGCATCGCCGTCGAGCACGAAGCGACCGTCGCGGATGCGGTTGGCGTAGCGGCCGACGAGCGTGCCGAAGTTCGGATTGCGCTCGATGTAGTCGGCGAGGTTGTCGAAGCCGAGGACCACGTTGGCGCTGCGACCGTCACGGTCGGCGCAGTACAGCGAGGTCACGATGCCGCCGAAGTTGATCGCCTTCAGCACCAGGCCGCGGCCGTTGTCGAGCGTGTGCTCGACGACTTCGCGGCCGTCCGGCAGCACGCCGAAAGGGCGTGCTGCCATCGACGCCTCAGACCCAGCCGCCATCGACGATGAAGTCCTGCGCGGTGCACATCGCACTGTCGTCGGCCGCGAGAAAGAGCGCCATGTGCGCAATGTGCTCCGGCTGCAGCGGCCGGTTGATGCACTGGCCGCGCGCGATCTCCTGCTTGCCCTTCTCGTCGAGCCAGAGGCGCACCTGCTTGTCGGTCATAACCCAGCCGGGCACCAACGTGTTGACGCGGATGTTGAACGGCCCGAGGTCGCGCGCGAGGCTGCGCGTCAGCCCCTGCACCGCCGCCTTCGAGGTCGTGTAGACCGGCATGCCGCCTTGCTTCAGCTTCCAGCTGACCGAACCGAAGTTGACGATCGATCCGCCGCCGTTGGCCTTCATGTCGGCGCTGACGCTTTTCGCGGCGAAGAACTGGTGCTTCAAGTTCACCGCGACACCCGCATCCCAGCTCGCGGAGGTCGTCTCGTCGATCGAATGACGGCGGTCGTTGGCCGCATTGTTCACCAGCACTGCGATCGGCCCGATGCGCGCGCGGATGTCGGCGATCGCCCGCTCCAGCGCATCGATGTCGGTGACATCGGCGCGAACGAAAACCGGGGCATGGCGCGAGCCGTCGAGCTGGGCACAAAGCGCTTCGGCTGACGCGACGTCGATGTCGATGAAGCCGATGCGGGCGCCCTGGTCCGCGAATGCCTCGACCAGGGTCCGGCCGATGCCCGTCGAGCCTCCGCTGATGAAGACGGAGCGGTCCTGAAGGCTCGGATAACGGGCGAATGCGGGCACGCGATTAGGGTAAGCCGATCCGATTCGGTTGTAAATCAGCGCGGCCCGCGGCCCGCGACGCCTCGGCGCTTTAGCGACAGCGCGGCGATTGACCAGTTGCGCAGCGATCGATCCCGGTCATCGGCCGCAGCGCCTCATCCCCTGAGCGCGCATCAGCTACGGCGCCGACGTCCTCGCGACGCGCAAGCCGAAGTTGTTGTTGCGGTTCGCCGAACCCGACGCGAAGCGCTCGGCGGAGCGCAGCACCGATGGCGGGTCGTCCCATGCTCCACCGCGCACGACGCGGCCCTTGCAGTCGTTCGCTTCGCGGGCGCTGCCGTCGCTCGGGGCGCCGGCGTACGGCAGGTGGCAGTCCTGCACCCATTCCCAGACGTTGCCGAGCATGTCGTGCAGCCCCCAGGCGTTGGGTCGGTAGCTGCCCACCGGCGCGGCGAAGAAGTAGCCGTCCTTGCAGGGGTGCGGCTCGCTCCAGGTGCGGCCTTTCGGTCCGATGGTCCTGTCGGTGCCGTTGGCGTAGTCGCACGAGTTCTCGCGGTCGCCCCAGGGCCGCCGGGTCGTGCTGCCGGCGCGCGCGGCGTACTCCCATTCGGCTTCGCTCGGCAGCCGCCAGCCCTTGACGCCACTCGTCTGGTCGAGCCAGCGCACGTAGGCCTGCGCATCGACCCAGCTGATGCAGACCACGGGTTCGTTGTCCTTCTGGCTCCACCCCGGTTCACGCCAGCTGCGGCCCTCGCGCCACGCCCACGACGCATCGGCGGCCTCCCAGGTGAAGCAGCCTTGGGCGAGGGCGTTGCGCTCGGCCTGCGTCTGGTAGCCGCTGGCGCGTGCGAACTCGCGCCATTGCGCGACCGTCACCTCGGTCTTGCCGAGCGCAAACGCCTTCACCTGCACAAGCCGCTGCGGCAACTCGTCGTCGTCTCGCTCGGAATCGTTGGCCGGCGTGCCCATCATGAATTCGCCGCCGGGGATCGACACCATCTCGGGGCAAGCTTCGCAGGCTCGAGATGTCGCAGTGGATGGCGCCGATGCGGCGTCGGCCGACCAGGCCGGCGTGCAGTGAATGGCAGCGGCAGCTGTCCCCACAGCGATCAGCAACTTGTGCATGGTGTGCTCCATGGACGTAGCTCAGCACTGTTTGCTCAGACTTGAGAAACATCGCTTCGCCGATGAGGGCGCTCCTCCGCACCCGGTGCACGCCATCATGCAGCAGACGCGTTGACGTCGCGCGAACCATGCCGATCCTCTTGCTCGCGTTAATCACGTACACCGCTTGCCGGTATTGATGACCAACGCGATTCGCTCGCTAGACTGGGCGCTGATGATTGCTATGAAGCTTCTCTTGCCGCGTGCTATGCCGATTGCACATTCCTGAGCCCGGCGACGCCTTCCATCGTCGACGGACGGGTCGTCCGGGCATTCACTCTCAGCTGCTCACCGTGGTGATGAGCCGGTGATGCTGCGACGTTGATTCCGATCGAGCGAGACCACCTGTCTCGGTCCCTGTGCACGATTCACCGGCTGGAACTCTGATGCAAACGATCGACCGGATCCTGGTAGCCACGTCCTTCTCTGAACGTTCGGCCGACGCGGTGCGCAAGGCGGCGGCTCTCGCCGCGGAACGCGATGCCACCCTGACCCTGCTGCACGTCGTCGAGCCGGTGAAGAACCGCCGCGTGCGTCGTCTCGTCAATCAGGAGATGCTGGTCCGCGCGCGCGTGGCGGATGCCCGAAGAAAGCTCGCGACGCTGGCCGGTGAAATTGCCGCGCGCCAAGGTGTCCCCGTCGAGCTCTGCGTCGAGGTCGGCGAAAAGATGACGTCGATCCTGGCGGCGTGCCAGGAGACCGATCTGCTGATGATCGGGGGCACGGCCGGGCGATTCGCTGCGCTGATCCAGCGGCCGATCGTCGAGCGCCTGCTCGGACGCTGCGACGCGCCGATCCTGGTCGTCAACGGACCGCAATGCCTCAGGCATGCGCGCGCACTCGTCGTCATTCGCGACGCGCCCGGCGCGGTCAGCGCGTTGCGCGCCACCGGTTGTCTGTGGCCCGCGGCCGAGAAGGTCATCTTCTACGCGGTCGATCCGCGACTGCGGCGTTCCAGGCAGACGATCGAGCCATCCAGTTCGCGCGCGATCGACTCGCCTCGCCGGCGCGCGCAGATCGTCGGCTTCCTGAAGGGCCTCGTGCGCCGCGCTGGACTGCGCGTGCATGACGTCTCCTGCCGCTTCCGCTACGGCGACGCCTGCCAGGCCGCCTTGTCGCTGCAGTCGGAAGTGCAAGCCGATGTGATGGTGTTGACGCGAAACGGCAGCAGTCCGCCGAGCACCGACTTCGTGCTGGACAAGACGGCAACCCGCTTGCTTGCACTGGCGCCATGCGATGTGCTGATCACCGCGGTCAGCGCCTCGAAGCCGGTGACGCTGGCCCTCCCGCACTCGAAGCTGGCTGCATAAAGCGTGGATAGCTTTCGTTAGTCGCTGATACAGCGTGCCGAAGTCGCCGCGCCGGCAAACCGGTCGACGTCTCAGGTCGCGCTGTGAGTCGACACTAGGACGTCCGCGCTGCCTTCTGCGATGACGATGCGGGTCGTGCTGCCGAGCAGCAACTCCTCGAGAACATTTCGCCCGTGCTTGCCGATCACGATGAGATCGCAATCCTGTTCGAGTTCCTGACGCACGATCTGCATCCAGGGATCGGCACCGTCCGACGAAACCAGTCCGACCCATCGTTCGCTGAGGCCGGCTGCCGCGGCGACTTCGTCAAGGCGCTGCTGAGCCTCGTTGATCGCCGTTCCGCGAAATGCCGCCAGCTGGCTCTCGGTCACGCCGACCAGTCGCAGCCGGCTCTCGAACGGAATCTGCACCGCGTGCAGCAGCACAAGGTCCGCGCCTGGTGCAACTCGCTGCGCCAGCTCGATCGAGGGCGCCGTCCACGCCGAGAAGTCCACGGGTATCAGCACGCGCTGGTACGCCTCGTGCGCAACCTGCCGGACCATCAAGACCGGACGCGCCGAGCGACGCGCGACACGCTCGGCGGTGGAACCGGTGACGACCCCGCGAAAGAACCCGGCACCGCGGGTGCCTGTCACCAGCAGGTCGGCATCGATCTGCTCGGCCACGCGGGCCAACTCCTGGACCGGGTTGCCGATGGACAGGTGCTCGGCCACCGTCATCTCATGCCGTTGGCCGAGCCGTACGGCGATTGCATGAAGGCGGTCGCGCGCATCGCCCTTGACGACCGCTTTCGTCGGCTCGCCGTCGCCGACGAAGCGACGCAGATCGTCGAGTGCCGTGTCGCCGAGCGCGTGGGCCAAGGTCAGCTTGCCGCCGTTCGCTCGCGCCAGCAACGCCGCGCGATCGGCCGCATGGCGAGACGGAGCGGACAGGTCGGTCGCCGCCAGGATCGATTTCATGCTGCTCATCGTGCGTTCTCCCAGGACCTTGTGCTGCTGCAACCGGAAGGTACCGCAATCGCTCGGCGGGCCTTGATGCGCGCCCCTGCGGAGCAGAGCGCTCTCAGCCCTCGGACCCTTGCAGAGGAGGGGGCAGCGGATCCCCGGCCTGGCGGCGCCTGAACAGCGCGGCGCGGGCCAGCACCATCGTCGTGACCGGCGCGGTGACCGACAGAACGATGATGACAAGCCAGACGTGCAGCGACAGGCCGGTGTCCTGCACCGAGAAGTGCACGATCGACGCCGCGGTGACGGTCCAGGCACCCAGCGTCGATGCGAGCGCCGGCGCATGCATGCGAACGAAGAAGTCCTTCAGCCGCCAGAGGCCGAGCGCCGCTGTCAGCACGATGACCCCGCTGAACAGCAGCAGGCTCGCTACGACGATCTCGCTCATTCGATCACCTCTCCGCGCAGCAGGAACTTGGCCATCGCGACCGAGCTGACGAAGCTGAACAGCGCCAGCAGCAGGGCGCCTTCAAAGTACATGCTGCTGTCGTAGCGAATCGCCAGCACCAGCATCATCAGCATCGCGACCACCGAGAGGTAGTCGAGGGCCAGCACCCGGTCCTGTGCGCTCGGACCGCGCATCAGGCGCATCAGCGCGAGGGCCATCGCGAGCGCGTAGAGGATCAAGGTGACGGTGATGGCCGTCGCAAGCAGCGGACTCATTCGAAGATCTCCTGAAGCGGCCGCTCGTAGCGGCTCTTGTAGTGCGCGATGAAGGCGGCCTCGTCGTCCACATCGAAGACGTGCAGCAGCAGGGCGCTTCGGTCGGTGGCCAGCTCGGCCCAGACGGTGCCCGGCACCACCGCCGTGATCATCGCCAGCGACGCCAACGCGTACGGGTTTCGAAGCGCGAGAGGAATGAGCACGAAGCGACCGCGTGGCGGTTGTCGACCGGCGCGCAGCACGCCGGCGCCGACCTCGAGGCTCGAGCGCACGACGTCCCACCCGACCGCCGCAATCAGCCGTGCGAGAACCCACGGATGGCGCAACGGCGTGCCCGCCGGGCGCAGCGGACCGGTCAGCAGCGGCATGCCGATGGCGATGACCGCGGCGAGCAGCAGGTGGGCCGCAGCGATGGTTTGGTTGAGCAGCAGCCACATCGCGAACAGGCCGGCGGACAGCCACGGCGAAGGCAGCCAGCGCTTCATTTCACACCTGTCGTTGTCGCTTGTGCCACCGTTGGCCCCGCCTCTGATTCAACACGCGCCGCACGGGTCACCGTCCGCGTCGCCATGACCGCGTCGATGTACAGACTCGGCTGATGCAGCGCAGCGGCTGTGGCGGCCGCATACCGCAGGGCAGCGTCGCCATTCACGACCAGCAGGATGCCGCCGGTCAGCAGCACGATGATGGGCACGCCTTCGATGAGCTGCAGGCGGGGCGCGGACCGATCCTGCGTGGCCCAGAAGTGGCGGATGCCCACGCGCAGCAGGGCCGTCGCCGACAGCAGGCCCGAGACGATCAGCGCGGCGAAGAAGGCCCACTCCGCCACACCGCCGGTCGTGGTGCTCTGCCGCGCCTCGAGCAACGCCAGCAGCATCGCCAGCTTGCCGACGAAGCCCGACAGCGGCGGCATGCCGGCGATCACGAGCGCGCAGATCGCGAAGCCGAGGCCGAGAAACGCGAGGGCCGCGGGCATCGCCCGGCCGATCAGCGCCTGTTCCTGATCGTCGAGGTTCATGTCCGCCGGCGGCTCGCCGCCGACGAAGGACGGCAGGTGATCGTCGCCGTCGTCGTCGAGGACCGGCGCGGCCTCGACCTGCCGGCCTCGGTCCATCAGCTCCGCCATCAGGAACAGGCTGGCACCGGCCAAGGTCGAGCTGACCAGATAGAACAACGCGCCGGCGGTGACGGCGGGTACGTCGAAACCGATGGCGGCCAGCAGCGTCCCGGCCGACGTGATGATGCTGAAGCCCGCCACGCGGCTCAGGCGCTGCGAGGCCATCATGCCGACCGCGCCGAACGTCAGCGTCGCAACCCCGCCCCAGACCAGCACGTCGGCGCCGAACAATGCCGAGGGCCCCGCGCTGGCGGGAAAGCACAGGGTCGAGAGGCGAAGCACCGCGTACACGCCGACCTTCGTCAGGATGACGAACAGCGCCGCGACCGGCGCGCCTGCAGCGGCATAAGCCGGCGGCAGCCAGAAATTCAACGGCCACAGCGCGGCCTTGGCCAGGAACGCGACGCCGAGGATGGCCGCCGCCGCATGCAGCAGGCCGCGGTCGCTGGCCGGAACCAGCGGCAGCTTCTGCGCGACGTCGGCCATGTTCAAGGTGCCGGTCACGCCGTAGAGCAGCGCGACGCCGATCAGGAACAGCAGCGACGCCATCAGGTTGATCGCGATGTAGTGCAGGCCGGCCCGCACGCGCTCGGCGCCGCCGCCATGCATCAGCAGCCCGTAGCTCGCGGCCAGCAGGACCTCGAAGAAGACGAACAGGTTGAACAGGTCGGCGGTCAGGAATGCGCCGTACAAACCCATCAGCTGCAGCTGGAACAGCACGTGGAAGTGCACGCCGGCCCGATGCCAGCGCGCCTGCGCGTACAGCAACGAGGCCAGCCCGACGGCGCCGGTCAGCACCATCATCAAAGCGGAAAGCCGATCGGCCACCAGCGCGATGCCGAACGGCACCGGCCAGTTGCCCGGCAGGTAGATCGCGAACGCGCCGGGCGCCTGCTGGCTGTTCACCCACACCAGCAGCGCGATCGCGAGCAACAGGCCGGCCAACGTCGACGCCAATCCGATGATGCCGTTGGCGATCCGACGCTTCTCGCCGACCAGCAGCATGAGCGCGGCGGTCGCGAGCGGCAGCAGCACCGGCGCGACGATCAGGTGCGATGGCGCCGACGTCACGGCCCTTCCTCCTGGCCATCGACGTGGTCGCCGCCGCTCAGGCCGCGCAAGGCCAGCAGCACGACCAGGAACAGGGCGGTCGTCGCGAAGCTGATCACGATCGCGGTGAGAACCAGCGACTGCGGCAGCGGGTCGGTGTAGTTCAGCAGGTCGGCCGCGACCCCGGGCCGAACGATCGGCTCCTTGTCGATCGACAGGCTGCCGACGCTGAAGATGAACAGGTTGATCGCGTACGACAGCAGCGACAGGCCGATCAGGACCTGGAACGTTCGCGGCCGCAGCACCAGCCACACGCCCGCGCTGGCCAGCACGCCGATCGCGAGCGACACCACGATCTCCATCAGGCGTTGCTCCTGACCGCAGCGGGCAGCGGCGGCCGACGCCGGGCGCGCAGCGACTGGTGCGCGAGAGCGGTGAGCAGCAGCAAGGTGGCGCCGACGACGACCGCGAAGACGCCGAGGTCGAAGACCGCGGCGGACGGCAGATGGAGCAGGCCGAGGACCGGCAGCTCCACATGAGCAGTGTGCGTCGTCAGGAACGGATGGCCGAGCGCCATCGCCCCGAGGCCGGTGACGAGCGCGACCAGCAGACCCAGCGCGATCCGGCGGATCAGCTGGAGGTCGGTGCGCGATTCCACCCAGCGCGTGCCGCCGACCATGTACTGCGCGATGAAGGCGATCGCGACCACAAGCCCGGCGACGAAGCCGCCACCCGGCTCGTTGTGCCCGCGCAGCAGCAGGTAGAGCGCAAACACCGCGGCGACCGGCAGCAGCAACTGCACCAGGATCGCGGGCACGAGGAGATAGCCCGAGGCGGCGTCGCTCTTGTCGGGTCGCGCCAGCAGGTCACTCTCGGCCTGTTCCGAAATGACGCGTTGCGGCTGCGGCAGATCGATGGCCTCGCGCGGCGGCCGGAACCGGCGCAGCAGTGCGAACACGCTGAGGGCGACGATGCCGAGGACGGTGATTTCGCCGAGCGTGTCGAAAGCCCGGAAGTCGACCAGCATCACGTTGACGATGTTGGTGCCGCCTCCGCCCGGCAGCGCGTTCTCGATGAAGAACGGCGAGATGCTCTGCGGCGCCTGGCGCGTCAGCATCGCGTACGACAGCGCGGCCAGGCCGCTGCCGATCGCGATGGCGAGGACGATGTCGCGGCTCCGGCGCCAACGCGCGCGGTCGCGGGTCAGAGGATCGTCCTGTTTGACGCGTCGCGGCAGCCAGCGCAACCCGAGCAGGAACAGCACGACGGTGACCACCTCGACGGCGAGCTGGGTGAGTGCGAGGTCGGGCGCCGAGAACCACGCGAAGGTCAAGCAGACCGCGAGGCCGACCACGGACAGCATCGCGAGGGCGGCGAGGCGATGGAACTTGGCCTGGGTCGCGGCGCCGATTGCACCTGCCCCGCCGAGCACCCAGAGAAGAACGAATTCGGGCGTCGCCGGCACCCGTGCCCGATCGCCCCAGACCAGCGGCACGATCAGCGCCGAGCCGAGCGCCGAGGCGCCGGCGAAGACCAGCACCCAGAGCAGTTGCGGCTGCAGCCGGCGGGTCCCGGCGAGCCGCAGCGCGTGCCGCGCCGCTGCCGTCGCGAGAGCGAGGGTGCGCTCGAAGAGCCGCTTGCCGTCGAGCCGGCGCAGCAGCGGGGCCTGCTTCGACCCGCGCTGCTTGAAGCGGCTGCCGAATGCGATGTAGACGGCGATGCCGCCGGCCATTGCGACCAGGCTCATCAGCAACGGGCTGTTCACGCCGTGCCAGACCGCGAGGCTGTAGTCGGGCAAGGCGCCGCCGACGACCGGACGCGCGGCGGTGGCGAGGACCGGACCGATCGACCACGCCGGGACCGTGCCGACGACGACACAGGCCAGCACCAGCAGGTCGACCGGGACGCGCATCCAGCGCACCGGCTCGTGCGGCTGGCGCGGCAGGTCCTTCGGCGGCGGACCGAAGAACACGTCATGGCCGAAGCGCAGTGAATAGACTACCGCGAAGACGCCGGCGATGGTCGCCGCGATCGGCAGGCCCGCCTCGACCCACGGGTTTGCGGTCAGGAACACGGTCTCGGCGAAGAACATTTCCTTCGAGAGGAAGCCGTTCAGCAACGGGACGCCGGCCATCGCGGCGCAGGCGACGATCGCGAGCGTGCCGGTGATCGGCATGAACCGGTAGAGGCCGTCGAGTCGGCG
>Ga0207701_10001186_pt1 | contig 27594 bp, 20 predicted proteins | sample KBSSwiSSwithPhiX_FD_184294 | JGI IMG/M metagenome (GOLD analysis project Ga0207701, IMG submission 184294) | Switchgrass rhizosphere bulk soil microbial communities from Kellogg Biological Station, Michigan, USA, with PhiX - S5 (SPAdes) (version 2) | ecosystem: Environmental > Terrestrial >... | reverse complement strand
GTGGGGCTTTGGTTGGCGAGCGAGGCAAACCAGGATTTTCTGGCACTACCCTTAACTGGCGGAAAGCCTACATAGCAGAACGGCTCCGCTGACATGCCGGATGCGGAAAGCGCCGCCAGCGTCGCCGATGGTCCCGGAATGGGCTCGACGCGTATGCCGGCGGCGTGGGCGGCAGCGACGAGGTTGCTGCCCGGGTCCGACACGACCGGTGTGCCCGCATCCGATACCAGCGCAACGGATTCGCCAGCCGCCAGCCGGGCCACCAGTCCTTCGGTTCGCAGGCCCTCGTTGTGCTGATGCAGGCTCGTCGCCGGCGTCGAGATCGAGTAGTGTTGAAGGAGGCGCGCGGTGCGACGGGTGTCCTCCGCCGCGATGACCGAGACTTCGCGCAGGATCCGGAGCGCGCGCAGGGTCACATCCTCCAGGTTGCCGATAGGAGTGGCGACCACATAGAGGGTGCCTGGCATTGCGGCCGGGCCGATTGTACCAAATGTATTCAGCCGAACCCCTTCCGCACTTCGTCGACGAGTATCTGGCGTACCTCTACGAAGTCCACCCCACGACCGCAGCGTTCGACGGTGTCCACCTGCACGACGATCTCGTCGAGGACCTCGGCCGCCAGGCGATTGACGGCCAGGTCCGGGCGCTCGGCGGGTTCGCCCGCCGGCTGGCGGCCATTGACCCCGCCCGGCTGACCGACACTGAACGGCTCGAGCGGCCCGCCCTGGAGGCCAACATCCGATCGCGGCTGTTCGAGCTCGAACAGGTACGGACCTGGGAGAAGAGCCTCCAGCACTACGCCGAGATCCTGGCCACCAGTCTCGCCGGGCAGGTCCTGTTCGACTACGCCCCGCTCGCCGAGCGCGCCCGCCGGGTGCACTCCAAGCTGCGGCAGGTGCCTCGGCTGATCCAGTCGGCGCGGGACAACGTCAAGGATCCCCCCGGCATCTACCTGAAAAACGGCCTGGAGAGCCTTCGCGGCACGCTGCGGTTCATCAATGACGACCTCCCGCGCGCTTTCGGCGACCTCGGGGATCTCCACCTGTTGGGCGATCTGGCTGATTCGTCGACCGAGGCGGCCGCCTCGATCGGGGCCTATATCGACTACGTCGAAAAGGAGCTGGCGCCCCGGAGCAAGGGCTCGTTTCGGCTCGGCCGCGAGAAGTTCGAGCAGAAGTTTCAGCTGGACGAGGGGCTGACCACAGGAGCCGAGCGGCTGCTGACGATCGCGCTGCGCGAGCTCGCCGCCACGCAGGAGGAATTCCGGCGGGTGGCGTCACGGGTGAATGGCGGCGATCCGATGGCCGCCTGGCAGAAGGCGAAACAGGCCCACCCGCCCGCCGGCCAGCTGGTGCCCGTCGCCCAGCAGCAGCTCCAGGAGCTCCAGGACTTCATCGAGCGCCAGCGCATCGTCACGATCCCGCAAGGGGCGCCGGTCGCCGTGCTGCCGACGCCGCGGTTCTACCGCTGGACGTCCGCCAGCATGTGGACGCCCGGGCCGTTCGAGGTGCGGGCGCAGCGGGCGTTCTACTACATCACCGACGTCGATCCGTCGTGGCCGAGCGAGCGCCAGGCCGAGCACCTTCGCGATTTCAGCTACGGTGCGCTCTGGTCGATCTCGATCCACGAGGTCTTCCCCGGCCACTTCCTGCACTACCAGCATCTGCGGCAGATCGACGCCAAGCTGCGGAAGTCGATCCTGTTCTCGTCGACCGCATTCGTGGAGGGCTGGGCGCACTACTGCGAGCAGATGATGATCGACGAGGGCTTCCGCAAATCGGACCCTACCGTTCGTCTCGGCCAGCTCGCCGAAGCGCTGATTCGGCTGTGCCGGACGATTGTCGGCATCCGGCTGCACTGCGAGGATTTGTCAGTCGAGCAGGGGGTGCGCTTCTTCCGCGAGGAGGCCTTCCTGGAGGAGGTCAGCGCCCGCCGGGAAGCGGAGCGCGGGACGTTCGATCCGGCCTATATCCTGTATTCGGCTGGCAAGTTGATGCTGTTGAAGCTCCGAGACGACTACAAGGCCCACGTCGGCGCGAAGTATTCGCTCCGAGGATTCCACGACACGCTGCTGGCCAACGGCACGGTGCCGCTGTGGCTGCACCGGGCCCTGCTGCTGGGCGAGCCAAACGGCGAGATGATCGAGTAGGTAGCCGATGCCATTGTACGAATACGAGTGTGAGGCCTGCGCTCACCGCTTCGAGCGCATTCAGAAGTATTCCGACCCGCCGATCGAGACCTGCCCGAAGTGCGGATCCAAGGTCCGCAAGCTGTTCTCGTCGCCGGCGATCCAGTTCAAGGGCAGCGGCTTCTACATCACCGACTATCCGAAGTCCGGCTCGAGCGCCGATCCGGCGCGCAGCGGTGCGAGCAAGTCGGACAAATCGGAGAAGGGGGACAAGTCGAGCGACAGCAAGTCGTCCGATTCGTCGTCATCGGACAGCACCAGCAGCGCCGCCAAGACGGAGACCAAGTCGGACTCGAAAGCCGAGTCCAAGACGTAGCGGGAAGATTAGCGCCCGACCCGCTCCCCGAGGTCGATGCCGCGGAGATAGTCGGTGAACTTGCCGGCGAGATCGGGCCGGCGGAGCGCGAAGTAGACGACCGCCTTCAGAAACCCGAGCTTGTTGCCGGTGTCGTGGCGTACGCCATCGATCTGGCAGCCGTAGATCGGGCGCGACTTCAACAGCCGGCGCAATCCGTTGGTCAGCTGAATCTCACCCGTCCGGTCGCGTGCCGTTTCCTCGAGCGCCGGAAAGATGTCGGGCGTCAGGATGTAGCGGCCGATGATCGCCAGGTCGGAGGGGGCCTCGGCGGCGGGCGGCTTCTCGACCAGATCCCGAATCTTGAACACCCCGGGCTTGATCTCCTCCGCGTCGATGATGCCGTAGGCGCTGACGTCCGACTTCGGCACCCGCTCGATCGCCAGGACCGGTCCGTCGACCTGGTTGAACACGTCGATCATCTGTCTGAGCGCCGGCGGACGCGCGTCGATGACGTCGTCGCCAAGGATGACCGCGAAGGGTTCGTCGCCGACCAGGCTCTTGGTCACCAGCACGGCGTGACCAAGGCCGAGCGGCTCCCCCTGGCGCACGTAGGCGAAGTTGATCAGGTTCGAGATCTTGCGGATTTCAGCCAGCTGCTCGGTCTTGCCGCGGGCTTCGAGAAAGGTCTCGAGCTCCACCGACACATCGAAATGATCCTCGATCGCGTTCTTGCCGCGCCCGGTGACCAGGATGATGTTATCGACCCCTGATTCGACCGCTTCCTCGACGCCGTATTGGATGATCGGCTTGTCGACGAGCGGCAGCATCTCCTTGGGCTGCGCCTTGGTTGCGGGCAGGAAGCGCGTGCCGAGGCCGGCGGCCGGGAACACGGCCTTGCGGATGGATGTCGTCGACGGGGGCGTCACGGCGGGCTGGCTCATGCCCCGATCGTAGTCCAGGAGCGTAAACGCCCGGTATAGGATTTAGGCATGATCGACCCCGCTCTCGTCCGAGATCGCCTCGACGTCGTCAGGTCAGGCTTAGAGAGCCGCGGACAGAAATGGACCGCGGATCTCGACCGGCTCGCCGAGCTCGAAGCGCAGCGCCGGACGCTCTTACCGGCCGTCGAGGGTCTGAAGCGTGAACAGAACGCCGCCGGTGAGGAGGTCGCGAAGGCCAAGCGGCAGGGGTTGGATCCGTCGGCGATCTTCGCCACCAACAAGGCGCGCGCGCAGCAGATCAAGCAGCTCGAAGTCGAGCTCGATCAGGTCGAGACGGCGCGCCACGCGTTGCTGATGACGCTGCCGAACCTGCCCGACGCCAGTGTGCCGCTCGGCACCTCGGCGGACGACAACCAGGAAGTGCGGCGGTGGGGCACGATCCCGAGCTTCACGTTCGAGCCGAAGCCCCACTGGGACCTCGGTCCGGCGCTCGGGATCCTCGATTTCGAGCGTGCCACACGGATGTCCGGGGCGCGTTTTTCGGTGCTGATGGGTGCCGGCGCGCGTCTGGCCCGCGCCCTCATCAACTTCATGCTGGAGTTGCACACGACCGAGCACGGCTACACCGAGGTCGAGCCGCCGTTCCTGGTCAACGCCGACGCCCTCCGGGGCACCGGCAACCTGCCCAAGTTCGAGCAGGATCTCTTCAAGATCGCCGGCGAGTGGGATCTCTTCCTGATCCCGACCGCGGAGGTGCCGCTCACGAATCTCCATCGGACCGAGATCCTCGATGGCCGCCAGCTGCCGCTGCGCTACACCGCTTACACGCCATGTTTTCGCAGCGAGGCCGGATCGTATGGGGCCGATGTCCGCGGCCTGATCCGGCAGCACCAGTTCGACAAGGTCGAGCTCGTGAAGTTCACCACGCCCGAGGAGTCCTTCGCGGAGCTCGAATCGCTGGTCGCCAACGCCGAGACCGTGCTGCAGCGACTCGAGTTGCCCTATCGGACCGTCGTGTTGTGCACTGGCGACATGGGCTTTGCCTCGTGCAAGACGTACGACATCGAGGTGTGGCTGCCCAGCCAGCAGACGTATCGCGAGATCTCCTCCTGCAGCAACACCGGCGCCTTCCAGGCTCGCCGGGCGAACATCAGGTTCCGCCCGCAGGGCACCGGCAAGGCCGAGCACGTGCACACGCTGAACGGCTCCGGTCTGGCGGTCGGCCGCACGCTCATCGCGATTCTCGAGAACTACCAGCAGGCGGATGGATCGGTCGTCGTCCCTGAGGCGCTGCGCTCGTACATGGGTGGGCTCGAACGCATCACGCCACGGCCGGAGGCACGATGAATGTCGTCATCACCGGTGGCGCGGGCTTTCTAGGGCAGCGCCTGGCGAAGGCGCTGATCGAGCGCGGGACGCTGGCGGGCCCAGACGGTCACCCGCGGACGATCGATCGCCTGACGCTCGTCGACGTTGCGGCCGCCCCGCCCGCCGCCGACGCGCGGCTCGTGTCGATCGCCGGGGACGTGGCGGATCCCGCGCTCCTGGAGCGTGTCATCGACCCCGAGACCAGCTCGGTGTTCCATCTGGCCGCGATCGTCAGCGGCCAGGCGGAAGCCGACTTTGATCTCGGGATGCGGGTCAACTTCGACGCGACACGGGCGCTGCTCGAGGTGTGCCGCGCCCGCGGGCATCGGCCGCGAGTGGTCTTCGCGAGCAGTTGCGCGGTGTACGGTGGCGAGCTGCCGCCCGTGGTCCCCGCCAGCACGGCGTTGACGCCGCAGTCTTCGTACGGAACGCAGAAGGCGATGGGCGAGCTGCTGGTCAACGACTACTCGCGCCGCGGGTTCGTGGATGGCCGGGCCCTGCGGCTGCCGACGATCAGTGTCCGGCCCGGAAAGCCGAACGCCGCGCTCTCGTCGTTCGCGAGCGGCGTCATTCGCGAGCCGCTGAACGGGGTTGAGTCCGTCTGCCCCGTCCCCGCGGCGACCCGGGTCTGGCTGCTGTCGCCGGCCACGGTGATCGACTGCTTCCTCAAAGCGCACGATCTCGATGGCGGTGCGCTCGGCGCGAACCGCAGCCTGATCCTGCCGGGTTTCACGGTCAGTGTCGCGGAGATGGTGGCCGCGCTCGAACGCGTCGCCGGCCCGGAGGTCGCGGCTCGCGTCCGCTTCGAGCCCGACGAACGCGTCGAACGGATTGTCCGCACCTGGCCTGTGGCGCTCGACGCCTCGCGCGCCCTCGGGCTAGGCTTCCCCACTGACACCAGCTTCGACGCGATCATCCGCCGCTACATGGGGGATGAGGGGGTTAGAGGTTCATGAGGGTTCATGAAGGTTCATGGGGTTCATGAGGTTCGGGTTCAATGTTCAGCGTGAACCGAACCTTGAACCGAACCCGTGAACCGTTGAACCCAACCCCATGAACCCCATGAACCCCTCATGAACCTCATGAACCCCTCTTAATCCACGAACACCGCACTGACCACCGCGTTCTGCGGCCCGGTGTTGGTCACGCGCAGGGTGATGTGGCCGGTCAGCGACCACACCAGGTACCGTCCGTTCTGAAAGCCGGATGCCTCTCGCGTGTCGAGCACGGCGCCGGTCGCGGCGTCCAGGACGTCGACCCGCAGCGTGCGTGCCAATTGATCCCAGTCCAGCAGATACAGCGCGACGGAGTGCGTGCGGCCGTCGGTCAGGTTGACGTCGATGGTGAAGCCCGAGGGCGAGTACCACGTCGCGGCGAGCCGGTCGGACGATGACGGTCGCCGCACGGTGCGGGCCTCGTCGGTCGACGCGGCCCAGGTCCAGAATTCAGCGTTGGCCAGCGTCAACTGCGCGGACGAGGGCGAGCTCCCCGCGCCCGCGATCGCATACCCGGTGCGGCCATAGACATCGTTCCAGTTGCCTTGCGTCGTGTCGTCGGTCGTCATGAACGACGCGCGTGCGGCCGACAGACCGCTACCTGCGCCAGCGCCCCCGAACAGGAGCGCGGTGGCGACCGCGTTCTGCGGCCCGGTGTTGGTCACCCGCAGCAGGACGTGACCACTGAGCGACCACACGAGAAATTGACCGTTCTGAAAGCCGTTGGCCTGGCGGGTATCGAGCACCGCGCCGGTGGCCGCGTCGACGACCTCCGTCTGGAGCGAGCGGCCCCAGCCGTCCCAATCGAGCAGATACAAGGCGACCTGGTGCGGCCGGCCGTCGGTGAGGTTCACGTCGAGGACGAACCCGCTGCTCGCGTACCAGCACGCCGCGACGCGCGCGCCACTCGGGCCCTGTGGCGCCCGATCGTCGGCGGTGGATGCCGCCCACGTCCACGACGAGGCCGACAAGGCCGAGACCGTGGCGTACGACGGCGGTACGCTCGCGGTGCCGGCGATTGTGTATCCGTCGGCTCCGTACGTGCCCGGCCAGTTGCCGCGCGTGGTCGTGTCGGTCTGGACGAACGCCGCCGTCGCGCCGCTGGCCGCTGACACCGTGGTCGCCACGAAATCAGCGCTGCCCTGGTCCTGGCTCAGGGCGGCGTAGAACTGGCTCGCTGGCGTGACGCTGACACCGCTCTTCGCAGCCGTCACCGTGTACGCCGCGCCTGGCGCGAGACCGGCGAAGCCGTACGCGCCGCTCGCGTCACTGCTCGCGCTGCGCGACTGTCCCCCGCTGAGCGTCAGCGTGACCCCCGGCACGCCGTTTCCAGAGGCATCGACCACCCGCCCGCCGATCCGGAACGCCACCGCGGAACCGGCGCGTTCATCGGCGCCGATGTCGTAGCCCGATCCCTGCGGCCGCGCCTGGCCGTCCCAATCGTCGACCACACCAGGCAGGGCGGTGCCCTGATCGATCGCCCCGACCGCCGCCGCCGACAGATGCAGATCACCAGCGGCGAGGTTGACGAAGTTGGCGGGGCCGGCGCCCTGGAGGTTAGTCGTCAGCGTCGCGCTGCCGCCATCGCGGGACGTGATCGCGCCGTCGACCAGGTTGTTGCCGATGAGCGCGTTGCGCGTGCCGGAGTAGCGGTACTCGATCGCCGAGCCGTAGGTGCCCGAGAGATACACCGTGTTGTTCACCATCTGCGTGTCCGGCGAGTCGGTCAACATCAGGCCGACGTCCCCCGCCACACCAGCGGACCGGTAGACGATGTTGTTGCGGATGACGCCGCCGCGCTGGCTGGGGCTGTAGTAGTCGTCGGCGCCGAGCATCACGCTGCGCGTGCAGTTCACGAAGGTATTGCCCTCGACCGTCGTGTTGCTCGAGCCGCGCCAGGCCAGCACCGCCGGCCCCGAGAGGGAACCGCTCGGCGGCAGCAGATTCCGGAACAGGTTGTGCCGGACGATCCAGTTCTGCGCCGTCTGGATGTCCACGCCCTTTGGATAATCGGTCCGGCCGGTGGTTGTGAACTCTATGACGGAGTATTCGACGATGCCGTTGTCGACACCGCCGCCGAGGCCGTCGGGATTCACCTTGATGAACTGTTCACCGGCGTCGATGAGATGCACGTTGTAGACGTGCGGGTTCTCGGCGCCCGCGTTGAAGATGATTGGGTGAAAGTAGAAGTCTTTGATCGTGACGTTGGCGATCGTGATCCCGTCCACGCCGTCCCCGGCCCAGATGCCGAACGGGACATCCCCGTAATTGGCTTGCGACATCCCCGGCCCGATCAGCACCACGTCGTCCGAGTTGCCGGTGGCGCCGCGAATGCCGACGTTCGTGACCCCCTTGACGTAGAGGGTCCGACTCAGGACATACGTGCCCGGCGCGATGACGACGGTGGTGTTCGACGCGAGCGAGCGGACGGCGGACTGGAGCTGCGCTTCGGTAGTGACGTTGACGATCGCTCCGGCGGGTGCGGCGAGTGGCGGTGCGGGACGCGCGGGGCCGGCGTGAGCCGCTGACGACCCCACCATGACGGCGAGCAGACAGAGTACGACACTGGACCTGGAGACCATGGGTGCGTTTCCTCGCGAGACAGTCGACCGCGTCCGTGTGCCGCCTGTGCGCACACGATCGCGACGCCGGATTGCTGATTGATGCGCGGAGCCGAGAGGCAAGAGACGTTCCCCGGCAGCAAGAGAGGAGGTGGTCTGGCGCGCGAGCTGCGGGTGAGGCAATTCGCTCAGCGAATTGCGGCCGGGGTCGCGGCCTCGCTCCCGTCCATGCGGCCTCACCGTGTAAAACTGGGTGTGAAAGATCGACGCAGGTTCACGATCGCGAGCGCTGCCGGTTTGCGATACAGTCCTGTTCGAGGAGAGGTGGCCGAGTGGTTTAAGGCGGCGGTCTTGAAAACCGTTGAGGCCGGAAGGCTTCCAGGGGTTCGAATCCCTTCCTCTCCGCCAACCATCGCCTGACGCGCGCTAGGCGCGCCGCTCCGGCGCGCAGACCGCGTCCGCGAGGGTGGACGCGAAGGTCCGCGTTCGGCAGGATTATGCGCAGGCGCACTAGCCGCCCCCGGGCATCTTGATCTCGATCCCCGCGCGTTTGTAGAGTCCTTCCAGCCCCGTCTTGTCGACGCTCTTGGCGTAGGCTTCTTCCGGCGCGACCAGCTTCTGCGTGACGAGGTCCATCAGCGCGTCGTTGAGGCTCATCATCCCGACCGCCTTGCCGACCTGCATGATGGACGGGATCTGGAAGGTCTTGCCCTCACGAATCAGGTTGCTGACGGCCGACGTGACGATCAGCACTTCGAGCGCGGCGATCCGGCCGCCGCCAATCTTGCGGCACAGCGTCTGCGAGATCACGCCGCGCAACGACTCCGACAGCATCACCCGGATTTGCGCCTGACGATCGCTGGGGAACTGGCCGATGATCCGGTCCACCGTCGAGGCCGCGGTCGTCGTGTGGAGCGTGCCGAACACGAGGTGGCCGGTTTCGGCGGTCTCGATCGCGATCGCCACGGTCTCGAGATCGCGCATCTCGCCGACCAGGATGATGTCCGGGTCCTCGCGGAGGGCGGCGCGCAGGGCCCCCTTGAACGACTCCGTGTGGGTGTGCACCTCGCGCTGGTTGATCAAGCACTGCCGGTTTTCGTGCACGAACTCGATCGGATCCTCGATCGTGATGATGTGCTCGTCGCGATTCCGGTTGATGTAATCGACCATCGCGGTCAGCGTCGTCGACTTGCCCGAGCCGGTTGGGCCGGTGACGAGCACGAGCCCCTTCGTCAAGTGACAGAGCTGGAGGATGTGCGGCGACAGATTGAGCTGCTCGGCGGTGAGGATCTTGGCCGGAATGAGACGGAACACCGCGCCCGGCCCCTTGCGATCGACGAACAGGTTGGCGCGGTAGCGAGCCAGGCCGCGGATCTCATAGGCGAAGTCAGTGTCGCGGCGTGCCGCGAACTCGCCGGTATTCTTCTCGGGCGTGATCGGCCGCAACAGCTCCTGCATGGCGGCGACGTCCAGCACCGCAGCCCCCTCTTCGATCGGCCGGATCTGCCCGTCCTTGCGCACCAGCGGCGGCATGCCGACGGAAAGGTGCAGGTCCGACGCGCCCATCGCGGTCATCAACCGGAACAATCGATCGATCGGGGGACCGTCCGCGCTCGACCCGACAGGCGTCACGGGCGCGCTCGGTCCAGCGGGCAGGGGCGGCGCGTCAGCAATGTGTGCCTCGGCCGCTTGCGCCTGCGCGGCGGCGGGGCTCGCCGCAATCGCGAGGACGACCAGGCGCTCGGCGTCGCGAGTCACGGTCAAGGTGAACACGCCGACGCTCGACGGATAGTCGAAGGTGACGGAAGGTTCCTTCGGCAGCAGGCGGCGCGCGTGCTCCGGGACGACCGGGCTGACGAGCGACAGGATCTCCTGGCGGGTGAGCGGACGGCTGGAGAGATCGCGTGTCGTCCCGTCGACGCCGAGGATCCGCGCCGGCAGGCCCGCCTCGAGCCGCAGTGTGCCGTGATTGTCGCTCCCGAACGCCCTCAGGACGTCGTCGATGCCGAGGCGGTCGGTCGTGGTCATTCGGCACTCTCCGTGAGCTGCACGATGTGCGAGGAGTTGATGATCAGCGTGCGATCGGCGGTCTCGAGATAGCGGAAGGGTTCGCCCGCGTGCGCGTAGTCACTGAGGCGTTCGTGGCCGGCCGGGCGATAGATGACGACCGTGCCGCTGACCCGCACGCCGGTCGTCAGCAGCATCGACACGCGGCAGGGCGTCGCCACGCCGTACGCAGGATCGAGCTGCGCTTCGATCGTGCTCGGCGGGAGGCTGATCATCACGACGTGCGCGCGGTTGTACAGAACGGTCTCGGCCGCCGCGCCGGTGGTCAGCGCGAATGGGAAGAAGCCCGAGTCGCCGTTGATCAGATCTCCGACCAGCTCCGGCCCATCGTGCGAGGCACTGGAACCAGCGAGAAAGAACGCCCCCCTCACTTGGCCGCCGGTGGAGAGCGTGAGCTCAGCCTCGGCCCGGCGTTTTTCGACACGGTACTCGGACACTGCGGTCTCGCCTCGAATGCAACAGGTTTGCGCGATGCGGGGACCGGTGGCGCGCACCGCGCATCGGACGGCCCAGCGATAACCGCGCACGGAACGCGCACGGCGGTGGGCAAAGGACCTTACACTGATGATCGTCTGATGTCGCAGCCCAGCGCGTTTCCCGACGCCCCTACTGAGGATCGGCGGATCCTCGAAGAACTTGAACAGCTGCAGCAGGCGATCCGCACGTCGCGCGTGACGCGCGAGCGCGCCGAGGCCGCCTTCGACGGTGAGCTGCGCGCCTTTGAGACGCGCGTGCCGCCGCCGGCAGCCGTGCCCGCGACGCCGGCCCTCGCCGCTCCCGGGGAGTCCGCCCCGACGGCCGCCCCCTCGAGCGTCCCCCCGGGGTTCATGTTGCCGAAGCCGAATCCCTCGCCGGCGGTGGCGCTGTTCGACGACGGGCCGGTGCCGCCGCCGGCGCTCCCGCGCGCTCGGACAGCGCTGATCGTGGCCGGGATCGCCGCCGCAGTCGGCGTGTCGGCGGGTTATCTCTGGACGATGCAGCGGGGACCGGAGGCGGGCACTCGGCCGTCCGAAGCGGTCCAGCCGCAGGCGGTCGCAACTCCGACCGACGCGCCGGGCGGCGCGACGAAGCCGGTCCCCGGCGATCCACACGCGCTCAGGGTCGACCTCACCAGCCTGCGCCGGGTCTGGCTGCGCGTGTCGGTGGACGGCCGGATTGCCCTGGAACGCGAGGTCCCAGCGGGTGAGCGGATGCCGTTCGGGGCGGATCGGTCGATCGTGGTGCGAGCGGGCGATGCGGGCGCGGTCACCGTCCGCGTCGGCCCTGACGATCAGGGGCCGCTCGGACGCGACGGGCAGGTCGTCACCCGCGCCTTCAACGTTGGCGGGCGGTAAAGGCTCAGCGGGACTGGAACACCACGATCCACGGACCGATCGCGCCGAACACGTAGAAGAGGGTGAGGATCGCGAGCGTTCGGTGAATGCCGCGCGCGTAGAGCAGCACGCCGCCGCCGGCGGCGAGCAGCTTGGCGGCGAACAGGGCCGGGAACGGGCCGACCAGCGCCATCCAGGTGGCCAGCACCATGTTTCCCTCGGCGGCAATCCCATACGACCGGACCGCCGTGTAGGTCAGCAGACCATCGCCAGCCTGGGTCAGCAGGAACAGCAGCAGCACAGCGCGTGAGGCCAGCATCACGGGTGACCACTGCAATCTGCGTCGCAGCGCTAAGTGCATGTAAAACATGGGCTTAACCGATATAGAGTCTGCCCTGGCGATGACTTTTGTCTCGTCGCCCCAGGGCACATCCTACTGCGGAATGCGCAACGTCGCCGCACGTCCGGGCGCTCTGATGCCCCAAGCCATCCAGGTGTGAGCGAAGACCGGATCGCGGCATGGCTCGAGGCCCTCGACCGCCGTCACCTCGCCGAGCTCACCAGCTCGGAGGTCGCACGGGCGCTCAGGGCGTTGTCGTCGGCCTACGTCGAGCGGCGCGATCGGCTGCAGCGCGGCGCCGCGCTGGACTCGGCGGGCAAGCGGGCGGCGTTCGCGCTGTTCTATGCCCCTCTGCACTTTCTTGTCACGCAGGCGATCGTCGCCGCCCTGCCGCCGTTGGCGCGGCGGCCGCGTGAGGTGCTGGACGTCGGCTGCGGGACGGGAAGCGCCGGGGCAGCGTGGGCGATCCACGCCGGCACGGCGACGATCCGTGGACTGGACCGCCATCCGTGGGCGGTCGCCGAGGCGACTTGGACGTATCGTCAGTTGGGGCTGCCTGGCCGCGCGTCGCAGCGTGACGCGGCCCGCACACCACTCAGGGCCGGCGCGGGCACGGCGGTGCTGGTGGCGTACGCCGCCAACGAACTCCAGGACGCTGGGCGGGCGTCGCTGCTGGAGGCGCTGATCGCAGCCCACGCGGCCGGCGCCGCGGTGTTGATCATCGAGCCGATTGCCCGGCGCGCGACCCCCTGGTGGCCGCACTGGAGCGCGCGGTTCGCTGCGTCGGGCGGGCGAGCTGACGAGTGGCGGTTTCCGTCGACGCTCCCCGTGCGCCAGCAATCGCTGGCCCGCGCCGCCGGCCTCGACCCGCGCGAGTTGACCGCGCGGAGCCTCTATCTGCCGGACGCCCCTTCCTGATCGACGCCTCGGCACTTCGAGTAACCGCGCGGCAAGACGCCGCCAGGCGACCGTACGCGGGTCCTCCGGGCAAACGGGACTCGCCAGTCTTTCAGGTAGAATCGCCGGATGCCGGCGCGCCGCTGGCCGCCGGAGGACCGAACGGGATGGAACACGCGCAGTCGGAGGGTGTGCCGCGGCGAGGGCTGTCCCTCACGCAGCAGATCTTCCTCGGCCTCGCCGTCGGCATCGCGGTGGGCTGGTTCGTCAGCGAGTATCACCCCAGTTACGCTCCCTTCTTCAGACCGTTCAGCCAGATCTTCCTGCGCCTGATCAAGATGATCATCGCGCCGCTGATCTTCTCGACACTGGTCGCGGGAATCGCCGGCGCCGGACACTTCAAGGTCGTCGGCCGGATGGGCCTGCGCGCGATCATCTACTTCGAGGTCGTCACCACGCTGGCGCTGGTGATCGGGCTCGTGGCGGTCAACGTGATACGGCCGGGGGTTGGCGTCAATCTGCCGATGGGCCAGCAGTCGGGGATCACCGCGACCGCGCAGACCTGGGATCAGATTCTGCTGCACCTGGTGCCCGAGTCGGTGATCCGGGCGATGGCCGAGGGCGACGTCCTCCAGCTCGTCGTCTTCAGCATCATCTTCGCGATCTCGCTTGGCATGATCGGCGAGAAGGGCCGGCCGGTCATCGTGTGGTGCGAGGCGATCGCCGAGACGATGTTCAAGTTCACGAACATCGTGATGCACTACGCGCCGATCGGGGTTGGCGCCGCCATCGCCTACACCGTCGGGCACGGGGGCATCACGGTCCTCTACAACCTGGCGTGGCTGGTGGCGACCCTCTACATCGCCCTGGCCGCGTTCATCCTCGTCGTGCTCCTGCCGATCGCCCTCCTCTTCCAGGTCCCGATCCGCAAGTTCGTGATGGCGGTGAAAGAGCCGGCGATCATCGCCTTCTCGACCACTTCGAGCGAGGCCGCACTGCCGCGCGCGATGGAGGTCGTCGAACGCCTCGGCGTCCCCCGCCGCATCGTCGCCTTCGTGCTGCCGCTCGGCTACAGCTTCAACCTCGATGGCACGACCCTGTATCTGTCACTGGCGGCGATCTTCGTGGCCCAGGCGGCCGGCGTGCACCTGTCGATCGGCCAGCAGATCACCATGCTGCTGACGCTGATGCTGACGAGCAAGGGGGTGGCGGGCGTGCCCCGTGCCTCGCTGGTGATCCTCGCCGGCACGCTCGCGAGCCATGGCCTGCCGCTCGAAGGCGTGACACTGATCCTGGGCGTCGACGAGCTCATGGACATGGCCCGGACGATGGTGAACGTGATTGGCAACTGCCTGGCGACGGTCGTGGTCGCCAAGTGGGAGGGAGAATTCGTCGAGGCCAGCGACCAGGAGCTCGCGGTGGCCGCGGCCCGCGGCGAGATCTGATCCCTCATGGTCTACCGTCTATCCACCTGGCAGCAGCGCCGGTTCCAGCAATGGTTCTTCGAGGGCCTGCGCGAGCCTGAAGGGCCGCACGCCCAGCACGTCCACAAGTCGGCCTGGTGGAAGGTCATGTGCCTCACCGGCGTCGACTACTTCTCGACTCTTGGTTACCAGCCAGGCATCGCCTTCATCGCCGCCGGCGCCCTCTCGCCCATCGCGACCTTCATCCTGATCCTCCTCACGCTCTTCGGAGCCTTGCCGATCTACAACCGCGTCGCCGAGAACAGTCCGCGGGGCCAGGGCAGCATCTCGATGCTCGAGGAACTGCTGCCGCGCTGGCGCGGCAAGACGTTCGTCCTGGTGTTGCTCGGGTTCGCGGCCACCGACTTCGTGATCACGATCACGCTGTCCGCGGCGGACGCGACCAAGCACATCATCGGCAATCCGTTCGTGCCGTCAGCGTTCGACCACCCGATCGCGCTCACGCTGGTGCTGCTGTCGCTGCTCTCGGGCGTGTTCATCAAGGGGTTCAAGGAGGCGATCGGCCTGGCGGTCGGGATCGTCGGCGTCTACCTGGCCCTGAACGTCGTGGTCCTCGGCTGGGGACTGCTGCAGATCGCCCAGCATCCGGAATACTTCCCGCGGTGGAAGAACGCGCTCGTCCTGCAGCACGGCAGCCCGTTGATGATGCTGGCTTTCGCCACGCTGCTCTTCCCGAAACTGGCGCTCGGCCTCTCGGGGTTCGAGACCGGGGTGGCGGTGATGCCGCTCGTGAGCGGGTATCCGGACGACACCGAGGCGAACCCGCGAGGCCGCATCGCCAACACCAAGTTGCTGCTGCGGACCTCGGCGCTGATGATGTCGGTCCTGCTGATGAGCAGCTCGTTCGCGACCACGCTGTTGATTCCGCCCGAGGCCTTCCAGCCGGGCGGCGCGGCATCCGGACGTGCGCTGGCCTATCTTGCGCACGAGCATCTGGGTGAGCTGTTCGGCACGGTCTACGACCTGAGCACGATCTCGATCCTGTGGTTCGCGGGCGCGTCGGCGATGGCCGGACTCTTGAACCTGGTGCCTCGTTACCTGCCGCGCTACGGGATGGCCCCCGAGTGGACCAAGGCCACGCGGCCGCTGGTGCTGCTCTTCACCGCCATCACGTTCCTCATCACCGTGCTGTTCGAGGCCGACGTCGACGCGCAGGGCGGCGCCTACGCCACCGGCGTGCTGGTCCTGATGACGTCCGGGGCATTCGCCGTCACGCTGCTGATGCGCAAGCACCGCAGCCACTTCATCGGCTTCGGCCTGATCACGCTGGTGTTCGTCTACACCACGATCACCAACGTCATCGAGCGGCCCGACGGCGTCAAGATCGCCTCGTGGTTCATCCTGACGATCATCGCGACGTCGATGGTCTCGCGGGTGATGCGCTCCACCGAGCTGCGGGTCCAGTCGGTCGAGCCGGACGAGGAAGCGCTGCGATTCATTCGCGAGGCGGCGTCCACACCGGTACGGATCATCGCCAACCGGCCCGACACCGGCTTGCCGGAGGAGTACGATCACAAGCTGCGCGAGGCGAGTGAATCGCATCACCTGCCCGGCGAGCGCGTGCTGTTCCTGGAAGTGCGCCCCGGCGATGTGTCGGAGTTCAGCGGACGCCTGAGCATCAGCGGCGTGGACGTGGCCGGGCACCACGTGCTCCGCTGCGTCAGCCCGGCGATCCCGAATGCCATCGCCGCGCTGCTGCTTTACATCCGCGACGAAACGGGCCGCATCCCGCACGCCTACTTCGGCTGGACCGAGGGCAATCCTCTCGCGTACCTGCTGAAGTTTCTCGCCTTCGGCGAAGGCGACACCGCGCCGGTCACCCGTGAGGTACTGCGCCAGACAGAGCCGGACCCGCTGCGCCGGCCGCGCATTCACGTCGGGTAGGAGCTCACAGCTGTCAGCTGATTCAGGGCGCGGCTCACACCCCCGAACCTTGAACGTTGAACCCTGAACCTACTCAGCCCCAAGGCACGTGACCGCGACCTCCGACACGCCGTGACCCTGGAGCGCGGTGACCTCGATCTGCAGCCGGTCGTACCGGACGGTATCGCCGATCTCCGCCGGCCGGCCCAGCAGCGTCAGCACCAGGCCGCTGACGCTGTCCACCTCTTCGTGCTCCAGCTCGAGATCGAACTGCTGCCCGAGCTCGTCGACGCGCATCGTGCCGGGCACCCGCAGGCGGCCCTGCGCATCCCGCCGGACGGGATTCCCGGCCGCGCCCTCGCTCACCTCGCCGATGACTTCCTCGAACAGGTCCTCGAGCGTGACGATCCCCGACGTCCCGCCGTGCTCGTCGATGACGACCACCATCTGCGACCGCTCGCGGCGCATGGTCGCGAGCACCGCGTCGAGCGGCGCCGTCTCAGGCACCAGCGGCAGCGGACGCGCGTGGCCGGGCCCGATCGTCTGACGGCGCAACAGCACGCGCAGCATGTCTTTGATGTGGATCATGCCGAGGATGTGATCGAGGTCCCCTTCGATGATCGGATAGCGGGTGTGCGGCGATTTTGCCAGGATGCGGCGGACGACGTCCGGGGTGCTGCCGACCGGCACGCCGGTGATCCGGACGCGCGGCACCATGGCCTCGCCGGCGGTGAGATCCCCGAACTCGAACAGTTCCTGGAGCATCTGCCCGGACTCGGCGCGCAGCGCCCCGAGCTCTTCGCTCTCCTGGACGATCATCTGCAGTTCTTCCGGCGTGTAGTACTGGTCGGCGTTGCGCGCCTGGCGGTTGACGCCGATCAGGCGGAGCACGCCGTTCCCCATGCCGTTGAGCACCACGATGAGCGGGAAGACGAGCGTCGTAAGCCACTGCATCGGCGGCGTGATCCAGAGGGCCATCGTCTCGGCCTGTGAGAGGGCGAGCGACTTCGGGATCATTTCGCCGATCACGATGTGGAAGTAGGTGAGGATGGCAATCGCGAGCACGCTGGCGATGCCGTGCGACACGAGCCAGGCCGGCACCGACGGGTGGTCGACGAGCGCGAAGATGTGGTCCGCGAGCACATGCTCGCCATACATGCCGAGCCCGAGACTCGCGGCGGTGATGCCCAGCTGCGCGGTGGCGATGTAGCGGTCCTGGTTCTGCGGATCCCGCAGCACCGACTGCACTGCGCGCGCCATCCGGTCGCCGCGTGCCACACGCGCGTCGATGGCCGCCCGCGGCGCGCCGACGATCGCGAACTCGGCGGCCACGAAGATCCCGTTGAGGATGATGAGGACGGTGATGATGACGACGGCCGTCATGCGTCCTGCTCCGGCAGCGGGTCCGCGGTGCCGACGATGACCGAGGCAATGTTGCCTCCCTCTATGACCTCGATCTCGACGTCCACCCCCTCGACCGTGACACGTTCACCCTGCTCCGGTTGGCGGCCCAGCGCGGTGGTGATGTGGGAAGCGACGGTGTCGTTGTGGCCCCGCCACGCCCCGAGCACCGGGGCGGCCTGATCGAGGCGCATCGCACCCGGCAGTCGCACCCGGCCGTCCGGCAGGAGAATCGCGCGCTGCGCCGCGACCTTGAACTCGTCGGACACGCCGCCGAGGAGCTCGGCGAGGACGTCCTCGAGCGTGATCAGGCCGGAGATGCGGCCGTTGTCGTCTTCGACGAGGCCGTGGTGGCTGCGCCGCTCCCGCAGGAATGCCAGCAGGCGATCCGCCGGCATGGTTTCGCGCACGCGCAGGATCGGCCGGATCAGTCCGGCGACCGATCCCCGTGGCCGATCGCTGATGTAATCCAGCACGACATCGCGCGTGTGCAGCATGCCGATCACGTGATCGAGCGTGCCGCGATACACCGGCAGCCGGCTGTACGGGCTGGTCGCGACGAGCCGGAGAACCTCGGGAAAGGGCGTGGCGGCGTCGAGCGCCGCCAACCGCTCGCGCGGAACCATGAGCTGCTTCGCAGTACGCAGTCCAAGCCGGAGCGCGCGATGCAGCCGGACCTGCTCGAGCGGTTCGAGCAGCCCGCCGTCCCGGCTCTCGGCAATCAAGAGCTCGATCTCTTCGGGCGAGTGGACGTGGCGGTGCCCGGTGGACGCGACACCCATCAGCCGCAGCAGCAGCGCGCCGCTGCCGTTCAACAGCGCAATCGAGGGGGCGTAGAGGCGCAGCGACCATTGCATCGGCAGCACCGTCGCCAGCGCGGTTCGGGTCGGGTCCTGCAGCGCGAGTGATTTCGGCACGAGTTCGCCGAGGATCATCGCCAGGATGGTCAGGACGAGCAGCATCACGGCGGCGGCCGTAGACAGCGCCGTCTCAGGGTCGAGCCCGAGGCCGCTCTCGAAGAAGGGCGCCAGCCTGAGGGCAATCCGGCTCTGCCCGTAGGCGCCGAGAATCAGGCTGGACAGCGTGATGCCGACCTGTGACGCGGCGATGTAGCGATCGAGCTCTTGAGGAGATTCGAGGACCGGCAGCAGGCGTTTCGCGAGCGTATTACCGTCCTCCGCCAGGCGCCTCAGCCGTCCTCGGCGGGCCCCGACCGCAGCAAACTCGGCCGCCACGTACAGCGCCGTCAGCAGGATCAGGAAGGCGATGATCACCGCCGCCAGGAGCATGTCGCGGCAATGATATCAGCGGGTGGCTACTCACCCCTTAGAGCGATGACCGGATCGACGCGGGTCGCACGCAGTGCCGGCACCGCGCTCGCGAGGAGTGCCACGATCACCACCATGGCCGACACGGCGGCAAACGTGAGCGGATCGACGGGGCTCACCTCGAACAGGAACCCGCTCAAGATGCGCGTCAGACCCGCCGCACCAGCGGCGCCAACGAGGACGCCGACCGCCGCCAACGCGGTCGCCTGGCCGACCACCATGCGCAGGACGCCGCCGCGCTGCGCTCCGAGGGCCATGCGGATGCCAATCTCCCGGGTGCGTTCGCTAACACTGCACGCAATGACGCCGTAGATACCAACGGCGACCAGCACCAGCGCAGCGCCGGCAAAGAGGGCCACCAGCAGCATCAGCAAGCGTCGCTGGATCACCGACGCCGCGATCACCTCGTCCATCGTCCGCACGTCCGTGACCGCGAGTTGCGCGTCGTCGCGGCGAATGAGGCCGACGATCGTCCGGGCCATCGCCGCGCTGTTCGCGGTACTGCGCACGGCGATGGTCATCGCACTGTAGGCCGTTCGCGGATACGGGAAGTACACGGTGGCGCGTGGCTCCGTGTCGAGGCCAGCATGGCGCATGTCTCCGACCACACCGATGATCTCGTCATCCTGAGCCGGCGTCCACGACACCCGGATCCGCTGCCCGATCGCGCTACCCTCGGGCCAGTACTGGCGCGCAAAGGCGCGGTTGACCACGACGCGTCCGCGCGCATCGCCCGGGTCGTCGTCTCTGAACAGGCGGCCTTCGATGAGTGGGGCACCCATGGCGCGCAGGAAATCGTGCGTGATGATCCGCACGTCCGCGACCGGTTCCTGGCCGACAGGCGGTTTCGGACGATCGAGCACCTGAAGGCTGGTCGCCGAGGCGAGGCCGGTGAGCGGCAGGAAGCTGACCGCGCCACCGCTCGTGACGCCAGGTGTTCCGTCGAGCCGCTCGAACAGTCGCTGGAAGAACTGGGCGCGGTGCGCAGCGTCGTAACGCGCGTCCGGCAGGGAGATCCGCAGCGTCAGCGTGTGCCCCGGATCGAACCCCGGATCGACGGCAAGTAGACGAGCGAAGCTGCGCAGCAGAAGGCCGGCGCCGACCAGCAGAATCAGCGCCAGTACGACCTCGCCGACGACCAGCGCTGCTCGTGCCCGCGCGCCGCGCGCGCCCGATCCGGTTCGTCCGCCTTCCTTGAGTGACGACGTGAGGTCGCCGGTGCCGCCCAATGCCGGCAGCACACCGAACAGGAGTGCACTGACGATGGACACACCGATGGTGAACGCGAGCACGCCGCCATCGACGCCCGCCGTGTCGAGACGCGGGATCGACAGCCGTTGCGCGACGACGTTCCGCAGAACGAGCAACGCCCACCATCCGAGCAGCAAGCCGGCGGCGCCGCCGAGCAGCCCGAGGACCGCGCTCTCGGCGAGGAGCTGACGGGCGATCCGCGCGCGCCCGGCGCCGAGCGCTGCGCGGACGGCCAGCTCACGCTGACGTGCGGTGGCTCGCGCGAGCAGCAGGTTCGCGACGTTGGCACACGCGGTCAGGAGGACGAGCGCGACCGCGGCGAGCAGGACCAGCAGCGTCGGCTTCACGTCGGCGGTCACCTGCTCCTTCAGCGGGACGACGTTGGTGGTCCACCCGGTGTTGAAGGCCGGAAAGCGACGCGTCAGCTCGGCGTGAACGGCGGCGAGATCCTGTTGTGCCTCGGCGATCGACACGCCTGGCTTCAACCGGCCGATCACCGACAGCGACCGGCCGCGGGGAGTCCGGCTCGCCTCGGTCAGGCCGAGCGGGGTCCACATCTCGACGGCGCGCTCGAGGTAACTGAAGCTCGCCGGCACGACGCCCACCACCGTGTACGACTCTCCGTCAAAGGTGATCGGGCGCGTCAGGACGGCCGGATCGCGATTCCACTGACGTGCCCACAAACGGTCGCTGATCACGGCCACCCGGGCCCGCGGCACGTCGTCCTCCGGCATCAACAGACGGCCGATCAGCGGCTGAATCCCGCTGATCGGAAAGAACTGGCCAGTGACGAGCTGGCCTGGTACTTCGATCGGCTCACCGGCGCCAGTGAGCGTGAAGTTGACCGCCGGCGTGACCGCGGCCAGGTCCGCGAACGAGTGATTCAGGTCTCGCCAGTGCATGAAATTGCCGGGGGACACCGGGTTCGTGACGCGGTTGCGGGGAAGGTTGCGCTCCCACACGAGCGCCAGGCGATCGGGATCGCCATAGGGCAGCGGTTTCAGCAGCACAGCATCGATCACGCTGAACACGGCGGTGCTGGCGCCGATGCCAATCGCGAGTGCGCCGGCCGCGAGCAGCGTAAAGCCCGGTGCGCGCACGAGAAGCCGCACGCCATGCCGCAGATCCCGCAGTAATGCGTTCATCAACCACTCCGCGCGGCGCACCGCGGCAATCACCGATTGAGCGGAGCCTGCTTGCTCACGACGCCGACCGCCCACGCCGCTTGCCGCCGGACCCCGGCGTCGCTGTCCTTCAAGGCCGAGAGGAGCGGCTCGAGCGCACGCGCATCGCCGAGCGCGCCGAGAGCCCACGCCGCCTGGCGGCGCACGCCGGCCTCGGTGTCGGTGAGCAGGGGAATAAGCGGTGCCACCGCGTGTCGATCGCGCAGCGCGCCGGCCGCCCAGGCGGCCTGTTCGCGTACCGCGCCATCGCTGTCGCGGAACGCTGCCGAGAGGCCGTCAGTGGCGCGCGGGTCGCGAATCGCGCCGAGCGCCCACGCGGCCTGACGCCTGACGGGCGTCGCGGAATCATGGAGCGCGTCGAGCAGCCCCGGCACACCGTTGGGATCGCGCAACGCGCCGAGCGCCCAGCTCGCCTGTTCCCGGACCCGTACGTCCTCGTCCTTCAGCCTGGCGACCAGCGGGGCCGTCGCGCGGCTGTCGCGCAGCGCGCCGAGACCCCAGGCGGCTTGTTCACGTACCTGCGCTTCGCGATCACCGAGCGCGTCGATGAGCAGCGGCACCCCGCGCGGATCGCGGAGCGCCCCGAGCGCCCAGGCCGCGTTGCGGCGCGCGAACCAGACCGGGCCGCGGAGCGCGCCGGCGACGGGATCGAATGCACGCGATCCGGTAGCGACGAGCGCGGCGGCCGCCTGCTGACCAGGCGTCGTAACGTCCCCGTCGCGTCCGCCCCAGTTGCGATTGGTCTCGCAGACGTCCGCTTTGAGCGGCGTCGCATCATCCATGAGCGCGACCAGCGCAGGGATCGCCTCGGCAGCCCGATCGCCCAGCTCGCGCAGGCTGCACGCCGCCTGGGCGCGAACCGCGGGATCGCCGTCCCGCAGCGACGCGGTGAGCTCGCGAACACCACGCGCAGGCGGCTGCTGCGCGGCACCGGAAGCTACGAGAGCGACCGTGATCGCTGCGCTGCTGAAGAGGGTGCGTCGCATCGCGCTACTCCCCAGCGAGCGGCGCCATCCGCGCGGCCGGACGTGGCCGTGGTCGTGGCCGCGGCCCGGTGCCGCCGTCTGTCAGGTCGGCCAGTGCCCGGACCGCGCGCAGCCGCACGCCGGCATCAGCATCCTTGAGCGCGGCGGTGATTGCCTCGACCGCGCGCGCGTCGCCGAGCTCACCAAGGGCGGCGATCGCGCGGGAGCGCACGTCCACGTCGGTGTCCTTGACCAGCGGCATCAAGGGCTCGACCGCGCGACTGTCGCGCAGCTCGCCGAGCGCCGACGCAGCGCGCGCCCGCATACGCGGATCGGTGTCCTTGAGGGCGGTCACGAGTGCCGGGACCGCCGCGGCATCGCCGATCTGCGCGAGCGCGGACAGCGCGCTCTGGCGCACGTCAGGCTGGCTGTCCTTGAGGAGCTCCATCAAGGCCGGGACGGCGCGGCTGCTTCCCAGCCGTCCCAGCGAGGACGCGGCCTGGCGGCGGACGCCGGCGTCGCTGTCCTTGAGCGCGCCGATCAGGGCGTCGGTCGCCCCTTCACTCGGGCTCTTCTGCGCGGTGACCGCGCTGCGTGTGCCGGACCGCATGTCCAGGGACGGATGCAACATGATGTAGCCGGCGCCCATGAAGATGGCGCTCGACTTCAGCAGGGTTCGGAAGAATACGGTCAACGGCGTCATGCGAGTCTCTCCTGCTAGAAAAGTAGCATCACGAGTGTCGCCGCTGGCTGCCGTCGAAACAGCCAGCCCGCGGTCAGTGTTGTGCGGCTATCGAGTGACCTGGCCGAGCGCGAACGCCGCCTGCTGGCGGACCTTTGAGGTCGGGTCCTTGAGCGCCGCGGTGAGGCCGTCGATGGCCCGCGGATCGCGCAGCTGACCCAGGGCGAAGGCGACCTGTTCGCGGACCTCAGCGTCGCTGTCCTTCAGCGCAATCACGAGTGCTTCGACCGCGCCGGGGTCGCGAATCTGCCCGAGGGCGAAGGCCGTCTGTTGCCGCACGTCGGACGTGGCATCCTTCAGGGCGGCGATCAGGGCGTCGGTCGCCTTGCGGTCGCGGATCTGGCCGAGGGAGAACGCGGCCTGCTCGCGCACGTTGGGACGCGTGTCGCGCAGCGCCGTCACCAGCCCGTCCACTGCCGCCGGGTCGCGGAGCTGGCCCAGCGCAAACACTGCCTGCTCGCGGACGTCGTCGCTCGAATCGGACATCGCCGCACTGAGCGCCGGCGTCGCGCGCTTGTCGCGAATCTGCCCGAGCGAGAAGGCCGCCTGCTCGCGGACGTCCGGGACGCTGTCCTTGAGCGCGACGATCAACGCGTCGACCGCGCGCGGATCACGGAGCTGCCCGAGGGCGAACACTGCCTGCTCACGCACGCTGCCGTTGGTGTCCTTGAGCGCCGTCGTCAGCGGGTCGACCGCCCGCTTGTCGCGGAGCTGGCCAAGGCCGAACGCCGCCTGTTCGCGCACGTCCGCGGACGCGTCGTGGAGCGCGTCGACCAGCGGTTCGTAGATCGAGGGATCGCGCAGCTGCACCAGCGCATGCATCGCGCTCTCGCGCACTTCCTTGTCCGAGTCCTTGAGCGCTGAGGTCAGCGCCGCAATCGTCCGCGGGTCGGCCTTGCGGCCGGCAGCGTCACCGTTCCGATTCGGATTGGGATTCGGGTTCGGATTGGGGTTGGGGTTGGGATTCGGCATCGGAGTGGGCATCGGCGTCGGACGCGGGGTAGGCGTGCCACCCTGGACCGAGAACGCCACGTCGGCGGCCAGCCCGTCGATCACGGCCTGCGTGATGGCCGGAGCCTGTGCCATGACCGCCGCGACGATCGTCCCGACTTCGGCGTCGGATTGCGCCTCCGCCCGGGCGATGACGGGAGTGCCCGGCTGACTGGAACGTTGCGGCGACGGTGTCTCGCGGCGGGGCGGCGGCGACGGCAGGTTCGCCGGTTGGAGCGCCGAGGGGTTCGGCACCGCCGCATCGGCGGCGCGTTGCGCGGGCGGCTGGACGGGCGGCTCGGTGGTCCACGGCTGGACCGCCGCGAGCGGCACGATGGCCAGTGTGCAGGCGATCGTTGTCACCAGCGCACCGACGCGGGTCAGTCCCCGACGCGGGATACGTGGATCGAGGATCGCGAGGAGTCGTCCCTCGAGCTGCGAGCGATGGGCCATCGCCAGCGTCGCGCCGGCCAGGACGGCGGGGAAGCGGCCCGAGCGCATCACGCGGGCGATCTGCAGCAACTCCTCGGCGTAGTCGGAGCCGCGCGTGCCGGCCGCCAGCACGAGATCGTCACACGCGCGCTCACGTTCGGCGCGCGCGCGGCCGGCGGCCATCCAGGCCAACGGGTGGAACCAGTAGACCGCGCAGGCGGCCTGGGCGAGGAGGTGCGTCAGGCAGTCGCGGCGGCTGACGTGCGCCAACTCGTGCAGCAGGACGATGCGCAGGCGCTCGACGGGCCACTCGTCGGCATCCGCGGGCATCAGGACCGCCGGTGACAGGATTCCCCACGCCATCGGCATCGTCGCGCGGGGGCTGCGGAGGAACTGCACACGCGGCGTCACCCCGAGATCCGCGGCGAGCCGCCGCGCGAGCGGGAGCCACGGCGCGTCGGTGACGACCTCGGTCCGCCGCGACAGCCACTGCACGCCGATGAGTCCGACGACGAGCCGGGCAAGGATGGCGGCGAAGCCCGCGACCCACAGCCACATGGCCACGACCTGCCAATGGATGCCGCTCGGTGAGAATGCACGCGAGACCGTGGCGGGGGCCGGTGTGGTCATCACCGCCGCTCGCGCAACGGAGCCGGAGTCGGCGGAGCGCCGCGACAGCCCTGGGGCCGCGCGTTCGGTGCGCGCCGGTGATGCAGCCGGAATGGTCGTGTCGGCTGTTGCGATCGAGACGACCGGCACGCTCCACCGCGGCAGCGCCAAGGACAAGACCGGCACCAGGAGCGCGCCGACCAGGGCCAGCGTCCAGACGAGATGCCGCGCGGAGGCGGAGCCGCGGCGAAGCGCCAGCGACGTCAGGCCGGCCGCGCCGAGCAGGATCGACGCTTTACCGACGGCGTCGGCAACGGCTAGCCAGGGAAGGCCCGCGACGCTCGCCGGAGCGAGCAAGGAGGTCAGGGTCATGTTCATGCTCCGTTACGGCGCGCCTGATCGATGAGGCGGGCCAGGCGGTCGAGCTCGTCGCCGGAGAGACGGGCGGAGGAATCGTCCAGCAGGGCGGAAATAGCCTGTTCGGTGGAGCCGTCGAAGAAAGTCTGCAGCATGTGCCGCATCGCGGATTTCTTGGCGTTGTCGCGCGCCAGCGTCGGCACATACAGGTAGCGGGGGCCGTCCTGAATGTGGCGCACGTGGCCCTTGTCCTCGAGGATGCGGAGCATCGCCCGAACGGCCGAGTAACTCGGCGGATCCGGCAGCAGCGCTTGAACCTCGGCGGCCGTGGCGCGGCCGTTGGCGTACAGGATGTCGATGATCTGCCGCTCGCGGCGGCTCAGGTCGAGATGTGGCTGCCTGGTCATTCGATAACGGCCTTCGGAACCCTTAGACGGTGGACCGGCGGAAAAAGGTGCTATGAAAATAGCACGCAGGCAGAAAAATAGCATCCGGGCGCCGATGAGTCCGCGTCAGAGCCGACGAACGCCGGCGTGACGTGCAGACCCTGGCCGATGCGCCGACCTTTTGATCAACAGCCGCCCCCGCCTGCACGCCCCGCTCGACGTCGTTCTGCGTGCGGCCGCTTCGGTCCATGAGAACAGGCACACCCGCATTCTCTTCCTCCCGGCGCCGGCTCGCGCCAGGACGGATTACACTGCCCGCGTGTCAGGGGTGTCCCATGTCAGATCGGTGTGGCCGCGCGCGCGGCTGACCGTGCCCGCGCGCGTGAGTTGGGCATGACGACGGCCGGTTCGCCGGGCCGCACCGCCTGGCTGGTGGTCGCCGTGCTGGTTCCGGTGGCGCTCCTGAACTATCTCGATCGCCAGATGCTCGCCTCGATGAAGTTCTCGGTGATGCGGGACATCCCCGACATCGCACTCGAGGCGAACTGGGGAGCGATCCTGGCGCTCTTCAAGTGGGTCTACGCGTCGCTCAGTCCGGTGGGGGGATATCTCGCCGACCGCTTCAACCGGCGGTACGTGATTGCCGGGAGCCTGCTGGTGTGGTCCGCCGTGACCTGGGCGACGGGTCATGTGACCACCTACGACGGCCTGCTCGTCGCACGAGCGCTGATGGGAATCAGCGAGGCCTTCTACATCCCCGCGGCGCTGGCGCTCATCGCCGACGTCCATGCCGGCCCGACCCGCTCCCGCGCGGTCGGCCTGCATCAGATGGGCATCTATCTCGGCGTGATCATCGGGGGCTTCGGCGGCTATGTCGCGGATCATCCGTCACTCGGCTGGCGTTGGGCCTTCGATACCTGCGGGGTGATCGGGATCCTGTACGCGGTGCCGCTGTTCCTGTTACTGGGGCGCGCGGCCCCAGCGCGGCGCGCCGTACGCGCGGCCGTGTCGCCGGGCGGCGCGTTGAAGGAGCTCCTCTCCAACGGCTCGTTCATCCTGCTCGTGCTCTACTTCACGCTGCCGGCGCTTGCCGGCTGGGTGGTGCGCGACTGGATGCCGGCGATCCTCAAGGCGGAGTTCGGCATCGGGCAGGGGTTGGCCGGCGTGTCCGCGACCCTCTACTGGCAATCGGCGGCGATCGTCGGCGCCGTGGCCGGAGGATGGCTCGCCGATCGGTGGATGCGCCGCACCCCGCGAGGACGGATCTTCGCGAGCGCGCTGGGGATGATCCTGATCGTCCCGGCGATGTTCGGCGTGGGCTACGCGCCGCAGACCGGCCTGTTGTGGGTGGCGGTCGCGTTCCTGATCCTGTTCGGGCTCGGCTGGGGCCTGTTCGACTCCAACAACATGCCGATCCTGTGTCAGGTCGCACGCCCCGAGCTCCGCGCGACGGGCTACGGCCTCATGAACTTCGTCAGCATCAGCTGTGGCGGCTTTGCCGATTGGGGCTTCGGGATGATGCGCGACCGTCACGTGCCGTTGTTCGGGATTTTCGGGGTGTTCGCGAGCGCCGCGATTCTGTCCACGCTGCTGGTGTTGCTGATACGCCCTCAGGTGCCGGAGGGGGCGGCGGC
>Ga0207701_10001182_pt1 | contig 27637 bp, 24 predicted proteins | sample KBSSwiSSwithPhiX_FD_184294 | JGI IMG/M metagenome (GOLD analysis project Ga0207701, IMG submission 184294) | Switchgrass rhizosphere bulk soil microbial communities from Kellogg Biological Station, Michigan, USA, with PhiX - S5 (SPAdes) (version 2) | ecosystem: Environmental > Terrestrial >... | reverse complement strand
CCCGCCACGGTCTCCTCGGCCACCACGCCGACCCCACGGGCGTAGTACTTGTGCTCGACCAGCTTCGGCTCCAGCGGGGTGGTGTCCTCGGTCTGGAGCACTCCGGCGTACCTCCCGGTGGGGCCGGCCACCTTCTCCGTCAGGGAGAGCACCTTGCCATGGTCCTCGGCGACGTCTTGGCGGTACTCCTGGGCGTAGGCGTCGTCGAGGTCCGGGTGCGCCAGCATCGCGATCCCGGCGCGAGCCCCGTCCCGACCCGCCTCCCACGACCCCTCCGTGTCCGGCTTGCCGCTGTCGTAGGCCGTGGTGTCCTCGCCGAAGTACCAGACGTTGCCGTCCCGGTCCTGGGCGTACCAGTCGTAGGTGTTCTCGACCAGCTTCCCCGAGTCGTCGCGGACCACGTCGTGCACCACCACGGTGGTCACGCCCTGGACCACCTTGGTCCTGTGCGTGACCGTGACCACGTCCCTTTGCGGGCCCTCGTCGCCCTCGCTGGTGGAGGTCCACACCGTGCCCGGCGCGAGCGGGAACCAGGGGTTGTCGACGGCGTCCGTGAAGTCGCCCGGGTCCGGGCTCGCGGTCGGGACCGTGACGCCGTCGACGGTCGCGGTGGGCACCTTGGGCGTGTCCGAGGATCCCGGGGAGGCCGAGGTGCCCGTCGAGCCGCAGCCGGCCAGGGTGAGCAGGAGCAGTCCGGTCGCGGCGAGCGCCGGGGTGGTGCCGATGATGGTCATGACGGCCACGCTGACAGCGACGTACTGAAGCCGTGCTGAAGGTGGTGGACCGCTTCAGCCCGACTTCAGCGCGCGCGTGCCACCGTGGACCATGCGGATCCTCGTGGTCGACGACGATGCGGCGCTGCTGCGTGCGCTGCGCCGTGGCCTGGAGGCCGAGGGGTTCGCGGTGGACACGGCCGGCGACGGCACCGAGGGCGAGTGGCTGGCGCGGGAGAACCCGTACGACGTGGTCGTGCTCGACGTGATGCTCCCCGGCCGCGACGGGTACGACGTGTGTGCGCGCCTCCGGGACGCGGGGGTCGACGCACCGGTGCTGATGCTGACCGCCAAGAACGCCGTGTCCGACGAGGCGCACGCGCTGGACACCGGCGCCGACGACTTCCTGCCCAAGCCGTTCAGCTACGTGGTCCTGATGGCGCGGCTGCGCGCGCTGGTGCGCCGGGGCGGGGCGCGGACGCCGGCGCTGCTGGCGGCGGGAGACCTGACGCTGGACCCCGCGGCCCACCGGGTGTGGCGGGGCACCCAGATCGTCGAGGTGACGCCACGGCAGCTGTCGCTGCTCGAGTTCCTGATGCGTCGGTCGGGCGACGTGCTGTCGAAGCGCGAGATCCTCGACCACGTGTGGGACTTCGCCTACGAGGGCGACCCCAACATCGTGGAGGTCTACGTGCGGCAGCTCCGGCTGCGGATCGACGAGCCGTTCGGTCGCCACGCGCTGCAGACTGTGCGTGGCGCGGGCTACCGGCTCGACCCGGAGGGCGGATGAAGACCAGCCTGTCGGTGCGGCTACGGGCAACGGTGGCCGCCAGCCTGCTGGCGGCGGTCGCGCTGACGGCCGCCGGCGTCGCGCTGGTGGCGATCCTGGGCTGGAACCTCACCCGCTCCGACGACGACCTCGCCCGATCTCGGCTCTTCGACATCGCCGGCCTGGCTGCCGCCGGGGACCTGCCGAGGGTGCTGCGGGCGATCGGCGACGACTCGGTTGCCCAGGTGGTCGCGGACGACGGCAGCGTGCTGGCGCGGTCGCCGAACATCCTGCGCGCACCCCGGATCGCCGGTTTCCGGCCCGGCGCGACGCCCGTCGTCCGCACCGTGCGCGGGCCCGACGACCAGGAGACCGAGGACTACCGGCTCTGGGGGCGGCGCGCGGTGACGCCGGGCGGGCCGGTGACGGTCTACGTCGGCTCCAGCCTCGAGTCGGCGCGGGAGGTTACCGGTCGCGTGACCCGGCTGCTGCTGCTCGGGCTGCCGCTGGTGCTCGCGCTGCTCGCCGGCGCGATCTGGCTGGTCATCGGGCGGACGCTGCGTCCCGTCGAGCGGATCCGGGCCGAGGTCGCCGAGATCTCCGAACGCGACCTGGACCGGCGAGTACCCCTGCCCGGCACCGGCGACGAGGTGCAGCGACTGGCCGAGACCATGAACCAGATGCTCGACCGGCTCGAGAGCGCCGCGCTCCACCAGCGCGACTTCGTGGCCAACGCCTCGCACGACCTGCAGAGCCCGCTGTCCGTGATCCGCACCGAGCTCGACGTCGCCGCCGCCCACCCCGGCGCCACGGACTGGTCGCAGACCGTGCAGACGCTGCGGGTCGAGACCGACCGGATGGAGCGGCTGGTGCGCGACCTGCTGTTCCTGGCCCGGGCCGACACGAGGCCGCCCGAGACGCCGGGGCTGGTCGACCTGGACGACGTGGTGCTGGAGGAGGTGGCACGGGCCCGAGCCGCCACCAGGCTCGAGATCGACACCAGCGCCGTGTCCGCGGCGCCGGTGCGTGGCTCCCGCGACGACCTGGCCCGGCTGGTCCGCAACCTGCTGGCCAACGCGTGCTCGCACGCCGCGTCGAGGGTCGTCGTCACGACCGGCCAGGTCGGCGACGCCGAGGTGCTGGTGGTCGCGGACGACGGGCCGGGCGTGGCCGCCGAGCACCGGGCGCGGGTCTTCGACCGGTTCTACCGGGCCGACCCGGTGCGCCCGCGGGACGGCGCCGGCACCGGCCTGGGCCTGGCGATCGTGCGCTCGGTGACCGAGGAGCACGGCGGCACGGTGGAGCTGGACGAGGCCGAGGGCGGGGCGCGCTTCGTCGTACGACTGCCCGTGGGATGAGCGCGACCCGCACTGACTGACCCCCGCCTGCGCTGCTAGCGTCGGAAAGGACCCCACCTGCTAGGAGCCTCTCGTGCCCAACTCCCCCGTCAAGGTCGCTGTCACCGGTGCTGCCGGCCAGATCGGCTACAGCCTGCTGTTCCGTCTCGCGAGCGGTGACCTGCTCGGCAAGGACACCCCGATCGAGCTGCGGCTGCTCGAGATCGAGCCCGCCCTGAAGACGCTCGAGGGCGTCGTGATGGAGCTCGACGACTGCGCGTTCCCGACCCTGGCCGGAGTCGAGACCGGCGCCGACGCGAACACCATCTTCGACGGCGTCGGCCTCGCCCTGCTGGTCGGCGCCCGGCCGCGCGGCCCGGGCATGGAGCGCGGCGACCTGCTGGAGGCCAACGGCGCGATCTTCACCGCGCAGGGCAAGGCGCTCAACGCCGTGGCCGCATCCGACGTACGCATCGGCGTCACCGGCAACCCCGCCAACACCAACGCCCTGATCGCGATGTCCAACGCACCCGACATCCCGCGGGAGCGGTTCTCGGCGCTCACCCGGCTCGACCACAACCGCGCGATCTCGCAGCTCGCCACGAAGACCGGCGCCCCGGTCACCGACATCACGCACATGACGATCTGGGGCAACCACTCGGCGACCCAGTACCCCGACCTGTTCCACGCCGAGGTCGCGGGCAAGAACGCCGCCGAGACCGTCGGCGACCAGGCCTGGATCGAGAACGACTTCATCCCGACCGTCGCCAAGCGCGGCGCGGCGATCATCGAGGCCCGGGGGTCGTCTTCCGCCGCGTCGGCGGCGTCGGCCACCATCGACGCCGCCCGCGACTGGCTGCACGGCTCGGCGGAGGGTGACTGGGTGTCGATGGCGGTTGTCTCCGACGGTTCGTACGGCGTCCCCGAGGGCATCATCTCCTCGTTCCCGGTCACCACCTCGGCCGGCGACTGGTCGATCGTGCAGGGCCTCGACATCGACGACTTCAGCCGCGGCCGGATCGACGCCAGCGTCGCCGAGCTCGAGGACGAGCGCGACGCGGTGAAGGGGCTTGGGCTGATCTGAGCGCTCTGCGTGGTGGCCCGGCCTGCCGGTTCACCACGGTATGCCGACGAACATGTGCCTCCCACGACGAGCAGCTCGTGGGGAGCGCGTGTTCATCGTGGGAAGTGGCCGTCAGGTCACGCGGCGCGTCGCAGCATCGCCCGCAACCGGTCCGCGGTGCTCCTCGGCCGGCCCAGGTCGGCCCAGACCAGTCGCTCCATGCCGAAGCCTGTCGTACGCCTCAGCGCGTCTTCGCGCAGCTTCTCCGCCCACACGACCTCTTCGGGTGTCTGGCCCGGTCGCAGGAGCCGGCCGTACTTGCTGCGCCCGTCGAACTCACCGAGCAGTCGGTGCCTGCGCCATGCGAAGTCGGTCGTGCCCACGAGCATGCCGGCCGCGTCGTACACCTCGAACTGGAGCTCCGGAGCGGGGATGCCCTCGGCGAAGAACAGCCAGCGCGACCGCGACTCGCCCGGCGACTGTGCGCGATGGTCCGCCATCCGCACCGCCACCTGGAGATGCTGCGTGCCCGGCCAGTGCTGGACCACGTCGTAGGCGGACCCCAGGTCGTGCACCGAACCCAGGCGTTGGAACAGCAAGGAGTCCGCTGAGACCAGTGCCGACTCGGTCGACCCGAGGATGCCGGTCTCGAGCGCGGCGCGCGCCGGAGTGGTGACCAGGCGTCCGTCGAGCCGGGCGACGTCGTCGTCGCCGAGGCACTGCGCCTCGTGGTGCACGACGTCGGGCTCGGTGCGGCCCGCGCCGCCGTCGAGCCGGGTCACGTGGACTCGCTCGAGATCGACGCCCCAGACCGCGATCCCGTGCAGGAGCGCGGCGGTCACGTGGCTGAAGCACACCCGGTCGCCGTACGACCGGTGGACGGCGGCGGCCCGGATCAGGTGCCGCGCCTCGGCGTCGGCGCTCGCCCACACCTCGTACGGCACGTAGGCGCCGCGACGCACCCGGTGCCACAGCCTGCCGCGAACGGCGCGGGCGATGCTGCGCTCGTCGTACCCGAGCGCCAAGGCCTCCCGGGTCAGGAAGACCCCGTGCCGTTCGGCGATGACGGTGAGCGGATCCATCCGGCGAGGATGAGCGACGTTCGTGGTTCGGGCAACAAGGTGCACCCGCGCCTGTGGACAATGGCGTCCGCCTCCCACGACGAGTCCGCGCTTCCCACGAAGTGCTCATCGTGGGATGCGCGGGTTCGGCTGCATACCGTGGTGAAACCTCACCCCCACCGAGAAACCCGGTCGCCCCCACTGGACCCGCGCTCTACGGTGCACGGATGGACACGATGCTCACGGTCGGCAACGACCGGCTCTGGGTGGACGATTCCGGTGGAGACGGCCCGGCGGTGCTCCTCGTGCACCCCGGCATCCACGACTCCTCGGTCTGGGACCCGGTGCTGCCGCTGCTCGAGGACCATCGCCTGGTGCGGTACGACGCCCGGGACTTCGGCCGGTCATCGCCGTCCAGCGAGGAGTTCCTGCCGCTGGCCGACCTGCTCGCGGTGCTCGACCACGTCGGGCTGGAGCGTGCCCACCTGGTCGGCAACAGCATGGGTGGTCAGAACACGCTCGCCGCGGCCCTCGAGCATCCCGAGCGGGTGCTGTCGCTGACCCTGCTCGCCCCGGGCATCAAGGGCTACGACTACCCGGACGACGCCCCCGAGCTCGAGCAGGAGTGGGAGGAGGTCGCGTCGTCGGGCGACCAGGCCCGGATGGTCGAGCTCTACGGGCGGGTCTGGTGTGCGTCGGGGGTCGACGACGCGATCCGCGACCAGCTGGTGGCGATGGTGGCGGCCGAGGAGCGTCACGACGGGTTCGAGCAGGACAACCCGGAGCAGTGGTCGCGCGCCGGTGACATCGCGGTGCCGACCGCGGTCATGATCGGCGAGCTCGACCTCCCGTCGATGGTCACGGGTTCGCTCGACCTGGCTGGCCGCATTCCGGGGGCGGAGCTGGTGCGGCTGGCCGGGGTCGACCACCTGCCGAGCCTGCGCGAGCCCCAGGCCGTCGCCGACGTCGTACGGCGGACGGTGGCCCGCGCCGGCTGATCAGCCCTTTTCGGAGTCGCCCTCGATGACGACCTCGTGGAAGTTCTCGTCGAGGCGCACGTCGACGGTAGTGCCGTCGGTGCGGGTGACCTCGACCTCCCAGGTGGCGCCGTTCTCGGAGTCGCGCTCCACGGAGTTGGCGGTGCCGCCGTGGGTGAGCCGCAGGGCTGCCGCGGTGGCCAGGTCGGCATCGCGCCCGGTGACGGTGTTGTCCCCGTCGTCGGTGACGGCCGCGACGCTGGCGACCGCCCCCGCCGCCGCGACGGCGACGAGTGCTCCGGTCAGGATCCGTTTCGAGTGCTTCATGCCCCCAACCTCCAGGACGGAGGCTGAAGCCAACCTGAAGGTCACTGGCCCGGCTGGTTCGGGATCGTCGCGGCCAGGAAGATCAGAACGAATCCGGTCCCGGTCAGCAGCAGCACGTCGAACCAGCGGCGGCGCACCCGCAGCATGCCGGCGTCGTACTCCCCGAGCGAGGCGCGCGCCAGCGCCGAGAGCAGCAGGGCGGCACCGACGATGGTGACCCCGCGGCGCCAGGAGGAGAGGGCGACGATGAGCAACCCCACCAGGGTCGCGGCGACGACCAGGAAGTAAAGCACCCCGCCGAGGGTCTTCGGCCGATGGAGCGGGGGCAGCAGCCGGGTCACGCGGGCAACGGAATCGAGCTGTTTCGCTCGGCGATCTCGACGATGTTGGACAGCAGCATCGCGCGGGTCATCGGGCCGACACCGCCGGGGTTGGGGGACACCCAGGCGGCCACCTCGGCGACCGAGGCGGCGACGTCACCCGCGATCTTGCCGTCGACGCGGGACACACCCACGTCGAGCACGGCCGCGCCCGGCGTGACCATCTCGCCGGTGATGATGTCGGGCACGCCTGCCGCGGCCACCACGATGTCGGCCGAGCGCACGTGGGCGGCGAGGTCGCGGGTCCTGGTGTGGCAGAGGGTCACGGTCGCGTTCTCCGTACGACGCGTGAGCAGGAGCCCGAGCGGCCGGCCGACCGTGATCCCACGGCCAACCACCACGACCTCTGCACCCGCGATCGGGACGCCGTGGCGACGGAGCAGCTCGATGATGCCGACCGGCGTGCACGGCAGCGGTCCGGCCTCGCCGAGCACGAGCTTGCCGAGGTTGTAGGGGTGCAGCCCGTCGACGTCCTTGCCGGGGTCGACCCGGGACAGCAGCGCGAACTCGTCGAGCCCGGTCGGCTGCTGGACGATGAAGCCGGAGCAGGCCGGGTCGGCGTTGAGCTCGTCGATCACCGCCTCCACCTCGGCCTGGCTGGCCGACGCCGGCAGGTCGCGCCGGATCGAGGTGATCCCGATCGCGGCGCAGTCCTTGTGCTTGGCGCCGACGTACCAGTGCGAGCCCGGATCGTCGCCGACCAGGACCGTGCCCAGTCCGGGGGTGACACCGTGATCCCGGAGCGCGGCCACGCGTGCGGTCAGCTCGGCCTTGATCGTGCGGAGGGTGGCGGTGCCATCGAGGATCTGTGCGGTCACGGCGTCATCCTAGGGACGCGCGGTCTGGACACCGCCAGGTGCCTGTCCGTGATCGCTCGCGACCGGTCAGTGGAAGAAGTGGCGGGTGCCCGTGAGGTACATGGTGACGCCGGCGGTGGTGGCGGCCTCGATCACCTCGTTGTCGCGGACGGAGCCGCCGGGCTGGACGATCGCGCGGACGCCGGCGTCGATCAGGATCTGCGTGCCGTCGGGGAACGGGAAGAACGCGTCGGAGGCGGCGAACGAGCCCTTCGCGCGGTCGCCGGCCCGGGTGACGGCCAGCTTGCAGGAGTCCACCCGGTTGACCTGGCCCATGCCGACACCTACGGAGGCACCGCCGCGGGCGAGCAGGATGGCGTTGGACTTCACCGAACGGCAGGCGCGCCACGCGAACGCCAGGTCGGCCAGCTCGGCGTCGGGGAGCGCCTCGCCGCTGGCGAGGGTCCAGGACGCGGGGTCGTCGCCTCCGGCGTCGATCACGTCGCGCCCCTGGAGCAGCAGACCGCCCGAGATCGGCCGCAGGTCGTTGCCGCCGCGCCGCAGCGGCGCGCAGACGAGCAGCCGGATGTTCTTCTTGGCCTGGAGCACCTCCACCGCTCCCTCGTCGTACGACGGCGCGACCAGCACCTCGGTGAAGATCTCGGCCACCTGGGTCGCCATCTCCACCGACACCGGCACGTTGGTCGCGATCACGCCTCCGAACGCCGACGTCGGGTCACACTCGTGAGCCTTGCGGTGTGCCTCGGCCACGTCGGCGCCGACCGCGATGCCGCACGGGTTGGCGTGCTTGATGATCGCGACGGCCGGCTCGTCGAAGTCGTACGCCGCCCGCCGAGCCGCGTCGCCGTCGACGTAGTTGTTGTAGGACATCTCCTTGCCGTGCAGCTGCGTCGACTGCGCCAGGCCGGGCTCCGGCTGGAAGCCGTTGGTGAAGAGCGCGGCGCTCTGGTGCGGGTTCTCGCCGTAGCGCAGCACCGCCTTGCGGTCCCACGTCGCGCCCATCCAGGCCGGGTAGACGGATCCCTCGGAGGTGTCGGTGAGCACGTTGCCCATCCACGAGGCCACGTGCACGTCGTACGTCGCGGTGTGGATGAAGGCCTCTGCCGCGAGCCGTTGCCGCTCGGCCAGCGTGAACCCGCCGGCTCCGACCGCCTCCAGCACGTCGGGGTAGCGGTCGGGCGAGGTGACGATCGCGACCGACGGGTGGTTCTTCGCGGCAGCGCGCACCATCGACGGGCCGCCGATGTCGATCTGCTCCACGCACTCGTCGGGGCCGGCGCCGCTCATCACGGTCTCGGTGAACGGGTACAGGTTCGACACCACCAGGTCGAACGCCTCGATCCCCAGGTCGGCAAGCTGCTGCACGTGGGACTCGAGCCGGCGGTCGGCGAGGATGCCGGCGTGCACCCTGGGGTGCAGCGTCTTCACCCGGCCGTCGAGGCACTCGGGGAAGCCGGTCAGGTCCTCGACCCTGGTCACCGGCAGCCCGAGCTTCTCGATCAGGGCGGCGGAGCCTCCGGTGGAGACCAGCGCCACCCCCGCGTCGTGAAGCCCCCGCACGAGGTCCTCGAGTCCGGCCTTGTCGTAGACGGAGACGAGTGCCCGCCTGATCGCGATCCGGTCGTGGGGACTTCGTGGGGTGTTCCTCATTGTCCGATCCGGACCTTCCTGTGCTCGATGGTGAAGCCTTCGCGCACGAGCCTGCCGATGCTCTCGACGAGCATCACCCGCTCGGCGGCCTTGATCCGTTCGTGGAGGGACTCGACGGTGTCGTCGTCCTCGACGGGCACGACGGTCTGGGCGACGATCGGCCCGGTGTCGACACCGGCGTCGACGACGAACAGTGTCGCACCGGTCACCTTCACGCCGTGCTCGAGCGCGTCCGCCGCACCGTGCATCCCGGGGAACGACGGCAGCAGCGCCGGGTGGGTGTTGAGGTAGCGGCCGCCGTACGAGTCCAGGAAGGCGGCGCCGGCCAGCTTCATGAAGCCCGCGGAGACCACCAGGTCGGGGTGGTACGACGCGCACGACTCGGTGACCGCCGCGTCCCAGGCGGCGCGACTGCCGAAGTCCTTGACCCGGTGCACGAACGTCGGGATGCCCGCCCGCTCGGCCCGCGCCAGGCCCTCGATGCCGTCGCGGTCGGCGCCCACGGCCACCACGCTCGCGCCGTACGAGGGCAGCGCGGACGCGTCGAGCAGCGCCTGCAGGTTCGTCCCCGAGCCGGAGACGAGCACCACGAGCCGCGCCGGAGCAGTGGGAGGCGGGGACACGCGGAGAGACTAGTCGCTGTCCAGCCGAACCTCGACGGTGTCCTCCTCGTCGTCCCGAGCCTCGCGGACGTCGTGGACCCTCGGCACCGGGCGCGGCGCGGAGGTCCGGGCCGGCGAGACCTGCACGGTGGCCTCAGTGGCGTCGTCGGCGACCGGGCTACGGCGCTGGAGGTAGGTGGTAACGAGCGCGCCGAGCAGTCCGCCGGTGCCCATCGCCAGCATCGAGGCGACAAGCACCTCCCCGGTGGACGCGCCGAGGTCGGCCATCCGTCCGTCGCCCAGCGCCCCGCCGGCGAACGAGGTGAGGATGCCGGTCAGCACCCCGGCGATGACGCCGGACCCCAGCCCACGCAGGGCGGCGAAGTCCCAGGCGCGCACCGGGTGCCGACGCTGGACCAGGGCGACAGACACCGCGGCGACGAGCACCGGCAACCCCATGAGTGCGGTGGTGAACCACGATGTCGCGCCGTCGTCCGGCAGCGCCGCGAGCAGCGGGAAGGCCGGCACCGGGCCGAGCTGGACCACGCTCGGGGACACCAGGGTGCCGGCGCCGAGCGCGAATCCGGGTCCGAGCACGTAGGCGCCGCCGAGCAGCACGGCGTTGGGTGCGACGAGTGCAGTGAGCAGCACCATCATCAGCGCGTCACCGGCGTGGAGTCCCAGCCGCGAGACCACGGTGGCGGCCGAGCCCGCGTCGAGCGCGAACGCCGCCACGACCACCAGCGCCGAGCAGGCCAGGAAGCCGACCACGGTCGCGAGCGACGCGCGCACCACGGGCCACGCCCACGACGGCAGCAGTGCCCGTACGACGGGCCACCGGCCGGCGCCGGTCACCAGCCCGCAGCCGCCGACACCCCCGGCGAGCGCGATCGCGCCGAGCAGCGTGAGCACCAGCGACCCGGCCACCTCGGGGGTGGCTGCCACGACGCAGGTGACGATCGCGACCACGACGTAGGCGCTGGTCATCAGGGCGACGCCGACCAGGAGCTCGCGGTCGTCGGCCGGGGGCGAGGTGGCGCCGGCCCAGCGGCCGGTCCGGAAGGCGACCCACGCGAGCAGAGCGGTCAGACCGAGCGGGACCACGGCGTAGGTCACCCCGCCGTAGGTCAGGTGCGAGCCGTGGCCGAGTAGCCAGGCGTCGGCGCCGACCCGGAGGGCGTCGCGGGTGTCACCGTGCGCGCCGCCGTCGGCCAGGAACCAGCCGGTCACCGCCACCGCGAGGCAGACCACGAGTCCGGAGCCTGCCGCGACCAGCCCGGCCAGCGCCGCCGTGACGGTCAGCGGACGCCCGGGGGGCGCCTCGTTCCGGGCCGAGGCGGAGGGGTTGCGGGTCAGCAGGTCGGTCACGTCGGGATCCCCGCGGAGGTGTGAGCGACGCGAGCGGCTTCGGGGGGTGAGTTCATCGCCGCCATCCTCGCCCGCGAACCGGAGGATTTGCCGTTCCCACGCCTGACGAGAGCCTGGTCGCGAGCCCACGTGGCCGATAGTCCCGGCCATCTGGCAGGTCCAGTGGCGGAAGAATCGTGTCAGGCGGTCGGGACTATCCCGGTCGGCGACTCGGAAACTCGCGACGGTACGTTCGCGCCATGACCATCACCACCGCCGAGGAGCTCGACGAGCGGAACCCGCTCCGCGGGCACCGGGAGTTCTTCGACGTGCCCGACGGCGTGATCTACCTCAACGGCAACTCGCTGGGTGCCCTGCCGCGCGGCGTGCCCGGGCGGCTCCAGGAGGTGATCACCCGCGAGTGGGGCGCCGGGCTGATCCGGTCCTGGAACGACGCAGACTGGATCGGGCTGCATCGCCGCGTCGGCGACCGGATCGCACCCCTCGTCGGTGCCGCGGCCGGCGACGTTCACGTCGGCGACTCCACCAGCGTCAGCCTGTTCAAGACCATGGTGGTCGCCCTGCGCATGCGCCCTGACCGTCGCGTGATCGTGGTGGAGCCATCGACGTTCCCCACCGACGGTTACGTCGCGCAAGGGGTCGCGCGGCTGACCGGGGCCGAGCTCCGCTGGTGCGACCCCGCCGACCCGCTGGCCGCGGTCGACGACGACGTCGCGCTCCTCGCACTCACACATGTCGACTTCCGCACCGGTGCGATGTATGACCTGCCCGGCATCACTGCCACCGCGCACGAACGCGGCGCGCTCGTGCAGTGGGACCTCTGCCACTCGGCGGGCGCCGTACCGGTGGACCTGACCGGGGCCGACGCCGATCTCGCCGTCGGCTGCACGTACAAGTACCTCAACGGCGGGCCCGGCTCCCCCGCCTTCACCTGGATCGCGCCGCGACTGCAGGCCGACATCGACCAGCCGATCACGGGCTGGATGGGGCACGCCCGCCCCTTCGCGATGGAGCGCGACTACGTGCCGCTGCCCGGCATCGCCCAGATGGCCTCCGGCACGCACCCGGTGCTGGCACTGTCGGCACTTGACGCCGCACTCGAGGTGTACGACGGCGTGAGCATGGCCGACCTGCGCGCCACGTCACTGTCGCTCACCGACCTGTTCGTATCGCTGGTGTCGAGCCGCTTCGGCGACGCCCTGCCGGTCGTGACGCCGCTCGACCACGCCCGCCGGGGCAGCCAGGTCTCGCTGCGCCATCCGCAGGCCTACGGGCTGGTGCAGGCGCTGATCGCACGGGGAGTGATCGGCGACTTCCGGGATCCCGACATCGCGCGGTTCGGGTTCGCGCCGCTCTACGTCACGCACGCCGACGTGCGCGACGCGGTCGAGCAGCTCGCGGCCGTGCTGGACAAGGGCGAGCACCTCGACCCGTCGTACGCGGAGCGCAACGCGGTCACCTGAGCCACCTCCGGCTCACGGCCGTAAAGGACGCCGGCGCGACGGCGGCCGGTCAGGCTTCTGAGCTTCGCGAGAACTTTTTCGCGGCAACGAGCATCACACCGAGCATGAACCTTCACCCTTACCTCATCGCTACGACGATGCTGAGCATCACCATGACGGTGGTCGGTCTACCCGCCACCGCCCACGCCGCGCCGGCATGCGGCGGCATGAACGACTTCGACGGCGACGGCCACAAGGACATCGTCGTCGGTAGTCCCAACGCCACGGTTGGCGGTGTGCCGGAGGCCGGCCGGGTGCAGATCCGGCTCAGCGCCGGAGGCGTGGTCAACCTGAGCGCACCCGGCATCCGCCACGCCGGCGACCACTTCGGTACCTCGGTCGGCGACGTCGACCTGTCCTCCGGGAGCGACGCGCTGAACTCGTGCTCGTCACTCGTGGTCGGCGCCCCCGGCCAGGACGTGAACGGCGAGGTCGACGCCGGCGCCGTCTACGTCTACCCGACGCTTGCCTCGGCTCCGACCCGCCTCGACCAGGACTTCAACGAGGAGGCACCCGGCGTTCAGGCACGCGCGCACTTCGGCGCCCTCATCACCGAGCAGAGCACGGGAGACGCCGAGGGAGAGCTGAACCGCGCTCCGGTGTTGTACGCCTCGGCACCCGACTACGACCTCGGGGCGATCACCGACGCCGGCGTCGTCCAGCGGATCACGCTCACCATGGCGGAGTCCGGCCGGCCGTCCGTGGCGTCCGTCGAGACGATCACCCAGGACGCAGGCTTCCGCTCGGCTGCGGAGCCGGGTGACCACTTCGGTGCCGCAATGAGTGCGACCCCGTTCCCCGACGAGCTGCTGGTCGGCGCGCCCGGAGAGTCGGTCGGCGGCGCGACCCGTACCGGGGCGATCACCTTCTGGACTCCCGAGTCGGTGCAGTACCTCCACCAGGACAGTGCCGGCATCCCCGGCGCCGCCGAGACCGGTGACGGCTTCGGTAGCACCATCTTCCTCGGCTCCGAGGTGGACATGGCCGCCCAGCGCATCGGCGAGGACCAGGCGATGCGGCTGTTCGTCAGCGCCCCGTTCGAGGACGTCAACGGCCAGGCCGACGCCGGCGCGCTCACCCAGCTCGTGCTCGACCCGCCACTTCGTCAGGGCACGCGCAGCAAGGTGATCGTCTCCGGCGCCCGGTCGTGGACCCAGGACTCCGCCGGGGTCGCCGGCGGGGCCGAGGCCGGGGACCGCTTCGGGGTGGCGGTGGGGTCGCTGGACCTCCAGCCCTCCGATGAGAACGGCGGGAACATCCCCGACCCGGGCGCTCCACTGTTCGTGGCAGGCGCGCCCGGCGAGGACACCGAGGGCGTCGTCGACGCCGGCGCAGTGCTGTCGCTCGGCGAGAACCGGTGGTACGACGAAGCGACCCCGGGCGTGCCCGGGACTCGCGGCAAGGGCGACCGGTTCGGCGCCAGACTCGGTGCCGCCAGGGACTTCGGGATCGGCGCCCCCGGCCCCGGCACCTGGTCGCGCGGACTCCTGGTCGGCGTCCCCGGCAACGCCACCGGCGACGGCGCCGTCGTGGTCGGCCTGCCCAACAAGCGGGTCACCGCAGGCACCCTCCTCACACCCCCCGCCCTGGACGGCGGCTACGGATCAGCCCTCGGCTCGACGCGCTGACCTCGATAGTCCCGATCGTTTCGCATCTCCTGGCCACCCGGGATCGTGCGAAACGGTCGGGACTATCCGTGCGTGCAACCGACCGAACACGCCGGGCGTAGAGAGGGCATGACGAGCGACCCGGCCGGTACGACGGCCATGCTGGAGACAGCAGCGGCCCGACCAGTGGTCAGGAGCGGGGGCATGGACGAGACCGAGTTCGACGAGTTCTACACAGCGTCGTTCGCGCGGCTGGTCGGCCAGCTCCAGGCCATGATCGGCAGTCGTGACGAGGCCCAGGACTGCGTGCAGGAGGCGTTCGCCCGGGCCTGGTCGCACCGCGCAAAGCTGAACCGCACCGAGCACCCCGAGGCCTGGGTGCGCACGACCGCCTACCGGCTCGCGGTGAGCCGCTGGCGCCGCACCGTCGTACGACGCCGGCCGGCCGACCGTGCGCTCCAGCCCCAACGGCCGGTCGCGGGCCCCGACCCCGACCGGGTCGCCCTGCTGGCCGCGTTGGCGCGGCTCCCGCTCGACCAGCGCCGGGCGCTGGTGCTGCACCACCTCTGCGACCTGAGCGTGGCCGCCGTGGCGGCCGAGACCGGCGCGCCCGAGGGCACCGTCAAGGCCCGCCTGTCCCGGGGCCGGGCCGCGCTCGCCGCCCTGCTCGACGATCCCCGCACCCGAGAGGAGGGAGCCCACCATGGCTGACCTGCTCGACGCCCTGAAGCGTTCCCCCGAGGACGACCTCGCCCCCCTGCCCGCCCACGAGGTCCGCCGCCGCGGCGACCGGCTCCGGCACCGGCGCCGCGCCTGGCAGGTGGCCGGCGCCGCAGCGGCGGTCGCCGTCGTGGTCGGTGGTGGCGCGATGCTGAGCGGTCCCGACCGCACCCCCCGCGAGCTGCCGATCACCCACCCCACCACCAGGCACGCGATCAGCACGGTCATCCCGTCCGGCCTGCCGATCACCAACGGCTGGAACGACCCCGGCGGCGACGGCTCGATCAGGGTCGGCGGCAGCACACCGGCACTCGGCGACATCCCCTACTGCGGACGAACCGCCTACCCGGTCGCGAAGCAGGCCGACCGGCTCACCGCTCGCTACCAGGCCCCCGAGGACTTCCGCACGCGTGAGCTCACCACATACGCCGACGTGGCGACCGCCCGACGCGCGCTGGAGACCTTCCGTACGGCGGCGGAGAGCTGCTCGGGCGTCCAGGAGGGACCCACGGCCACCCGCTACCGCACCCGGCCGGGGGTCGTCGGGGACGAGTCGTTCGCCGTGCTCGCGTCCCCCGAGGACGCGAAGGCGATCGGCATCGAGTCGATCGTCGTCGCCCGGCTCGGCAACGCCCTCGTGGTGAGCACCCGCGCCGGTGAGGGCCGCGCCGACCAGGTCGCGCAGCAGGCGGACACCGACGGGCGCGACCTGGCACCGCTGCTGCGCGCCCTCGCCGACCGCGACACCGCGCCCTCGTCGGACGTGCTGACCCTCGACGGCGCCGGCGACCTCCGGCTCGGCACCACCCGGGACGACCTGGTCGCCACCGGTCAGCTCACGCTCGCCACCCCCGTGGCGGGCGCCGCGTGCGACGGGCTCGTGGTGAACCGATGGGGACCGCTCGAGAACGCGGTCGACGGTTTCGTCTCCCACCAGCACGGCCTGGCCGCGGTCTTCGCCCGGCCGGGCGTCACCCGCACGGCGGAGGGCATCCGGGTCGGCAGCACCGAGGCGGCCCTGCATGCGGCGTACCCCACGGCGAAGGGTACAGACGGCGGCCTCGTGCGATTCACCGACGCCGACCACCCGGGGCGCAGCCTCACGTTCACCCTGGAGGACGGGAAGGTCATCGGTTTCGTGGCCGCGCTCGACAGCCAGGACTGCTACGGCTGAGGGTGGCGGCGGCTACGGAGCAGCCTCGGCTCTCCGTGCCGACCGCGATAGTCCCGATCGTTTCGCACCCGCCGGCCACCCGGGAAGGTGCGAAACGGTCGGGACTATCCGTGCGTGCAACCCGGCCCGTGAGCCCTCGCCGGTCACATCTGCAGCAGGATCTCCCGCATCAGCTGGGCGGTCTCCGAGGGCGTCTTGCCGACCTTGACGCCGGCGGCCTCGAGGGCCTCCTTCTTAGCCAGGGCGGTGCCCGAGGAGCCGGACACGATGGCGCCGGCGTGGCCCATGGTCTTGCCCTCGGGCGCGGTGAAGCCGGCGACGTAGCCGACGACCGGCTTGGTCACGTGGTCCTTGATGTACGCCGCCGCGCGCTCCTCCGCGTCGCCACCGATCTCGCCGATCATCACGATCGCCTTCGTGTCCGGGTCTGACTCGAAGGCCTCGAGGGCATCGATGTGCGTGGTGCCGATGACCGGGTCGCCGCCGATGCCGATCGCAGTGGTGAAGCCGTGGTCCTTGAGCTCGAACATCATCTGGTAGGTCAGGGTGCCCGACTTGGACACCAGCCCGATCGGGCCCTTGCCGGCGATGGTGTGCGGCGTGATGCCGGCGAGCGCCTCGTCCGGGGTGATGATGCCGGGACAGTTCGGACCGATCATGCGAGTGGCCCCGTGGTTGCTGGGCCCCTCGAGGTAGGCGAACACCTCGGCGGTGTCCTGCACCGGCACCCCCTCGGTGATCACCACGAGCAGGCCGATGCCGGCGTCGATGGCCTCGATGCACGCGTCCTTGGTGAAGGCGGGCGGCACGAAGACGACCGACACGTCGGCACCCGTCTCGACCATCGCCTCCTTGACGCTTCCGAACACCGGGAGGTCCTTGCCACCGAGCTCGACCGACGTACCGGCCTTGCGTGCGTTCACACCACCGACGATGTTGGAGCCCGCCCCGACCATGAGCGTGGTGTGCTTGGAGCCCATCCCACCGGTCATGCCCTGGACGATGATCCGGGAGTCCTTGTTGAGGTAGATCGACATGCTCTTCTCTCCGTATCAGGCGTTCGCCAGCTCGGCGGCCTTGTCGGCCGCGCCGTCCATGGTGTCCACCAGCGTCACGAGGGGGTGGTTCGCCTCGTCGAGGATCCGGCGCCCCTCCTCGACGTTGTTGCCGTCGAGGCGTACGACGAGCGGCTTGGTCGCCTCGTCGCCGAGGATGTCCAGCGCACCGACGATGCCGTTGGCGACCTCGTCGCAGGCGGTGATGCCACCGAAGACGTTCACGAAGACCGACCTGACCTGCTCGTCGTGCAGGATCACGTCGAGCCCGTTCGCCATCACCTCGGCGTTGGCGCCACCACCGATGTCGAGGAAGTTGGCCGGGGTGACCCCGCCGTGCCTCTCACCGGCGTACGCGACCACGTCGAGCGTCGACATCACCAGTCCCGCACCGTTGCCGATGATCCCGACGGAGCCGTCCAGCTTGACGTAGTTGAGGCCCTTCTCCTTGGCCTTCGCCTCCAGCGGGTCGGCGGAGGCCTTGTCCTCGAACTGCGCGTGGTCCGGGTGCCGGAACTCGGCGTTCTCGTCGAGGGAGACCTTGCCGTCGAGTGCCTCGAGCCGGTCGCCGGCCAGCCGCGCGAGCGGGTTGACCTCGACCAGCGTGGCGTCCTCCTCGACGAACACCTTCCAGAGCGCCTGCACCAGCGAGACCGCCTGGTCCTTGAGGACGTCGGGGAACGCGGCCTCGTCGACGATCGCGCGGGCCTTGGCCTCGTCCACACCGGTGTCGGCACCGATCGGGATCTTCTTCACGGCGTCGGGGTTGGTCTTGGCCACCTCCTCGATCTCCACGCCACCCTCGACGCTGGCGATGCACAGGTACGAGCGGTTTGCGCGGTCGAGCAGGAAGGAGAAGTAGTACTCCTCCTCGATCTGTTCCGCGGGCACGACGAGCACTCGGTTGACCGTGAGCCCCTTGATCTCCATGCCAAGGATCGCGGACGCGTGCTGCTCTGCCTCCTCCGGCGTCTTGGCGAGCTTGACGCCGCCGGCCTTGCCCCGGCCGCCCGCCTTGACCTGCGCCTTGACGACGACCGTGCCGCCGATCTCCTCGGCCGCGGCGCGCGCGTCGGCCGCGCTCTCCACAGTCCTGCCGAGGGTCACCGGTACGTCGTGCTTGGCGAAGAGCTCCTTCGCCTGGTACTCCATCAGGTCCACGGTTCACCCGTTCTTCTCGGCCCGGCCGAGCGCCGGTGCGTGCGGGAGGTCTGCCTCGACCGACCCTAGTGCCGAAAGGAACGGGGTCACCACCGGGGCTAAGTTGCCCTCATGCTGTCCGCGGTCGGCTGGGGTGCCCTCGCGGCGTCCTCGCTCGTGCTCGGCGCGATCCTCGGGGTCGCCCGCTCCTGGAGCGACGGCTTGGTCGGCGCGGTGCTCGGCTTCGGTGCCGGCGCGCTGATCTCGAGCGTGGCGTTCGAGCTGGCCGAGGAAGGGCTCGCGACGTCGGGCCCGACCGAGGTCGCGATCGGGCTGGCTGTCGGGGCCGCGGCGTACTTCCTGGCCAACCGGCTGGTGGCCCGGATCGGCGGCCGCAGCTCGCGCTCCACGGCGGGCGTCCCGATGGCGCTCGGCGCCCTTCTGGACGGCATCCCCGAGCAGGCCGTGCTCGGGATCGGCCTGGCATCCGGTGGCGGCGTCGGTGTCGCGCTGCTGGTGGCGATCTTCGTCTCCAACCTGCCGGAGTCGATCGGCTCCGCGACCGCGATGCGCGCGGCCGGCGAGGCCCGGCGCCCGATCTTGCTGCTGTGGCTGGCGGTCAGTGTGGCGTGTGCGCTCGCCACGGTGGTCGGGTACGCCGTCGCCGACGTGGTCGGGCCGTCGGTGCGCTCCGGCGTGGACGGCTTCGCCGCGGGAGCGTTGCTGGTGATGCTCGTCGACTCGATGGTGCCCGAGGCGCGGGAGAAGGCGGGCGACTGGGCGGGGCTGGCGACCGTGCTCGGGTTCGCGGTCGCGGCCGCCCTGTCCAAGCTCGCCTGAGGACACCCGTTCCGGCGGACGAACCGTGACCTTCACCCGGGAACGCTCGTTACCGGTGCGTAAGCAGTCCTGGGAGGGAACATGTCCGTCCGTCGCAAACGCCTCGCCGCCGGCCTCATCTGCGGCGCCCTCGCCGTCACTGGCCTCGCCCTCGTCGCCCAGCCGCCCGCACGGGCCGCGGACACGACCCCCGGCTACTCGGTCACGCCGATCACCGTGATGGTCGAGACCGGCCCGCACAACGACCAGCCGTGCACGGTCAGCGCCGACATCTACAAGCCGGACGACGTCAGCGACGCCCAGAAGGCGCCCGCGATCCTCACCACGAACGGGTTCGGCGGCAGCAAGGACGACAGCAACGAGGCCGCCATCGGCAGGGGCTTCGTCAACCAGGGCTACGTGGTGCTCGCCTACTCCGGCCTCGGGTTCGGCACCACCACCTGCAGGATCTCGCTCGACGACCCGCAGTACGACGGCAAGGCCGGCCGCGGCATGGTCGACGTCCTCGCCGGATCCCGGGGGTACACGCTCGACGACGGCTCCGGCACCACCGGCCGGGTCGGTTACGTCGCCCGTGAGTCCGCCGGCGACCCGCGGGTCGGCATGATCGGCGGCTCCTACGGCGGCCAGATCCAGTACGCCGTCGCGTCGCTCGACTCGCGGCTCGACGCGATCGTCCCGATCATCACCTGGAACGACCTCTCCTACTCGCTGGCGCCGAACAACACCGACCTGAGCAGCGGGGTCACCTCCCGCACGCCCGGCGTGGCCAAGAAGGAGTGGATCGACCTCTTCTTCGGCGCCGGCATCGCCTCCGGTGCGCAGAGCGTGACCATCGACCCAGAGACCATGGCCGGCTGCCCGAACTTCGTGCTCGAGGCCTGCCGGGCCGTCGCGCAGCTCAACACCGCCGGCTACCCCGACGACGCGACCCTGGCCCTGGCACGACACGCGTCGGTGTCGAGATACCTGCAGAAGGTGACCGTCCCGACCCTGGTCGTGCAGGGCCAGAAGGACACCCTGTTCAACCTGCAGGAGGCCGTGGCGACGTACAAGTCGCTGCAGGCGCAGGGCACCCCGACCAAGATGGTCTGGCAGTCCTGGGGTCACTCCGGCTCCAGACCGGCCCCCGGTGAGCTCGACTTCGGTGCCGCGTCGATCAAGGACTCCTACCTGGGCCGCCGGTTCCTGAGCTGGATGGACCACTACGTGCGCGGCAACGCCAGCGCCTCCACCGGTCCGGAGTTCGCCTACTTCCGCAACTGGGTGAGGTACGACACCTCGCCCGCCAACGCGGGCACCGCGGTCGCCCGCGCGTACCGGGCGGAGACCACCTTCAGCGACAGGCCCACCGCCACGCTGTACCTCTCCGGGAGCGACTCCCTGACCTCGTCCCCCGGCTCCGTCCGGCCCGGCTCCGCGTCGTACGCCAACGCCGCGGGCGCTCCGACGTCGTACTCCGAGACCTCGGGGCTCGAGGGCGGCCAGGTGAACCATCCGCCGATCGACGCCCCCGGCACGTTTGCCGGCTTCGTGTCACAGCCGCTGAAGGCGAAGACCTACCTGGTCGGGTCGCCGAAGCTGCGCGTGCGCCTGTCCGCCCCGCTGGCGGAGCGGAGCCAGGTCACGCCGGGCGGCAAGCTCGTGCTGTTCGCGAAGCTGTACGACGTTGCGCCGGACGGCACCAGGACCCTGCAGAACCGGTTGATCTCGCCGGTGCGCGTCGGCGACGTGACCCGGCCGGTGCAGGTGACCCTGCCGGCGCAGGTGCAGCGCTTCGCGAAGGGGCACCGGCTCGAGCTGGTGGTGGCGGCGAGCGACATGGCGTACGCCGGCAACCACGTGCCGCAGCCGGTCACGATCGTGACCAGCAGGGCCGACCCCGGCACGCTGAAGCTGCCGCTCACGGCCCCGCTCACGTTCTGAGGCAGACCCGCTGGTCGAGCAGGGAGCGCATGCGACCGGGTCTCGACAGGCTCGACCGCCGGGTAGGTGCTACGCGGCGCCCTGCTTCTCGAACTCCGAGACCCAGCCGGTGATCTCGGTCGTGGTGGCCCCCGGGGTGAAGATCTTGGCCACGCCCAGCTTCTCGAGCGGGGCGATGTCCTCCTCGGGCACGATGCCGCCGCCGAAGACGCCGATGTCCGCGGCGTCGCGCTCCGCGAGCAGCTCGACCAGCTTCTTGAAGAGCGTCATGTGCGCGCCGGAGAGCACGGACAGCCCGACCAGGTCGGCGTCCTCCTGGATCGCGGTCTCGACGATCTGCTCGGGGGTCTGGTGGAGGCCCGTGTAGATCACCTCGTGGCCGGCGTCGCGCAGCGCGCGGGCGACCACCTTGGCGCCCCGGTCGTGCCCGTCCAACCCGGGCTTCGCCACCACGATCCTCAGCATGGTCGCAGGGTATCCCGACGGCCCTCCCGGAGGTGACCTCGCGCACGGCAGACCGGCGATATTCGGCCTTTTTGCATCGGTTTGAATGCGTTTCCGCCGGGTGGGAGGGCCTCGGGACGCAGCCTCGATTTCACTCCACGTGACCCGTCCGTTACCGTTTCGGGCGGCATACGGGACGTTCGCCCGGCATACGGGGGTCGGCAACCGAGGGATACTGAGTATGGGGAACCACCGGGCAGACAGGCGCGACACGCGACCTGTCAACTCGGGCGCCCGGGTCCGGGGCGGCGGACGCCGCAGGGCGGAAAAGGCGCCGCGGCACGAGCTGACCGGGCTGTCCATGATCCCCACAGTCGCCGGCGCTCTCGCGCTCGCGGTCGCAGCCGGCGGTGCCGTCACGGCCGGTGCCGGACAGGCCTGGGCACACGAGGCCGCGGCCAGCACCACGCACGGCCTCATGACCCCCACGGCCACCGAGCTCGACACTCTCGGCATCGACCACAGCCTCGACGACCGGCAGCGCGCGATCTCGCGCGACAGCGAGCGAGACGCCCAGCGCGACGCGGCCGACGAGGAGCTGAAGAGGGCCGACGAGTCCCAGGCCCGGCAGCGCAACGCCGCCCTCTCCTCGCTGGCGAAGTCCGCCGAGCGGCAGGCCAGCAAGATCGCCAGGAACCGGTGGGTGCTGCCGACCAGCGGCTACCACCTGACGGCGCGCTTCGGCATGTCCGGCGGCCTCTGGTCGAGCAACCACACCGGCCTCGACTTCGCGGCCCCCTCCGGCACCCCGATCGTGGCCGTCGCCGACGGCACCATCACCAAGACCGGCTACGACGGCTCCTACGGCAACAAGACCGTCGAGACGCTCAAGGACGGCACCGAGATCTGGTACTGCCACCAGTCCGCGTTCTCCGTCCAGCCCGGCGACCGGATCCGCGGCGGCCACCGGATCGGCAGCATCGGCGCGACCGGCAACGTGACCGGCCCCCACCTCCACCTCGAGGTCCGCCCAGGTGGCGGAGACCCGGTGGATCCGTACAACGCACTGGTTCATCAGGGGCTGAAGCCCTGAGAGCTCGCGCAGCGAGCGAGCAGTGGAGCCGAGGCGTCCGAAATGCGCGCCAAGGAGCGAAGCGACGACGGCGTCTGCGCATATTGGACGCCTCGGCGAGCCACGCAGAGCGCTGAGGGTCAGCAGGGCGTTGACCACCGCGGGTTTGTCTGAACCGCAACCGGGGTCTCAGCTCACAGCTTCTCCACCGGCGCATACCGCAGCAACAACCGCTTCACACCCTCGCTCCCGAAGTCGATCGAGGCCACCGCGTTGTCGGTGCCCGGTCCCTCGACCACCACCACCGTGCCCAGCCCGAAGCTGTCGTGCTGCACCCGGTCGCCCGGGTCGAGGTCGGGGATCGGCCGGCTCGCCTTCGCCTTGCTCCTCGCGTCTGCCTTGGCCGCCGCCGCGCCGAACCTGCGCTGCACCGCGCTCGGCAGCCGCTCGCCGAAGCCGTACGCCGGGCGCCCCCAGGACGTCTGCTCCGCCTGGGTGCGCCGCCAGTCGACCAGGTCGGCGGGCAGCTCGTCGACGAACCGGGACGCCGGGTTGTGCGAGGGCGCGCCCCAGGCCGAGCGGACCACGGCCCGGGAGACGTAGAGCCGCTCGCGGGCCCGAGTCAGCCCGACGTACGCGAGCCGCCGCTCCTCCTCCAGCTCGGGCTTGTCGCCGAGCGAGCGCTGGTGTGGGAAGACGCCGTCCTCGAGGCCGGTCAGGAACACGACTGGAAACTCCAGGCCCTTCGCGGTGTGCAGGGTCATCAGCGTCACTACTCCCGGAGCATCCTCCCTCGGCTGGTCCGGGATCTGGTCGGAGTCGGCAACCAGCGCGACCCGCTCCAGGAAGTCGGACAGCCCCGGCACCGGGGTGGCGTCGCCCACATCGGCCGGGTCGGCCGACGGACCGACCACCGGGTCGTCGGAGAACTCCCGGGCGACCGCCACCAGCTCGGCGAGGTTCTCCAGCCGGGTCTCGTCCTGCGGGTCCTCGGAGGCCTCGAGCTCGGCGAGGTAGCCGCTGCGCGCGAGGGCCTGCTCGAGGATCACGTCGACGCGCTCGTCGGCGACCACCATCTGCTGGAGCTGTTCGATCATGTCGACGAAGCCCTGGATGTTGGTGCGCGACCGGGTGGCCAGGTCCGGGACCTCGTCGGAGCGCCGCAGCGCCTCCCAGAACGTGATCCGGTCACGGCTCGACAGCGACTCCACGCACGCCTCGGCACGCTCCCCGATGCCGCGTTTGGGGGTGTTGAGGATGCGCCGCAGCGACACCTCGTCGTCGGGGTTGGCCAGCACCCGCAGGTAGGCCAGCGCGTCTCGCACCTCGCGTCGTTCGTAGAACCGAACCCCGCCGACCACGCGGTACGGCATGCCGACCCGGATGAAGACCTCCTCGAACACCCGGGACTGCGCGTTGGTGCGGTAGAAGATGGCGACGTCGCCGGCGCGTGCCTTGCCCTCGTCGGTCAGCCGGTCGATCTCCTCGGCGACGAACCGGGCCTCGTCGTGCTCGTCGTCGCCGACGTAACCGACGATCCGCTCGCCGTCACCGGCCTCGGACCAGAGGTTCTTCGGCTTGCGCCCGTCGTTGCGGCTGATCACCGCGTTGGCGGCGGTGAGGATGGTCTGGGTCGAGCGGTAGTTCTGCTCGAGCAGGATCGTGGACGCGTTGGGGAAGTCGATCTCGAAGTCCATGATGTTGCGGATGCTCGCGCCCCGGAACGCGTAGATGGACTGGTCGGCGTCGCCGACCACCATCAGCTCAGCCGGCTGCACGTCGGTCGAGCTTGGCGAGACCCCGCCCTCGGGCGGCTCTTCCATGGCGTCGGCGCACAGCTCGTGGATGAGGGCGTACTGCGCGTGGTTGGTGTCCTGGTACTCGTCGACGAGAACGTGCCGGAACCGCCGGCGCCAGCTCTCCCGCACCTCCGGGAACGCCCGGAACAGGTGCACCGTCATCATCAGCAGGTCGTCGAAGTCGAGCGCGTTGGCGCCCCGCAGCCGACGCTGGTACTCGGCGTACGCGGCGGCGTAGGTCTCCTCCTGGTTGTTGCGGGTGTCCTTGGCGGCGTCCTCATGGTCGAGGAGCTCGTTCTTGGCGTTGGAGATCCAGTTCAGGATCGCCCGAGGCTGGTAGCGCTTCACGTCGAGGTCGAGGTCGCGGCAGACCATCGTCATCAGCCGCTTGGAGTCGGCCGCGTCGTAGATCGTGAAGCTCGACTTGTAGCCGAACTTGTCGATCTCCTTGCGCAGGATGCGCACGCACGCGGAGTGGAACGTGCTGACCCACATGATCTTCGCGCGGTTGCCGACCAGGTTGCTCACCCGCTCACGCATCTCGGCCGCCGCCTTGTTGGTGAAGGTGATCGCCAGGACCGAGCCGGGATGCGCGTCGCGCTCGGAGATCAGCCAGGCGATCCGGCGCGTGAGCACGCGGGTCTTGCCCGAGCCGGCACCCGCGATCACCAGCAGGGGCGCGCCCTCGTGGACGACGGCGGCGCGCTGCGGCTCGTTGAGACCCTCGAGCAGCTCGTCCTTCGTCGGGCGCCGGCGACGGCGGTGCGACCCGTCGGGTGACCCGTCGGCTGACTCTTCGGCGGCGTCGGCAGGGGGCTCGGCCGGGAGGCCAGGGATCGGGAACTGGGCAGTCATCTCGGGGCAACCCTACGTGCGCGCGTGGACAGGGCGGCGCAGCACGCGTTGTCGTAGACGGACATGCCGCACCGGCCCCGATGGCACAGGCGCTGGGGTGGGCGGGAGGTGCGTCTGGCAGGACGCGCGGCCGCTGAGCGCACCTTGGTCTCCGGTCAGATCAGACGGTCCTCGCCGTCACCCTCGGCCGGTCGCTCCAGGGCGACGTCCATGCGCCTATCGTGCCGGCATGGCTCGGTTCACGAAGGCGGAGCTCCAGGGCTTCCGGGGCGCGGAGCTCCCGGACCTGGTCGGTCCCGGACTGAAGCTGCTGTTCGTCGGGATCAACCCCGGGCTGTGGACCGCGGCGGTGCAGACCCACTTCGCCCACCCGGCGAACCGGTTCTACCCGGCGCTGGCGCTGGCCGGGATCCTCGAGCGCCCGGTCAGCCCGTCGGACGGGATGACCGACGCCGACCGCGAGGCCTTCGTGGCCCGCGGGCTCGGGATCACCAACCTGGCCAGGCGAGCCACTGCGCGCGCCGACGAGCTGAGCGCGGCCGAGCTGCGCGCTGGTGGCGAGCGGCTCGTCGCGCTGGTCGAGGACCACCGGCCCCGGGTGGTGGCGGTGCTCGGGATCACCGCCTACCGGAGCGCGTTCGACGCCCGCGGCGCCGTACCTGGGCGGCAGCCAGGCTTGCTCGGCGGCGCCGAGCTGTGGGTGGTGCCGAACCCGTCCGGTCTGAACGCGCACGAGACGATCGCCAGCCTGGCCGAGGCGTACGGCGCGGCAGCGCGTGCCGCCGGCATCCTGCCGTGAGCCCCCGCTGCAGGAGTGTGATGCGGCTCTCGTGGCCGACATCACGCCGTAACCGGGGCACAACCGTGCCGTCACCTGAGTTCGGCACAGTAAGAATATGAACGATCCAATTCTGAGGAGGAACGCCATGACGACCATGCGCCGACTGATGACAGCCGTCGACACCTACACGCTGTGGGCGTTCAACGCGCAGTCCCCGCTGGGCCACCGCGGCTACCGCCGCTGACCCTCAGCGACCAGAACGCCGACGGCCGCCCGGAAGACCCCGGGCGGCCGTCGTGCTGCGGTTTGTGGACCGGCTCGTCGCTACCGCACGACGCCGAGCGCGTTGACGATGCCGTCACCGTAGAACCCGTTGAGGTCCAACGAGCCCTCGCACTCCGCCGTCCACGTCGCGTCGCGACCCTCACGGATGTACGACTGCGTGCCGCCCGCTGGGCAGGCGTGGTTGGTGGCCGAGTCCATCACCAGGTCGCGCACCGCGTTCGGGCTCATCCCGAACCCGCCGTGGCCCTGCCTGCCGTGCGCGCTGATCGCCAGTGCAGCGACGCCCACGGCGTGCGGGGTGGCCATCGACGTGCCCTGGAAGAAGGCGAAGTAGCCGCACTTCGTGGTGCCCTTGGCCGGCTTGGCCTGGCACTCCTTCTTGACCCCGTTCGTCTCGCCGAGCGGGGTGACGTCACCGTTCTGGTCGACCTCACCGGTCTCCTGGACGGTCACCAGCGGCACCGTGGAAAGGACCTCGTTCTCCGGCGTCCGGAACGACGGAGTGCCGAAGCCGTCGCGGAACCAGCCGCCCGGCGCCGAGACCTCGACCTCGCCCGACTGCGGCTCGGTCGACCAGTTGGAGTAGTCGGCCTTGGTGGTCGACGGGCCGAGCGCGGTGACGCCCAGCACGTGGGGGCCCTCGGTCGGCAGGTCGTAGCACGAGTCGTTGTTGATCGTGCGCGGGTGCGTCGGCTCGCCGAAGTCCGGGCTGGTGAGGTCGGTGCCCGGGTTCGCCAGGTCGGTGTGATCGTTGCCGGCCGCGGCGAACAACGTGACGCCCTTGCTGTGCGCGTAGTCCAGGGCGCGGGTCATCGAGGCGATGATCATGTTCTGGTCGTTGGCCTGTGCCGGCGTGTCCTCCGGCGCGCCGCCGACGCAGTTGTAGAGCCACGGGTCGACGTAGAACGACATGTTGACCACGTCGAGGCCGGCGTCACCGGAGTAGGTGAGCGCGTCGAGCGTGGGTCCGGCGAAGAAGAACCCGCTGTCCTGGCCCGCCCGCACCTCCACGATGTCCACGCTGGGCGCGACACCGCTGACGCCGAAGCCGTTCAGCGACGCGGCGATGGTGCCCGAGACGTGCGTGCCGTGACCGCCGTCGTCCTCGCCGACCGGGTCGACGCAGCTCGCGTGCTCGCACGGCCCGTCGACCGACGGGAGGTCCGTGACGAAGTTGCGGGAGAGCTTGTAGTCGAAGTTCGGGTGGATGTCCGGGTGGTCCGCCTGGACTCCGGTGTCCATCACACCGACGCGCACCTTCTTGCTACCGGTGGTGATCTGGTGGGCCTGGTCGGCCTTGACCATCCGCATGCCCCAGAGGTTCGGGTCCAGCGGGTCGCCGGCACGGGTGACCTTGGTGGCCGTCGCCGCG
>Ga0207701_10001180_pt1 | contig 27653 bp, 22 predicted proteins | sample KBSSwiSSwithPhiX_FD_184294 | JGI IMG/M metagenome (GOLD analysis project Ga0207701, IMG submission 184294) | Switchgrass rhizosphere bulk soil microbial communities from Kellogg Biological Station, Michigan, USA, with PhiX - S5 (SPAdes) (version 2) | ecosystem: Environmental > Terrestrial >... | reverse complement strand
GGGTGTAGGTGGATCCGGCTTTGGCGGGAGCGAAATACTGGGAAATGCCTGGAGGGAGTACAGGTGCGTTAGGTGCGAGGGGTGCGTTAGGTGCGAGGGGTGCGTTAGGTGCGAGAGGTGCGTTAGGTGCGAGAGGTGCGTTCGGTGCGAGAGGTGTCAGCGCCGCACCTTGCGCACCTTGCGCACCCTGCGCACCCCGCGCACCCTCGGCACCTTGCGCACCCTGGGCACCTTGCGCACTAGTTCCGGCCCGTCTCCCATCCATCAATATCTTGATCTGCGCCCGTGTCAGCGGCCCGCGCAGATAACTCATCGCCCACCTGCTCTCGAACACCTCCGGATGATCCTCATGCACGTTGTGCAGAAGGAACTGGCGCTTGCCGACCCCGCCGATGATCCTGCCGATGGCGTTGCGATCGAACGCGCCCCCGGCGGTGGACATCGCGCCCTCGAGGCCGTCCAGCACGCGCGCCTGGTCGCGCTCGGTCTGCAGCCGGCCGATGAACCAGGTGCCGGCGTTGGACAAAGCCTTGTAGTCCAGGTCCACCGGGTTCTGAGTGGCCAGCACCATGCCGACGCCGAACGCGCGCGCCTGCTTGAGCAGGGTCAGCATTGGCGCCTTGCTCGCCGGGTTCGCCACCGGCGGCAGGTAGCCCGCGATCTCGTCCATGTAGACCAGTGCCCGGAGGCTGGTCGTGCCCGGCTGCTGGCGCATCCAGCCGAGCACCTGGTTCAGCAGCAGCGACACGAAGAACATGCGCTCGGCGTCGTTGAGGTGCGCGATCGAGAGGATCGACACGCGCGACTTGCCCGCCGTCGTGAACAACAGGCGCTGGACGTCGAGCGGCTCGCCCTCCATCCACGCGCTGAACCCGGGCGCGGCCAGCAGGTTGTTGATCGACATCGCCAGCTCGAAGCGCTTGTCGGCCGGGAAGAACGCGTCGAGGTCCATCACGCCGATGCGCGCGACGGGAGGCTTCTGGATCAGCTGGATGAGCGCGGCGAGATCGAGGTCCTGGCCCTTCCGCCACGTCGCGTCGATGAGCGTGGAGAGAAGGATGTGCTCGCGGCTCTTGATCGGGTCCGCGTCGATCCCCAGCAGTCCCAGCAGGCTCGTCGCCGTCGTCGCGACGCGCTCGCGCATCAGGTCCGCTTCGCCGATGAAGTCGGCCGAGGGCGCGGCGAACGACTTGATGATCGAGAGCGGGAGGCCTGACTGCGATCCCGGCGTGTAGATCGCGAAGTCGGCCGCCTCGCGCAGCCGCTTGATGCGATCGCCGTCCTGGTCCCAGCTGGCGAGGCCTTTCTTCCACAGGTCGGCCTGGGCGGCCGCCCACTCGTCCGGCGATTTGCCGTTCCGCCGCGCCTCGTCCTCGTCTATCCACGGGCGGAAGTCGGACGCCGCGAGATTCGGGAACGTGAGCAGCAGATTGCCGAGATCTCCCTTGGGGTCGATGACCAGCGCGGGGACGCCGTCGATCGCGGCTTCCTCGAGCAAGTCGATGCACAGGCCCGTCTTGCCGCTGCCGGTCATCCCCACGCACACGGCATGCGTCACCAGGTCGCGCGAATCGTACAGAAGGTAGTCAGCCTTCGCCTTCTTGTCCGAATCGACAGTCCGGCCCAGGTAGAAGAGTCCGAGCTTCTCGTAATCAGCCATCGGGATCCTCGCGATACACGCGGGATCATATCGCTTGCCCGTGCTTAGTGCTGAGTGCTACGTGCCTGGTGCGGTGCTAAGTGCCTAGTGCTGAGTGCTTGGTGCGGTGCTGCGTGCACCTGGCACCGCACGTGGCACCCAGCACCAGGCACGCAGCACCGCACGAGGCACCCAAGACGTAGCACCCAGCACGATCAGGTGCCGTTACTTGTCCACGTTATCCAGCATCCAGATGCTGCCCGTGGACGACACCATGGTGAGGACCGCGCGGTGCGCCGCGATGCCGATCTCGCTCTCGCCCATGGACGTCGAGACGGTCAGGCTCGGAGACACGAAGTGCGTGACGTCGAAGGGCTGGCCCGTGGCAACGCCTCGGTCGGGATCGAACCGGATTCCTCCGAGGTTGTAGAAGCCCCCGCGGCTGGTCAGAAAGTACACCCTCCGACCGTCGGGCGCCCAACGCGGCTTATCGGTCACCGACGGAGTCTGTACGAGTGGCGTCCACTCCGCGGTCTGGGCACCATCCATTGACGCGACGACGACTCGCTGTGGAGGCGGAATGTCGCGGCCAGTGGGAACAAAAACGATCCATCTGCCGTTGGGAGAGAGCTGCGTCTGCCAGATTGCGGTCCGAGGGCGATCGATCAGAACCTTCTCAGGTTTGTCGCTGAATCCTTCCAGACTCCAGATCCAGAGTGACGTCGCTTCACGGGTCCACGCACTGACCAGCATCGAGTGCCCGTTCCGGAGTCCGTCCGAAGGGTTGAGGTCAAAAGTCGCGCTCCATGGGCTCAGCTGGCGTTCGGTGCCGTTGGGCTCGCGCAGCATCAACGCCCTTTCGCGGTTGCTGCGCCACTTCTGGTAAACGATGCTGGTCCCGCCTGGTATCCACTTTGGATTTACTCCATCCTTGATGACCAGCTGCCGCTGACCCGTGTCGAAATGGTGCACCCAGATTTCCGCGCGTTGCGCGCCGGGACGCAAGACGTTGTAGACCGCTGCATTGCCGTCGCCCGAGAGATCAACAAAGGAAGCGTAGGCTCCATCTTCCGAAAATGGCGTTCCCTCACCTATGAGTCGACCGTCAGCAGCATCAAAAGGAAAAGTCCACAAACGCGCTGACGACGACTGTTGCACGTAGGCGATCCGGCTCTCGTCCGGTGAGAGCACGGCGTTGATATCGCGGCCGCCACCCGTCGTCAGGCGTTCGGCCGAACGCCAGGCGAGCGTCGCTGGATCGACGTCCACACGCCATAGATTGTCGATGGCCTTCACCATGGCCTCGACGTACAGCCGACTGCCGGTGCGGTTCCAGCTGAATCGGAATCGCTCGCCATAGTCCTCGCTCAGGAGCCCGGGAACGGCTGAGACGTTCGACTTGACCAGGTGGTCGCCGGCACGAGAAAACGTGTAGAAGCCGGGGCCTTGATTGTGGTGAGTTCCTGCGGCTGAAATCCTGCCATCGGGATGCTCGCCGACCCATTTCCAGTCGCCATGCGAGAGCACTGCTGCTGCTAGTTCTGTCGGAGATCCCCCTTCCGCGGGCACAGCGTAGAGGCGTGTCCCTGCCGCACTGCCGTCGCTGGAGATCCCCTGCAGAAACAGCACCTCGGTTCCGCTGTGGGACCATGCCGGACGTTCGCCGAACGAGGTGAGCTGCCGGCGCGGGCCTCCGAGCGCCGGCACCAGGAAGAGGCCACCGCCACTCGCCTCCGAGCGAAACACAACCGTGCTGCCGTCCGGTGACCAGGCCGGCTGCGTGTCCGGTTCGGGATCCTTCGTGATCTGCACCGGATCGCCGCCCGCTACGGGCTGCACCCAGATGTCAAAGTTCCCTGCGCGATCGGAGGCGTAGGCGAGGAATCGCCCGTCGGGAGACAGCGTCGGATCAGTCTGCAAGCCCCCGCCAAAGGTCAGCCTCGTCGGGTTGCGCTGAACGTGAACCTGTGGTGACGGTTCGCTCGTGTCGAGAGCCTGGTGGCGCATTCGCCATACGATGCCCGCGGCCAACCCGCTAATGACGAGTAATCCTGCCGCTGCGAGCTTGTGGCGTCCCAATCCAGTCAGGATGTACTCCGCGCTCGATTCGCGCCGCACCGGCTGCTGCGTCGTTGTCGATGCCGGGATGGACGCCGCCACGGGCGCCGCATCCTGCGACGAGGTCTGCAGCTCGCCCTTCAGAGCTTCCAGATCCAGCCGCAGGTCCGCGATGGTCTGGTACCGCTGCGCGCGATCCTTCCTCAGCGCCTTCGCGACGATGCGCTGGAGCTCGTGAGGGATGGCGGGATTCAGCTTGTCGAGGGGCGCGGGCTCGCGATCCAGAATCGCGACCATCACGTCGCTCGGCGTGTGACCCGTAAACGGCACGCGTCCGCTCACCAGCTCGTACAGCATGACGCCGATCGCCCAGATGTCGGCGCGCGCATCCACTTCCTGACCGCGCGCTTGCTCCGGGGCCATGTAGGTGTACGTGCCCATCACCACACCGGAGTCCGTCTGCACCAGCGTCCGCGTGGCCTCGTCGTTCGGCAATCCGCCCGGCGCCAGCTTGGCGAGACCGAAGTCGAGCACTTTCACCAGGCCGTCCTGCCGGACGATCACGTTCTCGGGTTTGAGGTCGCGATGGACGATCCCGATCGCGTGCGCGGCGCCTGCACCCGCAGCGACTTGAATCGCGATGTCCAGCGCGGCCCTCAGCGTGGGCGGCTGCGTCTGCAGCAGGTGACGGAGCGTCTGCCCCTCGATGTACTCCATCGCGATGAACGGATGGCCGTCGGCGGTCTGGCCGAGGGCGTACACCACGCAGACGTTGGGATGACTGAGGGCGGAGGCGGCGCGCGCCTCCTGCTCGAACCGGCGAATCCGGCCAGGGTCCGTGGCGACACGGCCCAACAGCACCTTGATCGCGACGCTGCGACCCAGCTTCGCGTCCTGCGCGAGGTACACCTCTCCCATGCCGCCCGCGCCGAGCGGCCGGCGGATTTCGTAGTCGCCGAGCTTCGAGCCGGGAGGCAGCGGCATCGCTCAGGTCAGCGGGATTATATGGTCTGCATGCCCGTGCATGGTGCCTGGCGATTAGTGCCAGGTGCGGTGCTGAGTGCCTGGTGCTCCGGGCGATGTCCGCGATGAGCAGAACTGAAGTTCTGCTCCACAAGTGTTCGGGCAAACTGAGGTTCGGCCCTACGTCAGCCACTGCCTTGCGTCAGCCGCCGCACAAGGCACGAGGCACCAGCACCAGCCACGAGGCACCCGGCACCCGGCACGGTCAGACGACCGGCAATATCACTCGTGACGGTCTGGAAGCCTCGTGGAAGACCGTCTGCCGCGCGGGGACGAGGCGGCTCTCGATCGCGGACGGGCGGCCCGTGTTCGGGTTGCGATCGAGGTGCGGGAAGAAGCTGCTCATCACCTGGACCCGGATGCGGTGCCCGCGCAGGAAGCGGTTCGCGGTCAGGCCTAGCCGGAACGTCAATTCCTCGGGCCTGCCGGGCGTGAGGTACACGGGTTCGGTCTCGCCGTGGCGGTACTTCGCCCGGAGGACCTCCAGGGTCGGGCTCATCAGGTTCCACGCCGTGCCGTCCGGCTCGACGTCGATCAGGCGGCAGAAGAAATCAGTATCTGGTGCCGACGACGCGATCCACAGGCGGAACTCGATGTGGCCGATCACCTCGACGTCCTCTTCGAGCGGCGGCGTGGTAAACGTCAGGACATCGGGACGCGCTTCGATGGCGCGCTGGTCGTGGGGGCCGAGCCCCTCGTCGTAGTGCGGGTCCTCGACAGGGCGGTTCGGATCGAACGTGTACGTGTCGTGCACCTCGCCGTGGGCCGGCGCATCAGTCGTCAGCCGGCGACCCGTTCGCAGGTAGTACGTACGCGCCGTGGACGGCAGCGGCCACGTCGGCGACGTGCGCCACTCGTTCGCGCCCATCACGAACACGCGGACCGGCGGCTCGGACCCCAGCCCGCGGTCGATGCCGCGCGCGTGCAGGTCGCACCAGTCGAGGACGAGGCGCGGGTAGTCGATGGCCGCGCCGTTCGTGAAGTCGCGCGCCCCGACTCGCCCGGTTCCTGGAGAGCCGTGGACCCACGGACCGATCATCAGGCGCGGCGATCGCGCGTCGGGCGTGGCCGCGCGATCGCGCAGGCCGGTGAAGTTCCTCACGGCGCCGGTCGGCCCGTACCCTTCGTCGTGCCAGCCGCTGAAGTTGAAGATCGGCACGCGCACCTGCGAGTGCCTCGATTCGAGATCGGCAAAGTGCCAGTACGGCCCGTCGTCGGGATGATCGAGCCAGTCGAAGTAGAACGGCGCGATGCCAGCGAGCGCGGGCTGGTCACGAAGCGGCACCCGCGCCAGCGCCTCGCGCCCGTGCTCGCGCCACCATTGGCGGGCGTCGCGAGTGGACTGCGGCCCGGTCGTGACTCCTCGCCGTCGCCGATCCTCGGGCGCGATGTTCTCCACGGTCCACGGGAGCCACGACATGTCCCACGCGCCGCCGAAGTAGAAGAACTGGCGGGCTGACGAAAAGCACATCGCGGGAAACGCGCATACCAGATGTGGTGGCGCTTCGACCGCGGCGAGCCACTGCACAGCGCCGGGGTACGACAAGCCCGCAGTAGCAACGCGGCCGTTCGACCAGGGCTGCGCCGCGACCCACTCGATGGTGTCGTAGCCGTCGAGACCTTCGTGACGGTACGCGTCGAAATCGCCCTCGGAACTGTACCGACCGCGGACATCGGAGACGACGACGGCATAGCCGCGCTCGAGCGCGCCCGCGATGAACTCGTGCTCGGACCCGCCCTTGCCGTACGGAGTGCGGATGAGCAGCACGGGGCACGCCGCGTCGCCCGCCGGCCGGTACAAGTCGGCGCCAAGCTTCACGCCGTCACGAAGGGGGATGCGCAGCTCAGTCATGCGTCGTGATGCGCAGGACTAAAGTCCTGCGCCACTGGTGTCAGTGCATTGCAATCGTCAATCTTCAGAACGCGTCTCCGTGCCAGTACATGACGCCATCTGGCGCGAGGGCGTCGAGGGTGATGCCGGGCACGAGCGGCTTGAGCATCATCACTTCTCCGGCGGGCTGGCGGGGAACGCAGCGCAGCTGGGGCGGGCGGAGGGAGTCGGGCCACCAGGCGCGGATGATGGGACGCTGCGCGGATGGGGCGCGGGCGAGCAGGACCTGCAGCATCGCGCCGATGCGCGCGCCGGACGGATCGCGATCGCCGCACGCCTCGATGCTCCACGTGTCAGGCTGCCCATTGACGCCGCGCGTCACCTGTATCAGCAGAAACGCGACAGCCTGGTGCCCCTCCTCGCTGACGAAGTACTCGATCGACCGGCCGAGACCCGTGCCGAGCCCCACGAAAATGCGCTTCTTCGAGACGGAATAGCGCACCTGCGCCTCGTCGAGCAGCAGGGCAAAATCAAAGCCGCGCGCGCGCTCATCGTGCATCGCGGCAACTCCGGCGGCATCACCTTCCTCGCCGGCTCGGACCATCATCGCCGGCGCGCCGGCCTTCTGGTCTACCTCGACCTCCACGGTTTGAAGGGGGATCTGCGTGTAGCCGAGGCGTGAGTAGTAGTGGGGGCCGATCTCCGAGAACAGCAGCGACACTTCGGCGCCGTCGCCGCGCGCCTGGTCCTCGAGTGCCTTGATGATCGCGGGGGCGTGGCCGTGCCCGCGCTGGGACTCGGGCGTGAACACCGCGCCGACGCCGAGGCCAGGCACCCTGCGTCCCTTCAGCCACAGCGAGAGGTCGTAGCGTTTCGCCGAGGACAATACGCGCGCGCCATCCATCAGCGCGAAGCGTCGCAGGTGGCGGGTGCCCCAGTCGGTCCGCTCCTGGGCGATGTTCCAGTGACCGTAACCTTTGCGCGTCAGCCCGTCACCCCACAACGGGAACGTGTCGTCGAGCAGTGACTCGAGCTGAGCCCCGGTGGCGCGTATCAGGCGCATTGAAGTGCCAGGTTTGAAGTGCGAAGTGCCAATTGGAAAGTGGCTAGTGAAAGGTGGCTAGTGGGAAGTGGCCAAAGGCGCAGTGGTTGGTGTTGAAGTGTGCCTCAGCGCGCGGCCCGGCCGGGCGGAGGTGATGGTGCCGCGATCGAGGACGATCTCGCCGTTGACAATCACGTAGTCGATCCCGACCGGTGACTGCGCGGGATTGGCCGGCGTGCCGCGATCTTCGATCGTCACGGGATCGAAGACGACCAGGTCCGCCTTCTGCCCCTGCGCGATCGTGCCTCGATCGGTCAGCCCGAGCTTGCGGGCCGAGCGCGACGACATCTTCGCGATCGCGTCCGGCATCGACACGACGTGCTGCTCGCGGGCGTAGCGGGCGAGCACGCGGGGGAAGGCGCCGTAGCCGCGCGGATGCCGGCCGTCCAGCTCGCCATCCGAGCAGACCAACGTCGCGGGGTGCGCGAAGATCGCCGTCATGTCTTTTTCGTCCATGGCCGTCACGATGACGCCGATCGAGGTGCCCGCGTCCTTGATCATCTGCACGATGAGACGCGGAGCGTCGATGTGCCGTTCGGCTGCGAGGTCCGCCACCGTTCGGCCGACCCATGAGGGATCCGGCTTGTAGCTGCTGATCAACACGTTGGCGGGGCCGCCGACCTCATCGAGGCCCCGCTGCCACTTCACGAGATTGTCGAAATCGCGATCCGGGATCAGCACGTAGATCGACGAGTGCCAGTACGGATACGGATACCAGTCGCCCGTGACGTCCTGGCCGGCGCGGCGTGCGGCATCGACGAGCGCGAGGCCTTTCGCCGCCTGCCCCCACACCGGCGCGGACGCCAGCTTCATGTGCGAGATCTCCACGGGCACGCCGGCACGGCGGCCTATCTCGATCGCTTCGCTCCACGCCGCGAGCACATCGTTCTCCTCGTCGCGTACGTGGCTGGAGTAGAAGCCGCCGTACGGCTTGAGCACCGACGCCAGCGCCGCCAGCTCGTCGGTCGTCGCGTAGAAGCCGGGGTCGTACTCGATGCCGCTCGAGAGCCCGACGGCGCCGTCCTTCATGCCGCGCTCGACGATTACCTTCATCGCGTCGATCTCGGGCGGCGTCGCGGCACGCTTGTAGTCCCCACCCATGACCAGGCCGCGCACGGTGCCGTGGCCGACGCTGGTGAGGACGTTTATGGCGGGATGCACCTTCTCCATGTGCTCGAAGAAGTCGGAGACAGGCAGTTCGCCGCTGCCGTCCTGGCCCATGAGCGCTGTGGTAATGCCCTGGCGTATCTGGCTCGCCGCATCCGGGTGGTCGTCGAGCCCGCCGGCGGCGTGGCTGTGCATGTCGATGAACCCCGGCGAGACGACGCGGCCGGCCGCATCGATCACTCGCTCGCCCGCGCGCGGCGCCAGGTGCTCCCCTACCTCGACGATGGTGTCGCCGGAGATGCGGACGTCGGCGGCCCTGGGTGGAGTGCCAGTGCCGTCAACGAGCTGGCCGCCGCGGACTAGCAGGGCGGCCGGTTGCGCTGACAGCCCGGACGGGGTCGAGGCAAGAACCGGCAGCAGGACAGTGGCAGTCAGCAGACGATGCATCGGGCGGAATTGTAACGGACTCAACTCGGCGGGCAGGCAAACTGTCTAAGAAGTGCCACGGAAAGTGCCAAGTTGGAGGTGCGAAGTGCTAAGTGAGAGTGGGAAGCGCAAAGTGCCAGATGGAGTGGCAAGTGGGGAGTGACCCGAGGCTGAAATCGAGGCGGCTTGCGCGATGCGCGGCAGCGATGGCCCTGGCGGCGGCACTTGCCGGGCCGACGGCAGCGCGGGAACCGGCGTCTGCGGTGCCGGCGCGGCCGGACGACCGGACGATTGTGCACGTGCTGAACCGCGCGGGATTCGGACCGCGGCCGGGTGACGTCGCGCACGTGCGACAGATTGGGCTCGAGGTGTGGATCGAACAGCAGCTTCAGCCGGAGCGCATTCCTGATGCGGCGGTCGAAGCGCGGCTCCGCAGCTACGAGACCCTCGACCTCAGCTCAAGTGAAATCGCGCAGCAGTACTTCCTGCCGGCAAAGCGTGCGAGAAAGGCCCGGAAGGCCGAGCAAGGCAAGCGGGCCGAGCAGGGCAAGGCGGAGGAGGCTGGGACAGTCGTAGGGCCGAACTTCAGTTCGGCCGGCACGTCGGCCGACGCGATGCCGCCCGAGATGAAGCGCGCGCGCCAGGTGCTGGTCGAGCTGTCGGCGCAGAAGATCGTCCGCGCCGTGTACAGCGATCGGCAGCTCGAAGAAGTGCTCACCGACTTCTGGTTCAACCACTTCAACGTCTACGCCGGCAAGGGCATGACGCGCGTGTTCGTCACTGAGTACGAACGCGAGGCGATCCGGCCGCACGTCCTCGGGCGCTTCCGCGATCTGCTGGGCGCGACCGCGAAGAGCCCGGCGATGCTCTTCTACCTGGATAACGCGCGCTCCTCTCGGGCCGGCGCGGACATGGAGCGCCGCAGAGGCCGGGGAGGGCGCGCTTCGCGCGGGGGCGCTCGCTTTGCGAGCGCGGGCATCAACGAAAACTACGCACGCGAGCTGATGGAGCTCCACACGCTCGGCGTGGACGGCGGCTACACGCAACAGGACGTCGTCAACGTCGCGCGGGCGTTCACGGGCTGGACCATCGCGGGGTCGCGGAAGGCAGACGCGGGGCGGTTCCTGTTCAACCCGCGGATGCACGATCCCGGCGAGAAGCTCGTGCTCGGGCACCGGATCAACGCCGGCGGCGGGATCGAGGACGGCGAGCAGGTGCTCGACATTCTGGCGTCGCATCCTTCGACGGCGACGTTCATCTGCACCGCGTTGGCCCGGCGCTTCGTCGCCGACACGCCGCCCGCGTCGGTGGTCGACCGCGCGACGGCCGTGTTTCGTCGGACTGGCGGCGACCTCCGCGCAGTCACGCGCGCGATTCTCACGTCGCCCGAGTTCTTTGCACCAGGGTCCTACCGCGCGAAGGTGAAAACGCCGTTCGACTTCGTGGTCAGCGCGCTGCGGGCGACGGGCGCCGACATCCGGCAGCCGGTTCCGCTCGAGCGCACGATGCGCGAGCTGGGCATGCCCCTCTACTTCTGCCAGCCGCCGACAGGCTACAAGGACACGGCCGAGGCGTGGGTGAACACCGGCGCGCTCATCAACCGCATGAACTTCGCCGTTGCGCTCGCCGCGAACACTTTCCGCGGCGTCGTCGTCAGCGATCCGCTACCCGATCGCAACCGGGCGGACGCTGAAACGGCGGTGGATGTATTCCTGAACGGCGAGGCGTCCGACGCGACGCGCGCTACCATTCAGCGCGCCGCGACATCAGCGCAAGTGGTGGCTCTTGCCCTGGGAGCGCCTGAGTTTCAGAGGCGCTGACGATGTCATGCAGCAGGCAGCGGGCAGCGGGCAGCTGGTCAACTTGCTGCCAGCCGCCTGCTGCCAGCTGCCAGCTGCCAGCTACGTAAGACAAGGAATTCGCAATGGCTTCACGTCGAGTCTTTCTCAGAAACGGTGGCATGGCTCTTCTGAGCCTCGGGTTCGCGCCGACGTTTCTCGCCCGTACGGCAGCTGCTGTGTCCACGCGGACGAAGCTGCTCATCGCCATCTTCCAGCGCGGCGCCGTGGACGGCCTCAACGTCGTCGTACCCTGCGGCGAGCGCGAGTACTACCGGCGCCGGCCGTCGATTGCCATTCCGCGACCGGGCGATGGACGAGATGCGGCGCTCGATCTCGACGGGTTCTTTGCCTTCCATCCGCGCCTTGCGCCGCTCGTGTCGCTGTATCGCAACGGCTCGCTGGCCGTCGTCCACGCGTGTGGCTCGCCAGACAGCACGCGCTCGCACTTCGACGCGCAGGACTACATGGAGTCGGCGACCCCCGGGGTGAAGAGCACGGACGACGGGTGGCTGAACCGGACGCTGCGGGCGGAGCGGACAGCCGATGCGTCGCCGTTCCGCGCGGTAGCGCTCGCGCCGACGCTGCCGCGGTCGCTGCAGGGTTCCGCGCCGGCACTGGCGATCGGCCAGATCGGCCAGTTCGGCATTCACGACGGCGCGTCTGGCGGGATGCTCGGCGCATCCTTCGAGGAGCAGTACGCGGACGCCGCCGACTCGGTGCTGAAAGGCACAGGCCATGAAGCGTTCGAAGCGGTCAAGCTGTTGAAGCAGGCCGACCCCACGCGCTACCAGCCGGCCGCAGGCGCGAGCTACCCGGCGAGCGCGTTCGGGCAAGCGCTCAAGCAGATCGCGCAGCTCGCCAAGTCGGATGTCGGCCTCGAGATCGCGTTCGCCGAAACCGGCAACTGGGACCACCACGTCAACGAAGGCAGCACCGAGGGGCTGCTCGCCACGCGCCTGGACGACTTCGGCCGCGGCCTCGCTGCGCTCGTCGCCGATCTTGGCGAGCGCATGAGCGATACCGTCATCATGACGATGTCGGAGTTCGGCCGTGCGGTGTCGGAAAACGGCAACCGCGGCACGGACCACGGCCACGGCAACGCCATGCTGGCGATCGGCGCTGGCGTGAAGGGCGGCCACGTGTACGGCCGGTGGCCGGGCCTTTCTCAGGACGCCCTCTACGACGGCCGCGACCTGGCGGTGACGACGGACTTTCGGGACGTGTTCGCTGAAGTCGTCACGAAGCACCTCGGCGTGAAGGACGCCGCGCCGATCTTTCCTGGCTATACCCTCGTGAGCGCGAACCAGCGCGGCTTCATGAGCTGAGCAGCTGCAGGATTACGGTGCGTGCGAGGGCGCTGACAGCCGGCGCCTTGCTCGCGCGCGGGCCGGCGACGTTGAGCCTGATCGGTGAGGGCAGCGTGTCCAGCCAGGCCGATGCCCGCCGCACGGCTTCCGTGATCTCGTGTATTTCGAGATCGATCACGAGCACCGGCCGCTCGTGCGCGAGCGCGCACCGACGCGTCCACTCGGTCCCGCCGGTCGGTGGGCCCATCGTCAGGATGAGCGTGGCATCCGAGTCGCGCACGTTCAGTTCCGTGCGGACGGCCAGATCGTCTGAATCGGTCTCGACCAGTCCTTCGTAGCGATCGGCGATCCGGCCGTCCTCGGCCCAGCGGTCGCGCGGAACCCAACCGCGAATCGCGACGCCCGCCTCGAGCGCCGCGTCGTGCGCTGCGCGATCGACGCCGGACTGCCCGCCGGACCAGATCTCCACGAGTCGCGCCACGACAGGATTATGCGCAAAAGCACCTGCCCTTGCTGCACGCAGCACCGCACCCAGCACGTGGCACGTAGCAGCGCACTCAGCACGTAGCACCAGGCACCCGGCACGGACAGTGCCTGTTGTACAGTCGTGCCGTGTCGCTGCCCAGGCTGTTCGCACCGACGTTCCGCGACCGGCCTCACCAGGTGGCGCTGGAGTGGGCGTGCCAGGAGTACACGTTCGCCGATCTCGACCAACGCGCGAACCGGATGGCGGCGGCGCTCACGGTCCGCGGGCTGACGCGCGGCGATCGGCTCGCGTTGTATCTCCCCAACCGCCTCGAGTATCTCGACCTCTTCCTCGCCGCCACGCGCCTCGGCGTCATCGTCGTGCCGATCAACGTGCTCTACCGCGAGCGCGAGCTGGGACACATCCTCCGTGATGCGACACCGAAGGCGGTGGTGGCGGCCGAACTAAAGTTCGGCCCTGCGTACGCCACCGCTACGAGCATCACCACCGAGGAGGCCGCCATGGCTTCGGCAGAGTGGCAGGTGGATGAGCTCGCGGCGGAAGCTGCACGACTCCCGGCGACGGCCATCGACACCTCCGCGCTCGACGACTCGGCGCCGGCGGCGCTGATCTACACCTCAGGCACGACGGGACCGGCGAAGGGCGCCGTGATCACGCACGGCAACCTCGCCGCCAACGCACGCAATCTCGTCGCGTCCTGGCACATTACGGCCGACGATCGTTTTTTGCTGGCGCTACCGCTGTTCCACGCCCATGGCCTCGGCAACGGCATCCACTGCTGGCTGCTCACGGGATGCCGCACGCGGCTGCTCGAGCGCTTCGATCGTGTCTCGGCCGCCGAAACCTTCGTCGACTTCCGCCCGACGCTGTTTTTTGGCGTGCCGACCATGTACGTGCGGATGCTTGAGATCGACGAGCCTGCGGCGCGGGAGATCGGGAGCCGGCTGCGGCTGTGCGTGTCCGGATCGGCGCCGCTCGCGGCGCAGGTGCTCGAGGACTTCGACGCGCGGTTTGGCCAGCGCATCCTCGAGCGCTACGGTATGACCGAGACGTTGATGACGCTCAGCAACCCGTACGAGGGCGAGCGCCGCGCGGGCACGGTCGGGAAGCCGTTATCCGGCGTCGACGCGCGAATCCTGGACGAACACGGCGTCGACGTCGCCGACGGCGTCACCGGCGAGCTGCACGTGAAGTCGCCAACGCTGTTCGCCGGCTACTGGAACCGGCCGGACGCGACGAAGGCGGCCTTCCGGGACGGCTGGTTCGCCACCGGCGATCTGGCGGTGCGATCCGCGGATGGCTACTACACGCTGTGCGGGCGCCGGAGCGACCTGATCATCGCCGGCGGCTTCAACATCTACCCCCGCGAGATCGAGGAGCTGCTGGCCGAACACCCGGCGGTCGCCGAGGTCGCGGTGGTGGGCTCACCGGATCCAGTGAAGGGCGAAGTGCCGGTCGCGTTCGTCGTGCCGCGGCCCGACGCTCGTCAGGACGGCAGCGCGCTGCTCGCCTGGTGCCGCGATCGCCTGGCGTCCTTCAAGGTGCCGCGCGAAGTCCGTTTCCTCGACGCGCTGCCACGAAACGCAATGGGCAAGGTCGAAAAGAAGCGGCTACAGAATCAGTGCTGAAGTGCTACAGTGCTGCGGTGCTGAAGTCCGGTGCCGAAGTGCTGGCGTGCTGAAGTGCGGTGACACAGCCTGACCCATGCCAAACAAGAACGACGCGGTGAGAGCGGAAGCGGCGCGGCTGGAGGTGGGCGAGGCGCTCGGGATGATCGAGACCCGCGGGCTGGTCAGCCTCATCGAAGCCGCCGACGCGATGGTGAAAGCCGCCAACGTCCTGATCGTGGCGTGGGACAAGGTGGACGCGGGCCTCGTCACCGTTCTCGTGCGCGGCGACGTCGGCTCGGTGAAAGCTGCGACCGACGCTGGCGCCGCGGCTGCGCGGCGCGTGGGCGAACTCGTCGGCGTGCACGTCATCCCCCGCCCGGCCGACGATCTCGAGCGAGTGTTCCCGATTAATCCGAAGAGCTAGTCACTCAAGAGCAGAACTAAAGTTCTGCTCCACAAGTGCCCCTGCGTCATCCCTGCAGTGCACGTGTGGCACAGGGTGTAGTCCTGTGCTTCTGCGACACTACGCCGTCAGGGCGCCACCTTCCGCTCGGCCGCGCGCGCGCCGTCGAAGTCCTTCAGCGTGAGCCCGCCTTCGCTGTGCGTGCTGTACGACAGCGTGACCCTCCGGTAGTTGACCGTGATGTCCGGGTGATGGTCCATCGCCTCACATTCCGGAACCAGCCGCTGCAGAAATGCGATCGCTTCCGGAAATCCGGCAAAGGTGAACTGCTTCCGGATGGCATTGCCTGCCAGTGTCCACCCGGGTAATGTCGCGAGCTGGTGCGCGACCTCGTGCGTGCCGAGCAATGACATATCAGTACTCCCCGAAACGATCCGGCGAAAACGCGTCGAGCGACGGATTGGTCTCGCGCCCTTCAATCAGGTCGCCGACGATCTCGGCCGTGACGGGCGCCAGAAGCGCGCCGTTGCGGTAGTGCCCGGTCGCATAGACCAGGCCCGGCACACGGCGCGAGTTTCCAATCACCGGGCGATCGTCGGGCGTGCCGGGCCGCAGCCCGACCCGCACGCCGAGCAGCGTCGCGCGGCTCAATTCCGGCAGCACCGCCGGGGCAGCCGCGAGCAGACCGCTTACGCCGGCGACGGTCGCCTGCTCGTCGAATCCCGCCTCTTCCACCGTGGCCCCCACCAGCACTGTACCGTCACTCCATGGAACGAGGTAGCAGTCCGGTCCCCACACCGTGGGCGCCAGCGGCGGCGACGGCAGGCGCAAGACCAGCAGTTGACCGCGAACGGGCCGCACCGGCAGCGGCGCCCGGCCATCGAGGTCGACCGCGCCTGCCCAGCAACCGGAGGCGAGCACCACGTGCGGCGCGTCCATCACGCCGCACGTCGTCTCCACCCGGATCGCGCCTCGGGCGTGCGCCACGCGCGTCGCCGACGCCGCTGTGAGCCGCGCGCCGCGTGCCTCGGCCGACTTCCACAACGCCGCGGTGAGGTCCGCGACACCGACAGCACCGTGCGCCGGAATCTCCAGGATCGCCTTCACGCGCGCGTCGACCGCCGGCGCGAATCCTCGCGCGTCGTCGTCCTCGTAGAAGGTGTACGACACGCCGTCTGCTGCCAGACCTTTCGCGTCTCCGGCCAGTTGTCGCGCGCGCGTTTCGTCGAACGCGACGTCGATCGACCCGCGACGCGAGAAGGCCACGTCGTGGCCTTCCTCGCGCAGGCGATCGATCAGCGCGCCGTACCGCTCGAGGCTGCAGACACCAAGTGCCTGCATCTCTCGATCGTGCCGCCCTTCTGTGAACGGCGCCAGCATGCCCGCCGACGCCTGAGTGGCCCCCAGCCCAACCCCTCGCGGATCGATCAGGCGCACGCGCGCGCCTCGCCGGGCGAGTGTGTCAGCCACCGCGCAGCCGATGATGCCCGCGCCCAGGATCAGGACGTCTGCCACGGAATGAGCGGATCAGCGCGGCGGCGGAGCGCCGGTCGCGCGCGTTTGAGGCGGCTCGACGAAGCCGTTGTTCAGCGGACGGAGATCCGTGTTCAGCGGACGGAGATCCGTGTTGATGAACCGGCCAGGTCCCTTGTAGTCACCGAGCGTCGGCTTCGCTGGACGGTGCGGCCGCCGCGGGACCGCCGGCAGCGCCACCCATGGCACGACGGGCACGGGCACGAACTCGGTGACGACAGACGGCTCAGGAGCAGGCGGGATGGCCTCCAACGGCGTCTGCTCGACTACCGGCTCGGGAGGCAGCAGGGCACGCGCTTCGTCGGCCGCCGCGCGACGGATTGCGGCGGCGATCACGCGGTCGCTGACGCCCGCGCGCGCGAGGTCCATCGCTTCGTCTGCTCCCACTCGTCCCTGCACGCCGGTGGTATCCACCAGCGCAAGCAACACCTGGTCGCCAAGTCCGGCGGCGCGCAGCCGCGCAAGCTCCTCGGGCGTGACGGCAAGGGCCGTGGCCGGAAGCGCCAAGGAGAGCACGAAGAGCACAGCAGCGAATCGCATGGGAAACTCCTTCATTCTGGACGCCGCTGTAAGGTTTTGCAACGCGCGGGCCATGCCGACTGCATGAGAATGAACGGCGGTCGACGCGAACCGGCCCAGTTGCGGGATGCCCGCAGAGGACAGCCGCCCTGAGGACAGGACAGAAAGCCGGGGCAGACGGGCTGTGCGTCATGCCTGTCAGCGAGTTAGGCCGACAACTCGCCGAGCGGCGGCAGGTACGGCACTTGCTCATGGTTCCCGAGGGCAGGGAGTTTCTAATGCTGAGCAACAAGGTGACCTTCGGCGTCATCGCGCTTGTGGCAATGGTAGGAGCGGTCGGGGCCGGGTCCTGGTTCGCGTCCCACGGCGCGCCGCCCGCCGGGAAGCCGGCGGTGGCCGCGGTCACGACGCCACCGTCTACGATCCCGGCCGTGGGCGGAGCCGTGGAGGCCACCGAAGCGGTGATGGACGACAAGGAGGCCGCCTCTGCGGCTGGATCCACTACCGCTGCGGCCGGATCGACCGGCGCTACGGCGGACCGGGCTACGGCGGACAAGGTTGCACCCGACAAGCCGGCGGACAAGCCCGCGACCCCGGTCGCCAGGCCCAAGCCGCGGCCCGCTGATCGGTCGGTCGCGTCCCAGCAGAAGGCTCCGGCGCGGGCGCCAGTCCAACCGGCAAGAGATCAGCACGCCGCGAACACGAGCGCGGCGCAGGCGCCGCGGCCGGAAATGCAGCCGGCGCCGGCTGACGCGCATCCGGTCGAACCCGACCGCGCGTCCGCCGAGCCCGTCGTCCCACCGGCTCCGCCCGCACCGCAGTATCTCGAGGTGAGCGTCCCGGCCGACTCTGTGATCGGCCTGCAGATTGAAACGGCGCTTTCGAGCGAGACCGCGCACGTCGAGGACCGCGTCACCGCGCGCGTCACGCGCGACGTCCGCGCCGATGGCCGCGTGGCCATTCCCGCCGGCTCTCGCGTCCTCGGCTCGGTGAGCATCGTCGATCGGGGAGGCCGCATGAAGGAACAGGCGCGGCTCGGCGTCCGCTTCCACACCGTCATCCTCGCCGACGGCACGGAGCTGCCGCTGCAGACCGAGACCATCGTCCGCGAAGGCGACTCACCTGCGCAGGCCAGCGCCGCGAAGATCGGCGGTGCCGCGATCGGCGGCGCCATCCTCGGCGCCATCCTCGGCGGCGGCAAGGGCGCGGCGATCGGCGGCGCCGTCGGCGCCGGCGGCGGGACGGCTGCGGTGATGGCCAGCGACCGGAGAGCGGCGAAGATCGCCGCCGGCTCGCCCGTCACTGTGAAGGTGCTCTCGCCCGTGACGGTCACCGTCGAAAAGGAATAGCGTCGTAAGATACCGGCGTGTCATGACCGACACGCCGCGCCCCACGGGCGACATGGATCCGGAGGCCTTCCGCCGCGAAGGCCACCGCATCGTCGACTGGCTCGCCGATTACCTCGCGGCGCCCGAACGCTATCCCGTCCTTTCACGCGTGTCGCCTGGCGAAGTGGCTGGCGCGCTGCCCACGCACGCACCGGAGCGCGGCGAATCGTTCGACGACATCTTCGCGGATTTCGAGCGCGTCATCGTTCCCGGCCTGACGCACTGGAACCATCCCGGTTTCTTCGCCTACTTCGACACCAGCGCCAGCGGTCCCGGCATCCTCGCCGAGATGCTGAGCGCTGGACTCAACCAGCAGGCGATGCTGTGGCGCACGTCGCCGGCGGCGACCGAGCTCGAGGAAGTCGCGCTCGGCTGGCTCAGGCATCTGATGGGGCTGCCCGCCTCATTCGAGGGCGTGATCTACGACACCGCGTCGGTGACCACCCTGCACGCGCTGGCGGCCGCGCGCGAGGACGTTGCGCCGGACGTCCGCACGAGAGGGATGAGCGGCAGGAGCGATCTCCCGCAGCTCCGCGTCTACTGCTCGGAGCACACGCACTCGTCGATCGACAAGGCGGTGATCCTGCTGGGCCTGGGACAACAGTCGATTCGGCGGATTGCCGCGGACGGGCACTTCGCGATGGAGGTCGATCGACTGGCCGAGGCGATCGCCGACGACCGGGCCGCCGGAGTGGTCCCGATGGCCGTCGTCGCCACGATCGGCACCACATCGTCGACGGCGATCGATCCAGTGGCCGCGATCGCCGACCTGTGCGCGAGGGAAACGATCTGGCTGCACGTCGATGCCGCCTACGCGGGCGTGATGGCCATCGTGCCCGACTGGCGCCACATCTTCGACGGCACGGGCCTCGCCGACTCGCTCGTCGTGAATCCACACAAGTGGCTCTTCACGCCCTTCGATCTCAGCGTGCTCTTCTGTCGTCGCATGAACGTCGTCCGCCAGGCCTTTTCGCTGCTGCCCGAGTATCTGCGCACGCCCGAGCCCGGCAGCGTGAGAAACCTGATGGACACGGGCATCCAGCTCGGACGCCGGTTCCGTGCCCTGAAACTCTGGATGATTCTGCGGTACTTCGGCGCCGAGGGTATCCGCGCGCGACTCGTCGAGCACGTGCGGCTCGCGCGGCTGTTCGCGGACTGGGTCGACGTCACACCGGGCTGGGAGCGCGTCGCGCCGGTGCCTTTCGCCGTCGTCTGCTTCCGCTATCGCCCGCCGGGCGTCGACGACGAGGCAGCGCTGGAACGATTGAACGCGGCGCTCATGGATCGAGTCAACCAGTCGGGAGAGGCGTTCCTCTCACATACGAAGCTCGACGGCCGATACGTGATCCGCATCGCCATCGGCAACATCAGGACGACAGAAGCGCACGTGGCGCGCGCATGGGCGCTGCTGCAGGAAGCAGCCAGCGCGTAAGTTTTGCGCGCCGCTGGACGACTCGACAGGTTGGGGACTGGGGACTGCCCCCCGTACCGCTTGAAAAGGGGGACAGTCCCCGGTACGGGGGACAGTCCCCATGTTTAAAAGTGGCACGCGGGTTGAAGACGACAACCGCAAAGGAGGCATGTCCAATGAGACGATTGCTGGCTCTGGTGCTCATCGGTGGCGGGATGCTTGCTCTTCCCGCCCAGGCATGGGCCGACGGGTATATCTCGCCGTACTTCGGCGTGAACTTCAGCGGTGATACCACGAAGAACAGCACCGTCTTCGGCGGCAGCCTCGGCTTTCTGGGAAAGTCCGCCGGCTTCGAAGTGGACTTCGGCTATACGCCGGACTTCTTCGGCAGCGACACGCTCGACGTGGACGGGAAGACGGCGACGCTGATGGCGAACGTGCTCATCGGCGGCAGGCACCACGCAGTCTCGCCGTACATCGCGCTCGGTGCGGGGCTGATCCGTACCGACATCACCGGCCCCAGCGATGTCCTCGACCTCCACGCGACAGAGAACAACTGGGGCGGCAACATCGGAGGCGGCCTGTTCCTCGGCAGCGGGAAAGTTACCTTCCGCGGCGACGTGCGCTATTTCAAGTCGTTCGAGACGTCCGGAGACTTCCCCCAAATCACGGGCGACAAGCTCGGATTCTGGCGCGCAACGGCCGGCATCGGGCTCATGTGGTGACGACGGGCTCGCGCCAGCGCTCGGTCCAGCCGCTCCGGGTCCGCTCGAGCGCAACGGCGCCGTGCTGCGGGAATGCGGCATCGGCCCCGCACATCAGTTGCAGCAGCGCGGGGAGGAACGGGTAGTGGCTGACGATCATGAGGTCGTCGGCCTCGCCCTCGAGCAGATCGCGGATCCATTCGGGGTCATCGTCTGGCTGCAGGCCGCGCGTGGCGGTGAAGGTGGCTGAAGGGTTGACGGCCGTCAGGTAGATCTCGGCCGTCTCCCGCGCGCGGAGCTTGCCGCTGTGCCAGACGGCTTTCGGGCCGGCCTTGCGCGCGGCGACTCGGCGCGCGACGTCAGCGGCCTGCGCGCGCCCACGCACCGACAGCGGGCGCGTGGAGTCGACGTCGGCCGGCACGGCGTCGGCGTGGTGCACGAGATAGAGCCACATTTTCCAGTTGTCAGCTGTCAGCTGGCAGCTTCCTCTCTCTCGTCGGTTCCTCTTCATCGAACAACCCGCGAATCTCCGGGGCCTGCAGCTCACGCGTGGCCTTGTCGACCACCTGCACTTCCGGGATCTCCTCGCCATGCGCCGCGCCCAGCTCGCGGAACCGGCGTGCGGCGACGAGCACGCGCGTTTCGAGCGAACCGACTGATCGGTTGTACGCGTCCACCGCCTTGTCGAGCCCGCGGCGGACGTCGTCGAAGTGGGTGGCGAGAACCAGCAGGCGGTCGTAGACCTGCCGCCCGAGCTCGCTGATCTCGCGCGCGTTCTCCTGGATCCGTTCCTGGCGCCAGCCATACGCGACGGACTTGAGCAGCGCAATCAGCGTCGTGGGACTGGCGAGCACCACGCGGTTCGCGATGCCCTGCTCGATGAGCAGCGGATCCTGTGAAAGGGCCGCGCTGAAGAAAGCCTCGCCGGGCAGGAACATCACGACGAACTCCGGCGTGTCGGAGAACTGGCTCCAGTAGGCCTTGCTGCCCAGTTTCACGAGGTGATCGCGCACCTGGCGCGCGTGATCGACCAGGTACCTGCCGCGCTCCGCATCGTCCTCGGCCTCCACCGCGTCGAAGTACGCGGCGAGCGGCGCCTTCGCGTCGACGATCACGCGCTTGCCGCCCGGCAGGCGGACCATCAGGTCGGGCCTGAGGCGACCATCCTCGGTCGTGTGTGTCTCCTGCTCGACGAAGTCCGTGTGCTCGATCATGCCGGCGAGCTCGACGACCTGCCGGAGCTGGACTTCGCCCCAGTGCCCGCGCACGTGCGGTTGACGCAGCGCCTTGACGAGCCGCCCGGTCTCGCCCTGCAGCGACGCCAGTCCCGTCCCGAGTTGCTTCAACTGTTCGGCCAGCGTGGCTTTCGACGTCAGGCGATCCTTCTCGACGTCGGCGAGCCGCGCATCGACGGCCTTCAGTGTCTCGGCGATGGGACGGACCATCTCGCCAATCGATTGCTGGCGCTGCTGCAGGTCGCCCTTCACCTGCTCCTGCGTCTTCTCGAGCGTGCTCGTCGCCAGCGTGACCAGCGACTGATTGCTCGACGTCAGCGCCTCGGCGGCGAGGCTGCGGAAAGTGTCGCGGAGATTCTGCTCGGTGCGCTCGAGGAGGGCGTCGCGGTCGTTGACGGCTTCGAGCCGTGCTTCAGCGGCGGCCTGTTTCGCGGCGGCGGCCGAGGTCGCCTCGGCTACTTCGCGCGCGGTGGACTGACGGGCCACAACCCAGGCAAACCCCGCGCCGGCCAGGAACGCGAGGAGTAATTCGAGTATCAGGGTCATGCCGGGATGATTGTACGCCCGGCGTGACAGCAGGGGTCACAAACATGATGTGGAGCAGAACTTTCGTTCTGCTCGTACGGCACAGGGCTGCTCGTACTGCACAGGACTAAAGTCCTGTGCCACATGTGTCGGTGGTTTGATGGTTGGGGCGCAGCCGAGGGCCGCGCCCCGGTCGGAGCGGTCGAAGCTACTTCAACGAGGCGACGTTGATCGTCTTCGCGCCGTCCTTCTCGCCGACTTCGCCGGTCGCTTCGACGTTCTTCGCCACGAAGTCGATCAGCTTCTTGTTGTTGTCGGCCGTGTAGTCGCCGGTGATCGTGTAGATCCCGTCGGCCGTCATGATGCCCATCGTGGCGCCGCGCTTCGCGCAGCTCAAGGCGCAGTCGGCATGAGCGCTGCCGACGTTCTCCGCCTTCTTCGTCTGACACTTGATGTCGATGACTTCGCCCTTCACCGTCTTCGACTCGGCACGGAGCGAAACTCCGAGCGCGGCCACCATGGCGACGGCGGCGAGCGAGGCAAGCACCTTACGCATGATCCAGTCCTCCAAACTTAGGGGGAGTGCGGGCGCTGATTATACTGCTTTCATGGAGCGACGGAATATCTCGTCGGGAACGGCCTGGGAGCCGATTGTGGGCTATTCCCGGGCCGTACGGCTGGGCTCGCTGGTCTTCGTTGCCGGGACCACCGCCACCGGGCCGGACGGACGGATCGTGGGGGTGGGCGACCCGGCGGCACAGACGAAGCAGGTGTTACAAAACATTGCGGCCGCCCTGGAAAAGGCCGGCGCCCGACTGGAAGACGTCGTGCGCACGAGGATCTACGTCACCGACATCAGCCAGTGGGAGCCCATAGGGCGCGCGCACGGCGAGGTGTTCGGCGCCATCCGGCCGGCGACGGCGATGGTGCAGGTGTCGGCGCTCATCTCGCCCGAGATGCTGGTTGAAATCGAGGCGGACGCGGTTGTCGCAGGATCCTGAGCACCCTGGGTTCATCGACCAGTTCTCGCGGGTTTCGGCCGACTACGCGCGGTTCCGGCCTCGCTATCCCCGCGAGTTGTTCGCGTGGATCGCCTCGCTGGTCGACCGCCACGAGCTGGCGTGGGATTGCGCGACCGGCAACGGGCAGGCGGCCATCGGCCTGGCCGATGACTTCGCGCACGTGGAAGCTACCGACGCGAGCACCGAGCAGCTTCGCCACGCGATGTCCCATCCCCACATCACTTATCGCCAGGCACAGGCCGACGCGAGCGGCATCGATGCGAGCAGCGCCAACGTGGTCAGCGTGGCGCAAGCGCTCCACTGGCTGCCGCACGATCGCTTCTATGCAGAGGTCAAGCGTGTTCTGGCGCCGGGGGGGACGTTCGTGGCGTGGGGCTATCACCTGCCCGGCATCGGCGTGCCATCGGTCGATCAGGCGATGCAGCACTTCCACGATCACGTCGTCGGGCCCTACTGGCGTCCAGAGCGGCAGCACGTCGTGAACCGGTTGCGAACACTTCCTTTCCCCTTCACCGAGATCGATGCGCCGGCGACGTTCGAAGTCCACATTCCGATGTCGCTGGCCACCTTCGGGGATTTCCTCCGGACGCAGTCGGCCACCGAGCGCTATCGGGATGTGGTCGGCGAGGACCCTGTGCCCGACTTCGAGGCTCGCGTTGCGGCCGACTGGGGCGGCCGCGACGCCACCCGCGACGTCGTCTGGCCGATTTTCGTCAGGGCCGGGCGACCGTAAGTGATGAGCAGAACTAAGGTTCTGCTCCACGGGTGCGACGTCCATGACACCTGTGGCACAGGACTTTAGTCCTGTGCTGCAGAGGAGAGTCCTGTGCTTCGGAGCGGTTCATCCCAGCATTTGTCCCGCTAATCAGTCGCCGCCTGGAACATATCTACGAAGATCTTCGTTGACTTCTACGAAGGACATCGTAGAGAGTGGAATTCATGACATCGCCGAAGCCGACCGACGCCGAGCTCGCCATCCTGCGCGTGCTCTGGTCCCGCGGCCCGAGCACCGTTCGCCAGGTGCACGACGCGCTGACCGGAGAGCGCGCGACGGGCTACACGACCGCACTGAAGCTGCTGCAGATCATGTCGGAGAAGGGCCTCGTGGCGCGTGACGAGACCGATCGATCGCACGTCTACAGCGCGAGGCTCAGCGAGGGCGAGACGCAGCGTCAGCTGCTGGACGACCTGCTCGGCCGCGCGTTCGGCGGGTCGGCCACGAAGCTTGTCATGCAGGCACTCTCGGGCGACAAGGCCACACCCGCGGAGCTGGCGCAGATCCGGCGACTGATCGACGAGAAGCAGGGAGGCATGCGATGACCGGCGCTGTTCCCGCGACATGGACGGCCGTGCTCGGCTGGACTCTCATCCATTTCCTCTGGCAGGGCACCGCGATTGCCCTCGCGCTGGCGATCGCGCTCGCCGTGGTGCCGCGCCGCGCCGCGCGCATCCGCTACGCGGCCGGCTGCTTCGCCCTGCTGCTGATGCTGATCGTCCCTGCGGTGACAGCATGGCAGCTGGCGGATCCGAGCGAGCCCGCGTCGCCGTTCTTCGAGCCCGTGCGGGCGGCTGCCGTTGTGCCGGACTCGCTTGGTGGGGGCCTCCCTGGGGACAGTCCCCTGATCGAGGCTCGCCGTTCCGAGCGGAGCGAAGTCGCAACGACATTTTCCAGCGTCGAGCGCGCCCGGCTCGATCCGTCCGCGCTCATGCCCTGGATCGTGGCGGCCTGGACGTTCGGCGTGTTGATCTGCTCGGTGCGGCTCGGGGGCGGCTGGTGGCAGGCCCGGCGCCTGGTGACCATGGGGACACGTCCCGTGACGGAACGATGGGACCGCGTGAAGGCCGAACTGGCGGTACGCCTCGAGCTCTCGCGCCCGGTGCGGCTGCTCGAATCGAGCCGCGTCGCCGTGCCGATCGTCGTCGGCTGGCTCAAGCCGACGCTGCTGGTGCCGACGGCCGTGCTCGGCGGAATGCACCCACAGGAGCTCGAAGCCGTGCTCGCGCACGAGCTGGCGCACATCCGGCGCCATGACTACCTCGTGAACCTGCTGCAGTCGTCGCTCGAGACGCTGCTCTTCTATCACCCGGGCGTGTGGTGGGTGTCGCACGTCGTGCGCTCGGAACGCGAGCACTGCTGCGACGACCTCGCGGTGGCGGCCTGCGGCGACGCCGTACTCTACGCCCGTGCGCTGACGTCGGTTGAAGTCGCGCGTCACCACAGCCCCGGGCTGGTGCTGGCGATTTCCGGATCGCCGCTGCTCGCCCGCGTGCGCCGCCTGCTCGGCGTCCGCGAACCCGCGAGCACGTCGTCCGCATGGGTCGTCGCGATCCTGACTGCGCTGATGGTCTCCGGCGCCGGCGTCACCGGCTGGCTCAGGCTGCCGGAGCTGGGGGCAAACAATCTGGTCGCCTCCGCGCAAAGCGCGCCTCCTGCCAGCGCAGCGAGCACCCCCTCCGCGAGCGCCCCCACGGCCGAGCAAGGCGATGCGCCCCAATCGAGCGAGGCGCACTCCGCAAGTGCAGCCGGGCGCAGGGAGGCGCTGGCGCGCACGCTGGCTGACCGTCAGCGAGCGCTCGACGAGGCGGTCGCTCAGGTGAACAAGGCAGCCGCCGACGCGGCAGCGACGGCCGACACGCGTCGCGTTGCGGAGCAATCGCGTCTGCTGGCCGCCGAAGCCGCGCGCCAGGCGCGCGAACTGGTCGCAAGCGCGCACGAGGCGCTGCAGTACGCCAACGAGGCGATCCGGCTGGCGGCAATGGAAGCCGGCCGTGCGCCCTCCGCGATGTCCTGGGGCGAATGGGAAGTGCCGCCGGCACCGCCCGCGCCTGCTGCGCCGGCCGCGCCCGCGGCCCCGGCAGCGCCTGTGCCTCCGACCCTGGCCCCGCTGCCCGGGCAGCAGCCTGCGGTTCCGGCAGCTCCGGCCGCGCCCGCCGTACCGTCAGCGCCAGCCGTGCCAGCGGCGCCTGCGTCGCCTCGCGTGTGGGACGGCGACCAGCCGCCGCCTCCCCCGCCGGCGCCTCCCGCTCCCGCTGCCCATCCCGCGCCTCCAGCACCCGCGGCAACGCCCGCGCCTCCAGCGCCGCCGGCGCCGCCGGCGCCACCGCGGTCGCGGATGAATCACGACGACGGCACATGGAACATGGTTTCCAGCCATGACGGCACCACGCTGAAGATCGACGCGCACGGCTCGATCGAGTTCACGGACGACGATGCGGACGTGAAGAGCATTTCGCGGGGCGGCTACCTGACGATCTCGAAGAGCACCGGCAGGCTCTTCGGCGACACCCAGACCTTCGAGGCGCGCGAAACCGGCGGCACTATCGAGCGGAAGTACTACGTCAACGGCAAGGCGCTCACCGGCGACGACGGCCGCGCGTGGCTGCGGACGTTCCTGCCCGAGCTGCTGCGGGAGATGGCCATCGACGCCGACCGGCGCGTGGCCCGCACGCTGGCAAAGGGCGGTCCCGCGTCGGTGCTCGAGCTGGTCTCGTCGGTGAAGGGCGAGTACGCAAAGGGCATCTACCTGCGCGAGCTCTATTCACAGGCGACGCTCGATCCGTCGATGCTGTCACGCAGCCTGCAGCAGGCCGGAGGCGAGATCAGCTCCGACTACGACCTCGCACAGGTCCTGAAGACGGCGTCGGAGAAGCAGAACATCGACGCGACGCTGTCCGCGTTCGTCGAAGCGTCCCGGACGATTCAGTCCGACTACGACCTGCGCGGCGTGCTGAGCCGCGCGCTCGCGCGTCCCTCGCTCACGCCGGCCGTGGCGTCCGCGATCTTCAAGGCGGCGATTCCGGGGCCAGGAGGCGCGGGCATCGACTCGGACTACGACATGGCGGAGCTGCTGAAAGAGGCGCCGGTATCGATGGTCAATCAGCCCGGTGCCGGCTGGGCGGAAGCCGTGGGCAGCATCTCATCGGCCTACGACCGCCACCGCGCGATCGCTGCCGTGCTGCGGCCGGGCGCGCCGCCCGAAGTCGTCGAGGCCGCGCTCACGTCGGCGGCTGGGCTGTCGAGCGACTACGAAGCCGCCAACCTGCTGATCGAGATCGTCAAGGCGGGACTGCTCACGGACCGTACGTCCCACGCCTTCATGTCCGCGGCATCGCGCATCGGGAGCGCCTACGACCGTCGGCGTGTGATGGAGGCAGTAGCGAAGACGTCCATCGGCGATGCTGCCCTTGCCGAAGCCGTCGGGACGGCCGGCAGGATTTCGTCAGACTACGATCGCGCGGAGTCGCTGATCGCGCTGGGCCGCGCGCCCGGCGTCGGCCCGTCGAGCCGTCAGGCGCTCAATGACGCGGCGTCCGCGATCGGCAGCGATTACGACCGTGGCCGTGTTTTGGCGGCGCTGACGAAGCCCAAATAAGGTTGAGAAGGGTTTCGTGACGTTGGGGAGCGTTTCGTGAGGTTGAGAGGGGTTTCGTGGCGTTGGGGAGCGTTTCGTGACGTTGGGGAGCGTTTCGTGACGTTGGGGA
>Ga0207701_10001179_pt1 | contig 27658 bp, 28 predicted proteins | sample KBSSwiSSwithPhiX_FD_184294 | JGI IMG/M metagenome (GOLD analysis project Ga0207701, IMG submission 184294) | Switchgrass rhizosphere bulk soil microbial communities from Kellogg Biological Station, Michigan, USA, with PhiX - S5 (SPAdes) (version 2) | ecosystem: Environmental > Terrestrial >... | reverse complement strand
CGGCTGTCAATGGCGCTCTCGCCGCGCCTGCCGACGTTTTGCGCCACGTGCGAGGTAACTCCCATGTGCCGGCACTCCTTCACAAAATCCCGTGTGTCAAATCCTTTGTCTCCGCGCCAGCGGTTTCGAGGTATAATCCGGGGCTCGTTAGCACACTTGCCAATCGGATTCTTACTCCTGAGTCTTATTTTACCCCGCCGAGAAAATGCGGGCAGAAATGACGTCCGAATAGCTCTCAGGAATTGAACCTGTCGCCTCAAAGCGCTCATGAATTTGAAGGCACATTACGTGCTCCTTATAGGAGACTGTGCATTTGAATCGTCCCGCATTTGTAGCAAATCACCGTTCATCAAATTTTGGATGCTATTTCTGCCTCGTAATCATCCTACTCTTCACAATCGGATGCGCCGGCGTTCAATCCATTTCGGAAGAGGCGGTGCAAGAAAAGCTGACACAAATCAAGCTAGGATTGACGACCAAAGAAGAGATTGAAAATCTTTTTGGGAAAAATCACAGCACTGACCAATCCAGCTGGACCTATCATCTCTCGGATAGTGCCATCGCCATCTCGCAATCAACGCGTAACGGATGGGCTGGACTTTTTCCGCTCACCTTTGCGACGGTGCCTACCAATACGCGAGCGTTGATCACTGTGACATTCAAGGATTCTCAGACAGTGACTTCATTGAAAGTCGAGCGATTTTTTAACACTCCTTTCATTAATGATTACTTTTACTTTCTTGATAGAGATGCAGAATTAGAGTCAGCCGCGCGCGCTGGGGAAACGAGTAATTTTCGCATCGGGGCTTTTGATAAATCAGCCGGTAAGCTCGTACTCGAGGACGATGCAAACAATGGCCAGATCGTGGTTGAGTTTAACAAACCAATCCTTCACGTAACGTCCATCAATCCTTATGATCGGCTTTCAAATGAATATCGCGTGTTCATTAAACGCGAAACGCAATTTATCGACAAAATCTTCGCCTCGACAAATAAGGCCATCATCGTCAGCGGACCCTGATTGAGAAAGGAATTGCGACGGTGCACATGAGCCACAATTCAGCAAAACATTGCGCGAGAAAGGTTAGAAACGATTGGATATCGTAGGCGATGTACTAGCAGTAATTGGACTTGTCTGTTTTGCGTTGACGATTTTTCTTATATGGCTCGGGTCACCACCGCGTCACCCTCATCTCCATTACCGGCGTGATAAAGGTAAGCGAAGACGCACGGCAGTCACGCAAAGCCATCGTTGACTAATCCGGATCCGGCCTTATGCATCTCGTAGTACTAAGGTCAAAATATCGCGCTGTCGCGAATCACCCGAACCAAATTATCGGATATAGCCGCAATGGCACGAGCCTAATCAAACGACCGATGGGTCTGGCAAATGTCTTTGCAGAATGGTGTTCAGCGCATCGAAATTGAACGGCTTGTGAATTACTTCGGCAGCGCCGGCGGCAATAGCGCGATCGACAGCAGGTCCGAACAGCAGGGCGGTGGCGACGATGATCGGTATGTGTCGCGTCAGTAGATCCGTTTTGAGCCAGGCCATTACTTCATCTCCACCAACCACCGGCATGTGCAAATCCATTAGAACCAGATCAGGAAGGGTAGTCCGCGCCTGCCTGAAAGCGTCAAGGCCCGTCTCCGCTTCAAAAACTTCGTAGCCTAATTCTTTGAGACGCAGGGCAAGGATTTGGCGAATATGGGAATGGTCTTCAACGACGAGAATCTTGTTTTTGCGATGAGTAGAGCCCTCCCCAAGCTTCATCGTTTCTTCGCGCTCTCCAATCGCAACCCCGCAGAACGAAAGGATTGCTGTACGGAAGCGATCACACCTGGGCAATGCTCGGCATAGAGCAAAAGACTGCGAGCCTCAGCCTCGGTGCAAGTGATAACAGCGTTGCTGCCAAAAAACTCTAGCCGAACGGCTTTTTGTAAGAGCAGTTTTGAGCGCGATCCTGGCGGAATGGATTGTTTAAGTGAATAAAAGCTCTTGTCGTCCAGAAATATTTTCAGAGTCATTAAGCGCCGGTGAAAAGGATAAATCAAAGCCGTCATTACAGGATGCGGAATCCTTGACCCCCGCTGGGAATCCAAGCGAGCACGTGATGTGCCACCGTTGTCGAGAGCACTTTAAAGAAGCTGCTTCAGTTTGGGGGAGTACGCGCGTGGGCGATTTGACCTGAAAATACTCAGAACGGGTGAATCAGGTAGAACTGTCAATTAAAATGAAATCTTGCGGGCGACCGCACGGGCCCTCAGAGAATCGATGAGAATGCTCGTTGTCTGTTTTGCTAATGTTGCCAGAAGTCAGGTAGCTGAGCATATTTCAAGATGCTCTCACAACATGATTGCCATAATCCCGGTATCGCTGTCGATCATCTAATCAGACACAATAATCATCCTCGTAGAAAACTGAAACAGGTTCTGTTTCCAGAGGCCAATCGACTACATCAAACGGGTGATGGACTTTCTGTCGCTCCAAATTGTAACAAAAACGCATTTCCCCATTTTGTCTGGGACCACCGATAAGCCTGTGCAATAGACTGCGAATTCACGCGGGGCCTATGCCTCAGCGGCGTTCGCTACCCGGTTTATCAGGAGGATCGATGCGATCGTTTCGGCGCTTTTGTCGCTTCCTGATTAAAGCAAAAAGTTCATCGACGACGGCGATAAGGCAGATGATAATGCCGATCGGCGCTAGCGCGGCGAGAATCGACAACCACGAGATATCGTCAGAAATAAAAAAACCCGGACCATCCATTCCTGGATACCCGGGCTCTGGGTTCACAAACCTCTGGCCTCGTCACAAATATTAGTTAAGGCTAAAACGTAATCTTTCATTATTCGTACTTTTAAACTATGTCAAGGCGAAACCAAAGATAGTCCCGATTATTAAGCACCCGAGATCTGCACAAACGGATTCGGACTTGGAAATAGGGTCGGCGATCCTGTGAGCTATCTGCTACCTCGAGACACCCGCCCGCACACATACACCTGATCACCAGCTCCAGATAAGTATTTATCGCATGACTGTGGCCAATTTCCCCGAATTCCTACTCGAGCCTCCGCTCGTCCGCGATTTTGCCTGCCTGTCGATTATGCTACCTTGTCCGTGAGTCCCGAAGATGGAGTGCAAGAAAACCCACAGTCGTTGCCGAAATTTGTTGTCGGTCGCCGTCATTTGCATGCTCTGTTTTCTGCCGAGCGCGAATGCGTTGGCCGCCGGTCAGTACACCGATAAACAACTTGAAGCTTTCGAAACTCGAGTCGGCAAAATCTACTGGGTCCGCTCTCAAGATGGAAAATTGCCGGCCTTTCTTAGTGCGCCTTCACCGGAAGCGGCGAGATTCACACCTGCGCAAAACGAGTCCTTTGAAGTCCTTGAACTGTACGGACGAGCCAACAAGGAACCGTACTACAAAGTCAAATTCGACTCGGGAAAATTTGCCTACATCCGGCCTGAGGAGTTTCACGAGCAATTCAACCTCACCATAACCAGCATTGACCCGCTAGCCAATGAGAAACGGCATGCCGAAGAACAGTCGAAAGCAGAAAAGGAACGCGTTGAATGGATCAACTCGCAACCCTGGTCGTCGCAGGTCAAACAAGCGGCCGTGAACAAACAGCCCACACCTGGACTCAATACAGCCGAAATCAAAAGAATTTTGGGCGAGCCGCGCCGCATCACCAAATTACGCGGAGCGACGAAAAACGCCGAGGAGCAATGGTTTTATCCGGACGGCACTGTCTTGATCTTCAGCAACGGTCTCTTGAGCAGAACCGAGCGCCGCACCGATGAGAAAAATAATGCGGCGGGAAAGTGACACTTCTCCTCTCTTGCCTAGTTTTCATGAAGCGTTCTCACTCGCGCTTTTAGCCAACGGTCGCGGTTGCGTTGCTGTTTGAAACGCAAGATTTCCTATCCCTAAGCCCATCAGTGCTTTTCCCCTTCCAGTGCAAGTAGCTGCTCTTTACAGTTGTTAAAGTTAAAAAAAACAGGTAAAACCGTTTGCGATTTTGTTATGGAGGTTTTGCGCGGTTGCCTGTAACTATCAGAAAATCCAAAAGAATCAACGAATTGCCCCCCTATCTATTTGCCGAAATCGATCGCCGCAAACGTGAAGCTCTCAGCCGCGGTGTCGACCTTATAGATCTGGGGATCGGCGATCCGGACATCCCCACACCGTCGGTGATTGTCGAAAAATTGATGGAAAGCGCCAGTAAGCCGGTCAACCACCGCTATCCAAATAGTTCCGGTATGGCAGAGTTCCGCGAAGCCGTCGCTCAATGGTACAAAGCTCGGTTCAACGTCAATCTTGATCCCACGAAAGATGTCGTTTCGCTGATCGGTTCAAAGGAAGGCATTGGCAATATGGCGGTTGCTTTTGTCGATCCCGGCGACGTGGTGCTGGTCGCGAGCCCCTGTTACCCCGTTTACCACATCGGAACCGCATTCAGCGGAGGTAAAAATTACTTTCTGCCGTTAAAAAAGGAAAACGCCTTTTTGCCTGACCTGCAGGCGATCCCTTCTGAGATCGCCAGGCAATCAAAACTCCTTTGGATCAACTATCCCAACAATCCCACTGCCGCAGTGGCTGACAAAAGTTTCTTTGAGCACGTCGTCGAATTTGCAAACAAATATAACGTGATTGTCTGTCACGACGCCGCGTACACGGAAATGGGCTATGACGGCTACCGTCCCATGAGCTTCCTTGAAGTCGAAGGAGCACGCGACGTCGGGATTGAATTTCATTCATTATCGAAAACTTTCAACATGACCGGTTGGCGCATCGGTATGGCGGTGGGAAATCCGGAATTGGTGACGGGGCTCGCACAGGCGAAATCTAATTTGGATTCGGGGATTTTCCAGGCGATTCAAGAAGCGGGCATCGAGGCGCTTCGTTTGGGAGATCGGATTGTCGAGCCCTCGCGCAAAATTTATCAGGAGCGGCGCGATGTCCTGGTCGACGGCCTTCGCGCAGTCGGTCTGGATTGTGAAAAGCCGCGCGCGACATTTTACGTTTGGGTCAGTTGTCCTAAGGGACTCTCCTCCGCGGCTTTCACAACAAAGTTACTCGAGGAAGTCGGCGTTGTCACAACGCCGGGAAACGGTTTCGGCGAAGCCGGTGAAGGTTATGTTCGCTTCACCGTCTGCGTCGATAAGGAAAGGCTGCGGGAGGTTGCGGAAAGGATTCGACGAGTCAAGCTTTAAGGCTCTATCGTCAGCGGCAGCATGGCGAACACGACGGCGCATCAAGTCTACGTGGGGATCGGCTCCAACGTCGGCAACAAACGAGAGAATTTCTTCGAGGCGGTCAGTCGGCTTGCGAAGTTGCCGGACACGCGGGTCGTCAAGGAGTCGTCACTCTATGAAAGCGAGCCTCTGGGTGACTCCAAAGACTGGTATGTTAACGGCGCAGTGGAGATAGAGACCAAGTTCAAGCCCGACATGCTGCTTAAAAAATTCAAAAACATCGAACGCGCCATGGGCCGCAAGAAAGTAAAAAAACGCTGGGGTGCGCGCATTATCGACTTGGACATTCTGCTTTATGATTCCGCGGTGGTGAGAAAAAAGACTTTAAAAATTCCCCACCCGGAAATGCCCAAACGCAAATTCGTCCTGATCCCGCTAAGTGAAATTGCGCCTCAGGTGATCCATCCGGAGCTTGGGGTAACGATTTCCGAGCTCCTGATCAACGTCAAAGACGACAAGAAAATTCACTTGTATCACTCTTAACCCTGACCCTTCCGGCCGCTCGCGAAGTTATAAAACTGTAACGCGATTAGCTCGATCTGAAGCAGAAAGACCTCAAATTTGTACTGGTGTATCCTCCCGCCATGGTTCTCCTGGAACCATTTTGTCGCCCCGTCGACAAATCTCGCCTGAAATGCGAATACTTATACCAGCTCGATGATTCTCTTCCGCCTGATTATAATCTTCCTGATTTGCTACATCGTGATTACCGCGCTGAAATCCATTTTCAGCCAGTCTAGAATCAGATCGGCAGATCGTAAAAACTTCAGCGAAGACAGCGAGGAAATGGTATTCGATCCGCAGTGCCAAAGCTATATTCCGAAGGCAAGCGCGGTAGTCGAGTCGGGCAAGTTTTTCTGCAGTCGCGAATGCGCGCAGCGCTTTTTATCCCGTTAACGCCTGCAGAATTTTTTCATGCACCGAATCGAAGCCGCCGTTGGACATCACCAGGACCACATCGCCCGATTCGGCATCGCTGGCCAACTGCGAAGCAATCGCCGCTGCGCTGCCGATCACCCGAGCCTTGAGCTCTCCGCTTCGATTAATAAGGGCGGCGACTTTTTCCACCGAAAGCCTCTCGGTTTCCGGCACCTTTTCAGGCTGATACACGTTGGCGAGAACCACCTGATCGGCGAGCGCAAGCGCCTCAGCGAATTCTTCTTCAAAAATATTTCGTTTGCTAGTGTTGCTCCGCGGTTCGAAAACCGCCCAGAGCCTGCGCCCGCGATAAGCTGACTTGACCGCCTCAATCGTCTCGCGCACAGCGGTGGGATGATGCGCAAAATCATCGATGACCAAAACACCCCGCCGCTCTCCGCGCTTCTCTTGGCGCCGCTTAACGCCTGCAAAGCCGTGAAAGGCGCTGAGTAAGCGGTCTGGCCCGATTTCCAGGAACCTTCCCATCGCATAAACCGCCAACGCGTTCATGACGTTGTGTCGCCCGATGACGTCAACTTCCAGGCGTCCCTCGGATTTGCCGTGGTAACACGGCTCGAAAAACGTTCGGCCCTCACAGAACTCGATATTGATCGCCGTCCAGTCGCTCTCCGCAGTCTGACCGTAACTCACACACGGACAGCGTGCCGCCGCGGCGATCTCTTTCGCGTCGGGGTAATCGCCGCAGACTACCAGTGACCCGTCATCTGGAATGATTTCGATGAGCTTACGAAATGCGCTCTTTACGTGATTGAGATCACGGTATATGTCGGCGTGGTCGAATTCGACGCTGGTGAGAATTACGTTGCGCGGCCGATAGTGGAGAAATTTTGGTCCCTTGTCGAAAAACGCCGTATCGTATTCATCCCCTTCTATAACAACGTAGCCGCCGCTGCCCGCACGCCACCCGCTGCCGAAATTCAGCGGCACGCCGCCGATAAAAAAACCGGGATCTAGCCCCGCGTTTGCGAGAACCCATGCCGCCAGAGCCGTTGTCGTAGTCTTGCCATGGGTGCCCGCAACCACAAATGAGCTTCGCGAGGCGATCAGAAATTGGCCCAAAGCCTGAGGAAAGGAAATGTACCGGAGATTTTGGCTCAGTGCCGCATCGGCCTCAGGATTATTGCGCGAGACGGCATTGCCAATCACCACGAGATCTGGCGTGGGCTGCAAATGATCGGGGTGAAAACCCGGCAGAATTTTGATGCCAATCTCGTCGAGATAAGTGCTCATGGGCGGGTAAATATTCTGATCGGATCCGGTTACGTCATAGCCGCGCGCCTGCAACAGACCCGCAAGCGACGCCATTCCCACACCGCATATTGCGACTAGATGAATATGGCTGCCGGCCGGAGGAACATCGCTCATGGGAAAAGCGCCTTCATGATCAGATCGTGCACTTGTGGACGAAACTCTTTGATCTTTTCGTTTTTTCGTGATGGGTGAACACGATTAGTCAGCAGCACCACATGACAATTTTTTTCCAGGTCCCACCAAATAGAGCAACCGGTAAATCCCAAATGACCAACCGATCGCGGTGAAAAAAGAATCCCGCTGGCTGACTTAGCGGGCGACGGCGTGTCCCAGCCAAGAACAAAATTCCCGGCCTTCGAAGCATCGTCGCGGCTGAGGAATTCTCGGAGTAAAGATTGTGGCAAAAACTTATCCTTTCCTAGCAGGCACTCGCTCAGACGAGCCAGTAAGGCGTGGACGTCGCGCGCCGATGAAAAAAGCCCTGCGTGACCCGCCACCCCGCCCATCGCGTAAGCGTTGTCGTCATGCACTTCGCCACAGAGAAGTTTTTTCCGCCAGGGGCAAATTTCGGTGGGCGCAATCATTTCTTCCACCGGCTGCAATCGTCGGGTCCGAATCTGAGTAAGATCAACAAAACCGGTACAACGAAGCTCCAGAGGCTTGAATATTTTTTCCTGACAGAAGCGATCAAGTGTATTGCCGGTAAGTATCTCGACAACTTCACCGAGCACAATGAACCCGAGATCGCTATAGACGGTCCGAGTTCCCGGTGCGACCTCGGGTCGCTCGCGGTGAATTTGCTCGTAGACGTAATTCTTCGCTGCACGGCTCGCGACAAAGTTAATGCGTCCGGTCTTTTCACTCTTTATGACGCCTTCGAAATAGGGCTTCCATGCCGGTAACCCTGCCGAGTGATTCAGGAGATGGCGAAATGTCGTGAGACTCTTGCCGAAAACTCCGTACATTGGGATTACCCGAGTGACCTGATCGTCCAAACGCAATTTTTTCTCACGCACCAGAAGCATGAGCGCCACGGCGGTCGCTAGGGGTTTGGTGAGCGAGGCCAAATCGAATATCGTGCCGGTCAGCATCGGAGTTTTCTCCGGCAGCAGAGAACGGTTTCCAAAGGCCCGCTCATAGACAATAGCATCCTCCTTGCCGATCAAGAGCACCGCGCCAGGAAATACTCCCTCAGCGATGGCCCTCTCAAAACTTTCTTCAACGGCGCGGAAATCTATGGCAGGTATCATTCGGTTCGCGCGATAAATACAAAGAGCGGCGAAGCATAGATGTTTTCCAATACTTCAGCGTACGGGAGACTCGAGCAGCTCCAAAGTGGCTCGATTTCCGTCGAGAGCCATACGTGCGCCAAACGGCAGCGCCAGGTTTTCGTCACCGTGCCCCGCTCTCATACCCATGACCACAGGGTAGGATACGTGACGAAATACTTCCGTAGCAATTTCTCTGAAATCGCGCGGACCCGCATCATCGCAGCGAGTGAAATCGCCCAATAAGACACCGGCGGGCTGATCCAATTTTCCAGCCATCAGAAGCTGAGTCATCATGCGCTCAAGGCGATACGGCTTTTCGCCGACATCCTCCAAGAAGAGCAACTTTCCTGCCGTATTGATCTCATAGGGAGTGCCAAGCGTGGTCACCAACAAGGACAGGCAACCGCCGACCATGTCCCCTTCAGCAAAGCCAGGCCGTACGACCTCGGTTAAATCCATCTTCCAGTTCTGGATCTCGCCGGAGAGGAGTGGCCAGAAGTGCGACCGCGACCGCGCGCTCAAGCCGCGAGCCAGGTCCATGGCGACCATGGGCGCATGAAATGTAATCATTCCACGGAATTGCCTGAACCAATTCAGGAGAATTGTGATATCGCTGTAACCGACAAAAATTTTCGCATCCGCCTGTAGGCTCGCGCTCAAATATGGCAGCAGCTGAATCGAGCCGAATCCACCACGTGCGCAAAAGATCGCGTCGATATCGCTGCGCTGAAAAAAATCCACCAGATCCCGGGCGCGGCACTGAGGCTCACCGGCAAGATAACCTTTGGCCTCGAATAAATTCATACCTAACTCGACTTCGAACCCTTCCGCACGAATGGCCGCAATCCCTGATTCGACCTCGTCACGATCGACCCTACCGGCCGGTGCGACGACACCGATACGTCCACCACCCCTCAAGCGCGGGGGTTTTTGCACAGTTAAATGCGTTTTTAGCTGGTTCGCTGTCGAAATCACCCCACCCATCCTCGGCCGCCTGTGAATAACTTTTCAGGCGAGCTCACCGCGATTCTGCCTGAAATGCAATATTGGCAAAAAACCCCCGATGGCACAACATTTTTTTCCTGTTGCCGTGCTTTTACGGCGAACGACCGCGCGTTGACTTCACTCCATCTGGCGGCTACATAGCACAAGAGATCCACAAGCGTGCCGGCCCAAGCACCGGTCCTTAGACAGTTTATCCACAGGATTTTGAACAGGCGATGAAACTCAAACCAGAACAGCTCGAACGATTTGCCGTGTTGTTGCTGAAAAATTACCGTGATAAGGATATGATAACGCTTAAAGCGGATGAGGGAGCGCTCAAAAAAGCGATTGTCGAGATCATCACGAACAATTTCGCCGAAGAGGACGCCATCGAAGAGGAAGCTCGGAGCATGCTCGCGGCCCACACACAAGCATCCCGCGATGTGGACCCCTACAAAATGTTTTTGCTGGCGAAACAGAAACTTGCCGCCAAACGAGGTTTCGTATTGTGAGATTGTCAGAGGGACGAATCTCGCATCTTGCTCACCTGATCATGAGCGGTTTGAGCAAGCAAAAACTTGCCGAATTTCCCAACGAGCGGCGAGCTCTTCTCGAAACCAAACAAGCTTTGAACGATTTTTTTCACCGCGAGGACCAGATCGACGATGTCGTCCGTCACAAGATCAGCTCGCTATCCCGTCATGTGCCCCCAGGAAGCCGTGAGTGGGATATTCTTTACCGAAAGTATTTCGAGGAAGAATCTCGCAAGCAACGCCGTTGAGATAGAATCAGCCCGGTAGCCGCCATTGCCAAAATTTATCTCATAAATAATTTTCGTCCGGGGTTGACACAGCGCTATCGATGCTTAGATTTCCTTTGCCTTGGCTTAGGATTGATCATTAGCGCTAGAGCCGGGTAAATTCCTAAACAATTCAGAGACTTACATCCTACTTCGAAAGGGGAGTGCAGTGAAGATTAGGCCTTTACAAGACCGCGTGATTGTCAAGCGAGTGGAGGAAGACGAGAAAAGCAAAGGTGGAATTATTATTCCCGATACGGCAAAAGAAAAACCTCAGGAAGGCAAAGTCGTGGCCGTGGGCAAAGGAAAACTCGGTGACGACGGTAAAGTCACTCCACTCGACGTCAAGATCAACGACCGAATCCTTTTCGGCAAATACTCCGGCACTGAGATCAATTTCGACGGCGAAGAACATCTCATCATGCGCGAGGAAGATATCCTCGGCGTAATCGAAAAGTAATCTTTTAGGAAAATTAGGAGGGAACGATGGCAGCTAAAATGGTTAAATTTAGTCGCGATGCCCGTGACGCGATTCTGAAGGGCGTTAATATTCTGGCCGACGCCGTGACAGTTACGCTGGGACCGAAGGGAAGAAACGTCGTCCTGGACAAGTCCTTTGGGTCGCCCAATGTCACAAAGGACGGCGTCACCGTGGCCAAAGAAGTAGAGCTCGAAGACAAGTTTGAAAATATGGGCGCTCAGATGGTGAAGGAGGTCGCAAGCAAGACCTCTGACGTTGCCGGCGATGGAACTACGACGGCGACGGTTTTGGCGCGTTCGATTTTTGCCGAAGGCGTGAAGCTGGTTGCAGCGGGTCACGATCCCATGACGCTCAAGCGCGGCATCGACAAAGCCGTCGAAGCCATCGTGGGCGAGCTCAAGGGAATGTCGAAAGCCACCAAAGATCCAAAAGAAATCGCTCAGGTCGGCACCATCGCGGCGAATAACGACTCCACCATTGGCGATGTCATCGCCGAAGCCATGAACAAGGTCGGCAAAGAAGGCGTCATCACCGTGGAAGAAGCCAAGGGACTGGAGACGACCTTGGATGTCGTTGAGGGTATGCAGTTCGACCGCGGCTATCTCTCGCCCTATTTCGTCACCGATCCGGAAAGAATGGAGTGTGTGCTCGAGGACGTTTATCTGCTGATCCACGAGAAAAAAATCAGCAATATGAAAGAGATTTTGCCGATCCTGGAGCAAATCGCGAAGACCGGCAAGCCCTTCATCATTATTGCTGAAGATATCGAAGGCGAAGCATTGGCCACCTTGGTGGTCAACAAGATTCGCGGCACGCTTCGCTGCGTCGCCGTCAAGGCTCCCGGTTTCGGCGATCGCCGCAAAGCGATGCTCGAGGACATCGGCATTCTAACCGGCGGCAAACTGATCGCCGAAGAATTGGGGATCAAGCTTGACAATATCAACTTGCAGGATCTTGGCCGCGCAAAGCGAATCGTAGTCGACAAAGACAACACGACGATCGTCGACGGCGCGGGCAAGAAATCCGACCTCGAGGGGCGCATCAAGCAAATTCGCGCGCAAATCGACGAGACCACGTCCGATTATGACCGCGAGAAACTGCAGGAGCGGCTCGCCAAGCTCATCGGAGGGGTCGCGGTCATCAACGTCGGCGCAGCCACGGAAGTGGAAATGAAAGAAAAGAAGGCGCGCGTCGAGGATGCCCTCCACGCCACTCGCGCAGCGGTGGAAGAAGGGATCGTTCCCGGCGGCGGCGTCGCGTTGCTACGATCCGCAGTAGTCCTGGAAAAATTGCGTGTGTCCGAAGACGAGCGCTGGGGTGTCAACATCATCAAACGCGCCTCGGAAGAGCCGCTTCGACGCATCGCCACCAACGCCGGCATCGAGGGATCGATCGCATTGCAAAAGGTCAAAGAAGGCAAAGGCGCCTTCGGTTTCAATGCGGCAGACGAAGAATACGAGGACCTCATGAAGGCCGGTATCATTGACGCGACCAAGGTTGTTCGCACTGCGCTGCAAAATGCTGCGTCAGTAGCCAGCATGCTGCTGACCACGGAAGCCATGGTCGCCGAGATACCGGAGGACAAGCCGGCCATGCCGCCGATGCCTCCTGGAGGTGGAATGGGCGGTATGGGTGGAATGGGCGGTATGATGTAAAGCAACTGTCCGACAAATAGCCAGGCCCGTCGCGTGCAACCGCGCGCGACGGGCCTTTCTGTTTTCGCGCGATCTTGACTCTAGGTTTTTTTCATATTACCCTGCGTTCGAACTTTTCCTTTAAAATATCACAGTTTAGCGAGCATGTTTGAATCCTTAACCGATAAGCTTGAGCTCACCTTCAAGCGGCTGAGGGGTCAGGGCAAGATCACCGAAAAGAACATCGATGATGCCCTTCGCGAGGTCCGCCTGGCACTCCTCGAAGCCGATGTCCATGTGAAAGTCGTCAAGACTTTTCTCGATTCCGTCAAGGCGAAATCCATGGGGCAGGAAGTTTTGCAGAGCCTCACCCCTGAACAGCAGTTCATCAAAATCGTGCGCGACGAGCTCGTCGGCTTGCTTGGCGGCGATTATCGCGATCTTGATCTAAAAGCGGCGCCCCCGGTGGTTATCATGCTCGTTGGCTTACAGGGCTCTGGCAAAACAACCACGGTTGCCAAGCTCGCCCGGTATCTGAAAAAAGAAAAGAAGCGGAGCCCGTACCTCGTCCCTGCAGACGTGTATCGCCCGGCGGCCATCGAGCAATTGAAGATCCTCGCGGGCGAGCTCCAGCTGCCGGTTTATGATGCCAATCCGGAAAAGTCGCCCGTAGCCATTTGCCAACAAGCACTAGAAGAGGCCAAGCGAAAATTCTGTGATCTTCTTTTGATCGATACTGCCGGACGTTTGCACATCGACGAAGAGTTGATGCAGGAGCTGAGCGCCATTAAAGACGCCGTGCGGCCCCATCAAATTCTCTTTGTCGCCGACTCGATGACCGGACAGGACGCCGTGAATCAAGCCATCGGCTTTGATGGCAAGCTTGGATTATCCGGAATCATACTGACAAAACTCGATGGTGATGCGCGCGGTGGCGCCGCGTTGTCGATCCGCGAGATGGTCGGGAAACCTATCCTGTTTTCCGGCATTGGCGAAAAGCTTGACGCTTTAGAGCCCTTCTATCCGGACCGTCTGGCCTCGCGCATTTTGGGAATGGGTGACGTGCTCTCGTTGATCGATAAAGTGCAGCAGAATGTCGAGCAGAAGGAAGCGGCGCGTCTCCAGCAGGCCTTTCAAAAACAGCAGTTCACGTTGGAGGAGTTTCAGCTCCAGCTCCAACAGATCAAGCGCATGGGTCCGGTTGGTGGGCTCCTCGAAATGATTCCGGGCGGGAAAAAGCTCGCCTCGCAAGTTGACCCGGAGCAGGCCGAGAAAGAATTAAAACGAGTAGAAGCGATCATCAACTCGATGACGCTGAAAGAACGGCGCAATCCGGCAATACTGAACGGCAGCCGGCGACGGCGTATCGCCCAGGGGAGCGGCACGACCGTCACGGACGTAAATCGCCTGATAAAACAGTTTCTAGAAATGAAAAAAATGATGCAGCGGGTGAGTAAGCTTGGCATGCGCTCGCTTCTCAGCCGGGTCCCCAACCCTTTTAACTAAGAAGGAGAAGGAAGATTTAGCATGAGCGTCACTATTCGGATGAGCCGCCACGGGGCAAAGAAAAAACCTTTTTATCGCATCGTCGTTAGCGACCAACGCTTCCCGCGGGACGGGCGTTACATCGAACAAGTCGGAACTTACGATCCGCGGGCGACCGACGCGGTCAAACTCGACCATGAGAAGATCGATTCCTGGATCAAAAAAGGCGCCAAGCCTTCACAGACCGTGTCGGAATTGATCAAGCGCAAAAAAGCCAGCTGATCTTCCGATGAAAGAATTGATCGAGTACGTCGCGAAATCTTTGGTCAGCAATCCTGCGGCCGTGACGATTAATGAAACCGACGCCGATGGCGCATCCGTGTTCGAGCTCAAAGTCGCCAAGGAAGATCTCGGGCGCATCATCGGGAAACAAGGCCGTACGGCTAAATCGCTCCGTACCTTGCTGAACGCCGCGGCGTCCATAGCCAACCGCAAAGTCGTTCTGGAAATCGTCGAAGAAACGTAAATTAGCTGGCGCAGGACCGATGGACGAACCGCTAGTTCCCCTCGGTGAAATTGTCGCGACCCACGGCCTGCTAGGCTGGTTGAAGCTCAATCCTTTTAATCCCGAGACGACAGCGCTCAAGCGTGGAGCCGAAGTCTTTATCGACCGAGCGGGAAAGCAAACGGCTTTTCTGCTTGAAATGAGCACTCCGCATAACAACCAGTTGCTGATCAAACTGCAGCAGGTCGACAGCATCGAGGCTGCCGCCCACTATGTAGGCACAACCCTCTCGGTCTCTGAAAGCGCTCTCGAAGTCTTGGCGCCCGGCCAGTATTATCACTATCAAATCATCGGTTTCGAGGTTTTCACCACGGGTGGTGAGCGCGTCGGGGTCGTGCAGTCCACTCTGGCGACTGCCGGCGGCGAACTCTATCTGGTGCAGAGTGGAAGTAAAGAACACCTGATTCCTGCCGTCAAAGAAATTATCGACAAAATCGATTTCTCCAACCGTACAGTGACGATCGATCCGCCCGCGGGACTGCTTGATCTTTGATAAAGCCAACAGGCGCTTGGCGATGCTGCATTTCACCGTCATTTCCATTTTCCCTCGAATATTCGATTCGCCGCTGAGTCACACTATTTTGAAACGGGCGCAGGAAAAAAAGCTAATAAAGATCGATCTCGTCAACTTGCGCGACCATACGAGCGACCGTCATCGCACGACCGATGACACTCCTTACGGCGGCGGCCAGGGCATGGTTATGAAACCCGAGCCGCTGGTCAGTGCCATTGATCGCGTTCAAAACGATGCCCCGCGCGCGCGGGTCATTCTTCTTTCGCCACGCGGTTCGGTCTTTAACCAAGCGACGGCCCGACGGCTCTCTCGGGAAGAAAATCTGGTATTGATCTGCGGACGTTACGAGGGCGTCGATGAAAGAGTGAGCGCCTTCGTCGATGAAGAAATCTCCATCGGCGATTACACCTTAAGCGGCGGCGAACCGGCGGCCATGGTACTCATGGACGCCATCGCTCGCCTCGTCCCCGGAGTCCTCGGCAACGAAAATTCCGCAGCCGAAGAGTCGTTCAGCGTTGGTTTGCTCGAGTACCCGCAATACACGCGGCCGGAAGAATACCGCGGCATGAAAGTACCTGAAGTCCTCCTGTCCGGTGACCATGAACGCATCAAAGCCTGGCGGGCAGAACAAAGCCTGCAACTGACACGCAAGCGCCGCCCTGATTTGCTAGCTGGAGACCGATCAGCTACGGAACAGCAGCGCGCAAGTGATTCCTTGGCGCCTCTATATCTCGCTCTTTTGCATTACCCGGTCTACGACAAAAACGGCGCGATCGTCACCACTGCCGTAACCAACATGGATATTCATGATATTGCGCGCGCCGGCAGGACCTATGGAGTGAGCCGGTTCTTTGTTGTGACGCCGGTGAAAGCTTTACAGAAACTTGCACTTAAAATCATCGACCACTGGGAATTTGGCTATGGCAGCGATTATAATCCTACGCGCAAAGAGGCGCTGACGCTCGCGCGAATTTGTGATGGTCTGGATGATGTCATCATTTTCATCGAACAGGAGACCGGGCAAAAGCCGCTCATCGTGGCAACCTCCGCCAGGCGCACTGGCCATCGAACCTCTTTCACAGAGCTGAAAGAAATGTTACATAGAGAAACTCGGCCCTTTCTCGTTCTTTTCGGTACCGGTTGGGGCCTAACAGAAGCCACACTTTCACAAGCAGATTACGTTCTGGAGCCAATCCAGGGACGCACTGAATTTAATCATCTCTCGGTGCGTTCGGCAGCGGCAATCATACTGGATCGCCTCCTAGGATAGCGCGCGCAGATAAGGAGTTAGCCATGAACATCGTCGGACAATTGGAAGCACAGCAGTCCAAGCAGGACGCGCCGGCACTGCGTCCAGGAGAAACTGTCCGGGTTCACGTAAAAGTCGTCGAGGGTGAAAAGGAACGCACACAGGTTTTTGAAGGGATCGTAATCGCCATGTCGGGGAGCGGTAGCCGAGCGGTTTTTACGGTGCGCAAAATCTCCTACGGTGTCGGTGTCGAGCGTATTTTTCCACTTCACTCGCCGCGCATCGAAAAAGTCGAGGTGGTTGCGCGAGGCAAGGTTCGGCGCGCAAAGCTTTATTATTTGAGGGAAAGATCCGGCAAAGCCGCGCGGCTTTCCGGCGAAGAACGGTAATTCCGCAAGTAGTCAGGTCAGCCGCCGAGAACGTTGCCGTTGCCCTCGAAAACTGCTCCAGGATGGATCTTGAGCTCGCCGACGCGAGCCTCGCCTTTGAAATAGCCCCCAGGCAGCACCTCGAAACAGCCCATCGATTGAACCGAGCCGATCAAACGGCCCTCCAAGTGAACCTGGCGCGCCGAGATGTGCGCATCGACCTGAGCACTGGAGCCAATCACCAAAAGCTCGGTGGACTTTATTTCCCCGGTAAAATGGCCATCGATCTTGACCGGCAAATTGTAGCTAAGCTTGCCGGAAATGGACGAATTGGCGAACAGTACGGTTCGTGGCGCTGTCCCCTGAACAAACGACGGGCTTTCTTTATCTTGTGTCGAGCTCATAATCCAAAATTCCGGAAAGTGTAGCATAGTTTCCGCTCACTGCGCCACGACGACTTTGGCAGCCTGTAAGTAGTCCATCACACTATGCTAGCATAAAGCGATGGATCTTTTTGCTGATAAAAAGGCCACAGCAGGGAGAACACCTTCTCGACCCCTTGCCGATCGAATGCGGCCAACCACAATCGACGAATTCCTTGGCCAGGATCATTTGCTGGGGCCGGGAAAACTTTTGCGTGGGATGATCGCGGCGGGAAAGTTACAGTCGCTGATCCTCTGGGGACCTCCGGGCAGCGGCAAAACCACTCTGGCGCAGATTCTCGCGCGCTCCGCAGGAGCGGTATGTGTCCAGTTTTCTGCGGTCACCTCGGGTGTGAAGGATTTGAAAAAGATCATTCAAGAAGCCGAGCAACTGCGGCACAGCGGGAAACCTACGGTTCTTTTCGTCGACGAAATTCACCACTTCAATAAGGCGCAACAGGATAATTTTCTGCCCCACGTTGAGCGCGGCACACTGACGTTGATCGGTGCCACCACCGAAAACCCCTCGTTCGAAGTCATTTCACCACTGCTTTCACGCTGCCGCGTGTTATTGCTCCAAGCGCTCTCTCCCACACAAATCGGTACGCTTATCGATCGCGCGCTCCACGACCGCGAGCGGGGTCTTGGAAATTTGCAGCTTACGCTCACCGAGCCAGCCCGAGCGTTTCTCATCGAGCAGTCGCAAGGAGATTGCCGTGTAGCTCTCAACGCGCTCGAGGCAGCCGTCACTCTGGCGCAGGCCCAAGGCCAGAATCAAATCGATCTGGCGAAATTACAGGAAGCTCTGCAAAAAACGCCTCTGCGCTATGACAAGGCTGGCGAAGAGCATTACAACGTGATCTCCGCGTTCATCAAAAGCATGCGCGGTAGCGATCCCGACGGGGCGCTTTATTGGATGATGCGTATGTTGGAAGCCGGCGAGGATCCGCTTTTCATCGCGCGGCGGATGGTGATCTTTGCCGCTGAAGATATCGGCAATGCCGACCCGCAGGCGCTGCAAATCGCGATTGCCGCCAAGGATGCCTTTCATTTTGTCGGACTCCCCGAAGGTCGTATCCCCTTGGCTCAAGCGGTCACGTATCTGGCGAGCGCGCCCAAGTCGAATGCTTCCTATGAAGCCATGCTCGCGGCGGCCGAGGACGTGCAAGCACACGGCGCCCTGGCGGTTCCGCTGCACCTCCGCAACGCGCCGACTCCGCTGATGCGCAAGTTGGGTTATGGCAAGGATTATCTGTACGCTCACGATTACGAAGGGCATGTTGTCGACCAACAACATCTGCCCGACGAGCTCCGTACCCGGCGCTATTACACTCCCGCCGATTCCGGTTACGAAAAAACGCTCAAGGAACGACTCGAGGCCTGGGCGGCAAAGAAAAATTCTAAGATCTGACCAATAATCAGTGCGCTCAGCTGAGCTGAACCGCATAGCGATGAGCGATGCGTAATGTCATTTGAGTGGAGCCAAGCGTCTTTTGATCGACGGCTTGAATGGAATGATATTGCTCGGCCGAAACATGCGAGCAAAAACGCAGTAAACGCTATTCCTTGATTCCTGCAAGGTCGAGGAGAAAGACGTAGGAGAACGCGGTTTCCTTGTGACGCCGAAAACGGCCGGAGGCGCCGCCGTGGCCGGCCTCCATGTTGGTTTTCAGCAACACGCGGTTTTTATCCGTTTTGAGCTCGCGCAGTTTGGCAACCCACTTGGCGGGCTCCCAATACTGCACCTGAGAATCGTGCAATCCTGCGGTAACCAGCATCGCGGGATAATCTTTATTCCCGACATTGTCATAAGGCGAGTATGACAGCATGTAATCGTAGAATGTTTTCTGATTGGGATCACCCCATTCGTCGTATTCGCCCGTAGTAAGCGGGATCGATGAATCGAGCATGGTGGTCACGACATCGACAAACGGCACTTCCGCCACAATTCCCCTGAATAAATCCGGGCGCATGTTGCTGACGGCGCCCATCAGCAACCCGCCGGCGCTCCGGCCCATCGCAAACAGTTTTTCCGGACGAGTGAATTGTTCCCGGATCAGAAACTCGGCGCACGTAATAAAGTCAGTGAAGGTGTTTCTTTTCTTGAGAAGCTTCCCATCCTCATACCATTGCCGTCCCATCTCCTGACCCCCACGGATATGGGCAATGGCGAAAACAAAGCCGCGGTCGGCTAAACTCAAACGCGGCGACTGGAATGCCGCGTCGATGCTGACCCCATAGGAGCCGTACCCGTAAAGCAGCAGCGGATTGTCGCCGTTTCGAGTCAATCCCTTTCGATAGAGAACCGATAGAGGTATTTCTGCGCCGTCGGCTGCGCGGACATGAAGCCTTTCCGTAATATAGTTGTCTGAGTCGAATCCCCCCAATACCTCCTCGCGCTTCAGCAGTGTGCGCTGCCGAGTGGTCATATCATAGTCGTAAATAGATACCGGCGTTTTCATCGAAGTGTATTCGAAACGCAAACGGGTCGTATCGAATTCCAAATTGGCTCCCAAGCTCGCGCGATACGCAGGCTCGTCGAAGGGGAGATAATGATCACCTTGGCTGGACCAGGGAACAATGCGGATCTGCGTCAGGCCGCGGGCGCGCTCTTCGAGCACGACATAGTCTTTAAACAACTCGAAATCGCCGAGGTAGACATTATCCCGATGAGGGACGATTTCGTGCCAATTCTCCCTCTGCGGCTTGGCTATTGGCGTCCACATGAGGCGAAAGTTCTTCGCACGGTCGTTGGTGCGGATAATAAATCGATCTTCGCCATGGTCGATGTGATACTCGTGCTCCCGCTCACGTCGAAGAAAAATTTGAAATTCACCGTGCGGATGGTCGGCGTCTAAGTAGCGGTATTCTTGGCTCACGGTCTGAGCTGAAACAATCATCAAGAATTTCTTCGATTTGGTTTTGAAGATGTAGGTGACGAACGTTTCGTCGTCTTCTTGGAAAACCAGCTGATCCTTTGCCGGATCTGTTCCCACCACGTGCCGATAGATCTGATACTGTCGCAGCGTGACTTCGTTCTGCTTGGCGTAGAAAAGGGTTCGGTTGTCGTTTGCCCAGGCGAGATTTTCGGTCACGTTCGGCAGGACATCGGGTAAAAGCTCGCCCGTAAACAAGTTCTTGAGATACGCGGTGTGAATACGCCGGCCCTCGATATCCACCGCATAAGCCAGTAAATCCTGCCCGGAGCTGACCGCCCAGCCACCGACGGAAAAGAACTCGTGACCTTGGGCGAGAATGTTGGCGTTGAGGATGATTTCTTCCGCTTGCGCGAGAGAACCGCGTTTTCGCGCGTAGATTGGATACTCCTTTTGCTCCTCGTAGCGCGTATAGTAAAAATAATCATCGCGCTTGTAGGGCACCGACATGTCGGTTTGTTTGAATCGCCCTTTGATTTCCTGAAAGACTCTTTCCTCGAAGTCGCGGGCGTGGTCCATCTCTTTGGCGGAGTATTCATTCTCCTCGTTCAGGTATCGGATCACCTCCGGATTTTCCCGCTCGCGCAGCCAATGATAGTTATCGATCCGCACGTGCCCGTGCTTCTCCAGTTTGGTAGGAATTTTCTTGACCATTGATGGCTTGTCTTTGTACGAGCTCAGGGAATGACTAGCGGGAGCGGCCCTCCCTTACGCGCAGCAAGAGACGCATAGAAAAGATTTTGATCACTTTTGATCACTCGTTGGTTCCACCTCTGTTTCCCGAACCCATCCTGCCACGCCCATTTTTCGTTCTAACTATGTACCAATACCCGCTTGCGCCGGAAACCTTGCCGAGCGCAGCCAAGTCATCGCTGCGGTCAAGCTTGGCAAGAATTTCTGATTGCGGGTCCTGCTGAGCGTGCACTAGCAGTCCGTTGTTCCTGGGGCGCAGCACCTTGGGCAGCGGCGCGTTCGGGTCGAAATCCATCGAACTGCTCGCAACTGTACTGCCCCGCTCGGAAACCAATTTCCGGAATACCTCGATGACTCCTCGAGCGGCCCAGTCTTTCGGCCCCGCTTTCATGCCGAGCGCCTGGCCCGACCCATCGATCAGATAGGTCGCGGGAATACCGTAGACGCGGTAAGCAGCCGCCACGCGCCCGTCGGTATCCAATGGCGCGCGAAAGTTGAGTCCGTGTGTCTTCATGAACCGTAACACCTGGCCGGCGTTTTCCCGTTGATTCACGGCGAGAACAGTGAAGCCTTGGCTGCCGAAGGAGCGACTCAGTTGCTCCATGGAGGGCATTTCGTCGCGGCACGGTCCGCACCACGTCGCCCAAAAATTGACCAGCATCAGGCTACCCCGATTGCCACTCATGCTTGCGATGCCGCCCCCAGCGTCCGTCAAGCTGAAATCCGGTGCGCGCGTAAACGCCGGCTTACTCAAACCGATCGATTTCAGCAGATCGTCGATCGTATCCTTCGACTGTGCACATGCGCTCCCGGGCAGGATCGAGCTAAAAATCACGCAGGCCGCAACGGCCACGAAAAATCTCACAGCTGATCGGCTCATGGGCCATCCTCCAGAATTCGGCCAACCCCACGCTCATACCGAATCCGCGCTGATCTGTCTAACGCGATAAGAAAATCCCAATGAATTGACCCTCTTAACCTCATCGGCTACTCTCAGCCTCGCCTTAACGATAAAGCAGGCGAGGGAAGGTTTGATGAATAAAATAGATTGCCTGGGAATTGGTCCTAAATGAGATTCGCCCGTCGATCTGTTCTTCTCCTGCTCACCGTCGTAGTCATATTCTGCGCCGGGCCGCAGACGGTTGTTGCTCAAGCGCGCACCAAAGCGATTGTGCTTGCCTGGGACGGCACGGTTTCGAGCTTCGTTCGCGAGATGCTGCGCGCTGGCAAGCTTCCCCATTTGGCAAAGCTGATCGAGGGTGGCGCGTTTGCGGACGATGTCAGACCCGGCTTTCCTTCCAAAACTGCGCCTGGCTTTGCATCGCTGATGACCGGCGCACCACCAAGCATCACCGGGATCAGCGGCAATCGTGTGCCGAGAGCGCCGCGTAACGAGTTTACCATCCTGGACAGCTTGGCTGGATTTTCTGAAGCGCCGCTTCAGGCGGAGCCTATCTGGTCGGTGATGGCCCGCGCCAATAAGAAAGCAATAATATCTCACATTCCGGCGTTTGCCCACGAGTTGTCCGACCAAGCCGTTCGTTTTTCCGGCTATACGCTAACTGCCGGCCGGGATGGGATTGTCACCAAACGCGCGATTCAAAATGAATCGGCAGGCGCTTGGACTGAGTCGCCGGCAAGTGACGCGCCACCAGTGGAAATCACGTTTTTCGTCGGTGAAACACGCTTCATCGGGTTATTGATCGATGATCCATCGGATAGTCAAATTGGCTATGACACGTTACTAATCGCGACGGCCCACGATCCGCACGAGATAAAAGCGAAACTGAAGCCAGCTCCAGCGAGCGCTGCTGGAGAACTGTTTTGGAGCACTCCGATCGCGGTTACGGTTGCCGGCCATCAGGAAGCAAAGACTTATTTTCGACTGTTCGATCTGAAGTCGGACGGGAGTGATTTTTTTCTTTACTACACGCGGCCGGCGCGCGATCTGCCCATCCCGCAAACGGACGTCGCTCCGGGCAGTACCGTGCAGACTTTCATCGGCAATGGCGCGAGCATTCTTTACAACCAAGGCACCTTCGGGAGAACCATTCCGAACGGCGGCTCGGGCGGTGCCGAAGCACGCTACCTTGAAACTGTGACAATGGCGCAACATCAGCTGATGGAAACCAACCGCTGGGCAATTGAGCAGCTTTCCTGGGATGTATTTCTCGCCTATACGCCTTTCCCCGATGAGGCGGAGCATGTCTGGCGCGGCTATCTCGATCCGGCTCTCCCTGGCTACAAGCCGGAGATAGCGGCCCAGCTGCGGCCGTTCTTGGAGCGCGTTTATCGAAACTGTGACGACCACCTGGCTCTATTCCTTGAAAAACGTCCGCCAGAAACAATTCTCGCCGTGATTTCTGACCACGGCATGCAAGGAATCAATAAACGGATCGCATTGAACCGCGTGCTGCAAGAAGGCGGGCTTTTGACACTAGACCCTCAGGGAAAAGTTGACCTGTCAAAAACCAAGGTGCTCTATCCGCCAGTCAACAATGGTTATCTCTTGATCAATTCCGCTGATCGGAAGAATGGTATCGTCGCACCCGAGGAGCGCGCCCAGGTGATTGAGGCAACGCGCGAACTGCTCGATTCACTGCGCGACGGAGATCGACCTGTAATCACCGCAATCTATGACTCCGCATCTGATGGAGCCAAAATGGGCATTGGCGGTACGGTGGGCGGTGACCTCTATATTGATCTCGCCTCCGGCTATGACTTCGATCCGCGCATCGGGCCCGGTCCACTGATCACCGAAGCCGAACCGTACGGCAATCACGGCACGGACCCGGAGCAAATTTCGATGCGCACAATCATGGTTTTGAATGGGCCGGGCATCCGCCGCGGACAGAAACTCGTCAACGTGCGCATTATAGATTTCGCGCCGACCCTCGCGTGGCTGCTTCACCTATCTAAGCCGAAGAATGCCACCGGCCGCGTATTGAATGAAGCCCTCGAGCAGCCGTGATAATAGGCACGGCACAAGAGCCAATATTCTGAGGAGATCACTCGTGAGCAACCAATCGTCATGGGAGCCGCCCAAAGCGCTTTCGTTGGATGAAGTCCTACAGCTCGACCGCCAGGTCGCGTCCATGCCTGACCTGTCGATTCGTGTTCATGAGGACATTTTCCGCATTCGAGAGCTGGAGATGGATTGGGACATCGGTGTGATGGTGTACGAACCCGAAAACACCAATAGAATCCCCATCGACCCCAATGGCAAAAAGATTGGGATCTTTCTACTTCACGGCGGCGTTTCGGATTTCAAATCCGTCGAACAGATCGCGCGCATTCTGCCCGGCAAGTTTGCGATGAAAGTGGCTAGCATGACGTTTCCGGGCCGCTTCTACTTTCTCGATGCGAGTCGCGATTGGCCTGGCGATGTGGAAAACGGCGACGCCTCCGCGCGCACCCCGCTTTGGACCAAAGAGACTCAGATTACGCCGGATCAGTACGAGATCATTCACGATCAATCTAAACGAAAAAGTTACGGCACGCTTGTTTCGCTTTCGGCCAAACCGGGAAGCGAATTCTTCCATCGGATGGCCGCATGGCCGGTTGCCTTCGAGGCAGCGATCAAGCAAACCGCTCGCCGCCATTTTCCCGAGGATGAATTCTCCGTCTATATTCATGGCCACTCCACCGGCGGGCCGTTTGCGATGATGGCATCTCAAAGAGTGGCCAATATCGCGGGGATAGTGGGCTACGGCAGCTCGCCGTTCGGTTGGATGTATCCGTTGATCAGCGGCGATGACTGGGAGTTTCCCTTCAACCAGTTGCGCCTGCGCACCTGGCGCGACACCGCTCGGTACATGTACGAAGGAATGAAGCACGAGAATTTCGGTCTGCCGATGCTTATGGAACTCACCTTCGAACGCTGGCAGATCGCGAAGAGACGGCCCAATTTCAAAGCCGAAGACTTCATCCACAAAAATTCCGCTCGAGCGCTGGACGCGGCCGCCCGGGTCTCTGCCGAACGGTTGAAGCTCTCGAACCGAGAGACTGACGCACTGGTCCAGCATTACCTCGGCTATACTCGCGAGCTCAGCGGCCCAGCCGCAAAACCGGTGCCCAATTTTCTCTCGATCCACGGTATCAACGACGACACCGTAACCCTCGGCCGTTGCCAGAGGTCGTTGCCCCTCTTCGCAAAAATGAATCCCGCGCCCGAAGTGCACCGCATCTCACTTGGCGCGGGAATCCATTCCTGGGGCTGGACCGATGATAAATTATCGCAAGGCATCGTCCCGTCAGTGGCAAAGCTGTGGCATGACGCCATCATGAATAAATTTTTTATTCCCTAGCGGGACTATGTGTGTTGGATTAATGGAGTGTTGAATTTTGCAACGCCGGAGTTGTCCGGCGTTTTGAATGGGCTGGAACGATTTGAACTATCTGAACTAATTTCTTAGGGTATGGCCATGGCGGACAAAGATCATCTGATTCTCACCGCGATTGGCCCGGATCAAGTCGGATTGGTGCAACGCATCTCCGAATTTATCTCGCGCCACAGCTGTAATATCGAAGACAGCAAGATGGCGGTTTTTTGCGGCGAGTTCGCGGTCATCGTGCTGATCACGGGCGAAGCCGAAAATCTCGCCAACATCGCTCGCAATCATCACCAGATCGAAAACGAAACCGGCTTAGCGCTTGCCGTCAAGACTCCATCTAGCCGCAAGACCGGGGATGCTTTTCTCCCCTACCGGCTGACCGCCTCCTGCATGGATCACCCTGGCATTGTTTACCAAATCAGCGCCGTGCTAAGCGCCCACGGCATTAATATCGAATCGATGGAAACCAAGACCTATGCCGCGCCGGTCAGCGGCACGCCGATCTTTCAGCTGGAAGCCGACCTCGCCATTCCCACTCGCAGTAATATCAAAGTATTACGCGATCGCTTTGCAGAAATTCAACGAGAAGAAAATATCGACATCGAGCTCACTTCGTTGCGTGCTTAACACCCAAAATGAGTCGAGCTTCGCTCGAACTAAGCGGCTGGCTCGCGAAACCAGCGTTGACTGAAAGCCCGCCAATAATTTAGAACTCCGATCGACACTTCTCTCGCGCCAAGCCGGAGGCAGTATGAAGATCAGGTTCGCTTCAATCTTCTTTAGTTTCGCGATCTCCATTTGGTTTCCCGGGTTTCTCCAACCCCTTAGCGCCCAAACTGTTGAAAAAATACGCTTGGGTTATAGCGGCACAGGGCTCAGCAATTACGCATTAGAGATGGGCAAGCGTTTAGGTATTTTTCGGCGCAATGGAATCGATCTCGAAGTGGTTTACGTCAATAGCGGCTCCCTCCTCAACCAAGCATTGATCGCCGGTACCTTTGATGTTTCTTTGTCCCAAGGCTCGGAAGCGATGCTGGCCAAATTGCACGGCGCCGACATGCGCATCGTCGCGGTAATCGCGAATCACTTCAATCACGTTTATCTCGCAGCACCGGCGATTACGTCTTTCAAGCAGTTAAAAGGCAAAAAAGTTGCGGTCAGCCGTTTTGGCTCAGGCTCGCACTTTCAAACCAATCTCGCGCTCAAGGACGGCGGATTGGATCCTGAAAAAGACGTGACGGTGTTGCAGATCGGCAACTCCGGCGCGCGCATCACGGCAATATTGAGCGGAGCAGTCGACGGGACCATTATGGCGGCGGATTTCGTTCCGAAAGCAAAACGCGAAGGGCTAAACGTTCTGGCCGATCTCGCGGACACCAAGATCGAATATCCTTTTCTCTCACTCCACATGATGGGCAGCTACATTGATCGCAATCTGCGCTTGGCCAAAGCGTTGATTCGAGGCATGTCCGAATCGATTCGCGCGCTCCAAACCGATACGGCAAATGCTAAAGTCGCAATTCGCGCCGCTTTGAAGACCGATGACACCGAAACCATCGATTATGCCCTGTCGCGCAGCGTGCGCGTCCTCGATGTGCGTCCCTACCCCACTCAGGCGGGCATCCAAACCGTCCTTGATGAGATCGGCAAAGAGGCGAAAGGAAAGACGTTCAAGTTCGAAGACTTCGTTGATATGCGCGCGTTGAGAGAGCTGGAAAAGGAGGGGTTTTTCAAAGAATTCAAGTAATCTGCGCTCGCACTAACACCAGAGGAGCGTCGCCTTCGGCTCCCTTCCCGGTGCTGCTCAAAATCGGCGGTGCCAAACCCGGCCGGATTTTTTCAATTTCTTCCCACGTCTCGCGCGGCATAATCACGTAATCAGTTCCCGCGCCGACCTTCTTTGCCATTTCGGCGAGGGGTTGCTCCAACACATCCATCGGTTTTTGGTGGTAAAACACCACCGGATCGCTGTTGAATTCGCCGAAAAGATAAATTTGTGCCTTGGGCCCAATCTCGCGATCCAGGGCGACGACAAATTCCCGATAGCTTTTATCTGCAGCAATGACCGGGATGACCATAGCCCGGCTGACAACCCCAAACACGATGGCGATACCGAGCACGAAGAGCGCCGCCGGCCGAATCTGTCCAAACCAAAACGCCCGACCTAGCGCAAACCATAACAGCGCCATCACCAGGACGATCACTGTAAATACAGCTCCAAAGCTGTCGAGCGCATTTTGTACCACCAAAAGATTGGCGCGGTCCTTCGGCTTGAGCAAGCTCGCGATCGGCGCGAAAAACCATCCTGCCTCGTGATTCCAGAACGCCCCAAAACTGATGATCAGCAGAATGAGCGCCGTCGTTGCTGCAATGAGCGCCACAGTACGATAAAGCAACAAGCGCCAGCCGATCGAACGATTCTGCTGATAGATCCAATCGGCGAGCAGTAGCGATAACGGCGGGTAAATTG
>Ga0207701_10001177_pt1 | contig 27692 bp, 23 predicted proteins | sample KBSSwiSSwithPhiX_FD_184294 | JGI IMG/M metagenome (GOLD analysis project Ga0207701, IMG submission 184294) | Switchgrass rhizosphere bulk soil microbial communities from Kellogg Biological Station, Michigan, USA, with PhiX - S5 (SPAdes) (version 2) | ecosystem: Environmental > Terrestrial >... | reverse complement strand
CGGAGGTTCGGTGTTCTTGGACGATTGTGCAGTCCCCGCTCCAACGCTACCGAGAATTACGAGGACAATCAAAACGCACTGCTGCTTCATCGATGCTCCCTCGCTGGGCTGGGTCTCGGCGCACGTCTCAGTGTCTCTCTAGAGACGACCTCGGTAACGCTCCCGCAGTGCGTCGCCTGTGTCAATCACGTCGATGCGCGCGGCCGGAAAAGCCTGACTCGGCAACGGGCTGAAGGGTCGGTACTTGGAGGTGTTGTGTTCAACGGCTCGACGCAGGCTCACCCGTCGCCTGGTTCACCACGAACGTCTTGCCACGACTGAGGCAGCATGTGGATCGTGCGCACGAAACACACCGCTCAGCCGTCGAGTCCCCCCGCCCACGCGCAACACCGCAGACGGACTCCCAGCCGTCGCTGGACGAAAGCGTGGAAGCTGGGCCGGTTCACTGTGCTCGCATCCGCCATCGAGGACAGGCGCACACACCGCAGGTCGGCAAAGGCACACGGCGTCGCGGCGCTACGCGATATCTCTGCCGCGGACGATCTAGGCCCACGAACGACAAACGTCTCGTTCCTGACCGCGTCGGCGCTGTCTACTTCTGCACGCGGGACCGGAACGCTTCCGACGACCGCGTGTGACGGATGCTCGCCGGGCCTGCCCCTGACAACCAACCCGCCTCTTGGTCGATGGTGTGATTCTTCTGGCGATCCGGCTGGATCCGGACACGGCACGGAGCCATCCGCATCCCGGCGTCGGAACCGTCAACAGCCGTCAGGGCGCCCAGACCGAGGGGTCGGTGCTCCCATGTGGCGGCTTGCGACGGCCCTGTATTCGTGTCAGGCTGACACGAGGACACCCCGTATCGTTGTCGTTACCCCTGAGACGGGCGACGCGCCCTGGGATGGGTGAACACCCATGAGTAAGTCGAAGCACGCAACACCCACCACACCGCCGGCCGCGATCGATTGGGCCGGCGTCCAAGTCCAGCGGGTCGAGTACGACGCGGGCGCAACGATTTTCACCCAGGGGGACTCCGCGAACAGCGTGATGTACGTGGCGCGCGGCACGGTGCAGCTGTCAGTGTTGTCTCACGCCGGAAAAGCGGCGGTCATCGCGGTACTGAACGACGACTACTTTTTCGGCGAAGGCTGCCTGGCCGGACAGCCGTACCGGATGGCGACGGCGTCGGCCATGTCGGCTTGCACGATCGTCGTCGTGGAGAAACCGGCAATCGCCCAGCATCTCCACGCCCACCCGGCGTTCGCGGATCGATTCCTGACGCATATGCTGGCGCGGAACATACGCATCGAGGAGGACCTCCTCGACCAGCTCTTCAACTCCAGTGAAAAGAGACTCGCGCGGACACTGATGCTTTTGGCGCGTTTCGGGGAACCCGAGCTGTCTCACCGCACCTTGCCGAGAGTGTCTCAGGAAACGTTGGCTGAGATGGTGGGGACCACCCGTTCGCGCGTGAACTTCTTCATGAACAAGTTCAGGAAACTCGGCTTCATCGAGTACAACGGCGGGTTGAAAATCAACAACTCTCTCCTCAGCGCGGTGCTGCGAGACTGATTCGTAATCACCGGCTCACCCGATACGTTTGACCACCCTCTCGGCCACGGCGAGTTGTCCCTTCGAGGCAGAGCCAGTGGCGTCTCGACTAACGCAGTCACGATCGATCGGCTCCCACGGTGCACTGCAGCGCGCGATACGCGACTTGATGGCGAGGGGCGATCGCGATGGGGTTGCGTAGGACGGATGTGCATACGATCTCCGACCGGAGGGTGGCACCGCGCCGGTCTTGCCGTCAGCGCCGAGGGTGGCTCGCTTCACAACCTCGAAACCGAGCAACGCACCCGGGCTCGCGGATGCGGCGGCGTGATGGACAAGCACGAACCCGCGTCCGGTTCAGGACATCTCTCCTGCGGCCTTTCCTGTAGTCTGTCGGCAGGTGATGCCATGAACAAAGACGACGTGGTCCGCGGCCTTGCGGAAGACAGCATGGCCGCTGAGGCTGCGAGAAACGAGGCTGAACAGTTCAGGGCGCTCGCGGAGGCGGCGCGGGAGGTTCGAGATCATCATCGCGAGGCGCTCGAAACCATCCGACAGGAGCGAGAGCAGCTGCGGGACACTGCTGAGACGTCCCGTGTCGCCAGCGAGGACGCACGGAGGGCAGCCGAGACGGCACGCACCGCTATCGAGGAAGCGCGGGTTGCCACCCACGCTGCGCGTGAAGCCGTGGTTGATGCGGTACGTGCCACGGCGGACGCCATGAGCGGTTCGCTCGCACAAATGGAAGTCGTGGAGGGAATGCGAAGGACTCTACGCGAGATAAGGGACATGCACAAGCTCGACGCCCACTAGAGTGGACCGGGGCATCAACGGCTATCCCTCGGGCGCCGCCAGAACGGCCCTTGACGGTGCTGAGGTCGACCGTCAGCCCGTACCATTCGTTGCCGACGACACCCACCATCACATCCGGATCCGCCTGGGCACGGCGTTGCCGCGTGTCTCATGCACCGGCCGGTCGCGGCGCCGAGGTCGACCGGCGAGGTGGGCGGATCCCGTCGCAGCGATGGATCTCGGCCGACGGGGCCGATGCGGTCCGGGGTCCGCAGCCCTATGGGTGATCCACCGCGCTTTGCGAGAGGCGATGCTCCGAAAGCCACTGCTCACTGACGGCTCCGTGATCAGACGCTGCTCCCGGACTCACCAACCAGCGACCGATACCGATAGCGACGACGATCAACACGCATCCTCCGATCAGCCACGCGGTGCTCATTCGATACGCTCCTCGCGCCCGCCGATCGCGGGAAAGTAGACACAGACCGTTGCGGACAGGCACCCCCTGCGTAGTCCTCGCCTGCGTCGGAGGTAAGTCGTCCGGAGGCGCTCACATTCCGCTGCCCCCATCGTCTTCCCAGCGCAGCCGGGCGGAGGGTCCGTGCATCGCGTGAGAGTGCTGCTGTCGCGCGTTGCACATCCAACCGCCCTCCCTGCTCGCAACCCGCTGATCCGCCAAGGCCGGGCCGGCACTGAATGGCACTCCGACATATTGCATGACGCCCTCACAGCCGGTCCGGCTGCACGGCAGCCGTGCTCCCGGCGAGGGGGGAGTACGGGCGTCAGGACGTGTGGCGGCGCGTCTGGGCCTCCGTCGACCGGCAGCAAGCGCGCGCGCACGCGCCCGTCGGCGCAACAGCGGCACGCACGCGGCGGAAGCCGGCACCGGAACAGGAGCGCGGCCGGTCGCCGGAAGCGCGTCGGCCGACTGGAGAGTCGCGGCACCTCCGTCAATCTGCCCGATGCTCGCGACGGAATTGGAGCGCCGCTCGCGGCTCATCCGAATGAGCCGCCCGTCGTCCGCCTGACGGTCGGGGGAAGGCGACTGTCCGTCTGACATCATTCATCTCCCAATTGGTGCATGCCGCAAAGACGCTGGCCAAGGCACCTGTCGGCCGCGAGCCCTGACTCACTCCGCGCCTCAATCACGGACGTCGTAGTGGCCGCTCACGCCGTCGTCTGTACGTTTATGGACGCGTAGCTCTTGCCGAGGATGACGTTCCGGCCACGTGGCCGGAGCGTCACCTTCACGGCGTTGGCCAGGCTGTTGACCCCGCGCAGTATTGCCTGTCGCGATTTGTCGCCGTATGTGACTTTGTTGGCCATCTATGCTCGGTTACAGGTGGCTCCAAAGAGCGCTCAGGGGCAAAGCGTGGTGCGATGCCGGCAGGAGGTGGTGGCCGGCCGCGGGTTTCCGGCCGGACGCCTCGACCGCGAGCACGTCGTCTTCCTTCATCATCAGGTACTCGATCGCGTCGAGCGTGACGGCCTGACGGGCATACTTGCCGAACGGCACGGTGTCGCCGACGGTGATATCCAAGGGAGTGCGCACACGGTCGTTGAACCTGCCGACGCGGGCGGCCAGGACGTTCCGTGCTGCGACTTTTCTTTAGCCGAGTCCGGAATCACGATGGCGCGGGGCAATGAATCCGAGTTCTCAATGCGCGCGACGACGATGCCGTCGTGAAGGGGCGTGACGGTCATGACGATCACTCCAGGGGCAGGGCCGAGAAGGGGCCAACAACAGGAGCGGCAAGGATGTTGTGCCTGCTGGACAATCATACCTCTCGGATGACGGGTCAGGTGTCCACAACCGCACAGCCGAGACGTTTCCGATCGATCTACCATTGCGGGAATGCTGCGCGCGGGTGAACAGCTGCGACCGCCGCGTCAGAAGCGACGGCGACGGATTGGGCGTGTCGCGGCGACACCTGTCGTGGCCGGTAACGGTCTCCGTTCGGCAATCGTTTGGCATCGTCGGGTGAGGTTGTTCTGAGCCAGTAATCGAGCGGGCCCGAGGACAGCGAAGGAGACACGTATGGAGATGACGGAACGGACGGTCGGCGCGATCACGATCCTCGATCTGGTGGGGAAGCTGACGGCCGGCGAGAGCGCCCAACGTCTGAAAGACAAGACCGAGAGTCTCGTCTTCCAGGCGCGGAAAGAGATCATCGTGAACCTGGCCGGGGTGCCGTACATCGACAGCGGCGGCCTGGGCCAGCTGGTGTCGTGCTACACCACCGTGTCCAGAGCCGGCGGCCGGCTCACGCTGATCAACCTCAACGCCAAGAACAGCGACCTCCTCTCGATCACCAAGCTCGTGTCGGTGTTCGAGACGTTCGACTCCGAGCCGGAGGCGATTGCCAGCTACCCGGGCGTCGCTGCGATCTGAGCGGACGCGTCAATCCATTGCGATGACGGTGACGCGTGTCTCACACGCGACCGGCGCCAATGGCGTGACTCGAGGACGGCGTCTGAACGCGATCGTTGGCGCGTGGCGAAGGTCAGGTAACGATGCGGCTGGCCGGCGTTCGAATCCAGGGCCGACGGGGCGGCAACGCGTACGAGCAAGCCGACGTGCAACCCCGCTCACCGGCCGGATCGCGTGGACTGAAGGCCTGGCACTAGCTCACTCAGCGAAATGCGGTTTTCCAATATGCTGTCTTGACTCCTCGAACCGTGGGGACGTCGAAGTGACCCGGAGGGGGCGCTAAGGCTGTGCGGCGGCTGGCGGAGCAGCGGCGCAAGGAGCGGAAGGCCGGCGGCCACGTTAAGCTCGCCGCCTACCAGGAAGATGTGCGCGCCTACCGTGGCAGGCTGGCGGCGATACGCGGCGAGTGCGGCGCGTTCTGTCACGAGCATCTGGGCGTCGGGATGACCTGCTGAATGCCCATCGCCTTCCTGGTCTGCGACCAGTCTGCGAACGCGTGATCCCCGAACCCGAAGCCGGCGCCCGCTGACGGGCCCGCATCGAGCTTCGTCGGCACCGACCGCTGCGGGCGGCACACCAGCGGCACGGTTGACGAGATCCCGATTCGAGATCACCGACGCGAATTCACCGCTTGGTGGTGTCGCGAATGACGCTGAACTCCCGCGGCAGTGCGCTCTTCGTCTTGCCCTGCTCCAATAGTGCCTGAGTAGCATCCGTGTCTCCCGTCCGAATATCGCGCGCCCGCTGTTCGAGACGCATGGGGATGGGGATCAGCTACCGGGAGTCCTGCTCGCAGCCGGCACCCCTGCGTGCTGCCGACGGCCAGACTTCAGCTGGAATAATTGTCAATCTTTGAAACCGCCGCGCTGTCCACACACGCCTTGACGCCTGAACGGCGGCCGTCTGCGGCCCCAATAATCGTCAGGCCGAGGTCGCAGCATCGGTCACCGCCAAGCACAAGGGAAGCCACCCGCACCCTGATATAATCTGCCGCCTGCACGAGACTCCGCTCACCGGCGGCACGCGCCTGGGTCCGCATCAGATCGAGTGCTCCCTGCGTGCCGGGGGCATGGGCGAAGTTTACAAAGCCCGCGATGGCCGCCTGAACCGCTGGATCGCAATCGAAGTCTTGCCCGCGGACGGCACCGGCGCGCGGCGACGGCCGGGACCGCCAGGATACCGGTGAACGGCTGCGTCGCGCACCGGTCGACCCGGCGGACACCGAACGTTGCGACCGAGCCGATGTCGGCAACTGAAAAGAGCGCCAGCGCCGATGGCTGAACATCCCCCGTCAACAGGAGCCGTTGCTATCAAACAGGTGTGCAGCCACGGTACGGTGCGCGCCCAAACGAGGTACTTATGAAGATACGTCTCGCACGTGTATGCGCCACGATCACACTGGGCGGCGTCATTGCTGTTGCGTCCGTAGCGGGGCAACAAGCCCCGCCCGCGGGCGCCCCGGCCCAAGCGGCGGCCCGACCGGCGCCGCTGAAGTCACCAGAGATCCACCCGGATCGCTCGGTCACGTTCCGGCTGGCCGCCCCGAAGGCGACCGAGGTCACGCTCAACGGCAGCTGGGACAACGGCACCGATCTCAAGATGACCAAGGACGAGGCTGGTGTCTGGTCCACGACCGTGGGCCCACTGGCGCCGCAGCTGTGGGGCTATTGGTTCATGGTCGACGGCGTCAAGGCCCTCGATCCCAACAACGGCGAGACGCAGCGTGACGGCGCCCGCTACGACAACCTGCTGATGATCTCCGGCCCGGAGTCCGATTGGTGGGACTTCAAGGACGTGCCGCACGGCACCGTGCAGGCGGTCTGGTATCCCTCGCCGACCCTGAAGCAGGACAGCCGCCGGATGATGGTCTACACGCCGCCCGGCTATGAGAACGGCACGACGAAGTATCCCGTGCTCTACCTGCTCCATGGCGGCGGCGGTGATGAGGAAGCGTGGCTGACGATGGGCCGTGCGAACATCATCATGGACAACCTGATCGCGGCGAAAAGGGCGAAGGCGATGATCGTCGTGATGCCGAACGGCAACGCGACGCAGACCGTCACGCAGGGTCTCGGTTTTGGTCCGACGCCGGCACGGCAGTCGGTGACCGCCCCGGCGCCCCCACCCGTTCAAGCCGCACAGTCCGCAGCTGGAGCCGCACGGGGCGCTGCACCGGGCGGTGGACGCGCCGGGACGCCGCAGCCCTATGCCGGTTCGTACCCCGAGAGTCTGGTCAAGGACGTGATTCCCTTCGTCGAGAAGCGGTTCCGCGTGCTCGCGGCGAAGGACGACCGTGCCATCGCCGGGCTTTCGATGGGCGGCGGCCACACGGTGGCGGCCACCAACAACAATCCCGGTACCTTCGCCTACATCGGGGTGTTCAGCGCGGGGGCGAGGACTGTCGACGAGACGTTCCAGAAGCAGCTCGAGGCGGTAAAGGCCGGCGGGGTGAAGTTCTACTGGCTCGGGGCCGGCACGACCGACATGGCGCGTGAAGGGACCGTGAACCTCTCGGAGCTGGTCAAGAAGCAAGGATTTCCGACCTCGTATCGGGAGATCCCGGGACGGCATTACTGGTTTCTGTGGCGCGATTTCCTGGCGCAGTACGCGCAGGTGGCGTTCCAGCCCCAGGCACAACCGTGAACCGGGCTAGCGCGCGGTTTGGCCCGGTGTGTGCGCAAGGGCACCGTGAAGTGCCGCGACTTGGGCGGCCCGCCACTCGCGTACCGGTGACGCGTAGCCGAGGACAACCGTCTTGGCTTGCACACGCTGTCGCTGCAGTTCGCCGGTGACCGCGACCGCGCGAACGCGGCAGTTGAGTTTCTGGGCCGCGAGTGGAATGCTCCGCTGGCCTCCGTGGCCGACCGATGATCTCGACGTCGACTCCTGCCGGAACGCCGCCGCAATCAGTGGCCGCTGGGTATCTGATCGCGAGTTCGTCCTCGACCTGGACCCCATCGCCGAGGTCAATCACTTCGTCTTCCGACTGACGTTCGAGTGCGACGAGTGGCGCATCGTTGACGAGTCACGGGCGAGCTGAAAGGACTGCCGAGCCCGCCGCGACCGTTCGCTGAGTCTCAAGCCAGCCTTCGCAGACGACAACGCGTTCTGCCGGCGTGCTTGGTTTGCAATTGGGTAGTCGCGATATGTCGACGATTCTGCCCGGCCCTGCGAGATGATTCTTGTGTCGTCAATGGCTACGTATCTACCGTCGACGTTTCAGGATCCATCGGAACCACGGTCTTGGTCCAGAAGCCCGGTCGACGATCCCAACGCGGACATGTGGTTCAACACCGCTGCCTTTGTGACCCAGCCGCCTTTACGTTTGGCACCGCTACGCGCAAAGAGTCTGTGGGAACAGGATTGAAGAAGGCGGACGTGGCGCTGGACCGCGAGATCCCCTGAGCGCGGCACTGAGGTTCCACTTCAGGTTGCCAGCCTTCACCCTGTTCAATAGGGTGAACCACGACCCCGAACCGGTTCGTGAACACGCCGCAATTCGGTACGATCACCGAGGCCGCCACGCCGGCGGGCAGATTCAGTTCGTGTTCCGCGCGACATGCTAACGGCCGCACGTGAGGCGTGCATGATCCCGAACGCCGGAGGGCTCGGGTTCGGCTCTCCGGCTAAGCCGCGCGCGCGCTATCGGCACGACAGCCAGCAGACGGCGGCATGCATCGTGCCTTCGCATCTGTGGAGGTGACGATGCCAGCTCATCTAACGAGAGCACTGATCGCGACCGCACTCGGGAGCGTGATGTTGGCGGCCACAGCGTTCGCGGGGCAGCGCGGGGCGATCAACGAGGTGCAAGGGTCGGCGGCGACCGTTGAAGCCGGAACCACGATCACCTTCACCGCGCGCGGCAGCAACCCGTGCGGCGCCGTCAACCTCACGTTCGGCGACGGCACGGTTGTCACGTACCCGATCAGCGAGCTGCCGGCCACCATTAAGTATGTATTTGCCAAGCCAGGCACCTACCGGGTCGTAGCGCGCGGGATGGGCAACTGCGACGGCGAGGCGTCCGTTCCGGTCCGGGTGCTCGAGGCCTCGCTGCCTCCGACTGCCCCTGCCGCCGCTGCCGGTGGCAAAGAGGCAAATGCCGCCGAGGGCAGTGTGGGCCTCGATCACGACGGCGACGGTCTTGTGAGGCGGAACGAGTGGCCGGGCGACGATGGCTCGTTCAACGCGCACGACTGGAACCGGGACGGGGTGCTCTCCGGCGACGAAATAACGGAGGCCGAACGCGCGGAGGCCGGGCGGCGCGCGGCCGACGATCGCGCGGCTCGCAGCCGTCAGGCGGCCGAGGCTGTCGAGAAGCGATTTACGGATCTCGACCGCAACCGCGACGGCCGGATCACGCGAGACGAGTGGAACGGCAGTCGTGATGAGTTTGAGGCGCTGGATAAGAACAGCGACTGGGTTCTCACCCGTGCTGAAATCGGTCCGCCTGCGCCGACGCCCGAAGGCGCCGACCATCCCAAGACGGTCTTGGTCCAGGCCGACCGACGCTGGACCGATACCGGCATTGACGTTCGGCTGACGGATCGCATCAGTTTTGCGGCCACCGGACAGATTCGACTCAGCAGTGACAGGACCGACCTGTCGGGGCCGGAGGGCTCGTCATCTGGTCGGCGCATCCCCACGGCACCCGTGCCGCAAGCTGCCGCCGGCGTCCTCATCGCGAGAATCGGCGAGTCCGAGGCGTTCGACGTGGGCACGCGGACCGCGCCCGTGCGGGCCCCGCGCAACGGACGGCTATTCTTAGGTATCAACGACGACCGCATCGCTGATAACCAAGGCACGTTCCGGGTGGAGGTGACCGTCGAACGGGCGCCCCGCTGACTCGGGATTGATTCCGTCGCCCCCGGCCATCGAAGACGGCTGCCCGGCCGAACCGGTGATCGCTTGACACCACATGGAATCGTTGCTGCTGAGCCGGCGCTGTCAACTGCACCGCGTCGTAGTTCTGGGGTGTAGCACGGCGTGCCCGGCTGCTGGGACCGCGACTCTTCGATCCCGCCGGCATCGACCGGATCGAAGCGAGTTCGCCGACCTCGGCGGACAGGTCAAACGGCCATTTGTTGACCGGCGGCTGACATAAGGCACTCTTCGGTGGCGACTTTGGAGGGCACCCTGATCGTAGCGACGCCGCCTCTGGTCTCCACTTGAAGAATCCCTGAATTTCCGTCATCGACGATGCTGCCGGGGCCAGCCGTCCCTGCGCCGCGGCCCGGCCTGTTCGCCCCCGATACCACGATGCCCTCGGCCGCGCGAAACCGGTTTGATGAACGACGGTTACACAGTGGTACGAAGGGGTCGTTTCGGCGGCGTCAATTCATGGCGGCTTCCCCGAGCAGCGGCCTCTACCTTGTCGGCTTGGCGCTCGGACTATCGTCGCCACCGACGTCTCATACGTCTGAACACGAGATTATCTCGTCCGCGCCGACAAGCTGAAGACTGGCGCGCTTTTGCGTAGGACATGGGCAAAGGATACCGACGTAGTCTTTCCGAGCCCGTTCAAGTTCCGGACTCAGACCTGCGCATCGGTCTTCCACGCCCGCGTCCGGCAGGCGCACCCGGCGCGGGCGACGCAACGGGTCCGTCAGGGCTCGCGGCGCCCCGACCACCACGGCCAACCGCCGGCGAACTGCCGCCCGCGGCAATCAACGCGGCGACCTGTTCCGGGGTCAGCTTGTTCGGTCCGGCCTGGAGCTTGGCGAACTCCTCAGCGCGCTTCGACGCGAGTGCGAGCTCCGCCACGCGCAGCTTTTCGACCGCGGCGCGGATAGCGGCCTCGTTCGGCACGTCCACAAATGTGGCGGTTGCCAGTTCGGTACGGGCCGTCGTCACGGCGCTGTTCAGCGCGGCAAGTGCGGTATTCATGTCCGCCACGGCCTGCGTCTGCTCGGGCGTTGCGCCGGGTAGCCCTCCACGGCCGCGCCCGCCCCCTGGGCCACCAGGTGCAGGAGCGGCGGGCGGAGCTTGGGCAGGCGCTCCCGTCGGCGCCGGCGGCTGTTGCGCCGCCAGCGTCACCGTGACCCCAAAGACGGCTCCAGCCAGGCCAAGGAGAATGGATGTTGAATGAGTGGTCTTCATGCGCTTCCTTGTTGGAGAGACCCTCGAGCCGTTACCGTCAAAGCTTCTTCAACCAGATATTCCGGTACCACACCTCGTTGTCCGCCGGTCCTTCGAGCTGGAGCGAAATGATGCCCTTCAGCGCGCGACGGCCGGCGTCGTCGTCGATCACCACACAGAACACCTTGCCGTTCAGCATGTGCACGAGCGTGTTGCCGCGAGCGATGATCTCGATTTGGTTCCAGTCCCCTTGTTTATAGTACTGGGGGCCGGTGAGATCCGAGGTTCTGCCGAGAATCGTTTTCACAACGTTGTTGTTGGCGTCGGCGGTAAGGTAGACGACTTCGCCCGTGTTGGCCGAAAACCCGCGGCCCTGGCCTTCATACAACGCGCCGATATTTCCGGCCGGGGAATCGTAGATGTCGAACTGGTAGCCACTCACCTGCCAGGGATGGCCGGTGCCGTTGCCGTAAGGTGGGCCTTTCGGCAAGAGCCCAGCCGCCAGTGCGTCATCGAGGGTCTTGATGTTCGCAGGCAGCGGCTTGCCAAGCGGGTCGGCAAGCGCAGCCGCCACATTGCGCAACGGGATGCCGACGCCGCCCCCGCCGCCACCGGCGCCCCCCTCCCGCACGGGCTCGCCGGGCTGGGCGTGGATACCGCTCTCCAGGCGGCCCCGGTACTGGATGCCGGCATTGCCGCTCTTGATCTTGAACTCCACCTTCAGATCAAAATCGGTGAACACCTCCTTGTAGTGCAGGTGGTATTGCCCGAAATCGACGAAGTTCTTGGGTTCCAGCGTCTGGTGCCGGTGGATGGCGCCGTCTTGAACATCCCACTTCCCCGCCTCGCCGTCCCAGCCGTTTAGCGTCTTCCCATCAAACAGTTGGATGAAGCCGGTGCGGTCGTAATAGGCCGTCTCCCAGCTCGCCGCCGGGCCACCGCGGCCACCACGACCAGCGCCTCCAGCGATGGTGCTTCGCGCGTAGGTCGCGATCTGAGCCGCGTTCAACGGCTGAAGGGCTTTCTGTACTCGCTCGAATCCTGTGGCCCGCGCGTTCGCAAGGGCCAGTTCGGCGTCCGCGAGCGCCTGGGCCTTCGCCGCGATGTCGGCGGTGTTGACCGGAAGGGTCAGGGATGCCTGAACCAGCGCCGCCGCCGCTGCAGTCTGGGCGGCTGTGATCGCGCTGGGAATGGTCATCTCTCGATTCAGTGCCAGTTGCTGCAGCACGGACAGCGCGCCGGGATCCGGCCCACCGCCGCGGCCGCCGCCAGCTGCCGCGGCCTGCCCAGTGCCCGCGGGCTGCTGGGCCTGCACGCCGATGACGGTGGCCGCACAGAGCGCCACCGCTCCAAGCATGTCGAACGTTGTAGGTCGTCTCATGAACCCCTCTTACCTACGGCAAATCCTTGACGATGCGGAACCCGACGGCGAAGCTGTCGCCGGGCCCGAAACTATGGGTGGCGCAGATCGCGTTCTTGACGTCGGAGGCGAAACCGCCACCCTTCAGAACATGCACGGCGCCCGATTTCGGCGGTGTGGGATCGGGAAATATTTTGCCGTTGTACGGGTCCGCCACCCACTCCCAGACGTTGCCGAGCATGTCGTAAACGCCCCACGCGTTTGGCGCCTTCGTGCCGACCTCGTTGGTCATCCCAGTTCGTGCGGTGTACTGCGCCGGCGTCTCGGGGGCGACGGGTTCCGCGGGCGCCGCGGCTGGCGGCGTGCCGCCGCGGTTACCGCCACCCCTGCCGGCGAGCCCCAGGCCAAGCACCGCCTGGCTGCGGATGTCAGTCCAGGTCTGCTGCCCTGGGCCCCCCGCCCGGCACGCGTATTCCCATTCGAACTCGGTCGGCAGACGGTACGTCGTCGTCTTCTCTTTGGCGTTCAGCGCCTTGACGAACGCCTGCGTGTCCTGCCACGTAACACCCTCGACCGGGTGCTTCTCAGGATTGGTGACTCTGTCGCCCTGGAACAGCGAGGGGTTGGTGCCCATGACCGCCATCCATTGCGCCTGCGTCACCTCGGTCCTGCCGATCAAGTACGGCTTCTTGAGCGTGACTGGATACCCGTCGCTGCGGTCCGCCTGTGTAGCAGCCTCGCACGCCGCCTTATCAGCCTCATCCCACGCCATTCTCGGATCGCGAGGTGCGCCGCGACCTGGGCCGGGTGGCGCTCCCGCCGGGGCAGCCGCGGGGGAACCCGCGCCAGGCACGCCAGCCGCCGCGCGCCCGTCCGCCGCGGGGGCGGCTGCGGCGGCACGGCCTGAGCCCGGTCCGCCGGAGCGAGCGCCGTTCGCGCAGTCTGGATGAAACACGCCCACTTGCATAGTGCCGGGCTCGATGCGGATGAACTCCATGCCCACGCTGTTGGTCAATGCCGCCGGGGCCGCCGGGGCCGCCGGCGCTGGTGTCTGGTCCGCACGGCCACTGACCGCGAGCATCGCGGCAGATGCAGCGACGGCGAGAGGGAACCTCATGGCAGCTCCTTGACGGCGATGTTCCGGAACTCGACCGGGTGGCCTGGCTTCATCGCGTTGCTCATGCCGCCGCCCGAGACGCTGGCGGGCTCATACGTGTCGAGCCAATGCAGTTGCAGGCCGATGTGACCACCCACCACACCGCCGATCTGATCGTTGCGCGGCTCCTGGACCTCGCCGGTCTTCACACCGTTGATCCAGATCGTGATGTGCGGCGCGTCGCCTTCCATCCGCACCTCGATGGCATTGAACTCGTCGACCTTCCAGATGCTGGTCAGGTCAGGTGCGGGAATGCCCTGGCTCAGGCGCAGGCCCTCACCAATCAGCGCCCCGGTGGCGCCCCCCTGCACGAGTTCGACTTGATAGGCCGAGCCGCCCTCGGTCGAACGGAGAAAGATGCCGCTGTTCGAGGCGAACGGGAGCTTCACCTCCAGATAGAGGTGGAAATTCTTGTAGATCTTGTCGGTGATGAACAGGCCGCCTTGCCCGAAGGGCCGCTGCGTCAGTTGCAGGATGCCATCCTTCGTCACCGTCGCCAGGCCGGTCGTGCCGTGGTGAACCGTACCGCTGAAGTGCCATCCCTTGGTGGTCTTGCCATCGAAGATGCGAGTGAACCCGGGTGGGATCTCGGCGCGGAGCGCGCCGGCGCCTGCACAGAGCATCAGCGCCAGGGTGGCGGCGACGACGTGCGGTCGTCCGATGACATGCATGTCGAACATTCTGTGTGCTCCGCCGCGACTGCGGCTCCTCACGACCATTAGTTCTGTTCCTTCGAGGCGACGGGTGAGTTCGCGCGCCGCCGCCTCGAGAGTGAGCCAGGCACGCACGGCCTGCAGGTCGTGACGTCTGCAAGCCGGCGGTGGCTATCGCGCGTACGCTGTCACCCTCCCGAACGGCCGCCGCGTCGTGTGCACAGAGTTCGGCTCCTCAGGGAAGCCGATATCCCACGACCACGCTTCCGCTCGGAACCGCCACGTACTGCGAGCCATCTATGGTGTAGCTCACAGGAACGCCCGTAATGGAATTCTCGGGAAGCTCGTCATGCCACAGAATTCGGCCGGTCTTCGCATCGAACGCGATGAAGTTCCCTGAGATATCTCCGGTGAACAGGAGCCCTCCGGCCGTGGTCAGGACACTGGCGTACCGCGCGTTGATGCCGTTCGGCTCGAGGTACTCGTGCTGCCACATCACCTTGCCGGTGGCTGGATCGGTCGCGCGGAGGGAATTCTTGAACGTGCCCAGAAAGGTCTCACCGCTCCAGTAGAACGGACTGTAGTTGTTGACCACGTTCGTGTAGTGCCAGCCGGTCTGCGGGCTGTAGCTTTGCGAGGGATAATTCACAGCCCCTTCTGAACCCGGCGAGACCAGCGACCCGCCCCGGCTCCCCGCCTTGTTCTCGTTCCGCTCCGGCGTCCCTGTCGACCGGATCCGATCCTGTGCCCAATTCACGTTTGGGAACAGCTTCGAGGTCACGATGTTTTCGCCGGTCGTCCGATCAACGGTGTAGAAGAAGCCGTTACGTGAGGTCCACGTAACCACTTTGCGATCCGCGCCGTTCACGCGAATCGTGGCCAGCGACATCGTCTGGTTGTTGTCGTAGTCGTGGTCGTCGTGCGGCGTAGCCTGGAAGTACCAGGCGAGCTTGCCCGTGTCCGCATCCAGCGCGACGGTGCAGTCCGTATATAGATTGTCGCCCGGCCGGCTGCGACCATCCTTGATGGGATCCGGATTGCCGGTGCCGAAGATCAACAGGTTCTGCTCCGGATCGTAGGCCGGCGCTTGCCACGGAGTGCCTTGCCCCCGTCCGGCTTCTTCCTCGGTCGGCCACGTGTTGAAGCCGAATTCACCTTCCTTTGGGATGGTGTACCAGATCCATTCGCGCTCGCCGGTGCGGGCATTGCGCGACTCGATCCACGATCGCGCGACACCGGCGTCGCTGCCGACGGTGACGTAGACGTGATCGCGGACGACGAGGGGCGCGTTAGCTGGCACCGGGCCGCCCAGCTCCTTCACCCAGCGCTCGGTGCCGGTCGCGACATCGAGGGCGGTGAGGCCATCATTGGCCATCATGAAGATCGTGTCGCCGGCGATCGCCAGCCCGCGGTTGCTGAGGCCCCCGCTGCTGCGCGCGACGTAGTGCCAGAGCTGGCGGCCATTGCGGCCGTCGATCGCGTAGGCGTTGACACCCACGGTATAAAAGACGATTCCGTCGCGGACGATCAGGCCCGAGGCGATCGTGGCTCCCCGACCTCCGGCGCGGCCAATGCCGGTCTGCCCCGGCGGCACGGGCACGACCGGCGCGGGAGGACCAGCGAAGCCGCCGCCACGACCACCACCACCGCCAGCTCCACCACGGCCACCCCGTTCACCGCCTCGCCCGGCAGGGGTCGCCGGGGTATCAGTGTCGCTGAGCCATGCACGTTGCAGCCGCGAGACTGTGCGTGTATCCACTTGGGTAAGGGTGCTGTGGTGGCCGCCGTTATACCCGCCGTGATACGTGAGCCAATCGGCGGCCGGCGGTTTGGCCAGATCATCGTGCGTAACGGAACGCACGGAAATGCGCTGATTGGGGCGTGTCGGCGGCACTTGTGGCACCGCCGCGCCCTGTGCCAGCGCCACGAGTGACAGGAGAGTCCAGCCGACGATGACGGGGAAGTGTTTGCGCGTCATTTGAACGTGGCCAGATAGGCAGTCAGGTTGTGGATGTCATCGTCGTGATATGTCGCCAGCAGATCGAGGTGGTGCTGAAGGCGATCCGTGAGCACGACCTTCGGTTCGCCATCCTTGCGTGGCAATTCCGTCTCGGTACCGCTCTCGTCGCGGACGATGACTTTGAAGTCGGAGACGCTCGTCAGGTAGCCCTTGACCGTCCGGCCGTTGGCATAGGTAATCGTGGCCGTCACGTCCTTGTTGGTGCGGGGTGACCAGTTGAGGCCACGGTTGATGAGCATCGCGTTCTGCATGGCCTTCGGATCGGGGTACTTCGTGGCGATGTGCGCGAGACTGGCGGCCGGGCTGTTCTCGCCATCCTTCACCGTATGACAGGTCGAGCACCTTCCGACCGCCCCCTCGAAGAACCGTTTCCCGAGCTTCGGGTCGCCGACGAGAATCGACAGCTGTTGACCGGCGAGGGCTGCAGGCAGCGGAGGGCCGCCGCGGCCGCCCGGCCCGCGTCCGGCGGCAGCAGCTGGGGCAGCGGCAAATCCCAGTGATCTGAGCTTCGCGGAAAGATCTGCGGCTTCCTGCTCTGTCAGCGTCGCAGGAACCGGCGGCATGCCTTTGTCAGGACGTCCAACCCGCAGAAAGGCAACAAGGCCTTGCCCGGCGTCGGGCTGCATGGCCAGGGCGGATCTCGTCAGATCGGGCGCATTGTTCGGCCCGCCGCGCCCGGTCAGCCCATGACAAGGGGCGCAGCCCAGTCTCGTTTCGTACAGCACGGTCCCGCGCGCAACGGACGCGGCATCCGGTGGTGCGCCGGCCGGAGGTGATGGCGCCAGCGCGGTGATCCCTGACGGCAGTGATTCGGCGACGCTAGGAGGCCTGTCCTGGGCGGCGGCAGAGATCGTCACTATGACAAGGACTGGAACGAATGCCCAGCCAGCTACACGTTTGCGCATGCACCGTTCTCCAACGTCGTGATCATGATTCTCACCGTGAGCTCGGAACTATTTCACGCCTGCGAGATACGCTGTCAGGTCGTGCATCTGCTTGTCGGTCATGATTTTCAACCGATCTGCATGCGCCTGAAGCGGATCGGTGACCCGTACGTCGGCAGCCTCGGTCCTCATGACCGTATAGCGAGCTCCCGCCGCGTCGCGGAGCGTGACGCGGAAATCGGAGAGCGCGATCACCGTACCCGAGACCCTTCGCCCGTCGGGCAGCACGGCGGCGGCATTGAGCGGAGGATCTGCGGTTGCCTGGCCGAAGCCGGGATATCCTCCGCGACCGCGCGGAAACGCGATGCGCCCCTGCAATTGTTGCGGCGGGTACTTCGCACCGACACCCTTCAAATCACCAGTCACCGAGTGGCAGCTGGCGCACTTACCCTCGCCATTGAAGAAGGTCTCGCCAGCCGCAGGATCCCCCACCAACACGGCCGCGCTGTCCGCCGGACGACGGCCCGACGCGTTTTGCGCGGTCGCCAGCACGAACACCGCAATATCAGTAAACTGCGCATCGGTGAGATTGATGGGCGGCATCTCCCGGGTACCGGCCCGGACGAATGCGGCCATCGTTTTGCCCGTCGGGTCGCCAATGATCACCAGCGAGCGCGCGAGGTCTGGACCTCGCCCCCCGCGCGCATCGGTCCCGTGACACGCGGCGCACGTCGACGCATAGGTATTCATCCCGCGTTCCACCACTGCCGGATCCGCGGGCGGGGCTTGCGCTCGACCTTGCGCCGCCACCTCCGACGCAGCGCACACCGTGGCCAACGCCAGCAATGTGGCCCTACTGCAGATAGAACGCATACAGCGTGTCTCCTCCGGCAACCAGGACGTACTGCCGGCCGTCGACCGTAAACGTGCTCGGCGCGTTGCTCTGAAGGACACCGAGCGGAAAATGCCAGAGGCTCTTTCCGGTCGCCGCATCGAAGGCCCTGAAATTTCCGGCGGGATCACCCGTGAAGAGCAGGCCTCCTCCGGTGGTCAGGATCCCTGGATAACTGCTCGACCAGAAGCCATTCCCTTCGTATTTGTGCTCCCACTTGACGGAGCCGGTCTTGTAATCGATCGCCCGCAATACGGACGGGAAAATTCCGACGTGCTGCTCGGAGCCTCCCCCCCACGCGATCGACTTCGTGTCGGTCGTGGTCAGATAGAAAATGCTGAACGCTTCGGTGGCATTCACATAGAGCAGGCCGAGATCGGGGCTGTAGGAGGGGGCAGGATAATTTGCCGCGCCATCGGTGTCGGGCGAGGTCAGCGCCCCTGCGAGCGAGGGGGCCTTCTCAGGATCCGGCACCGGTTGCCCTCGCTCGTCCGTACCCTTGTAGACGTTGGATGTGGTGATGAACGGCTTGGAGAGGATTGGCTTCCCGGTCGTTCGATCGAGAATGAAGAGCCAACCATTGCGGGAGAACTGCGCCGCCAGCTTGCGCGACCGTCCCTCGATCACGCCTTCGAAGAGCATCACGGTCTGCGTGGCATCCCAGTCACGCACGTCGTGCGGCGAACACTGGAAATACCATTGCATTTTGCCGGTGTCCGCATTCAGCGCCACGATCGACGAGGTGTAGAGGTTCTCGCCCGGGCGGCCCAGCCCGTTCAGCACCGGGTTGGGGTTGGCCGTCGTGACGATGACGTTGTTCAGCTCGGCATCGTAGGTGAATGGCTGCCACGGGCCGCCGCCACCGTGTATCGCGGCTTCCTCGTTCGGCCATGTTTCAATGCCGGGTTCGCCCTTGCGCGGCGTGACGTTCCACCGCCATTGCTGTTCGCCGGTTTCCGGATCGCGCGACTCGACCCACGCCGGGATGTCCTGCCGGTCGCCACCAACCGCGAGAATCACGTGATTCTTCACAGCAAGCGGCGTGGTGGCGTTGGTGTAGCCCGGCCCGGACACGACCCGTTTGCGCCAGCGCTCCTTTCCCGTCGTCGCATCGATGGCCACAACGAATTCGTCGCCGGTTTGAAAGAACAAGGTGTTGCCCAGCATCGACACGCCGCGGGTGCCGCTGGTACCCCCATTCGACTTCCAGTAGAAGTGCCAGATCTCGGCACCCGAACGAACATCAACGGCATACACGTTGTTCGTCGTGGCAAGATAGAGGACGCCGTTGACCATGAGCGGGATGCCCTTGATAGGCCCGCCGCTCACGGCAGCGCCGGCACGGCCGCCGCCGAACCCGCCCCCGCCGCGTCCGGCTGCGGCTGGCGGCGGTGTCGGATCCGGACCCTCGCCGGCGAGGATGGCTCCCTCAGGAGAGCCGTTCGTCCGGTACATCCAGGCGACCGACAGGTTCCTGGCGTTGGCGGTCGTGATCTGTTTCACCGGGCTGAAGTGGTTCGCCTTGTAGTCGCCGTGGTACGTAGGCCAGGCGTCCGTCGGCGGCTTCGTCGCGTCGGGCGACTGCTGGCCGTGCAACACGCCCGACAGCAACGCTGTCGAGAGCAAGGCCGCGACGCACACAAGTTTCCTGCCCATCAGTCCTCCGGAAAGGAACGTTGTGTGCCGCTAGAACCGGAACCGCACCTGGGCTCGGACGGTGCGCAGCGGGGCTGCTGTGGTAACCGCCCCGAAGCCGGCTTGGCTCGGTATCAGTCGAGTCTGGACCAGGGTGCCATCCGGGTTGTACTGCGCGGCGGTCATCGTCGGATTCGTCGGGCTGGTGAGGCTCAGGACCGCGTTACGCCCCGTATAGACCACCGTATCGAACAGGTTGAATGCCTCCAGGCGCAACTCCGCGACCCGCGAGCCGCCCAGACGGAACGACCGGACCAGTGACAGGTCGAAGATCGCACTCGGACACCCGGTCAAGTAGTTGGGTCGCTGCTCGAGCCCGAGGGACGCACCGTCGGAGTAAGCCGCACCGGTGGCAGAGACGCTCGAGGGGACGGTCACCGGTCCACTGGGAGCCCGGAACACGTTGGACACGACTCCTCCCGTAACGCCGATGACCTGGTTGTTGAACTGCGCATACTGGTTGCTCGAGCAGCCGCTTCCGACGCTATCCGGCTGCATGAGAATCACCCGCGGTTGGTACACGGTATTCGGGGTGCCGGTGAGATTGACCAGGGCTCCCGCGGTGTTATACGTGTAGCTCAGCGAGTACGGCGTGCCAGTGGACGCCGTGAGGACGCCCGACACCTGCCAGCCATTGATGACACCACCGATCACGTGACCGACACCGCTGTCGGCGTGATAGTCCGGGAAGTCCCAGACATAGTTCGCCCGCATCTGGTGGGTAGGTGTCGGCGTGTCGCCGAACATCTCCTGCGCGGTGTCCTGATCGGCCCGTTGACGATAGCCAACGTGGCCGGAGGCGTCCATGAAGTGCTCGAGCCGTGGCGCCACCGCCTGCTTGTTGATCAGCGTCCAGGTGTCATTCACGCCGAACGAGTATCCGTTTTTGAAGCGGCGGTTGAATGAGAGCTGGAACGAGTGAAACGTGTTCCAGTTGACGCCGGTGTTCTGCTGGATCGTGCTCAGACCGCGGTAGGGCCGGAGCAGATCCGCGACGGCGGTCGAGCCGTTGACGGTTGGCGCGAGCGTCGGGTCTTGGTTTTCGGGCAGAAATGCGGCACCCACGTCGATGCTGTCGATGTCGACGTTCAGCAGCATGTCCCAGGAGTGCTGTCCTACGTACGACACGTCAAGAGATGACGACCAGGGTAATGCCATTTGCACGCCGGCATTCCACTGAGCCGACTTCGGTATCGGCGCGTCGTACTGGAACGTGGTCAAGGACGCCGTCCCCTGGGTCACAAGACCCGCGCCCAAGCCGGCCGACGCAACGTTGGCGAGGGTCGACCATCGCAACACGGGACTGCTCACGAATGGGGGATTGCCGATCTGATTGAGAACGGTGTTGCCGTTGGGTCGATCGAAGAACAGGCCGTAGCCGCCACGGAGCACGAGCCGCTGATTCCCGCTCACGTCGTAGGCCACGCCGGTGCGCGGCGCCAGTGCGAGGCTCGGCCACTCATAGTTGTACTTGGAGTTGCCGTCCTCACCGGCCTTGCGGATCCCGTTGGACAGGTCCCCGGTGTTCAGGACGACGGTCCCGATCGCGAAAGCCGTATTCGGGCCCAGCAACTGCCTCGTATCGGGCCGCATCGCCTGACGCTGATTCTGGGGACAGGGATTGGCGACCACGGCGCAGCCGGCCACATAGAGCAGCGGGGCGCTGTCGATCGACCACTTGTCGAGGAAGAAGTTGGACGACTGGAGCTTTGTATCGTAGTTGGGCTGCATGTAGACGAGACGCAGGCCATAGTCCACCGTCAGTCGATTGGTGATCCGCCAGTTGTCTTGGAGATAGCCCTCGATATTTCTATAGACGAAGTTGCCCTCCACCCACTTGGATTGCTGGTTGTAAGTGGAGAAGACGCCAAGGAGCGCGTTGGCGTAGCCGAACCCGGTGTCCAATGGATTGCTCGCGTCCTGCCCCATGTTGACCCGCCCTTCGAAGGCCATCTGGTCGCCGGTGGTAATCGTGGGGTCCACGCTCGGGGCGCCGCGATGTTGCGGCTTGAGACTGTGAAAGAAATAGAATCCCGACTTGTAGTTGTGCCTCCCGGCGACCTTGGTCACGCTAACCGAGGCCTCCTTGGTATAGCTCGGCGTGAGAAACTCGGGATACTGGATGACGGGCGGAGGGTTGGCGACCAGACTGCCGAAGTTGAAGATCGGAGGCAGGTACATCCTGTTCGCGGCGGCATCGAACCAGGCGGCGCCGATGTCGGCAGCCACATCACGGTTGTAGCCAGGATCCATCGGAACCCCATCCTGGTTGAAAATGTAGGGGAAATTCGCAAATCCAGTGGCCGGATTCCTGCGATCCGAGAAGGGGCTGACCGGGATCGCCCCCACCCGGTTCGAGCCGCCACCCACCGTCCCCTCCAGGAACGTCGTCGGGCTCATGGTGTAGTTGACCGTCGCCGAGTAGGTGTGAATGAACGGATATTTCTGAAGTGTGTCGTTGAAACCCGGTAGAGCCGTTCCTTGCGTCACTTGCACTCTTTGCCGCTGACCCGCGTACTTGCCGCTGACCCGCAATTTGGAAGAGATCTGATAGTCCATCCGGACGGTCGGTTGTTGCAGAAGATCCTTCACGACCGGTGCTGTCGTCTCGTAGTTGTAGTTGAGCCGTTCCGCGATGACCTGGGATTGGGCAATATTCGGCTCGGCCCCAACGGCGTTCTTCCACCACGAAAGGATGTTCCGGCAGGGCATCGGCGCGACGGCGGTTCCGCAGTTCACGTCGGTGGGCACAATGCCGCTCGCGTAGGGTGCCTTGAGGCTGATCAAGTTCCCCTGGTTGTCCGTTGATTGCCGGAAATCGCCGCTGAGCTCGGCGTTGGTCGGTAGCCGGAGCCGCTGCGTCGTCCCCCCGGACTCGGTCGGCCGGAACTCATGGCCATAGAAAAAGAAGAGCTTGTTTGTGCCCCCGGGGCGTCCGACCGGACCGCCGAGGGTGAACCCGAGCGCATCGGTCTTGTTGACGCCCGCCGCAGTGCCATTCTGCTGGTTCAGCCAAGGCACCGAATTCCAGCGAGACCTCTCCGCGATCTCGTAGCCGGAGCCATGAAACGTGTTCGTCCCGCTCTTCGTGACCGCGGTAATCTGGATGCCACTCGCCCGTCCAAACTCCGCCTGGTAGCCTGACGTGACGACGCGAACCTCGGCGATGGCGTCCGGGTTCAGCTGCAGAAGCTGCGCGTTGTTGCCAACATCCACGGCAGCCACACCGTCGATCATCACCTGATTCGTGCCACCGCCGCCGATGCGTGCCGTGCCTGCCACGCCGGGAGCGAGCGCCGCGAAGCTGGCGAAGTTGCGGCCGCTGACTGGCACCTCGGATAGTTGGGTCGTGGTCACGGTGTAGGACCGCTCGCCACTTTGCGTTTGGAGCAGGGCGGCCTGGCCGACCACGTCAACCGTTTCGCCGATTCCGCCGATTTCGAGGTTGATCGTCGGAATGACCACGCGTTCGCCGCCGCTGACGCTCACGCCGCCGCGGCGAACTGGTTTGAACCCCTCGATCTTCGCCTCGATGACGTAGGTGTCAGCGGCCACGTTGGGTACCACGAACTCGCCCGACTCGTTGGTGGTGACCGTACCCAAGAGGGTGTTGCGGCGTTCGCTGGTGACGGTCACCACGACGCCGGGTACGGCCGCGCCTTGAGCGTCGGCGATTCGGCCCGCGATCGTTCCCGTCGCCACTTGCGCTGCCGCAGGCCGCACGGTCAGGATCGAAAGGAGGGCCGCCGCGATCCAGATGCCTATCCGACAGCACCTCGACTCCTGTTTTGACATTCCTCTGCTCCAATCGCAAATCGTCGCGTGAAAATCGGTGCAAGGTGCTTGTACTTGGGCGTGACCGCCGGTGTCCCGGCGGATGGGCGAAATCCTTCGGAAATCGTCGGATTCATTCGGATATCCGAGCGGCGTCGCGCAGTGCGCAATGAGCCTGGGAGAATCGCGCGAGCGTCGCGGACTGCGGCATAATCGTGGTCGCCAGGAGACCATGCCGGCCTCATGGTAAACTCCCGATCCCAGCGCCAAACATCAACCTCTGCAATAAAATGGAACCCCGATTCGTTCGGGACACGCCGGTCGGATACTCGTTCGGTCCATTTCTGCTGGATCCCGCCCGCCGGCTGTTGTGGCGCGATGGGCGTCTCGTCACGCTGACCTCGCGCACCTTCGACATTCTGTTGTTGCTGCTCGAGCACCACGGTGAGATCGTCGAAAAGGATCAGCTCCTGTCTGCGATATGGGGCAAGACGATTGTCGAAGAAGCCACTGTCGTCAGGCACGTGTCCTCGCTGCGCAAAGCCCTGCATCTCATTGCCAATCAACACGATGTCCTGGTGACCATTCCGGGGCGAGGGTATCGGTTTGTCGCTGACGTCAAGGCCCTGGACACCCTTCCGCCGGAATTACCGGTAGCGGCAACCACCGAGCCGGCCGAGTCCGGAGCGACCGAACACGATTCAGTCCCTCCGGCCGTCGGGGCCGACCCAACCAGACTGTTCTGGCGCGGTGCCCGGCCGCTGGCGGTAGGGGCTGTCTGCGTTGTGTTCCTGTCCGGACTGTGGGGGGCTGCTCGTTCAGACTCGCCGGCGCTGCCAAGGACCCGGGAATTCAGACAAATCACTTATGACGTCGGCGCGCCACGAGATCCAACGTGGTCGCCTGACGGGACACGCATCGCGTTCACATCCGATCGCGACGGCAATCCCGATATATGGCTGCAGGGGATTGACGATCCGGCTCCTACCCGACTGACGTCGTCGGCCGAGGCCGATTCTCAGCCCGACTGGTCGCCGGATGGCTCCTCAATCGTGTTCCGCTCCGAGCGGCAAGGTGGAGGTCTCTACATCATCAGCACCACCGGGCAGTCAGAACGACGCCTGACGACCTTTGGGTTCCACCCACGCTGGTCGCCCGATGGGCGGCATATTTTGTTCCTCAGTACATCGCTGCGCGCCGGTCGCCTCTACATCACGGATCGTGAGGGATCATCGCCTCGCGAAGTACTCGGCAGCGTGGCGAGCGGGTTCACGAACGTTTCGAGCGCCTGGCATCCAGACGGGCAACGCATCTCCATTTGGGGCCGCCGTCATGACGAGGGATGGTCATTCGCGACGGTCCCCATCGATGGGGCGCCTGGGCAGTATGCGACGTTTTCCGCCCAAGCTCGGGAGTGGCTCAACACCAGCGGCGTCACGCTGGGTCGATTCGTATGGGCGCGCGGGGCGAGGTACTTATACTTTGAAGGCGCCTCCGACCGCCTTCGGAATCTCTGGCGGGTAGAGGTCGACGAGCACTCGTCCTCGTGGATTGGTATGCCCGAGCGGCTGACGACGAGCTCCGCCGGGCAGGATCGCGACTTGGTGCTGTCGGGGGACGGCCGGCACCTCGCGTTCGTGAGCCGGACCGACGAGACTCGCCTGTGGTCCTTCCCCCTGACACGGACGGGGATGGTCGCTGGCGAAGGCCAGCCAATCACGGGCGGTGATGGCTCGGACTTGCAGGCGGCGTTGGCATCGCACGGCGATCGGATGGTGTACCAGAGCGTCCGCCGCGGCGGATACAGCGAGTTGCGGTCGCTGTCGCTTTTGGACCGTCGAGAGCACGTGCTGACCTCTGGGACCGACCAAATCGAACATGTCATCTGGTCACACGATGGCCAGAGAGTCGGCTACTGGACACAACGCCGCGGAAGTGGTGTCGCGCGGGACGGCGGCAGCCACTCAGAGTTCGTGGTGCTGAATCCGGCCGGTGGTACTGAAACTCAGTACGCCCTGACCGGGACCCAATCCAATTTCCTGCCATTCGATTGGGCCTCGGACGGTCGAACCATCCTCGGGACGTGCGGTCGGCCGGGGGCGGTCTGTTCAGTCGATTTGTCGACGCCGGATCGATCCCCGGTGATTGTGGCAAGCGATCCCCGTTTCAGCCTTTACCAGGCGCATTTTTCACCGGACGCGCGGTGGATTGTGTTCTTCGCGCAAGACATCAAAGAGGGTGGCAGGTCACGGTTGTACGTAGTGCCGGCAGCTGGAGGCACATGGATTCCGATCACCGACGGGCAGGCGTTCGATGACAAGCCTCGCTGGTCGAGCGACGGCAAGCTGCTCTATTACCTTTCGACCCGCGGCGCCTTTCTGAATATCTGGGCCCGGCGCTTCGAGCCGACGACCGGCGAGCCAGTAGGCGAGCCGTTCCGGATCACGTCATTTGCCAGTGGGCGTCGGATGATCTCGCCCGATCGAATCAACCGGATGGAGATCGACATCGCTGCGGATCGGCTGATACTCCCGGTCACAGAGAGCTCAAGCCAGATCTGGGCTCTGGACGGCGTGGATCGCTGAGGGCCTTCGAGACTGGCAGGTCGCGGCACACCACGAAAGACGCGAACATCTGCTACGACGCCAGCGCGCCCCGAGCTCAGCATCTGGGTCTAGCGCCCAAGACTGACTGCCGACACTCCTCGACTCCGCCGCCGACTCGGCAAGCCTCGGTACAGTGAAGCCACAACGCGGTGCCGTACAGGCCCGGCGGCGCCGACAGCCAGCGGCGGATCGCGCGAGCCAGCGCAGCGGCCACCGTGAATGTCGCGACGCGGATTCAGCAGCCGGATCCGCAGAATCCCGGGCAGTTCATCCCGCTCACACGCGGGAAGATCGCCATCGAGATCGAACGCGGAGACCTGGTTCAGACGGATTGAAGTAAAGGCGATCTGACAAGGGTCCGGATTCTATATGCTGTGTCGCGCAACCTGTCCTACACGTTCCGCGCGAGCCCGGTCTCGCGGCCGCGCGGCTGGAATGAGGAAGACACTATGAACGGAATCCTTCGCGTTCTTCCGGCAACGGCGCTCGCAACGCTTGTGGCCGCTTCCGTCCAAGCCCAGATCACCAACAATCCTCCGGGAGGCAACGGCCCGACCGGCCGCGGGCGCGGGCCTGGGGTCGAGGCGAGCGTGGTCACCAATGTCCGCTCCCCCGAAGTGAATGCGGACAACACCATCACCTTCCGACTGCCGGCACCCAATGCCAAGAAGGTGCGTGTGTATACCGACATGCCCAAGCTTGGCGACACCCCGGTCAACGGCTCCGCCGGTTTCGATATGACCAAGGACGCCAACGGCGTCTGGTCGTTCACGACGCCGACGCTCGCGCCGAGCTACTACCAATACTGGTTCGAGGTGGACGGATTGACGACGCCCGATCCGCAGAACACCTTCGTTCGTCCTGCGTCGGGCGTCTACAAGAGCGTCGTCGCGCTACCGGGGAAGGAAGCGGACTTCATGATGTTCCGCGACGTGCCACACGGCAACCTGATCGAGCACCAGTACCTTAATCAGCTGACCAAGGTGGCCCGCCGTGTGGTGGTGTACACGCCGCCCGACTACAGCACCAGCAACAAGAAATATCCGGTGGTGTACCTGCTGCATGGCGCCAACGACTACGAGCTCGGCTGGACGCAAACCGGCATGGCCAACACCATCATGGACAACCTCATCGCGGACCAGAAGGCCGTTCCCGCGATCATCGTCATGCCCTTCGGCCATGAGAAGACCGGTGCTGCTGGTAAACAGCCGGAGATCCTCGCGCTGCAGAAAGCACTGGGGTACACGCCGCCGCCGCCGGTCGCGCGCGGCACTGCGCCGCGTGAGGGTGGTGCGGCCGCTGGCTCCGCGCCGGCTGGTGCGCCGCCTGCTGGTGCGGCTCGCGGCGCAGGTCCCGGTGGCCGGGGTTTCGGCATCTCCCCGAGCGGTTGGAGCATGGAGAAGGAGATGCTCGACTACGTCATTCCGTATGTCGAGAAAGAGTTCCGCGTCATCAAAGACAAGGATCACCGCGCGATCATGGGCTATTCGATGGGCGGCGGTCACAGCACCTCCATCGGCTTCGGCCATCCAGAACTGTTTGCTTACGTCGGCGCGTTCAGCGGATTCGGTTCCACGAACCTGCTCACCGCCGACCCGGCGAAGACGAACAAGAACTACAAGATGATCTTCATCGGCGCGGGCACCGAGGACACCGCGGTCAATGGTGGCCGCACCATGCATGACGCGTTGACGACGGCCGGCGTGAAGCACATGTGGAGTGAGGATCCCGGCTACGGCCACGACTACCAGATCTGGCGGCAGTACTTTTACCGCCTGATGCAGCAGACGTTCCGCGACTGAA
>Ga0207701_10001176_pt1 | contig 27701 bp, 25 predicted proteins | sample KBSSwiSSwithPhiX_FD_184294 | JGI IMG/M metagenome (GOLD analysis project Ga0207701, IMG submission 184294) | Switchgrass rhizosphere bulk soil microbial communities from Kellogg Biological Station, Michigan, USA, with PhiX - S5 (SPAdes) (version 2) | ecosystem: Environmental > Terrestrial >... | reverse complement strand
GGGCATTATCAACCCCACCTTCCGGCGGATCTCGGGTTCTATGATTTGCGTCTTCCGGAAGCCAGACAAGCTCAAGCTGACCTGGCCCGCGAGTACGGCATCCACGGCTTTTGCTATTATCATTATTGGTTCAAAGGACGACGATTGCTGGAGCGTCCGTTTAACGAGGTATTGAATTCCGGCAAACCAGATTTCCCCTTCTGCCTTTGTTGGGCTAACGAAAGCTGGACACGCCTTTGGGACGGTCAGGAGCAAGAAATCTTAATGGCGCAGAATTATGACGAGGAGGATGACCTGAATCACATTCGCTGGTTGGCAGGAGCTTTTCGCGATCCGCGTTACATCTGCGTTCACGGTCGCCCACTTTTTTTGGTCTATCGTTTATCCCGGCTGCCCGATCCTGAGCGCACGGTCGAAATATGGCGGAACGAAGCCAGGCGCCTGGGCGTCGGTGACATTTTTATTTGCAATGTGGAAAGCTTTGAAGCGGATCATGGTCTGGCACCGCAATACAATCTGGACGGAGCGGTAGAATTCGCCCCTGATCATAGGGAAATACCGCTGCGACAAGAGGCCAATAAAGTAACGCACAAACTTTCGCGGCGGCCACGAATCCAGCGAGTGGCGACCGCGCTGGGGCTGGCGCAACCGGGGCTCTGCACGCACGGAGTGTATTCGTACGCGGAACTCATGAACAACATGCTCGCCAAACCAAATCCGCCCTATCTCCGTTTCCCCTGCGTGACGCCCAATTGGGACAACGCCGCCCGGAGACAATTGGGAGCTACTATTTTCCACGGCAGCACTCCTGAACTTTACCAGCAGTGGCTGGCTGCCGCCGCCCAAAAAGCGAAAAGTGTCAACGAGGATGAACCGATTGTCTTCATCAATGCCTGGAATGAATGGGCGGAGGGAAATCATCTGGAGCCATGTCAGAAATGGGGTCATGCGTATTTGCAGGCGACCCGCAATGCGCTCAAAAACGGAAACACTTAGTTATCCAGACGTGACCGATAAAGCCCGAAAGCGATTTCCGTATATGCAGGATCGTCAATGCAGGGTCGATTACCAAACCACAGTTGCTAGTGGCGCTTTACACTCCTTGTCCGGCTCGGCCCGTGGGTCAAACAATAGCAGGTCGGGTACGCGGGCTTGCTGAGATTGGATTAAACGACGCCTCAGACAAATTTCACAAGATTTGTTCGATGGAGAATTCAATTCAATTAGAAGGTTAACGCCGGAGGCAAGGCGCGCGGTTTACCGCGTCGCCCTCAGCTCTTTGTTAGCAAAAAGATCCTTAGCCTCCATGGGACGTGTGGAAAGCATGTGTAGCCTCCCAATACTGAGCAGTGAATGTGCTCTTATCAAATGCAGAAAAGGTACTGTGGACAACACACCTGTCGACAACACACCAATGGACTTGTTTATTCGCAGGCCGATCTGCATGTTTGAAGCGAGGGCTCATGCACGTTATGAGCCGTTTCATGTAGCTGCGTAGCGCCGCGCTTGTATGCAACGCGCGCCGAAGCCAGTGCTTGCGGGGTGTCGCGCTCGTCGCAACCTTGCTCAGCAGTTCCGTGTGGACCGTCTGAAATCCGAGCGATGTTAGAGTATCCACAAGTCCCTTCTCGTTGAAGAACGTACAACTGGTTTCGTCGGGTGCGTAAGGGTTGTCGTCGCCTATGGGACAAAACAACATGGAGTTATTATGTTCGCCTACCCAAATGGCAGTTTCGATGAGCAGATGACCGCCGATCTTCAAGACGTCTCTGATCGCTCTTAGGCCCCAGAATGGATACCTGAGATGGTATAGAACACCCGGAAAAATGACAACGTCAAACTGGCCAAAGCTCTCTGGCTTCAGGTCATACAAATTCATTTGATGCATTCGGACCTTGGAGTTGAAGAATGGAATCAGAAACTCCGTGGCGGCCTTTGATAGGTCATTGTCTATACCCACCACTTCTGCCGCTCCCATGGACTCCGCCGCAAAAGAAAAAAGGCCGTCGCGACATCCAATATCCAGAACACGCTTGCCTTTGACATCGAGTGATTTCAGACGCTCCATGCACAGGTTCTGCGCCCGCACGTACACAGGATTTCCTGGCGTGGAAATGGTGTCTGTAAGCTTTATGATGTGATAGAAGGCGTAGCGAGCTAGCACTTGCTGGAGCTCCGCGTCGGTCATTGTGTCTGTCCTTTCCTTTTGCTAACCATTTCCTTCATTTCCTGCATCAAGCGTGTGTCGCATGAGATCGAGCGAACCAAACATTATTGCGCGGGAATGCTATCGCCAGGCACCAGGTAGGTGTGTGTTTTTCCCACTTGGTGAAGCACTGCAGCCCAATTATAATCCGTCGCAAAATGTCGTCAAAAAAGCCGCGTTCCGGCAACAGTCTCAAACCTGCGGCAATCCGCGAATTGCCAGTCGAGAGCTGCCGCCCGTTTTGGTCCGTAATGATACCTACGTACAATCCGCGGGCAGACTATTTGAAAGAGACACTTCGCTGCGTACTGGATCAGGATGCCGGCGCGGACCAGATGCAGATCGAGGTGATCGACGATGCATCGCCGAACGGGGCGCCCACGGAATTCATTCGCAAGCTAGCCGGCGAACGCGTCACCGTTCATTGTGAGCCGCGCAACCTTGGTCTGGCCCGAATCTGGAATCGCTGCGTCGAACGCGCGCGGGGCGAATGGGTTCACATCCTCCATCAGGACGATCTTGTATTTCCGGGCTTTTACCAGTCGTTGCGATCTGGCGTCGAAAAATTTCCCCAGGCCGGCGCAGCCTTGTGCCGCCACGCTTACTGCGATGAGAGCGACCACTGGCATCGGCTGTCCATTTTGGAAATGCCTTCGCCCGGATTGCTGCAAAACTTTGTCGAGCCGCTCGTGACAGCAGAGCGCGTCCAGTGCGCGGCTGTTGCGGTTCGACGTTCTACTTATGAGCAGTTGGGAGGATTCAATCCCGATTTGAAAAGCGCACTGGATTTGGAAATGTGGATTCGCATCGCCAGCAAATTCCCTTTTTTCTACGAACCCAAAATTCTCGCGTGCTGGCGGAATCATTCCGACGCAACCTCATCGCGACAGGTTCGCAGTGGAGAAAACATCCGCGACGTCACGAAGGCGATTGGTGTCTGGCGCAAGCACCTGCCAGAAGGCGAAGCGCAGCGGCTCACGGAAATCGCCGTTAACCGCTTTTCCTACGAAGGCTTTTGGCTGGCGCGGCATTTGTTGGGGCAAAATGATTTTGAAGCGAGCTTGAACCAGTTGGACGCCGCGCTGGCGTGCAAGAGCACTTTCCGGCTGCAACTGTCGGCAGCCAAAATCCGAGCGAAGGTTCACGCGAAAAGAATTTTGAAGTGGCGGCAACCGAGGGTGGCGTCCGCTTCTTCTTGAAGGGAAACTATGAAGCCGAATGCACATTTTCCTGGCTTGCCGCGATGATGATGGCAGAGGCGGCACGGTGCTGTGAAATCTCCGAACCGAAGGCCGATGGGCCTTAGCAGGGCGGCCGCGAATGAAAGTGCTTGATTCCTCCAATTTCCCCCGCGGAGGAAACAAAATGACAACCAATTCATAAAGCGATTTATGGAACCAACCTTTCACGGTCTGGGTTGCAAGCCATGAGGGTTGCGTTAGTTCAGTTGGTCGCGTATGGAGATTGCCTTTTCGCAACTCTCGTTGCACGGCAAATCAAGCGGGACTATTCCGGATGTCATTTAACTTGGGTGATTGGAGACAAGTACGCTTCCATCCTTGACGGAAACCCGCATGTAGATACGACCCACAGAATAGTTTTAAGCAGTAGGGATGAAGCGTTTTCATCCGGCTGGGAGGAGGCAAAAACCTGGGTCGCTGATCAGGTTCGCATGGGAAATCTCGAAAAAGCCTATTTTACTCAAGTCTTGCCGGACAACGTTCGATACTACGACGGACTGGTCCGCACCACTATGTATGGGTCATATGGAAAGCCAATAACGGGGCCACATCTCCCCGAGGTGTTCCTAACAGAAACAGAGAACCGGAATGTTGCCGACTTCGCCCTGAAGCATCGCTTACATGAATTCAAACATGTTTTTTTGTTTGAATGCGGCCCTAGCAGCGGACAATCGCCTTTGACGCCGGCCAGGGCTGAAGCACTGGCATACGCAGTGGGAAAAAACCATCCAGAGGTGGTTTTTTTGATGAGCTCAAGCGAAACTGTTGTCCAACCATCCCCTCACGTGGTCGATGCATCCTGCCTCACTTACAGGGAAAATGCCGCCTTGTCCCGCCATTGCACAGGATTAATAGGTTGCTCCAGCGGAATTACGTGGTTGACCACATCGACCGCAGGAAAGGCATTGCCGATGTTGCAAATTCTCACGAAATCAACTGAAGTTTTCAAGTTTGCATCAGTAGCTATGGATTTCAGGCGTCTAAGACTTGATGAAAGCAGGGTCATAGAAATGGCGGAACCTGGCGACCCCCGCATTATTAGCTGTATCGAAAAGTGGTTGTCGGAATCACATTCCGCAGCACGTCGGCAGTTTCATGAAGAATTGGTGTTGACAAGCGCCCACGCAGAGAAGGCTTATTGGTTCATTCGCGAACACGACGGGAAAATCGCCGCAAAATCTGCGATGCTAAGGTTTGTCAGAGCAAACGGATTCGCGACCATTCCGTGGCGCGTGTTAATTGCCGGGATGCGCGGAAAAGGACGCGAAATCATTCGAGGTGTCTTGCGATAGGAGTCGGCCATAGCCCGGATAAAACCATTGTCGCGTCGTCGACATGTGCGAAAATCACTGCAACCCCTTATCAACGGCGGAAGCGCCGCGCAAAACCATTCTCTGTTGCAGACATTCGGACGAGGAGCGTTCATCTTACCTGGATGAAGCGGAATTGCACCAGCTTTATCACAAGAGTGTTGCTCTTCTTTATATCTCGGTGGGAAGGTTTCATGATTCCAGCAGTTCTACCTCCGGCTTGGTCCCCGCAGGGCGATCAGGCAAAGCACTTGTACTCCTCTCTCATAGATTCAATTTTCTGTCGTGAACGTTAAAGCTGCTACCAAGCGACTCCTCAAGGCACCGTTGCGAGCGTTAGGAATGGATGTTGTGCGGTCGCGTCCGCCGACGGCTCAGCCTGTCTTTCCGCCGGAAGAACTCGAAATGATTTCGGCTTTTGGTCCGCAGTACAAGCCCGAAAATCATTGGTTCGCAGAGTGCGGCATCAAGACAGTGCTGGACGTGGGTGCCCACATCGGAGAGTTCGCCCAACGGATCCGTACGATGCTTCCCAACGCAGAACTGGTCTGCTTTGAGCCGCTCGAGGAACCGTTTACTAAGCTGACAGAACGGTTTAGAGGACAGCCAAACTTCCGCGCCATTCGCTGTGCACTTGGTGAAAAGGCCGGGCAACACGAGATCCATCACAATGAATACGCCCCAAGTTCATCTCTGTTGCCAATGGCCGAACTACACAAGAAGTCATTCCCGTTCGCGGTCAAAGAACAAACTGAAATGATCGAAGTCCGTAGGCTTTCAGATGTGGCTCGGGAACTAAACTTGCCGGACCCGCTGCTGCTCAAGTTGGACGTGCAGGGCTTTGAAGACAAGGTCATTGCCGGAGGCGAGGATGTGGTAGCACGGGCAAAGATCATAATTATTGAAGTGAGTTTTCAGACTCTTTACGAGGGAGGTCCGTTGTTCGACGACCTCTACCGGCTTCTCAGGGACCACGGTCTTACATACAACGGAAACTTCGAACAGTTGTCTAGTCCAAGGGATGGTCGCATCCTTCAGGCTGATGCAATCTTCTGTCGTCAATAATCGATAGCGACGACTCCTGTCCAAACTTGACGGGATAAGATGCTGATTTGCGCCGCAATTCAATGAGACTTTTGATTTTTCATAGTCATTGTGCGTCACGCCGCTGGCCAGGAAAGGCTCAAACTTTGCTGCTCCGCTCGCGTCAGTTTCTGAGGCTTTTGTTCTTCACCAGCCGCCTTTCCCCGAGATGTCGTCACCTCTGCGCCCCCAGTTAATCATGAATTCGCCGTTGATATCGGTCATTACTACGACCTTCAACAGTGGAGCAAAAATCGCTGCCACGGTGGCTTCAGTCCTCTCGCAGAAAAAAGAGCTGTATGAATTTCTCGTCATTGACGGCGGCTCAACCGACGGCACCCTGGAGCATCTGTGCGCGCAAGGTTCCGCGTTGCGCTGGTTCTCCGAGCCAGATGAGGGCATTTACGACGCGATGAATAAAGGCATTCGGCTGACCAGTGGCGAATTTCTTTACTTCCTCGGCGCAGGTGACCGGTTGCTACCCGGGGTGCTGGAAGCGGTGGCTGCTGAGATTAGGAAATTGCCCGGCCAAGCCCAAACCTCGCGGCCAACGTTCCTCTACGGAAATGTGGACTTGTCAGACTGCAACCGACCTTACGATGGGCGCTTTAACCGCTTCAAGTTACTTCGCCGCAACATTTGTCACCAAGCCATTTTCTATCAACGTTCGGTATTCGACCGACTAGGCTTTTACAATACGAAATACCGGTCCCTGGCGGACTGGGAATTTAACATTCGCTGCTTTAACGATGAAAGTATCCGCAAGCGCTACATCCCTCTGCGGATTGCAGATTATGAGGGGGGTGGTAAATCGATCACAGCGCCCGATCCAGCATTTTACGCGGACTTTCCACTCATTCCGTCGCTGACGCAGATTGAATTTCTGCTCTATGATCCGCGCGCAGAACAAGGAAGAAACCTGGCTTTGTCGCTGGATGAGGCCGTGTGGCGTTTATACGAGGCTGGTTACCACATACCTTTCCGGTGGAAAGTTACCCTGCTAAAACAAAATTGGTCCGCTAAGAGACTTTGCCTGGTTGTCTGCTCGATATGCGGGTTCTCCTTTGCGAGATTTAAACAAATTCTTGCATTTCTAGAACGAGAAAATGCGCCACCCAGTCGATAGGGAAATGTGCGTTGGTATCGTAGCGCTGTGGCCACTAATAGCCTCGTTGTCGGCATTGACGGCTGCAAAAAGGCTGCGTCATTCTCCGCAGTGTAGCTAGAACGTCTGCCTTCTTAGCGCGGCTTTTTCTAGCTTGCGCAGTATTATCCGATCACGGCAAAGAATTTTAAGTATGCTATCGAGGTTGAAACGCAGCGCGCGTGTGCGCCGCGCGCGCGATAAGATCAGCAGAACGTGGCAAATATTGCGGAGAAAGGGTAATCGCGGTTACTGCTCTATTTGTGAGCGGCAAGTCTATTTTGCAATCGAAGGCCCCTATTTGCGTAACACATATAAATGCGTCGACTGCCAAAGCATTCCACGTTGGCGGGCGTTGATGTTCGTAATTGCTGAACTTTATCCAAAATGGCGGGAATTGAAGATCCATGAATCGTCTCCCGGCGGTCCGTTGTCCGCCAAGCTGGCCCGGGAATGTCCGGAATATCTTCCTACTCATTTCTTTCCAGGCGCGCCGCGGGGCCAAATCCACAAGGGGTTTCGCTGTGAAGACCTCATGTCGCAAACATTCAAAGATGAATTGTTCGATTTGGTTATCACTTCCGATGTCTTCGAACATTTGCCAGATGTCGCGCTAGCAGTCCGGGAAATCATGCGAACTTTGAAGCCGGGAGGAGCGCATATCTTTACGGTTCCCTGGGTCCGCTGGAATAAAACTTTGGTTCGAGCTTTGGTGAGAGACGGTGTCCTCCAGCATTTGGAAGAACCCGATTATCATGGCAACCCGATAGATGAAAACGGATCATTGGTTTTCACTGAATGGGGAGTGGAGCTTCCTTTTCTACTCCAGGACTGGGGCAGATTCCCCGTGATTATTCACACTATTCGAGACCGTTCACTCGGCATTGACGGTCAGTTTCCGGACGTCTTCGTTCAGCAAAAACCTTTCAAGAAATGACTGCCACGAAATACTGCAAGGGGCCGATGTGTAAAGGCTATGCTCACCCAAAGATCGGTCTGAAGGCCAAGTGGCGAATGATGCTGGATGACTGACTGGAAACGTTGATGACCCCTGACGCTATCGACATCATCTATCAGCGCTTGAAGCGCTCGACCATCATTCAGACCATTGCCCCCGACGACGAGATGTGGCTGGGCGGTCCCGACTTGTCGTCTTATTTTTCGGCGGGAGAAAGCGCAGTGCTTGCGATACTGCGCGCGCTGGCGATAGGCTCGCTTCAGAACGTCGAGACGATCCTCGATTTGCCGTGTGGGCACGGCCGGGAGGCCCGTCATCTGTGTGCTGCGTTCCCGGAAGCAAGCTTCACGTTCTGCGACGTCTACCGAACAGGCGTCGATTTTTGCACGAAGACGTTTGGCGGTCGCGGAGTCTATTCAGTGCCTGACTTGACGCAAGTGCGCCTGCCGGGGCCCTTCGACGTCATCTGGGTTGGTTCGCTGTTCACACACGTCGACCAACGCCGCACGGCCGAGTGGATGAAATTCCTATGCGAGTGTCTGAGCGACAACGGCGTCCTAGTGGCTACCTTTCACGGGCGCTGGGCCATCGAGGTTCATCGAACGGTCCATCCGCTGATCGACAGCGACCGTTGGCGAGGCATTCTCAAAGACTTCGAACGAACAGGCTACGGATATGCCGACTACGGCGACCGATACGCCGACTACCCCGCCTCGATCCGCGGGCGGGGGACGATCATCAAGGTCATCAATTTTGCCGACAATGTGCCCGGCGGCCGAATCCTGGCGCGGCGCTTCTTCGGACTCTTCGAGCGCGCTCCGGGCTACGGCGTCTCGCTTAGCAAGCCGGAGAAGATTATCGAGATTGCTGGCAACATACCCGGTGTGAGGATTCTCTCCTATAGCGAACGGGGTTGGGCGGACTTTCAAGACGTCCTCGCCGTCGCGCGAACGGATCGCTTGAAGCCGTTTGGGTAAACACGTTCGTTTACTACATTCATGATAGGAATCTGTGTAGTCAGAACGTTGTGGTCATGAAAAAAGGACCCTCATAGAATCGCTGTTGACATACACCCGATTTTAATGAGCACGTTTTTGGCCGTATTTGTAAGTCGAGAATCAGCGGGTGGGGAATGAGAATCCGCGCGATTGCTTTTTATCTCCCGCAGTTTCACCCGATCCCGGAAAACGACGCCTGGTGGGGGAAAGGGTTTACTGAGTGGACGAATGTCGCAAAAGCACGTCCGCTGTTTCGCGGGCATTATCAGCCGCATTTGCCGGCTGATCTCGGTTTCTACGACCTTAGGCTGCCCGAAACGCGCGAGGCTCAAGCTGAGCTTGCACGTGAACACGGGATTTCGGGATTTTGCTATTTTCATTACTGGTTTCACGGCCGTCGGCTTCTCGAACGGCCATTTCAAGAAGTTCTCGAGTCCGGCAGGCCAAAATTTCCATTTTGTCTTTGCTGGGCCAATGAGCCGTGGAGCCGTCGTTGGATCGGTGAGGGGCAGGACATTCTAATCGCCCAAACTTACTCACGCGAAGACGACGAAGCCCACAGCGAGTATTTAAGCTCTGTGTTTAGCGACGAGCGGTACATTACAGTCGATAATCGCCCGGTTTTTTTGCTGTATCGCCCGGATCGTCACCCGGATCCGATTCGTTTCACAACCTTTTTGAAGAGTGCCGCACGTCGCGCTACCGGCAACGAGCCATATCTAGTTGCAACAGATGCTGGCCACCCGGATGAGGACGACAGAAGGTTTGGATTCGACACGACATTGCACTTCGAGCCGCAGCTGGGCGTGCTTCCTGGAGCGGTGGATGATCGTCTATCGATAGCTCGCTTCGCTCGGAATTTGAAGCTGGGCGTCCTTAGCGGCCGGTTAAAGTTGTATGAGGATGTAAAAGCCCGGCGGAAGATGACGCCCTGTTTCCGCGGCTTCCCTCAGATACCTTGTGTGCTGGTAGGGTGGGACAACAGCCCTCGCCGTGGCACATTTGGGAGCGTCTGTGTCGGAGCGGACCCCGCTTCTTTTGGAAAAGAATTGCGGCGTAGTCTTTCCAATTGGAAGAAATCTTCTTTTCGACAGGACAATCTGATCTTCATCAACGCCTGGAACGAGTGGGCGGAAGGCAATCACCTGGAGCCCGACCAGAAGTGGGGCAGAGGCTACCTGAACGAGCTAAGGTCTGCACTCGAAGATTTTAACCACGATGCCTGAATCGCTAATAGCGCGAGACGCCCTGCGAGTTATTGCCTTTTATCTACCGCAGTTTCATCCGATCCCGGAAAACGACGCTTGGTGGGGTAAGGGATTTACCGAGTGGACGAGTGTCACTAAAGCGCGTCCGCTTTTTCGCGGGCACTACCAGCCGCACCTGCCGGCCGATCTCGGTTTTTACGATCTTCGTGTTGCGGAATCGCGCGAAGCGCAGGCGGACCTGGCCCGGCAGTATGGTGTTACCGGCTTCTGTTATTATCACTATTGGTTCTCAGGCAAGCGGCTTCTCCATCGACCGTTTGATGAGGTGTTGACGTCAGGGCGCCCAAATTTTCCGTTTTGCCTTTGCTGGGCTAACGAGAATTGGACACGCGTTTGGGATGGCGGCGAGTCTGAGGTTTTGATGGAGCAAACCTACTCGGAGCAGGACGATCTTGCGCACATTCGCTGGCTCGCTCGCGCTTTTGCCGATTCTCGTTATATCAGGATAAAAAACAAGCCGCTGTTCATTATCTATCGCGCCCATAAGCTGCCAGACGTCCAAAAGACGACAGCGATCTGGCGCGACGAATGTCGTCGTTTGGGGATAGGCGAGATTTTCCTGTGCCGCGTCGACACAGGCACTGATGTATTGCCTCCGAATGAAGTTGGGCTTGATGCGGCAGTCGAATTTCAGCCCGAGTTCCCTAATCTCGGGACGCTACTGAGCTTGCGTCGGCTTAGACTTAGACAATGGCGATGGAACGATCTCCGCTTTTTTCTTCGTCGAAAGCTTCTATCCGACAATATCAACGTGCAAAATTATCGTCATCTTGTCAGCTCGATGAGCAGACGGATTCAACCAAGTTATCTGCGGTTTCCCTGTGTTACTCCGGGTTGGGACAACTCTCCCCGGCGTCGGCGAAATCCAATCGTGTTTATCGGGTCGTCACCAAAGCTTTTTCATGATTGGCTGGTCGAGACCCTCGCGAAGCTGATGAAGTCCAGGAATACGCCACACATATTGTTCCTGAATGCGTGGAACGAGTGGGCAGAAGGCAATCATCTCGAGCCCGATCAGCGGTATGGCAGGGCGTACTTGGAAGCTTTACGGGAAGCTCTGCGATCAGTCGACGGCCGGTGACCGGCCTACCCAGCTCGCATTTTTGGGCCGTATGCTTTTCCCCGCTTGGTTCTACATGCCTCGCGTGAGGGGAGCGCTTACCACTCTTTTTTCATTACTGCCTGAAATACCATTGGCTTAGGCAAATGCTGCGGTGTTCGCTAGACATTTGCTTTATCGCGATGCTAAGTCAGAACTACTTTGCTTCTGGATGAAAGAACTGACCGGTTGTAATTTTGCCACGATGGTGAGAAGCGTCGGCGGCCTCACGGCCATAGCTCTGTTGCCGTCCAGAGCTTCTGATTCACTGCGCCACGTGAGGGATCACAACCCCGACCGCCTTGTGAAACTGCCGGATAAACAGCTTTGTTCCGAAGGTAATCTGGGTTCAGAGACGCGACACCTCTGCTAGTTCTCGATGATAGCAAAACCTCGCGTTCTGCTGGTAAGCATCGTGCCACCACGAAACGACTGTGGTGTGCGCATTGTCATGTACCGGCACTTTGTCGACCGAAACCCGTTTGAATTGCACGTGGCTAGCAACGCAGACTTCGCAGACGGACTTTTGATACACACACAATTGCGGCTGCCATATCCTGTTCATCGATTGAGAAAGAGCCGATTCGGTCCGCGATTGGCTGCGTGGCTCGCCGACTATGAAAATTTTATCTGGCCGCTGACAGCTAATGACGCGCTGGAGGAGGCAGTGCAACGTTTTCGGCCGCAAATTGTGCTTACGCTGGCGGAATGCGGGCTATGTCACATCGCTCGAAAAACCGCGGAACGACACAGGCTGCCGCTGGCAGGACTTTTTCTCGACTGGTTCCCCGCCATGAAAGGTCATTACGGTCATAAGTCTACGCAGCGGATTCTGAGCCGGCGTTACCGCGAGCTTTACGCCGCGTGCGATTTAGCGTTTTGCACTAGCGATGGCATGCAGGAAGTGTTAGGGCCGCATCCCAACAGTCACGTGGTTTATCCGATCCCTGGTAGACATGTCGTGCCGGAAAAGACGTGGCCGCCGCGCAGCGGAAAATTTCGTGTGGTATACGTCGGCGCGGTTGAAAATTTTTACGGACGGATGCTGTGCTCACTGATCGAACGGATCGAGACGGCGAGCGATTTGGAAATCATCGTGGTCGGGCCGAATGCCGACTGGCCAAAGCAACTCCGTGAGCGCGCGCTGGCAAATGGCACCTATCTGGGCTTCAAACCACCGGAAGAAGCTGCGAAGGTGCTGGCCAGTGCCGATGCGCTGCTATCAGTGATGAGTTTCGAGAAAGAGCATGAACTTTTCATGCGCACCAGTTTCACGACCAAATTCCTCGATTACGTTGCATTTGGAAAACCAGTGATTCTTTGGGGACCAGATTATTGCACGCCCGTTCGTGTGGCTAAAAAGCATGGTGGAGCTGCGGTCGTCTCTAAGAGTGACGCCGACGCCGTCGTGGCTCTTAGCCGTCAAATTGCCGCAGACTCAGCGCTAAGTAGGAAGCTCTCTTATGAAGCGCTGCAACTGCATCAGACGCTGTTTAATCCCGATCGGTTGCAGGACGTATTCGTCCAGAAAATAACCGAGTTGGTCCATGGACGAGGCGCGTTGCCCGATTGTCAGTTAGGCCGTACGGGTCGCCTCGCCCGGGATCGCGACCGGGTGGAGCGCGGAGAGGGGGAGGGTGAGGGATGATTTCGTCCCGGTTGATGCTCTCAATGGCAACCCCTCACCTCCCGCCCACGCTGCGCTACGGCGTGGCATATAATCCTCTCCCCTTCACCAAGGGGAGAGGCGGCAGAAGCCCGGTAGATCCGAAACTGACAATCAACGAGCACTACCAATGGATGAAATTAATGTGATTCTGATTTCCTCAGTTCGGCCTGAGAAGAGTATGTCTGCTGCACAACTGACGCTGCATCGACATCTGATGAACCGCCGCGGCATTCGACTGCACATTTTGCCCGCTGAACATCACGAGATTGTCCAGGGCCGTTTCCACTCGAAGATTGTTCCGCGGCTAATGCGAACGGCAGCGCGGCGATGGGCAGGTGACATCGATTACCTGATGCACACCACACTGCCATTAGAGACGCGCCTTGTCGCGCCCCCCCGTGGGACGCGAACAGTTGTTCTTACACTCGCATACGGCAGCGGCTGCTGGGTGGCGCAGCGCTATGCCAAACGGCACGGGTTGCCGTTGATTGTGCGATTTGATGACTGGTGGCCGGACATTGCCGGGGTTCATGCTCCCGTACGCAAGCAACTGGAACGGCGCTTTCAAGAACTTCATCGATCTGCAAACCTCAGCCTGTGCATCAGCGAAGGAATGCTCAAAGCATTGGGCCCGCATCGCAACGCGCGCGTTATTTTGCCGATTCCAGAGGCTCAGCCACTCAGTCCATCAAAGTGCAATGATTCGGCTGGTGCGTTTCGCGTTGGCTATAGTGGCAACATGTTTGATTACAGTGATATGCTTGCTGATCTGGCTCAGTTAGCACTCAAACAGTCCGACGTTCGGATCGAATTCAGAGGACGCCCGCGCTGGCCGCAAGCGTTAGCCGATGAAATGCGGCATCGGCATTTGCTCCATAATTTTATCGAAGCCGGAGCAGGGTTTGATGACTGGCTGGGTTCGTTTGACGCGTACTTAGTCGCGATGTTTTTTGATGCAGCGCAGCGGCGGCGCACGGAAACGTGTTTCGCGGCAAAGCTTGTCGAATACTCGCGCGCCGGCCGGCCAGTTGTCATCTGGGCGCCGGAATCATCTGCTGTGGTGCAGTGGGCAAAAAAAAATAACGCTGCGCTCTGCGTAACGGATCCCGATGGTCGCGCGGTGTTGTCCGCGGTCGCACATTTAAAGAGGGATAGAGCCTTGCAACTGGAACTCGCTGCGCGAATGCGGCGCGCGTACGAAACAGAATTTTCGCCAGTTAGATTGCAGCAGCAATTCCTGGAAGCATTAAGTTCGGTGGTCTGACGACGTGAAATGTTTGCGGCTGTAATCACCACAATTCAGGAACCGACACGCGCAGTTGTTAAGCTTGTTCAAAAGCTCGCAGATTGTGGAGGATTACTTGTTGTTGCGGGCGACAAAAAAGGACCAGCGCATTTCCGGAGCCAGCATTTCGCTGAAGACTGCCGCATTGATTTCCTGTCTTTGACGAATCAGCAGTCGAGTGAGTTTGACCTGGCGCGAAAATTGCCGGTCAACGCGTACAGTCGCAAAAATGTCGCTTATCTCCATGCAATCGCCGCTGGCGTGGATTTCCTCTATGAGACCGACGACGACAACGCCCCGCTCGATTCATGGCAGCTTCGTTCCGAGTCCGTAGCTGCCGCTCGGTCCGTCGATCCGACAAATAAGCGCTGGGTAAATGCATACCGATACTTCAGCAGCGAGCTAATTTGGCCCCGCGGCTTCCCGCTGTCCGAAGTTCGCTCGGAGGTACCTGAAACGAGAATGGTTGGGGCGGTGCGTGGTCCAATACAACAGGGACTGGCCAACGGTTCGCCAGATGTGGATGCGGTCTGGCGACTAATCCTGGATCGAAATTTCGCATTCGGCGACGCCGCACCGGTTGTGCTGGAGACTGGAAACTGGTGCCCGTTCAATACCCAGAGCACCTGGTGGTGGCCGATAGCATACCCATTGTTATACCTTCCAAGTTACTGCTCCTTTCGGATGTGCGACATTTGGAAAAGTTTTATCGCCCAGCGGTGTCTTTGGGCGCTCGGATACGGAATTATGTTTCATGCCCCCGAAGTATTTCAGGATCGCAATCAGCACGATCTTGATCGTGATTTTGCAGACGAAGTGCCGGGATACACGCGAAACAAAGAAATTGCCGACGTGCTCTCGCGGCTACAACTAAAGAGCGGTGAAGCGCAAATTGCCGACAATCTTCGTCACTGTTATGAGGCGCTGGTTGCAGCAACCATCTTTCCATCCGCAGAACTCGAGCTGGTTGAGTTATGGTTGGAAAACTTTCGCTCAGCAGGCAAGAACCAAGGCAGCGTACGCCAAGAATACGTGTGAAACAGGTTCCCGTCGACGTGGCGCAGAGAATCAACCTGTAGTACGTCGGCGCGTGATCGCGAACTGGTCAATTTTTGCGGGAATGCTCGTTTACTAAAACGCAATCATGTTCACGGGCTCGCAACAGGCGCGGCAGTTTGCGCGCATCGCGCCGGTCGGTCTTGATCCGATCGCCCGAGCGCGTCGGCGTCAGCGAAGGCGCCACCACCTGACATTCCACCCCGAGTTGGCGCAAGCGTCGGGCGATCCCAAATCCGCACGGCCCTGCTTCATAGCACGCCCGCAGGATCACTTCTTTGCCATGCGCTTTGGGCGCCGGCCAATCCACTTTTCTACCGCGTGCAGATCGTTGCTGATCGCACCTGTCTCGCGCACTTCGCCCTTGCGCCCTTCGTCCGCTACCCCCGTGATGATACAGTCCTTGTGGACATCCAGTCCAAGATAGAGTTCTTTTTTCATTTGAGTGTGTTTGTTTGTTCGAGTTGTTTAGAACTGCAACCCCGAACGCTTTCGGGGTTGGTGCGGCTCTGCTCCACCTCAAAAAGGCGAGTAGCCCGCGAAAAAATATGAACGGCAAACACACTCACCTTTTCAACCCAGTGCTCGCGCGCTCACTTCGCGCCCGCAGCCATAAGGTCTAGGCCTCGTGGGGAGAGCAAGTTTCATGGACAAGTCCTTGCTAGTGCGGATCATCGGTTTCCCTGCCACATTGCTTCATGGCGACACACTCGTATTGGACCGATGGCTCTGGCTCAGGGACCGACTACCCAAGACCAAAAACGGCGACACCCTTCTAGATATTGGATGCGGCACCGGTGCCTTTTCCGTCGGGGCAGCCTTAAGGGGATATGAGAGCTTAGGCTTAAGCTGGGATGAGCGTAACCAGCGTGTTGCTGGTGAGCGAGCCAACATATGCAAAGCGCACTCGGCTAAATTCGAAGTCTTGGATGTTCGACGATTGGACATGAGGTCAGATTTGTTGGGGCGATACGACATCGCCATTTGCCTTGAGAACATCGAACACATCATTGACGATAGGAAATTACTTACAGACATCGCAGCTTGCATGAAGCCGGGCGGACGTCTCCTACTCACCACTCCTTACCTTCTCTACCGTCCCATTACCCAGGGGGATATGGGGCCGTTCTCTCCTGTCGAGGACGGTGGGCACGTGAGGAGAGGCTATACGCCGCGAATGCTGGAGGAGTTGTGTAAGCATGCAGGCTTGGTAGTAGAGCAAATCTCATACTGCAGTGGTTTTCTGAGCCAGAAGGTTACGTGGCTGCTGCGAGAGCTTTCCCGAATACATCACCTTCTTGCTTGGGCAGTGGTACTACCGCTTCGGATATTGCCCCCACTTTTGGATCCTTTGATACACAAGCTGACCAACTGGCCATATTTCAGCATTACGCTGGAGGCTTACAAACCGCGGTACTTGGAAAGTCACGCCCAACAAAAAAAGGGGGCAGACTCGAATGAACCCGTTTCCCAGTGCCGAGTCTAGGCCTAACGAACCCAGCGAATGTGTGCTGCCGCGCACGCCTTTAAAGAAATGGAACCACTTGTTATTGCACTAGCCAGCAACGAACGCTACTTCCCCGGACTCTATTGCGCGGTGGCGAGCGCGTGGAGGTACCTGGACCGGACGCGAGAAGTAAATTTAAAGGTGCTCGACGGAGGTATTTCTCAGACCTCACGGGACACTTTTTCCAAATTGATTGACCGAGTTGGCGGAGTTGTGCGACTGGAGTTTGTCACGGTAAATCCATCCGTCTTTGGCAAGGCGACACTGGGACCGGGCGAATCGCACATGACTTACTGTCGCATACTGCTACCACACTTGCTGAACGTGCCGCGGGTGATCTATCTCGACTGTGACGTGCTGGTATTCCGCGATCTATCGCGGCTTTTTGATCTTGAGTTATCGCCCGGCAAAGTCCTTGCCGCAGTTCCTGACTCTGAGACGTTATCACTTGCTGAAGACTGCCCGATGATCGCTGATGCGATGGGACTTCCCGCCGAAGGCGCTTACTTTAATTGCGGGGTGATGTTGATGAATCTGGATGAACTAAGGAAACAAGATTTTTTTGAACGCGCTGTCGAATTTCTGAATAGGAAGTCGGCCTACCGGTTTTGGGATCAATCCGCTATCAATTTTCTTCTCTACGGACAGATCCACGAGCTACCCGAACATTGGAATCGAGCTTCCTGGTGCTTCGATGCGCAGCAGAACAATGATCTGGACTGCGTGCTTCACTACACGACGTCGGCGCCGTGGCTTGGTGGAACGCGAGGCCCGGCTCAGGTCTTGTTTGAACGACTTGCTATGGATGCCGGTTTGCCTGTCAATCGGCACGCGGCGGATTTCAAGAGAAAGCGGCGGCAAGAATTGTTTCGCACTGCGCTTGCACCTTTTCGGGCTCTCGCTTTTGCACTCGTGTCGTTGTTTTACAAAATTGCCGGACAAAACGAAAAATGTGCGGCGTATCAGAAATCGGCGCGGTATTGGTTCTACTATATTTTCAACGCGCCGCGCCGGCGTCGCCTTCATCGTCAGCGCGCCGAGCGAATTCAAGACATGAAGTTCAAATTCCCGGCTTTCAAGTCCGCGACATGAGAGTATTGCATCTCAACACGCATCCCTCAGGCGGGAGTTACGAGTACGCGGCGCTGCTTTCCACGGCATTAGTAGAGCAGGGGATTGAAAGCTGTTTGCTGTGTAAAAATTCGCCATCAGCACAAACGGGCAGGGTCTTGTTAGATCGTGTTATTCGCCGGGCGTATGTTTCCTCTTCAACTGAACCGTGGCACGGAACGCTGCGACTGTTGCCTTCGCCATCTGCCAAAGATCTGCAAGGAGTGGATGTGGTGCATCTTCACACGGTGGCCGATTGGTTCGACGTTCCCCGTTGGTTAGAGGCACTGCCGCGCAGAATGAGCGTCGTGATCAGTATCCACGATATGTGGCATGTGACTGGAGGCTGCTTTCTTTATCGTGGATGCGATCTGTACGCCAGGCAGGTGCAGCCTTGCGATCCATGCCCGATCTTGAGATGGCCTGCAAACCGATTTCTGGCGAAGGCTGCGCATTTGCGGAAATTGCGCGCATACCGGAATTGTGGAGTCCGGATGGTCGCTAACAGTCACTGGCTGGCTGAAATAGCCGGCCGAAGCCCCATAGCCAAGGCTTGTGGCGGGGTGGAAGTAATTCCGCCCGGTATCGACACGACAGTTTTTAAACCGCAGGACAAGGCGCTGTGCCGAAAACATCTCGACTTGGCTGCAGACGCATTTGTCATCGTCACAGGCGGCGCGTCACTCACCGATGAAAACAAGAATGTGCCATGGCTGCTCGAGCAACTCTCGGCGTTGCCAGATCTTCATGGCGTAATCATTGTGGCATTCGGCGAAGGTGCCGTGCCGGTTCCTGGTGGTCTCGACGTTCGATTTACGGGTGGCATTCGCGATCGGCGCGATTTGGCGCGACTCCTTGCAGCCGCTGATGTTTTTGTCAGCGCTTCATTGATGGAGACCTACGGACTGACGCTAACGGAAGCGATGGCTTGCGGAACACCAGTAGTAGCATTTCGACTGGGTGGAATTCCGGAAGCTGCGCCTCACGACCAGACTTCCATTCTCTGTCCACCGCACGATGGCGCGGCATTGATCGAGGCTATTACCAAGCTGCGCAATTCGCCGCAGATTCGCCAGAGGTTAGGCAACCTTGCCCATGAGACGGCGCACACTCGCAATGCGGCGAGTTCGTTCGCCAAAGCATTCGCACAGCTCTATCGGGAGTGCGTTTCGTCGCGTGAGAGCGCACAGCGCAAACAACCAGTCCTCACGTGAAGGTACAGGCTCCGTTTGGTTTTGTTACCGGTTGCCACGCCGGTGACAAGTTCATGGTTGAAGCCACTCTGGCGAGCATGAGCTACTACTGCCCCGACGTGCCAATTTGCCTGACGGTAGATGGAGATTTTGATGTATCCGATCTGGAGAGAGAATACGATTTGATCGTTTTGCGCGTTTCAGAACTGTCCTCGGAGACAATGCGGAATCTGGTGAGCGGGAGCGGCCGCGCTAAACTGGCGGCGATGTGGGAGGGGCCCTTCGAGTATTACGTTTGGCTGGATTCGGACGCGATTGTCTGGGGCGATTTTACTCCACAGGTTCGCACCGACGTCGACTTTCAAATTTTCTGGAGCGAGATTTCAATCCCGGCAGACGCCACCGAAATTCCCCGCTGGCTGCCGCATTTTTATTTTGATCCATCAAAGTTAAAACGATTTGACCCCGAGTTTGATTGGCGTGGACACGCCTATTTTTCTACCGGGGCCTTCGGATGCAGGCACGAGGTCATCCCATTCGAAAAATGGCTCGAAGCGGAATTGTGGGGGCGGGAAACACCGGGTTTATTTGGTGATTTCTACGAGCAACCGATACTGAATTATCTTGTTCACTCGATGAGGCAACGCGGAGAACTCAAAGTTGCCATGTCGGATCTGCAACACATCAGCGAGCACCATGGCTTAGACGAACTGAAACAGGATTGTGCGGATAGCAATTGGCATTTCCCCAAAAAAATCAGGCGTCCGCGGGTAGCGCACTTTTGCGGACGCAAACCATTCCTGTTTGACCGCGGTAGCTATTCACGCCCATTTACAATCGCGCGGCTGGAGCATCATCGAAGGCAGCACGGTGAACTCGGTGCCTGGCTGGAAGTGTTGAGTGAGGAACGGCGCGTGTTGACCGGCAAATTGCAGCGCCGGTTCCAGCGCGCTGCTTGTAAATCGTATATTGCGTGAAACTTGTCATCCGATGAGTGGCAAACCAAGAGTTGTTTTTCTGATTCCAATGGCATCGGCCCGTGTGGTGAGGGACTGGCATCGTGCCTGCGCATATTTCAGGCAAACATTGGCCTCCGTATTTAACTCAACTGCCGGGAACTATTGCGTCGTAGTAGTCGGTCACGAGCCTCCGGACTTTCCTCTGCCGCAGGACCGAAGATTGAAATTTTTATCACTCGATCATCCTTTGCCGTCACAAGAAGGCGGGTACTGGGTAGCGGCAGTTAAGGACAAGATGATAAAGTTGGCGGCCGCTTGGGACTATGCGAAATGCACATGGAATCCGCAGTACGTGATGAAAGTCGACTGGGATGACCTGCTGAGTTCCCGCCTGGTGGAGTGGCTTGTTTCGGCGGGAGACGAAGCCGGCTACCGCATCAAGCATGGTTGGGTCTGGCGTCCAACTCTCCCCCACTTGATCCAGCGCACGGAACAGTTCGATCGCTCCTGTGGTTCGTGTTTGATCATTAGGAACGACCTTGCCGATCGGACCGGACCATTTCTTAATTCTTGTGAAGGCGCGAAACTCGACGAGGTAAGTCAGCAAATCGAAGCAACTGACCTACACTCACTGGTTCCCGGTGCGGCAACTGGCACACTACTTTTGAACGACACGCCGTCCCGTGCCGAAGCGCAATTTGCTTATTTGGGCCACCGGTTGGCGACCGTACCGTTCAGCGCCGCAGTTCTTCGCACCGGGCACGGCAACAATGCCAGCGGCCGGCATAATCGCATCCAAACAGTGCGGATGTTTTTGGGATCCCTCCGACGAACACGCTTGGTCACGCCGAGCTTGAGGAAAGAATTCATGCTTGATTGACCGGATGACAGCTCGCATTCGCCTGTGCGCGGTTCAATCACGTTCTGCGCCGGACGTGCCGTGCGTTGCGTTGCGGCAATTAAGTCCGCCGCCAGTGATTCAAGCGCTGTTAGGAAATCGGTCTCGCGATAGGTAGAAAGCCTCGATATGAAGCAAGACACTCCCGGAACCCAGTACAGGTGCAGAATTGTTTCGCAGCAGTTCAAGGGAGATTCATGGAATGATTTTCGAATAGGGGGCATTTTGTATTCCCCACGGGTGGCGCTCGAGGAAGCTGATGCTTTGCTCGTGCTGCACGATCCGAGTGACGAATTACTCCGGTTCAATGGCCCCAAACTCTGGTTCACGATTGAACCTTCCTGGCATAGCCACTTCCACTCCCATCCAATCGGCAAAAGGCTTGTTCGAGAGCTCGATGCTACGGAGCGGGCTTTTTACGGTCATCCGGACGCGAGGTATCGCGTTCCGCATCCTACATATAGCGGAAGCTTGTCGCGGCCACGAGTAACTTCAGTAAGGCGCGCTGTAATTGCCGCTGTTAACAATTTCGGCGGACGCCTTTGGTTCCTCAAGTCTCACTTCCGGACCCGGAATCGAATGATACTAGATCGGCGCGTCGAGCTGTTCGGCCTCCCCGAGGCATGGGCGCAGTTCCGCCATTTTCCGAAGCTTTGGATCCGACGGCCGCCGAATAACTACACGGGGCGAACAACTCCCGGCTTCGACGATGATGGGAATATCCGATTTTTGTCGGCCTATAAGGTCGCTGTGTGTCTGGAGAACTGTACTGAATCTTATTACTTTACCGAAAAATTTGTCAATGCCGTGCGAGCCGGATGCATACCAGTCTATCATGCTCACGCGACGCTTAAGACCAGTGTTCTTTCTAGTGCGAAATGGGTCGATCCCGCTGATTTCGGGTTTTCACCACGCCGCACAATTGATTTTGCTTTGAATCAGGATCAAATGGCATTCCGCTCCATTAACGACGCATGGCTCGAATCCGGAATTTTGGCAGAGACTGACGAACTGAAAGTGGTGCCGAAGCTTCACGAGATAATCAGTGGCAAATTAGGAATACGGGAATGTCAATTCACTTGAGGTACGAACCGGCGCGCCCTCGCCGCCGCGAACAGGCTCTGGTCGCGCCCGGCCAATACAGATGACTGTTTCCGTAATGATCACGACCAGGGAGCGGATCGTGGATTTGCGAAGGACTTGCCATGTTTTGCAGCGACTAAATCCACCTCCGCTGGAAGCGCTCATCACGATTGACGGTTTCACAGAAGATGTGCATGAAGCGGTGAAGACGGAATTGCAGGAGGCGCGAGTGTTCGTGAATCAAATTGGCCTCGGTTCGGTGGCTTCGCGTGATCGGATGATGCGCGAGGCGCGAGGTGATTTGGTGCTGGCCTTGGATGACGACAGTTATCCGGAACAGTTGGATTGTATTGCGCACATCGTCCCGTTGTTTGCACAGCGGCCCAAACTGGCGGTGCTGCATTTTCCGCAGCGCACGGATGAGTATCCGGAAACACTCGGGCAAACAGACTTTGGTGCAGAACATCGGACGCGTTCATTTGCTAACTCCGGCGCGGTGCTGCGCCGATCCACTTATCTCCAGTTGCCCGGGTTTGAGCCGCGGTTCTTCCACATGTACGAAGAGCCGGACTACGCACTGCAATGTGTTGCGGCGGGTTATGAGGTGCTTTTCTCTCCGGTTATCACTATTCGTCACCATTACTCCAGCCAGGCACGCAATGAAATGCGGGTGCATCATCGTCACGCCCGCAACGAATTGTGGAGCACCCTGATGCGATGTCCTTTTCCCTTTGCATTTGGAATGGTTGCCGGGCGCATTTTCTCCCAGTTTCGTTATGCCTGTAAGCGAGGCTGGTCCTGGGTCATTCGGGAACCCACCTGGTGGTGCCAGGCGCTGTGTGGAATTCCCTCTTGTCTTCGGAAGCGCACGCCTGTTTCATGGGCGAGTTATAAACGCTGGCTCGCGCTGCCCTGAAACAAGCTGGGGCTTAAACCGATAGACATGTTTCAGATTTCCAGCTTTTCAGTCTTTCTGCATTTTACCTTGTGAAATTCATCGTCGCTCAGGTTGGTGCGCGGCGCGGTTACGCGGTGCCGGCCATTTTGGAAAAAGCTGGAATGCTTGACCGCTTCTACACTGACATCACGGGCGACATTGGTCTTGGCGCCGTCTTTTCTGCCGCCGCCGTGTTGCCCCTTGTCGGCAAATCCGCGCGCCGGTTGGCCGCACGGCGTTTGCCGTTCAACATTCGTGCAAAGACAACGACGTTTCCGGGTATCAGCCTGGTTCACGCTTTACGTGAAGCGATGGTGGCGCGCGACCCGGCCGCGGAGTGTCGTGAAGGAGTTCGTTTTTCCAATGCGCTTGGCAGGGCGATGCTGCGGCGTGGCTTTGGTAATGCTACCCACATGTACTCGATGCTTGGCGAATGCGGTCCGCTGTTTGCGGAAGGGAAACGGCGAGGGCTTATCACTGTGTCCGAGATTTATGTCCCGCTGAGCACCGAGCGCATACTGACAGAGGAGAGAAAGAAATTTCCCGGTTGGGAACTCAACGCACCTGATTATGATGCGGTCTGCCGCGGATTCGAAACTGAGCACGTCTCATCCCTGGACGCAGATTTTGCCATCTGCCCCTCTGAATGGGTGCGCGATGATCTGGTTCAGAATTTTGGCTTGCCAGGCGAACGCGCAGCGGTGGTTCCTTACGGTGTAAATCCCGAATTGTTTGCCTTGCGGAACGAACCAGTGCGCGGTCGTATTCTCTTTGCAGGGACGGCGGACTTGCGCAAAGGGATTCACTACCTGGCTATGGCAGCGGAAAAACTTGTAGCGGGTGGGAAGCGCTATGAATTCCGGGTCGCGGGCAACGTGGAGCGTTGCCTCGCAAACCGGGAGCAATGTCGTCACCTGAGATTTCTTGGCCGCGTTCCGCGAGCGGAGATAGCTCGTGAGTTCACGGCTGCCGATTTGCTTGTGCTGCCGTCGCTGGCGGAAGGCTCGGCGGAAGCGACGTATGAAGCGCTGGCCTGCGGAGTTCCGGTGGTGGCGACCCCGGAGGCCGGATCGGTTCTGCGGGACGACACCGATGGACGCATTGTGCCGTCGCGGGACCCCGAAGCGCTGGCGAACGCGATTGCCGAGATCGTTGAGGACCGGCAAAAACGCGAGCGTATGTCAGGCGCCGCGCGCGACCGGGCACACGATTATACGTGGGAGCGATACGGCGAACGCCTGTTAGCGGCGCTCAGGCAAAAGCTGGCAGATAGACCATAGATGGCTTTAACTTTCCCTTTTTTTACCTATACTGTCCGCCGCGCTTTCCTTTTCCATGGTCACGGATGAGTTAACGTTCTATCTTGCTGCCGCCGCGTTGTTGATACTGACGGTGGAAAGTTGCGTCAAGCTGCTGCATCGAAATAGCTTCGGCGTCACCATCGCCGTGTACGTTACCGTATTCGCATGGTACTTTGTTGATCCTTTTATTGATCCGGACCAATACAGTTTTCTGCCTCCTTACTTGATAGAGCGAAGTTATTTGCAGGTACTGTTGTTTTTGATCGCGTTCCGTATAGTCGTGCCGGTGGCAATTCGTTGGATTGTCAGCCGACCAAGTAATGCTGTTCTTGCCGTGCGAGGTTTGCGCCCGGAGGAGATCTTGATTGGCGCCGGGATGACCTGGTTTCTGCTTTTTCTGATTGGGATTTATCGAATGGACGGTGATGTAATGGGCGCTGTACTTCCGCTCGATGGCCGCGCGGGCGCGACAATGTGGGGGCGTGGCGCAGTGGAAAGTTCGGCGACCGGATTTCTAATCTCCTTTGCAGGTTATCTCTTTAACGCCGTAACAGCGTTTCTTGGCGTTTTGATATTTTTTCAACGCACCGCCTTCTGGCGCCGGGTTGCTGCCGTAATGTTCGCCGTTACGCTCCCGTATTTCTTTTTCCAGGGAGCGCGCAACGCTTTCCTTGTAGCCATTCTGCCGTTTATCATCACCTATGTATTGTACGGCCGGCATTGGCTGGTCATAAAATTTGTCATTGTGGCAGTGGCATTCGTCTTCTTGCATCAAGGTTTCAGGTTTGTGCAGCAATTTCGTAGCGGCGGCTTTAGAGAGGTGCTGGCTACTCAAAGTCCATACGCACTCGTGGATGACAATGTGCGAACGAACGGCCTCAACATGATTCAGGAGCTTTGCTTTGTGAATGCTTATCTGGATTCTGGTCAGACTTCTCCAGCGTATGGCGCGCGATATTTGAATGACCTGCTCAATTTCATTCCGCGCGCGATCTGGCCCTCAAAGCCGTTACTCGGAATTGATTACGCGAAGTGGCGCGGGTACGAGAATGACGACGACGAGGGGCTGGGTGTGAACACCACTGTTGCCACCGGAATGATCGGGGGCGGAGTTCTGAACTTTGGCGATATTTTTGGTCCACTGGCAGCTGGCATACTGATGGCGATTTGGACCGGTTTGCTGATCCGCTGGTGGAAACAAAGGGAATCGCTGCTGCGCTTGATATTGTTCATGCTTGGCGCCGCTCTTACCTTCAATCTCGGCCGAGACATCACTCTGCTGGTGCTTTGGCCTGTCGTATTTGCGTACTTCTTCACTCGCCTTGCTGAGAACTGGGCCGCAAAGCGATTCGTGCGACTGCCGCCGTTGGCAACCGTAGTTCCCGTTAAAGCCGGGTCAATGCATGTGGTAGCTGGTCGGCTGACACAGTAACGCCGCGGCGTGACGTCGCGACGCCTGGCCGTCGCAATCCGTTGCGGGCTGCGCGGCATCCATTCCTACTCCTCCAGTGGGAGCACTGATGGCTTCACCCACATTACGTCCGTAAACCCTGCTGCTCCACCGGGCACGGCTTTCTGGCATGGGTAGATGTCGTAAAGCGCAAATCCCAATTGCTCCACCATAATCCGGTTCATGTCGCAGAATGTGGCCTGGCCTTCGTATTGCGGTAAAATGCAAATTTCCGTGTAAAACGCCGCGACGCGCTCGGCGAAAGTTTTCTTGCCACCCATGACCAGCAGCCGCTCGGCGCCCTGGATGTCCGCCTTGAGCAGCAACATCCCTTGTGGCTCGAATTTTTCCACCCAATCATCCAGCGTCATCGCCTGCACCTGAACTTCGGCGAGATGCACCTGAACCTGCCCGAATGGCGATTCCGTGACGTTATCCAGCAATGAATTGGTCTGCTCGCCGACATTCAAATGAAAGCGTGTCATTCCGGTCTTATCCCCAAGCGCCATCTCGTACACGTGCACATTGGGTCGTTTGCCCATCCGTTGGCGGAGGATGGCTGCGCTTTGCGGGGTGGGCTCAAAGGCGTGAACTTTCGCTCCGGGCGCGTAGTCCAGCAGCTTATCCACCGTGTACCCATGATGAGCTCCGATATCGAGGATCGCGACGGGCTTGATCTTGCGGTAAATCTGTCCCATCGAGTAGTACCCATCCGGCATGTATAGCAACTCTTTAACGTGGTGCACCAAAGCACGCTGGAGTCGGCTGGTCACGCGGTTGTGCGTCAGAAGACGATGGAGGCGGCGAAGCATCGCGGCGGATTATAGTAATGCCGCACCGGTTCGGCAAACCGTGAACTGCAGCGCTCGATGGCATCATTCCTCTGCCCACTTCAGCGAATGCGGAGCCGCGAGGCTGAGATAACGCAGGGAAAAAAAAGGGCCGGCTTTCGCCGGCCCTTCGTTGTTGGTTAACGTTCTGAGTTGATTAGTTCTTGATCAGATCGAGCCCACTGGTCGAACCAGGCACGCCCGTCGTCGCGAAGTCGTAGTGAACGGTCGTTGGGTTGGGAGCGTTGCAACCTGCAATGCTCTTCGAGTCGTACTTGATCGAGATGATGTAAGTGCCCGCAACCGGTGCGTTAAACGATACGGTCACGGCGCCGGTCCCGGCGTTTTGCGCGATCGTCGAGGACACACTATTACAGGCGGAGTTAAACACATTTTGCCCGCTCGCGATGCTGAATTTGCAGGTGAAGGTGTTCACACCTGTGATCGTTTGAGTGACCGTAACGTTGTTGTTGCCGGCTGGCACCGTCACCGCCACCCAGTAGAAGAACACACCGGGGGTGACGTTGTTCCTAACCTTCCCGCCGGCGACGCTGTAATTCAGATTGGCCAGTGTCTCGGACGTGCCGTTCACGAACTGTGAACAGGTCGTTCCGGTCGGAGTGATCTGACTGATGTGATTCTGTGGTGTTGGTGTCGGAGTGGGCGTTGGTGTTGGCGTAAACGTAGACGTAGCCGTTGGAGTAGGTGTAAACGTTGCCGTAGCTGTAGGAGTAAACGTCGCCGTCGCTGTCGGCGTAAATGTCGCCGTCGCTGTCGGCGTAAATGTCGCCGTAGCTGTCGCCGTAGGCGTAGATGTAGCTGTCGGCGTAGTGGTAGGTGTAGCCGTAGGAACGTCGCAGTCAACCATAGAGGAGCCCTCGTCTACGCCTGGGGGCCGTGGGCCGAAGGAAGTTTGAACATAGTTCGCACCATTGAAGGTTACCAGAGAGGTGTCTGCGCCATCTGCGAGTTGCTCACTCACAAGGATAACGTTGCCACCCAATCCCAGGAAGTCGCTCGCCGGATACGCCCAGACGACTCGGAACTGCTGTTGTTCTGCGTTGTAGAAGGAGTTGCCGCAGTAGGCGCACGGAGGGTTGGGGATAGGGTAAACGC
>Ga0207701_10001175_pt1 | contig 27703 bp, 31 predicted proteins | sample KBSSwiSSwithPhiX_FD_184294 | JGI IMG/M metagenome (GOLD analysis project Ga0207701, IMG submission 184294) | Switchgrass rhizosphere bulk soil microbial communities from Kellogg Biological Station, Michigan, USA, with PhiX - S5 (SPAdes) (version 2) | ecosystem: Environmental > Terrestrial >... | reverse complement strand
TCTCGTTTTCACCCGGACCAAGCGCGGCGCCGACAAGATCGCTCGCCGTCTGGAGAGTAGCGGGATCAAGACGGGCACCATCCATTCCAATCGCTCGCAAAACCAGCGGCTTCGTGCGTTGAAGGATTTCAAATCGGGCGCGGTCCGTGTCCTGGTCGCCACCGACATCGCCGCGCGCGGCATCGACGTGGATGGGATCTCGCATGTGGTGAATTACGATTTCCCGATGCACTCAGAGGATTATGTGCATCGCATCGGACGCACCGGCCGCGCACACGCCATCGGTGATGCGATCAGCTTCATTACGCCGGAAGATCAAGGGCCGTTGCGCTCGCTCGAGCGTTTCATCGGGCGCGGCATCGTACGGAAAAGAGCGGAAGGTTTCGATTACAGTCAGGCTGCGCCGCCAGGCGACGAGCGGGGGCGGGGAGCGCGAGTCCCGCGGCGAAAGATGGAGCCGCGGCTACCAGGAAGTTCCGGAAGCGGCGATGCCCCACACGGCCAGATCGGATGGCGTTTCCGGAATGCTCCATCGAACAACCGTCCGCCGCGCAGATCTTATCGAAGGCACCGTTAATTCATTAGTCAAAAAGCGGAAAGCCGAAATAGTGAAACGCGAAAATCCGGGTGTGGTCTGTGGCCGCTTCAAGCTGCCCCCAAGTGCCCGAGTTTAGAGTCCGCTTATCTTCAATTGGTCGTCGGCCAGGCCCATCGTGTGGAGGAACGTGTTCCACCGCGGGTCATCTTGAATATTTGTTAGGAGCGGATCTTTGCGCAAGCCGGCCAGACCCGGGTCGCGCTGCTGGCGGGTACGCTCCAGCCATTCGAAAGCCTTATCCTTGTCCCCGCGATACGCGTGCACTTCGGCGATCTGGTACGCCGCCGTTTCCGCAAAATTTTTGGTTAACTGCGCAAGCGCGGCGTCTGCAATGCGGGAAACCGTTTGAGAGGCTTGGCAATTTCAACATTTAAGTTCTAAGTGGGAAGAGAGTTCGTATGTCTCGTGTTCATATGCTTCATTGTTGGTTCGCTATCTTTTTTGGTTCCATTGCGTTGTTGCACGCGCAGAGGGCGCGGGGCGGAGTCGCGGACGCATATTTGAGTGCGTATCTGGAAATGTTTCCAACCCGCGCGACGCAGGCGGGTAACCACGCCTTTGATGCGAAGCTGGAAGATTTTTCGACGGCAAAGCTGGCACGCTGGGTTGAGGTCAACCAGGTGGAACGCGACCGCCTAACGAAGGTACTGGCCGCTCCTGATTTGCCGTTCGAGGATCGCCTGGATGCTGAAGCGTTGTTCGCACAGATCGAACGCGAACTGCACGAACAAACAGTGCTGCGGCGGCCGCAGCGCGATCCGCTCTACTGGTCGGAGGTTATTGCCAACGCCGCTGTGTTTCTGCTGGTGCGCGATGATTTGCCGCTCACGGAACGACAACAGCGGGTTCGCGCGCGTGCCAATCTGTTGCCGGCGTTCGCTCGTCAGTGCAGTGCAACCTTGGCGCGCGCGAAGGGCGACGAGGTTGCGCCGGAACTTTGCAAGATCGCAGTTGGACAGTTGCGCGCGATCGCGACGTTTTACCGGGAGGGATTTGCGCGAGCCGTCGGTGACGATCCAGAAGCGCGCGACGAAGGCGCGATAATAGCCAAAACGATCGCGGAGCTCGCCGATAACCTCGAGAAGCTTTCCCAAAGCGCGTCCGGTTCACCGAGGCTCGGCCGGGATTACGCGAGGACGTTTCGACTCGGCACCGGGATTAACGAGCCGGTGGCCAATGTTTTGAAACGCGCGACCGCGGATCTCGCAGCCAAGAAAACTGAAGCTGCAAATTTTGGTCGAACGGTCTGGCGTGAACTGATGAAGGACATGGAGCCGCCTGCGGACGACGCCGTTTTGTTGCGCCGCCTGTTCGAACGCGTGGCCGAAGACCGCGATACGAACGAAGAAAGCTACGCTTCGCGCTGGAAGACAGATGTAGTCGAGATTGAAAAGTTTGTGCGGAAGAAACGGATCATGACGCTGCCTGATCCGCTGACGTTGGTCGTCGATAGGGCGCCGGCGTACTTCGTGGGTCAGAGTTTTGGCGGTGTTTATCCGGCCGGGCCGTATTCGCCCGAAGCAAAGACGATTTTGTTTCTGCCGGTGCCGCCCGCAGACGCAACGGGCGAACAGCGCGAAGCATTCTTCCGCGACTTTAACCGGCCGTTCAGCCGGATGATTGTGCCGCACGAACTGATTCCTGGTCACTACGTGCAGCTCAAGTATGCCGCGCAGCATCCGCACAAGGTGCGGGCAGTCTTCCCGGATCCGGTTTATGTCGAAGGCTGGGGGACATTTTGCGAACGCCTTCTGCTGGATCAAGGCTGGGGCGACGCGTTGCCGCGTCTGGCGCATCTGAAGAAGCAACTCGAGAACATTGCTCGCACGATCGTGGATATCCGGGTCCACACCGAAAACATGTCGCGCGAGGAGATGGTGCGGTTCGTGAAAGAGGAAGCGCTACAGGGCGACCAACTGGCTAAGAACATGTGGACGCGAACTCTGACGAGCTCACCGCAAATCACGACCTATTACCTTGGCTATGCGAAAGTCACGGAGGTTTACAACGCCGCCCGGACAGCCGAAGGCGACAAGTTCGATCTGTGCCGCTTCATGGATGGAATGATGGAGCTTGGACCTGTTAGGCTGGAGCACTACCTCAAACGAATCGAACGAAGTAAGAATTAGGAACTAGAAATAATCGCTCATGAACGCAGGAATTCTTTTCAAGCTAAGAGAAGAAGCTGGTCGAATCTATGATTCAGAGCTTTCGAGCGACAACTACCAACCAAAGACTGGCATCAGGTTGGCCGGATCCATTCGTCGAGCGTGGGAGTTCGTAGAGGTTTTCAATTACAAATCCTGATTCGCGCAACTGAGAGTTCATCGCAGTCAGGCTCCAATGCGTATCGACGATGTGTAACTCGTGATTCCCGTTATGGATGGTGACATTGAACAATGTGCCATCATTGAAATAATCGCGGTTGTCGAAGTCCGTGGAATAGCCGGAAAACTTACAGGTCCGAAAACATGGGTGCGTCACCGATGCGACCAGGCGGCCATTTGAGCGAAGAAGCCTGGCGATTCCCGATAAGACGTCCAAGCAAGCTGCCCGACTGGTAAGGCACATCCAGACTCCATTAAAGGTTACGACATCAAATATTCCGGACTGAATTTCCATTATCGCATCGGTCACGCGGATTTGCTTGAAATTCGCGCAGAGGGATCGCGCGAGAGATGTCATTCGCGGCGCCGGGTCGTAAGTAACTATTTCCTCGAGCGGCAAGCTTTCTGCGCACAGAACGGCAAATTTTCCGTCACCGCCGCCGTAATCTAACAATCGTTTCGGTTGAAGCGTCGTTAGTTTCGCTCGAATGAAAGCAAGGACATCGCGTTCTTGCGGATCATCCATATGAAAATACGCGTCTGCAATCGCGTTCCAGTCAGTGACGTTCATTCAGGCGGTATGACGTGCAAAGTAGTTGCGACGATACCCTTCAGTCTAACGGCTTCAACTCACCGAGCATGGGTCAATTCTGAAACTCTCAAATGAAGTGTGCATAGTTGAGAGTTGACGTCCAAAGCGTAAAAGCTCCGTTGCAGCGGTGCACTTCTGCGGGGTTGAGAGGAAGGTGACGTGAAAACGCTGGTCTTTGTTTTTGTCTTGTGTTTCCTCGACGGCCTGCTGCTGCGTGCCGAGGACGCATCGCCAGGGCACGCAGCGGTTCAACCAACTGCGGGTATTCCGGAAGGATACGAAATAGGACAGAAGACCTTTTCGCCTAACGGGCGGTTCGCGATCCTATATCCAATTCACACCGGCGACGACAGCGCCGAGTTGCCGCCGAATCTCCTGGTTTGTCTCAAACCATACTCAGTGCTGACACGAATCGGGACCGAAGGCGGCCGGTGGCAGGGTGCCCGCGACGAACCGCTGGCAAAGTGGAACGGCAACTCAATCGTCGCGATCTGGTTTGCAGCAAGATGGGGAATGAAGGATCTGGCCCTCTACGAAATCGAAGCGGATCAAATCAAACGGGTGCAACCGGTCTGGCGGCGGGTGTGGTTAATCTTCGATCAGGATTTTCGAAAACGGTTTCTGAGCAAGTATCCGGACGAAAAAGGGTCGGGCGTCATTTTCATCTCCAAACATGAAGGACCCGATTCGAAACCCGAGTTCGAATTCAAGGGCCACAAGATGTTACTGAACCTCTTCGCCGATAATAAACCGAATCTCTCTGTCACTCCGCATTGGACGGCATCGCTTCGTGCCGTTTGGAATCTGGATACGGCCGATTTGGAAAACATAGATTTTCGACCGGGACCGATCGAGGAACGACCGCACTACTAGAGGTCGGGAAGTTGAGAGTAGAGAGCTAGCAGCAACGCCGAACACCCAACGTCCAACGCCGAACGCTCAACTCCCATAAACGCGTAGCATCGAATAATGCACTTTAACGTAGACAGGTGCAGCTTACTGCGGGCCTCTTTGGCAAACTGATCAACAAACCTCAGCAGATGGAATTTATGGGGAGCTCAAAACGCTGAAAGCAGCGCTCGAAACAGTTCGGGACACAGCGCTGAAAGCGCTAAACCAAATCGATCAGTCGCAGGAGCAACGTTCGCTGCGATGGAGATGCAAAGCTTGTCGCTACACAAAATATTTCACGACGGCCGTTACCTTGGAGACTGCGCGCAGATTCCTCGCTGTAAAAATTCAGAGTTTAGACCTGTTCTCTGAAATGCCTTTAAGCGCCGGAAACTGTGGTTTCGCCCGGAGAGCAATTGTGCTTACGGGCAAACTATTGGGTATCGGTTTTCGAAGCTTGCCCAAATACATAACGCCAACCACGAGGCGTCCGGACATACGTTTCACTCACCGATACCTTGTGGTCGAACGGCTCCTGGTCTCTTGTGCCTTTAATCCTTAACAGCGCGGTAACAACAGCAGTGTCTCGCCATATCCGCACTTTCTGCGTGCCTTCCTCCACCTCCTGGTGCTCGTAGGTCGTCCGCTTTTCCTGCGCTTCCTTAATCAAATCAGCTTTCGTCAAAGAGGCACCGTCATCCGTTACCAAAACAAAGTCATCGGCCAAAATTTCATCCATGATTGCCGCGTCATTCGCCTTAACGGCGGAGTGATAGAGGGTGTCTAATCGGGCGACAGTCTTTTCGTCTATAGTTGGCGGTGGTTTTGGTAGCTCGATTGGCGGCGCGGACTGCGATCGCAGAGAATTGTTAGGCTGGTTTGGTTTTTGTACGGTGGGGTTTCGGGCTTCAAGTTGTGTGTCTTGCCGCTCCGGCGGCGTTGCCATCTGCTTCGCCACGAGCGCGCCTGTCTCAGATGGCACCGCAGTTTGCTGTTCCGGTGCGGTTGGCGGTGGGCTCTGCTCTGGAGCTGGCTCCAGCGGCGGGGCTATCGGTTTTCCTGTCAGGGCGGTTGTCTCTGATGGTGCGGCAGTTTGCGGTTCTTCTGCGCCTGGCGATGCGCTTTGCTCTGGAGCTGGCTCTGGCGTGTCTGGAACAGAGGTGAGTTCAGGGGTGTCAACGATGATTCGGTCTGAAGACGGCGCAGGAGTCCTTTCGGTCTTTGGCGTCGCTTTCGCTTTTCGGCTCGCCGACCGGGTTGCCTTTTGACGACGGCTTGATCGATTCGCTCGTTTACCAGAGATTTTTTCCACTGCTTTTCCATTCGCATTAACATAAGTGACAGCTCCCTTGAATTTACCCCGCACCATTTCGCCTGAATAGTGACTGATCCTGACATTTCGCCTGGTATCCAAAATGTTGGAACCGGTTACGATTGATCGCTCAATTTTATACCATGTAAGGACACCGGAACCTGTGGCGAAGCCATTCTTGTCGCGCCTACCGGACCACGTAGCCTCGTCGCCACGTGCCGGCACATCCCTCCAGACCAATGTACGTCCGTCTCTTGTGCGCTGATAAGAGCCGCCGTAAACGACGCTCCCAAACAGAAGAAGCACGCCGAAAACAAAGAACGTTTGGATATTCATACAGTTTGATTCGAGTCTCAAAAACATTGGGGAATCGGCGGCGAATTCGAAGTCAGATCTAAATATTTAATCTTCCAGCAACTTCGTTCAGTGCCATCACTGCAACTCGCTGAACGAACGACGTAAAAGCAGAATGTTTGTAGTGAAACAGCAATAAAGCAGAGAATCGCGAACTGGGCATGCAAAATGTGCCAAGTGGGTCTCGCGACAAGCTAAAGCCACTCCTCAAGTGTTATCATAAGGAAATCAACAAAGGGAGATACAAACATGACAACTAACCTAACAAACATCTTTACCTCGTCATGGCTGCTAGCTGTGGCCATAACCTCAATCTTACTGGTGGGTATCCTCGCGCCCACTGCCTTCAGTCAGCAGTCCACAGTCATTACGTTCGATGCTCCGGGCGCGGGCACAGGGCCAGGGCACACAACCCTTGCCATCAATCCGGCGGGAGCAATCACCGGATTCTACTTTGATGCCGGCGATGCAATTCATGGTTTTCTCCGCTCACCCGACGGTACCATCGGCACAATCGATGTTCCTGGGGCTGGGACAGGCCCAGGCCAAGGCACAAGTCCTTTCAGCATCACCTCTGGAGGCGCGATCGCGGGACGTTACGCTGACGCGAATAATGTGTTTTCATGGTTTCCTGCGCGCTGCGGACGGCGTGATCACGACGTTTGACGTCCCGGATGCCGGGACAGGTCCCGGCCAGGGTACCCGCGCCGCTAACATCAACCCGTCCGAGGCGATCGCGGGACGCTACATAGACAGTAGCGATGTAAGTCACGACTTTTTGTGCGCGCCGAATGGCACTATCACTACGTTTGATGCCCCGGGCGCTGGCACAGGTCCAGGACAGGGCAATCTCGATACGGCCGAGTTGGAGAACATAGATTTTCGGCCAGGTCCGATCGAAGAGCGGCCGCATTATTGAATGAGCATACCGGAAGTAACGCGATCGCAGGCGACCTACCTTCGCTAAAGCTTCGGCGCGGCGAGCACGCCTGCCGCCACAGGAAACGCCCAAGGTCGAACGAAGCATGGATCGCAGGCGGCCTATGAAGAGCGATGTCGAACTGCGAGGGACGACACCCTCTAAGGTAAACTCTATCGCTACGGCACTACGGTAAGCGTAAGATCGTTGCCATCGCCGCTTTCGTAACTCGCCTACAAGTGATTGCCTTCGATTGTTAGGATCGTGCCATCCGGAAGATTGGCAAAGGTCCCTGCGATCGGTGTTGCTGATCAGAATGAAGGTAGCTCCTACTGGGAGTCGGTTAGCGATTTTTCCATCAATGGTCACAGTGGCACCCGCTGATAGCGGTGGTGCCGGTGTAAGTGCTCGCGCCAAAGAAAGAGACGACCGCGCCGGCATTGTTCGTCACAGTCAGGGTCAGGCCGCCGGTGTTATCGCGGATCCCGCGGCCAGTGCCGGTTGTTTGATCATGCCGTCGTTCTGGATCGAAGCAGTGCCGGTGACGTTGATGGCGTTGCTGCTTCCACTCACTTGCAAGTTGCCGTTGAGCTGATCACGCCCGCGCCACTCGGGAGAGTTTGTGCGGCGGTGACGGTGACGGCGATTGGGTTCGGGCCGGGGACGAATTGCGCTCGACACATCGGCGCAGCGAGAAGAGCAAGGACAACCCAGGAGAAAAGTAGAAATTTTCATGGCGCGACATTTCTAGGGTGGCGACTTAGACGACGCCACCTTTTAACTGTTACAATTGTGCGACGGCGCGCGACGCGATTCGCCTTGCAGTACGGCGTTAATCGAAACTGTCGGAGAGCGAACCCCGGAAATCGCCCACTAAGCCGAGCCCGGCGAAGATGGAACGCATCTCATCAGGCTGCGGACGCCGCGAGTTCTCTCCTAAGCGCGTCGAATACCAAGTCGTCGCGAGCGTCCACAACTGGTCCATCGTCACCAACGGCTGCATGGGATAACCAGTGCAGCGCACCACTCTCCAACCCGTTCTTCCGACCGGAAGAAAAGCATGTTGTTTCAGGTGAAAACAATGTCGTCCCACCATTTGTTCGCGGGAACAAGGCAATTAAAAAGCCAGCTGCAGGGCAGCGGACCTTCCAACCCAATCTCCAGAACGAGCGGTTCACCAGATTGCTCGCAGCGGGAATGAACTTGCCCCGGGCGATGCACGGTATGCCAAATGAATCCCAGGCGCAGTTAGCGAAATACTTCCTGTCATCGACGATCACGACATGTTGGGTGTTACGCCCGAAAATGGCGGAGCCATGCGAATTGAAACTCCATCCGGTTCCAACACTAACACTCGCTGAGCGCGTAGTCTGAGATAGGCTTCGCGAACGCTGCTGACGTCAGCGTGAACGCGTTTGGCTACAACTTCCAGCGACGGCCTCTGGCCGGTCGCGGCGAAGTGCCCATAGATCGCAGTTTCGTCTGCGTATCGAAGCTCATGTATTGAATTTCTCAGGCTGCAAAGGAAATCAAAGACTTTAAACTTCTCGTGGTCCCATGGCTTCCAGATAACACTTTCAGGGCGTCGCGAATTTCCTGAATCCAAAACGCGCCCGCGCTGCATCTCATAATGCAGAAGGTCGCGCGCTTATGGAAACACTCCTGCAGGATATCAGGTTCGGGTTTCGGCAACTAATGAAACAACCCGGCTTCGCCGCGCTCGCCATCATTTCGATGGCGCTCGGCATCGGGGCTAACACTTCCATCTTTAGTTTGGTCGATACGGCTTTGCTGCGTCCGCTCGCGGTAAAGGAGCCTTCCCAGTTGGTCGAAGTTTACGGCACATTCAATAACGGCGCGGATTGGTCGATTCAGTCGTATCCCAATTACAAAGATTACCGCGATCGGAACACCGTCTTCTCCGGTCTGTTTGTTTATCGCGTTGTCGTCAGCAGTCTCACAGTCAACAACACCAGCCAGCGCGTGTGGGGGTATCTCGTTTCGGGAAATTACTTCGATGTTCTCGGCGTGAAGCCAATACTCGGGCGCGCGTTTTTGCCCGAAGAAGATCAGACGCCGGATTCACATCCTGTTGCCGTGATTGGTTACAACTGCTGGCAACACCGTTTCGCCGGCGATCCGGCAATCGTGGGGAAGACGGTCGAACTTAACAGCCGTCCATTCACTGTCATCGGCGTCGCGCCGAAAGGATTTATTGGCACCGAAGTCGCCTACGATCCGGAGATGTTCATTCCGGTAATGATGGCGAAGACGATCGAACCCGGCAGCAGGTGGATCGACAGGCGAGACTCGAACAATCTCTTCACTGTCGGCCGGTTGAAACCAGGCGTGTCGTTCGACGAAGCGAAGGCTGAGCTCGAGACGCTCACTGCGCAGTTGGCGAAGGATTATCCCGAAAACGTCGGGCGCGGCGTCCGGCTGGGCAGACCCGGCTTGTTCATTCCCGATATTGCGAATTCTGTCTTCGCCTTTACCGGAGTGCTCGCGGCCGTGGGCGCGCTTGTGATTTTGCTCGCGTGCGTGAATCTCGCCAGCCTGCTTCTCGCGCGTGCGACCGAACGACGGCGGGAAATTGCCGTGCGACTCGCCATCGGCGCGAGCCGGCAACGCCTCGTCGGGCAACTGCTTACTGAGAGTCTTCTCATTTCGCTCAGCGGTGGCGCGGCCGGCGTCTTTCTCGCATCCGCAATCAATAGCGCTGTGCGAGGCATTCGCCTGCCGAGCGACGTTACTTTGCTATTCGATCTGCGCACGGACTGGCGCGTGCTCAGCTTCGCGTTGTTGCTCTCGATCGCGACGGGAATTCTTTTTAGCCTGATTCCGGCGCTGCAATCGTCGAAGCCGCAGCTTGTCCCAGCCTTGAAAGACGAATCGTCGATGGCCGGCTTTCGTCGCTCGCGTTTACGCAACTTTCTGGTTGTGGCGCAAGTCAGTCTTTCATTGATTCTGCTAATCAGTGCCGGTCTTATTGTGCGCAGTCTGCAAGCTGCTCAGAAGATGCGACCCGGTTTCAATCCGGAAAACGCGGTCGCGATTTCGTTCGATGTCAGCTTGCAAGGCTATAACGAGGAACGCGGCCGTGCGTTTCAGAAGCAGGTGCTCGAGCGCGCGCGGGCGTTGCCGCAAGTCGAAAGCGCAGCGCTGACCGATTACCTACCGCTCGGTCTCAATTACAATAACAGCTCGATTTATGTCGAAGGCACGGAGTTCAAAGGGGCCAGCGCATTGCCGATCGCGATCCCGATCGAGAGCAGCCCCGGTTATTTCGATGCAATGGGCATTCCACTGCGAGGCCGTGATTTTCGCGATGACGAAAACAAAAAGGAAAGCCGCTTCGCGATCGTGAACGAGACGTTCGCGAAAAAGTTCCTCAACGGACAGGACCCCATCGGCCGGCGCTTCAACTGGCATGGACCCAAGGATCCGTTTTTTGAGATTGTTGGCGTCGTGCCCGATGGAAAATACAACTCGTTAGGCGAAGCCTCCAAGCCTGCTGTCTATACACCACTGTATCAGGACTACAGCGGCACGGTCACGCTCGTGGCCCGCACGCGCGGTGATCCGCGCCAGGTGTTGGCGGCATTGCGCGCCGAAGTGCAGAAGCTTGATCCGTCGATTTCCGTCTACGCGGCAAAAACGTTGAAGGAGCACATGGGCACATCGCTGTTCCCTGCGCGCATGGCCGCAATGGCGCTCGGCAGCTTCGGTGTGCTGGCCCTAATTCTCGCGGCGGTCGGGATTTACGGTGTCATGTCGCATGTGGTCGCGGAGCGCACGCGAGAGATTGGATTGCGTATGGCTCTCGGGGCTCAGCTTTCCGATGTGCAGAAGCTGATCTTGAGGCAAGGCATGGTGCTCGCCGCGATCGGTTCGGTATGCGGATTGGTCATTGCCTTCGGTGGCGCGCACATGATGAAGAGCATGCTCTACGGCGTGAGCAGTTCCGATCCGATCACTTTCACCTCCGTTGCTTTGCTCTTGTTAGGCATCGCGCTGCTCGCCTGTTGGATCCCGGCCCGTCGGGCTAGTCGCGTCGAGCCGATGATTGCGTTGCGCGCGGAGTGAGTCCTACGAAGCAAGAAAGACAGGTGCCGGGCGAGTTTCAATCGAGGAAAGGGATTTCCGAGATAGAAGGCAAAGTTGCGAGGGTAGCAACGAGTGAGGCGGGAGCCGAGGGAGTTTCAATCCAGAAAACGGATCAAAGATTGTAAATTTTTTCTGGCTTGTCTTCCGCGCTATTGGTACGATACTGGCCACTTATTGGATTACTCTGTTTGAACTTCAAAGCACGGTAGATCGTCAGGTGAGCATCGCTCATTGGTGGTTTGAAACCCGATTCCCGGGAACGGCTCTGTAGCTCGGTAGTTTTTCCAAATTCAAACACAATGAAACTGTACGTAGGTAATCTCTCATTTGAGACCACCGAGAACGATCTTCAGGATCTGTTCGAACAACATGGCCAGGTCAATGAGGTCCGGCTCATGATGGACCGGATGACGGGCAAATCGCGCGGGTTTGCGTTCGTCACCATGAACGATAGCGCGCAAGCCAATGCCGCGATGAGCGCGCTCAATGGCCGTGAACATAACGGGCGTGCTCTAACCGTAAATGAAGCGCGTCCTCGCGAGGAACGTCCGCGTCCTTACGGCGGCGGAGGCGGAGGCGGCGGCGGTGGCGGTCGGCGTTCGTTTGCGAATAATCGCCGGTAAATCCGGAAAACTGTAGGGGAAGCAGGCTGCTTCCCTCAACGATGGGAGCTAAAGCATCCCCTACAGATATCGGAATGAATTCCGAAAAGGCACTCGAGTTGGAGGGAACGATCATGAGCGTGTTGCCCGGAACGATGTTTCGGGTCGCGCTAGCCAACGATCATCTAGTGCTTGCGCATATTTCGGGCAAAATGCGTAAACGTTTCATTCGCCTGACGGTGGGCGATCGCGTGAGGATGCAGATGTCGCCTTACGATACCGCCAAAGCGCGTATTGTTTATCGGCTCTGAACATGGCAAGGCGATTTTATTTCGAACCGCCGCGCCGGCGACCGAAAAAGGCCGGCGCCGATCTGAAAAGCTTGCTGGTGCGTTGTCCATCCACCTCGAAACTCACTGATACCGGTCGCAGGATCGAAGAGAAACTCTGGCCTGCCGCAAAAATGAAGCAGCAAAAATTCACCTGCGCCCACTGTGGCGCTGTTCATAGTTGGACCAAGGCAGACGTTGTGCTTGGAAGACTGGTTGCTTGACTCGTTCTGAGTGACAATTGCTCGACGATATTCCTTTTGAAGTGGGCGAGCTTCGGTCGAGCGAAACTCGCCGCCGCTCGCTCGTTTCGACTGTGGAAACGCGAATGATAGTTACCAGTAACGAATCACAGGTCACGCATCACAATCCAGCGAGCGTAGCGGCTAGTAGTGCGCGCCCACGTACTCCCACATCTGATGATGCCAGTACGGCCAGTCATGTCCGCCCTGAGGGCCCCAGTCGTCCAGATGATGCGCGATGCCACGGTTCCTGAGGATCTCGGACATTCGATAGGTCGGCCCGCTGTTCTCCCACGGTCCACAGCCGGTTACGAGGTGTATGTCGCAACTTGCGTATTGATGCAGATACCAGGGGTCGTTCTGGTTTGATATATAGTCCACAGGATTATTGAAGTAGAAGTTGTCGTCGTACATTCCGTCCATCGAATCCTTCATGTCGTAGATGCCTGAGAGCGCGTAGCACCGTTTCACGTGGTCAGGATGTTTGAGGAGAGTGTTGGCCGCGTGATAGGCACCGAGCGATGCGCCCAGTGTGGCAATCCCGATGCCCGGCGTCTGGCACTGGGAATCAATGAACGGGAAAACTTCGTTCGCTATATACGCGTCGTACTGCGCCTGCATCCAGCTCCGATGGAAGGGGTGCGCTCCCTTGTTTGCGAAGGAATCGCTCTGCACGCCGTTGATACAGAAGATTCGGATGCGCCCCTGGTCGATGTAAGGAGCGAGAGTGCCAATCATACCCTGGCCCTCCTGCTCCCATTCGTCGCCCATGCTGGTCGGGAAGGCGAGGATGGGCGCGCCGTAATTGCCGTAAATAGCGACACCCATAAGGCGATTGAGACGGTGCGAGTACCAACACTGATGATCGCGATGCATCGAACGAAGTAAGAATTAAAAAGTAAGAATTAGGAAGTAGAAAAAAGGGTATCCGTCAGGAAATTAGGAAAGCAGGAACCGGGAAAAGTTAGAAGGGTGAAACGTGAGCAGAGCGTTCATTAAGGAAGATGTGGATCCGCCAGAGCGTAGCGGACGGAAGCGATCGGCGTCAGGCCTGCCACCGGGAGCGATTAATTACATCACCGCGCGTGGAACCAAACGTTTGGGTGACGAACTCGAAAAACTTCGTGCTGCAAATCCTAGCAGCGAACGTGTCACCGAACTCGAACAGATTCTCGCATCGGTCCACGTTGTTGAGCCTCCGGACGCACCGTCGAACAGCGTCACGTTCGGCGCAACGGTGACGGTGCAGGATAAGAAAGGCGCGATCCAAACGTTTACCATCGTCGGTGTCGACGAACTCAATTTCGAAGGAGATGCTGTCAGTTGGATTTCGCCACTTGGAAAAGCGCTGTTGAACGCCGACATGGGTCACTCGATTACACTTGAGGACGGACGAAGCGCGAAGATCGTGAAGATCGAATATCAAAGCGATCGCGTTTAAACATTTACTGCTGCGTCTTGACGCGCGAAAGCGTCGTATCACACAGTAACAGCGTGTTGAGTCATTGCATCCGACCTGTTTTGCCGCCTTTGGCGCCGCATGTGGAACACCTTTGGATGGCCCGCGGTTATCTGCCGACGCGGTGGCGTAATCTCATTCTACCGGACGGGGCAATGGAGTTGATTATCAATCTTGGCGATCCGCAGGCCCTTTGTGCCTTGAATGAACCGGATAGACGCACAATTTTTCGTCGCAGTTGGATCTCAGGTGAACGCATGGCGCCAATCCTGGTCGATGAACTTGGGTATGTGCATCTGATCGGCGTTCGGTTGCGCGCCGGTGGTGGCTGGCCCTTTCTTGGGATACCGGCACGCGAATTTTCCGGACAAGTGGTGGAACTTGATAGCGTCCTTGGATCGGACATAAACGAGCTACGCGATCGGCTTGGAGAACAGACGACCGATAACGCGCGCTTTGATTTGCTCGAACAATGGTTACTCGGGCGGCGGCGGACGCCGCCGACGCCGGCAGTCACCCATGCGTTGCGTGTCATTCAGCAGGGTGCGCACGCGATGCGCATTGGACGGATGGCGGACGAGATTGGAATCAGTCACAAACATTTGCTGCGGGAATTTGATCGATGTGTCGGACTTACTCCCAAGACCTTTGCGCGCGTTTGCGCATTCCAACGTGTGATTCAATCGGTGGGACACAACAGGCAAGTCCAATGGGCGGACACAGCGGCAAAATGCGGTTATTACGACCAAGCGCATCTTATTCGCGAATTTCGCGCTTTCAGCGGGCTGACTCCGACGGATTATCTGGTGAGACGCGGACCATTCCTAAACTACCTGGAAGTCTAACCGGTTAGGCGACTCAGAAATGTCAATTTTTTACAATAACGCCAACCGCGCTCCGACTACGCTCCGAGCATGAAATCCATATACATCTGCCCGGTCCTATTATTAAACGCAGTGACATTTCTGAGTGCGGAGGCGCCTGTTCCGACTGTGACGTCACCGGCATTGGATCCTATCGCGTTTTTTACAAAGCATGAGTGGGAAGCAAAGTTGCCCGACTCAGCTGACGGAAAGAAGATGGTGATTCACGCGCAATTCAAATGGTCGCAAAGTGGGCAAGCCATGCGAATCAGCAATCAATTCATCACTGATGGCAAGGCACGACCTTATCTGGACGGACTCTACGCCTGGGACCCGCAGCAGCGCGCTATCGCATTTTGGTACGTTGATGCACAAGGAAGCCTAACAAGAGGTAACGTGAAAGCGGAGGACGGAAAACTAGTGCATGAATTCGACCAGGTTGCACCGGATGGAAAATCCTCAGCGTTCGTCGCGAAGGTGACGCCGCAGGGCGAACAGGCCTGGGACAATGAGATTTTTGAACGACAGGGCGGCCAGCTTAAGCCGCTCGTGAAGGTGCGCTACGAAATCGCGAACCAAACGCGGCCCGGGAAATAGTCCGGGGGGTATCCAAACATTCACAGCGAACGAGTTTCAAAACGCTGTGTTACCAATTCGAAGTTGCCTGATTGTTATTGGCGTTGTTCATCGTTTCCTGAGCGGCTGCCATACCGGCAAGGAATTGTTGTTGGGCTGCTGCGTTAGCTGCGTCCTGAGCCATTTGCTGGTTTATCCGATCGATCGAATCCTGAATGCTTGTGTCGGGCGGCGATATGGATGGCGAATCGTTCGACGTCACGGAGTACTCTCCCGCACATCCCACCATTAGCGCGAGACTGACAAGTAGCGGAAGAATGCCGATGGAGTGTTTCACGTTGAATTGGACGTGAGCTTATTACCCACGTTCAAAACTTCCGGTCGTGAAGGTGGATGCTGAATAGCGCGTTATTTCACCGCAAAGAAAACTGTAACCGCTTCACCTGTTAGGCTGTCTTTTAGGCCAGCGATTGGACTGCAAGCGACGCGCTTGCCTACAATTCAAACGCCACGAACTCACTGCGGAGAGATCGCCGGGCGTTTTGCTCTCAAAATATATTTTTGAATTTTGCCGGTCGCGGTTTTCGGCAGCTCCGTGACGAATCGTACGCTGTGCGGCGTTTTGAAGTGCGCCAGGTTCGCGCGCGCAAAGTCGAGCAGTTCCTGCTCTTCGGCGTGCGCGCCTTCGTGGAGAACAACAAAACCGTGCGGCGCTTCGCCCCATTTTTCATGCGGAAACCCGACGATTGCTACTTCCTGCACGGCCGGATGCTTCAAAAGCACGCCTTCGACTTCGACCGACGAAATGTTTTCGCCGCCGCTGATGATAACATCCTTCAGGCGATCCCGAATTTCGACATAGCCATCTGGATGCACGACTGCGGCGTCGCCGGTATGAAACCATCCGCCACGTAAAGCCTTTTCGGTCGCCTCCGGGTCGTTGTAATAACCGGCCATGACTACGTTGCCGCGCGCGATGATTTCACCCTGCGTATCGCCGTCGTGCGGCACATCGTTGCCCTGCGTATCAACGACGCGCAACTCGCCTGATGTTATTAACTCAACGCCCTGGCGCGCTTTGATCGCCGCTCGTTCGCTAATCGGCAGAGGCGCATGTTCCGCGCGTGCCTCGCACACGGTGATGAACGGTGCTGTTTCGGTCAGTCCGTAAACATGGGTAATGGTCCAGCCCAGGTCCTCTTCAAGTCGCTGAATGGTATTGGCAGCGGGCGGCGCACCGGCCGTGATAACGTGAATTCCTTTCGGCGCGAGGCGACGGATATTTTCCGGCGCGTTTGCTAACGTAATCAAAACCGTGGGCGCTGCGCAAAGCGTCGTGACTTTCTCGGTCTTCATCAGTTCGCAGACAGCATGCGCCTCGACTTTTCGCAGGCAGATATGGGTCGCACCCGCTGCAGTTACGGTCCAGACGAAAGTCCAACCGTTGGCGTGAAACATCGGCAGCGTCCATAGATAACGATCGGCACAACTCATCGGAGCGTAGAGCAGCGTGCCGACAGAATTCATCCATGCGTTGCGGTGGGTGATCATCACGCCCTTTGGACGTGAAGTGGTGCCGCTGGTGTAATTGATCGTGAGCAGATCCTTCTCGTGAATCTCCGGGTGCGAAAATTCAGGCGAGCTTGCATTGAGCAATGTCTCATAGTTGAGCCACCCGTCGGCTTCTCCTGTGAGAGCGATGAAGTGATCAATGTTGGGAAGCTGGTCCCGAATACTATCGATGGTGGCGAGGTAATCGCGGTCTGCACAAACCATGCGCGCACCGCTATGATTGATGAGGTAAACGAAGTCGTCAGCTGTTAGGCGATAGTTTAGTGGCACCAGCACGGCGCCGATTTGCGGCACGGCATAAAACGATTCGAGCTGGGCGTGAGTGTTCGGTGAAAGATATGCAACACGGTCGCCCGGCTTGATCCCCATTTTTTCCAAAACTGCCGACCAACGATCACATCGATCGAGAAATTGCGCGTAGGTCCAGCGTGACTCGCCATCGATCACCGCGACACGGTCGGGATAGAGTTTGCGCGCGCGGCGAGAAAACTCGAGAGGCGTCAGCGGCGTTTCCATTGGTCCCGTTTGAAATGGACATCATATCGAGACCACTGACGATTAGCGAGTGACAAGATTGCAAAGCCCGAACTCGGGAAGCGAAGCGGCGATTTCGGACGAACTATTTGAAAGGGGGAGAAATATCATGTTGGAAAACAGCAAAGCATTCAGTGGATTCGCAGCGCCGGACATCGCCGAGGAAAAGAAGTTCTACAGCGAGACGCTGGGGGTAAAGACGTCGGAGGACCATGGCCTGCTCACATTGCATCTCGGTGGCGGCAATAATGTTCTGATTTATCCGAAGCCCAATCACGTCCCGGCAACGTTTACCGTCCTCAACTTTCCGGTGAACGATGTCGATCATGCGGTTGACAAGCTAACAAAGCGTGGCGTGCGATTCGAGCATTACAATCAAGGTGATCTCAAGACGGATGAGAAAGGGATTATGCGCGGAAACGGTTCCACGATTGCCTGGTTTAAAGATCCAGCGGGCAATATTCTTTCTGTCCTGAAGCCTGATTGATTCTGTAGTCCGCGTCGCGCGAAGTAGTTCGTGGGCTAGTTGGCAAAGTCCGGTGGCGAACATCGAACGCTGGACGAAGCGGCTTACGAGGCAATAAGATGAAGACGATTTCGCATCAGCGAATGAGGAAGTAAGGTCACGTCATGCCGAACCCGCGGATGCTTTGGCTGTACCTGCTACTGACCACGTGTTTGCTTCTGGCTCCTGCGCATTCGCAGCTTGCTCCGGGGACGATGGATGTACGCTGGAACGAGGGTTCGGCGGACTGCGTTAAGAATCCGCAGCCGCCGATTCAAGTGCATCGGTATAACGTAGATACTTTCATCCTGCGGGAAAATCTCTGTGCAACTTACGAAGCGCCATTCATCTATCTGTTGATTGGAAAAACCAAAGCGCTGTTGATCGATACGGGTGCCGTGGCTGATGCAAAAATCATGCCGCTGGCTCAGACCGTGATTTCCTTGTTGCCGAGCGATGGATCGCGGCTGCCGCTCATGGTCGTGCATACACATGGCCACCTCGACCATCGATCCGGCGACGATCAGTTTCGCGCTTTGCCGGATGTGGAAGTAGTGCCGACGGACCTTGAGAGCGTGAAGAGCCGTTTTGGGATCGCTGACTGGCCAAACGGTATCAGGCAGATTGATCTTGGCGATCGCGTGATCGATGTGATACCCACCCCGGGACACTACGCATCGCATGTCGCCTATTACGATCGGCAAACAGGGCTCTTATTTTCCGGGGATTTCCTCTTGCCGGGACGCCTCTTAATTGAGGACACCGACGCAGATCTCGCGAGTGCCCGGCGTCTCGCTGAGTTTGTTGAGCAGCATCCAATCGCTTATGTGCTTGGCGCGCATATCGAGTTGGATGGAGCCGGTAAAACGTTCTTCGGCACTCGGTATCATCCTAACGAACGCCCGTTACAATTGACCAAGCAAGACGTGCTGGCCATGCCCGAGATCGTGAGCGGATTCAACGGTTTCTACGCCAAGCGCGGCGTGTACGTGCTAATGAACCAGAACCGGATCCTGATTCTCTTTGGGGTTGCAGCGATTGCGTTGCTGGTAGCAATGATTCTGATCTTGCGCGCACTCTGGCGATGGCTGCGTTCGCGAGCGGTAGCCAAATGAGATTGGTTCACGAAACAAAAGCTTCCGATGTCGGTAAGATCCGGAGTGATTTCTTGATCGCTCGCCGCAAAGCGTGATCCAAGCGGATCTACCTGCATTGACACCCATTGGGCTATCATTATCATCGGCGCCGTGCCGGAGGAGAAAGAGACGCGCGGGGCGACTCGATACGAAACGATCATCGCGACGTTTATTGCATTACTCGCTGTGGGTGTTGCTGGTTACACCGCCTACATGCAACGCCAGCAAGTACGTGCGGCGGTCTGGCCAATCCTCGAGTTCGATAGCAGCAATGGACCTGTTCGATTTACTCTCGCCAATAAAGGTGTGGGACCAGCAATCATTAAGCATGTTGTAGTCAAAGTGGACGATAAGCCGGTGAAAAATTGGGCCGAGGTACTCGAAAAAATTCTAGGGCCAGGTTACCACCCAGGTGAAGAGAGCGACATGAGCGGGCGCGTATTCGCGGCCGATGAATCGATAGCCGTGTTTACTCCGCATAATGAGGCCCAAAACCCGGTCCCATTCGATAAGTCCAATCCGCTTTGGGCAAAATTGAATGCAGGTCGCGCCCATGTCACGGTCGAGATCTGCTACTGCTCCGCTCTCGACGAATGCTGGACATTGCGAGGCGGTGGAATGTCACCTGGCACGACGACTGAGACGCATGAATGCCCGACTCGGTCGGAGATTACTTTTCAGCAGTAATCAGCGTGGCGATTTTTACGTCCAAGCCGATGCACTCATTCAGCGAACTGTGCGCGATCTCAAACTAGCGGTGCGTCCAAAGAGCTCTAACATATAATCTGCTTTTCAATCCAAAGGAGAAATCAAATGTCCGAACAAGAATCCAACGAAATCTCCCGCGACCGTCTCGCGGAGTTGTTGAACGAAGACCTGTCCCGCGAATATCAAGCCATTATCGCGTACGTGGTCTACTCGCAGGTGCTCAAGGGCGCCGAATACATGGACATTGCCGCTCAGCTCGAGGAGCATGCAAAACAAGAGCTCGATCATGCCCTGACCCTGTCGCGGCAAATTGATTACCTCGGCAAAATGCCGGTGGTTAATCCGAAGCCGGTGCGCACATCGAAAAACGCCAGAGACATGCTCCGCTTCGATCTCGAAAATGAAAATGAAACCATCCGCAATTACCGCGATCGCGTCCCACAGTGTGAAGCGCTTGGAGAATACGCGATGGCTGAACAGATTCGCGAGATCCTGGTACAAGAGCAGGACCATCAAATTGATTTAGCTACTGCTCTCGGCGAAGAAGTCCCAGACCTCAGCGCCGGTACCCGACGACGTCCTTTGCGGAAGCGTCGCTAACCTGTGTCTGCTACCTGTTAGTAGGGAGATCGCTAAATCACCGGGCCTGGATTCGGCGATGTCGGAAGGTCTGGATGCGCGCCTTCCGTATCGGTAGCTGCAGCTTTGATTGTGGTGCCGGTGGAGCGGATGGCTTGCTCGATTTTCTTTTCAGTCGTTGCCAACGGATCGTAAGAGACGTGTAGCGCGCCCTTCTCTATTTTGGTTTCGATTACGCCGTCTAACGCTCCGACCGCATCGGTTATTTTCTTTTGCTGAGCGGGATCTTCGAGCTCGTTGATTTCAATTCGAGCGACCATCGTTTCGCTGAGACTAGAATCGCCTGGTTCAGGTTTGTTCTTCATGCCTTAAGATGTTCGTGCCAGGCCTGGTGATTTCGCGTATCTGAATGCACCCGCGCAATAGCGCTGCCCTCGCGTTTGGACGATAGAAATGCGATTGGTCTGCGTGTTAGCAGCAATCAGCACTCATGACGTTCCACTGATCGCGACCATCGCCGTCAGCCTGGCGTTTGCATTTGTCGGTGGATTGCTGGCGGTGCGACTGCGTTTGCCTCCACTAGTAGGGTATCTTTTGGCCGGTATCGTTGTCGGCCCCTTCACACCCGGGTTCGTTGCCGACGCAAAGCTTGCTCCGCAACTGGCGGAGATTGGCGTAATCCTGCTCATGTTCGGAGTGGGTATGCATTTTTCCATAAGGGACCTTGTTTCTGTGCGCGCTGTGGCGTTGCCCGGTGCTTTCACGCAAATCATTGTGGCGACTGCGCTCGGCGCCGGCGTCGCAACCTGGTGGGGATGGTCGTTGGGCGCGGGAATGATCTTCGGGTTGTCGCTATCAGTTGCGAGCACGGTTGTTTTGCTGCGGGCACTCGAGGATCGCGACATGATCAAATCGCACGACGGACGCATCGCTATTGGATGGTTGGTCGTTGAGGATCTCCTGATGGTGCTCACTCTCGTGCTGCTGCCCGCCCTAACAGGAGTAATTGGGGGAGGCCTCCCCGATAACACGGAAAGCCTTTGGGCGGCGCTCGGTATCACCATCGGAAAGGTCGTGTTATTCGTGGGACTGATGCTTGTCGCAGGTGTGCGTTTTTTTCCGGGGCTTCTATCGCGCGTGGAAAGAACCGGTTCACGCGAATTATTCACGCTCGCAGTGATCGCGATCGCTCTCGGTGTGGCATTTGGATCCGCCAAACTCTTTGGTGTTTCTTTTGCCCTGGGGGCCTTTTTCGCGGGAGTGGTCGTGAACGAATCCGATTTGAGTCACCGCGCGGCCAGGGATCTTCAACCGCTCCAGGACGCCTTCACGGTTTTGTTTTTTGTCGCGGTGGGAATGCTGTTCGATCCTTCGATCCTAATCCGGCAACCACTTCAGGTTCTGGCCGTGCTTGCGATTGTCGTATTTGGAAAATCCTTAGCCGCTTTCGGCATTGTTCGTCTGCTGAGAGGTTCGATGCGGACAGCACTCATTGTCTCCGCGGCGCTCGCTCAGATCGGTGAATTTTCTTTTATCCTTGCCGGCCTGGGGGTAAACCTCCGTCTGCTTCCCGCGGAAGGTTTGAACCTGATTGTCGCTGGCGCTCTGCTTTCGATCGCATTTAACCCGGCGGTATTCAGTGCGGCGGTCGCCTTCGCAGGTCTCGAAGGCAAGTGTTCCCGAGAAGCGTGATGATCGACCGTCTTAGCTGGAATTGGCCAAGGTTCATTGGTGCAGTAAAAAATTGTAGCGGCGTTTGTATCAAACGCCGAACGTATTAACAGGCGCTGGCCGCGGCGAGCGTTTCTACAACAGGCCATGAAAGCAATTCAGGGTTATCACCTCATCAAGCCAGAGGATTTGCAGTGGCGGCCGTCGAACTTGATGAAAATTCCGAACGCGGATTATCTGGAACGTACCGGCAGCGCAAATCTCGGCGCAAGGCTTTGGCGATTGCCGCCCAAAAGCGCGAACACGCTGCATAAGCATGTCCGCTCGGAGGAATTTTATTTCGTTCTCGAAGGCACGGGCCGCATGCGCGTCGGCGACAAAACATTGACGGTGCCGAAATACGGAGGCGTGTTGGTCGGACCTAACGAATTGCGCCAGGTGTTCAACGATAGCGAGAACGAGGTACTATGGCTGATCGTCGGCGCACCGGAAGAACTGGAATTTCTACAAGGTTCGAAATCCAAAATGGACTTGTCACTAATTTATCCCGTTGATCCCAAACAGTTGCCTAACGAACTTGCCGGCGTGCACTGGCCGCCGGAAGGCAGTTACGAGTGACGAGTGACAAGAGATTAACAAATGGAAATCAAAAGAGTTGGTTCACAGCAGACGAGTAAAGGTCCGCCGGAGTGGTTCACCGGTTCAGTTCGCGTTCAGTCCTTATATGAAGCTCCGGAACCAGCGCGTGTTCGAAGCGCGCGCGTCACGTTCGAGCCGGGTGCGCGTACTGCCTGGCACACGCATCCGCTCGGTCAAACGCTGATCATCACAGCCGGCCTGGGCTGGGCTCAGAGTGAGGGTGGACCGATTCAGGAAATTCGGCCCGGGGATGTCGTGTGGTTTGCGCCTAACGAAAAGCATTGGCACGGCGCCACGCCTACCGTGGCGATGACACACATCGCCATTCAGGAGGCGCGCGAAGGCAAGGTGGTCGAATGGATGGACCAAGTTACTGAGGAACAATATTTCTCCGAAGGGAAGGAACTTGGGAAGTCCCGCGCGGTGCATACCGCTGAAACGCCGACCGCCACGCACAACATCGATATTGTGCAGTAGCTGCGAATGAAACTTTTGTCCGTGAACGTAGGCCTTCCCCGCGAAGTGGAATGGGCTGGACGGATCATTCGGACGTCGATATTCAAAGCGCCTGTGCCTGGTCGCGTGCCGGTTAGAAAACTGAACGTAGATGGCGACCAGCAGTCGGATCTGACAGTGCACGGAGGAATCGACAAGGCGGTTTACGTTTATCCGTCGGAACATTATGCTTTCTGGCGTGACGAACTTCCAGATGCTGATCTGAGCTGGGGAGCTTTCGGCGAAAATTTCACCACCCAAGGCGCGCTTGACGACAAAGCCGTTTATATCGGTGACCGGTTTCGCATCGGGTCGAGCGAGCTCGTTGTTACTCAACCGAGGATACCATGTTTCAAGCTGGGTATTCGCTTCGGCCGTGCAGATATGGTTAAGCGATTTCTACACAGCGGTCGCAATGGCTTTTACTCTGCTGTTGTTGGGGAGGGAGAAGTTGCGGCTGGTGATTCTATCGAACTACTATCGCGGGATGAAAAAGGCGTCACTGTCGCTGACATTGTTCAGCTCTACACTGCAAACGCCCCGAAGCAGGACCTTTTGCGGCGTGTGACTGAATTAACCGCGCTCCCTGAGAGCTGGCGAGCTTACTTCCGCAAGCGTTTTCGGATGCTTGGTTGATGATAACAACCAAGTCTTTCCATGCGAATTTGCTCTCACGAATTAATGCAGCAACGGACCATGTTTATGATTGATCAAAAAATCGAAAATACAGAAGTGAAAGGCGAAGCTCCGCGTCCACCCTTACCGCCGTTCACGAAGGAAACTGCGATTCAGAAAGTCCGATTGGCAGAGGATGCCTGGAATACTCGCGACCCGAAAAAGGTGGCGCTTGCTTACACGGTTGATTCGCGATGGAGAAATCGAGCTGAGTTTCCGAACGGCCGCGAAGGGATCATCCAGTTTTTGACGCGAAAGTGGACCAAGGAACTCGACTATCGCCTGATCAAAGAGCTCTGGGTTTTCGAAGCAAATCGTATCGCTGTTCGTTTCGCCTACGAATGGCACGATGATTCAGGACATTGGTTCCGCTCTTACGGCAACGAGAATTGGGAGTTTGCGGAAAACGGTTTAATGCGACGTCGCATCGCTTCTATCAATGATCTGCCAATCAAAGAATCGGATCGGAAATATCATTGGCCACTCGGGCGCCGGCCCAATGATCATCCTGGATTGAGCGATTTGGGATTATAATAGGAAGCGGGCTTCTCTACCATCATGCGAGCTGACGTTGCTCAAGGGGCGTTCAGCGAACAAGAATAGGACAGGAGGAATTATGTCAGCGACAAACAATGCAAGGAGTGAACCAGTCGACATGAAACTCGAAGTCGTCGTGATCGGCGTCTCTGATGTCGATCATGCGAAAGCGTTTTATGAGAAACTCGGGTGGCGGCTCGATGCTGATTTCGTAAAGGGCGACGATTTCCGTGGAATTCAATTCACCCCGCACAACTCTCCCGCCTCGATCATCTTCGGGAAAGGAGTGCCGTCGCCGAAACCTGGCTCCGTGCAGAGCCTGACGCTCGCCGTCGATGACATCAATCGCGCCCGCGCCGACTTGATCGCGCGCGGCGCAAAAGTAAGCGAGGTATTCCAATACGCCGGCGGCCCTTTCAACATCACCGGAGAAAATGCATGCGTCACCGGCCGCGATCCACAAGGTCGTTCCTACTTCTCGTTTGCTTCGTTCGAAGACCCCGACGGAAACGGCTGGCTACTACAGGAAATCACAACTCGTCTTCCCGGACGCGAATGGGAGTCGATGTCAGATGTTGAAACTCTTGCAAAACTTCTGCGCGAGACTGAGGAGCACCATGGTAGTTATGAGAAAACGCATGGGAAACATAACTGGTGGGATTGGTATGCGCCTTATCTAAACGCGCGTCAGAACGGCAGCAATCCGGAGGAGGCCGCAGCTGGCGCTGACCGTTACATGGACGAGGCCCATAATGTTCCTCCTCGGTGAGCCATCATCGGATCGTATTGTCTCTAAGTATTCCAGTACCGCGCGTGCGAAGAGTATTTCGTTTCAAGAAACGGGTGAGGAGGGCGATCCAGGATTTCATGGATTGTTTCCGGGATGCGGCGGTTATCAGCTCGAGTTTCTAAGCTGCGATGAGCGCAGCTGGATCGATATCAAATTCGCAAACAGACGGTGAATCTCTATTCGGCAACAATGCAAGCGGCTGACGGAACCTTTCCGCACAAGGCCAATGACGTGGTGGAATGGCGCGGGGTGGAAAAAAACGGCCGCTTCACACCCTACGCAATTATTTACCGAATCGAAGCTGGCAACGACGAAACACGCAAGACGCACATCCGTCTTGCGACCTCCTTGCGGTGAACAAACCAAATCTTGCTCCTGGTCCGGTTTGGAGCGCTGAATTGCACGCGATTTGGAACCTGAAGAGCGGCAAGTTCGACAAAGTCGCGAAAAACAGCGGCACCTTTATTCTTCGATCGTAAACTCGACAGTGTCTGCGAGTTTGCCGTCCAGGTAGACTTCGAATTTGTAATCGCCGACGGGATAGGGGTTATCGTGCGCGAGAGTGAAATCCACTCGACCAGGATTTTTCGCGTTTTTGATCGCTTCCGGCGTAAACTCGACCTTCTTTTCAGAAATCTGTTTGTCGTGCATCTCGCCGGCGTCCACGGCGGTCCAAACGCCTTCGACGACTGTTCCTTCGAGCGCCTCGCTCAGCTGAACAAGGACACCAAACGTGTCGGTCGGCTTAAACTTTTTCACTGGTTGAAAATCTTTGCCGGTGTCTTTTACCAGAGTCAATTTTTCGATCGTGACCTCGTTCTCCGATTCGTCCTCTTCTTCATCGCTTACGGCTCCCGGCAGCGAGGCGGTGAGCGCGATTAGGGTAGAAATTGCGAACACAGAGATTCGGATTGTTTTCATAAAAGGAGACAACGACGACAAGATTATCTTAGGAAAGCAAGAAAGCAGGAATTAACTTTGATTTTTTCCTATGTTCTTGTTTTCCGAAGATAGAAGAATGAAGGACTAAGATCGGGCGCGCAGAACGCGCGACACGAACATCTCAAATGAATCCGGTGCGGGTCAAGGTGCACGACAAAATGCAGAAGGGATACGTATACTTCCGCACCAAGCCCATGGGCCGCGCGTTCCGTCCCGGGTTTTCGCCTGAGCTGACGCCGAAACAAATGCTAGAGCTCGGCGTATTCGGCGGGAAATACATGACCGATTGCCGGAAGGAATTCCCGGCGAACTGGTTCAAGCGGGCGAAGCTCTCGCCGGATGGTGCGCGGGCATCGCTGAATTATTTTGGCGTGCACGCGTCGCAGCCGCTCTCGGAATGGCGTCGCAAAGGTTGGCTTCATCCCGAGGACCCGCGCGGTTGGTTCCAATGGTATTGCCGATATTACTCTGGCCGCCGCAGCCAGGATGACCTGCGGCAGATTGGCCGTTGGCGCGCCGTTCGTCGGCACGTGGCGCAGTTGAAGAAGCACTGCAAACCTCGCGATCTCAATTGCCGCCGCCGGCAGCGTCAAGCGTTGCTGCATTGGGCATACGATTCGCGCAAGATTTGATCAGAGAGATCTCATGAACGCAGGAAATCCAATCTTTTCTGTTCTCCTTAGAGATTCTCGATTCGATCTTAGTTTGATCGCTGGAGGAGATAAAACACGTATCCGTAGCTGTCTTCTGAAATTTTAAAGGTTTCGATTTCTTTAAGGGTCTCGACAGCGAAGTCCCTGACGGCAAAATCTGAATGACTAGCGAGCGATTTCGCGCGCGGCTCGAGAACATCGTAGTAATCCTTCACCCATGCTTCCTTGGGAAGCGTGTACGTGTTGAATAGTTCGAAACCCGCTTCTTCTGCAGTCTGGATGTTTTGCTCAACAGATTGCATCTCCGGATATCCCGATTCGAAGAATTTTTTCACCGCGTCCGGAATTTTATCACGAAGCCAGCAAAGCTCGCTAACCACCGCGAATCCGCGCGGTCTGATGGCTTTTGCCCAGGTACTCAGTGCGTTTGTGAAACCGATATTATAAGCCGCGCCTTCCGCCCAAAGCAGATCAATTCTTGGAAACACACCGGGAATGTCTTTCATGTCCATGCAATGCATGCGCACCATTTGAGCAAGACCTTTCTCGTTAGCACGTTCGCTGAGGCGTTCCAGGAAAGGCTGATAGGAGTCTACCGCGTGAATTGGTGTCTTAAGCTCATCCGCTAACACGAATGTTTGGCGTCCTGCGCCGCAACCGGCATCGACCACGACATGAAAACGATGCTCCGGTAGAGATCGCAAAACATACAGACTCAGGCTGTCGTCACCTGGACTTAGCTTGTCCATGTCGGCAAAAAGCAGATCGACTGGATTTGGCGTGTTCATCCGGGTTGAGCGATGACCTATTGCAGTTTCGCTTTGGCAGAGACGATCTGCGGCAGCAAAATGTCGCGCACGTAATGCCAATATGGAACAATTCCGAGCGCGTCGCGCGCATAACGTTCGGCGGCATTCACGTCGGCGGCCTGTGCGTTTAGATAGCAATAGGCGAGGCTCATCATGAGTTCCGGTTTGCCCCACGACGGTTCAAGCGGATCGTCGCTCGTTTTGATCTTCGAAAAGGTTTCTAATCCGCGCTGATAATTCTGGATTGCCTTGTCCTGACCGCCGCCGCGTTCGGGAGGAGAATTCCA
>Ga0207701_10001174_pt1 | contig 27715 bp, 26 predicted proteins | sample KBSSwiSSwithPhiX_FD_184294 | JGI IMG/M metagenome (GOLD analysis project Ga0207701, IMG submission 184294) | Switchgrass rhizosphere bulk soil microbial communities from Kellogg Biological Station, Michigan, USA, with PhiX - S5 (SPAdes) (version 2) | ecosystem: Environmental > Terrestrial >... | reverse complement strand
CGCCGACTGGAAGCTCGCGATGTGGCCGCCGAGCTCCGACGAGTCCTTGTTGGCGCGCAGGATGATCGCCATCGCGTTCCAGCGGATGATCGAGCGCAGCCGGTGCTCGATCGCGCGGTCGCCGCTGCTCTTCTCTTCCCGCTCGGGCGGAATGGTGTTGCAGTAGGCGGTGTTCAGCGAGCGCGGAACGTAGACCCCTTCGCGCCGGCCCTCGTCGACGAGCCGGTTAATCAGGTAGCCGGCGCGTTCGCTGCCGCGGTGCTGCTGGACCGCGCTCAGCGCATCGACCCATTCGCTCGTTTCACCGGGGTCGAGGTCGCCCGTCGTGTTCATTGGCCCGTCTCCTGTGGGTGTTGGTCGTGCCGCATCCGGCGTGCGCGCAGCCCTTGGTCATCGCAACCGGCATGCCACTGGATGCGGGCGCCGAGGTGGCGTCCAACTCACTGATTTGCTTGGAGATTGGGGAACGGGCGGTCGAGCGCGCCGCCGGGATTCCAGAATCCGACGGCGCTTGCCGTCCGGCCTTCCGGCGAGAGTTCTGAGAGAAAACCCTCGTCTGCTCACGTCATGAGGGACAAGGCCCCATGACGTGTTGCGGTCGCCGCCGCGTCGAGCGGGACGACACAGGTCTTAACGCGAGAGCGCGGCCGCGAACACACTGGCGTGACCGCGTCGGGGCGTCAGCGCTCCTGACCGTTCGGCACGTGCCGCCGATAGAACATCAGCGCATTGCGGAACATCACCTTGTCGCGCACGTTCATGCCGAACGTGGCGAGGTACTCCTCGGCGATCGCGATCTGCGCCTCGAACGTGCCGTGCAGCGTGATCACCGGCCAGTTGCTACCCCAGATCAGGCGATCGGCGCCGAACGCGCTCATCAGCACATCGAAGTGCGCCTTGTACGCGGCGAGGTCCGTTGGCGATGCGTAGACCACGTCGCCCGGCGCGTACATGTCATAGAACGACGAGAACTTCATGGACACGTTCGGGCAGACGTCGGCAAGCCGGCGAATCTCGAGCTCCCACGTCGGATCGACCGGCGGCGGACCCTTCGCGCCACCGAGGTGGTCGATGATGATGCGCAGGTTCGGCACCGCGGTGCAGAGCGCCTGCACCTGATCCTTCGGGTTCTTCGTGCCGCGGCTGATGATGTCGAGCGTCATGCCGCGCCGGGCCAGGTCGCGCAGGTTGGCGAGCTGCGCCGGGCTCAGCGTGATGCCTTCGGCGGGACCGGTGAGGTAGCCGCGGATCCCGACCCAGCGCGGGTCGCGTGCAAAGCGCGCCAGGTCGTGCGCGAACGTGGGCGCGCCGATCTCGAGGTTGCCGACATAGAACGAATAGAGCCCGTCGCCCTTGATGCGGTCGAGGACCCACTGGTTGTCTTCGACGATGCCGCTGGCCTCGACGACACCGGCCGCCACCACGCCGTGCGCGCGAGCGAAGGCGCTGTACTCGGCCGGCAGCACGTCGCGAAAGATCGGCCCTTCCGCCGGCGTCGGCCACGGCACGCCGCCGGGCCGCGTGACCTGCCAGAAGTGAATGTGCGTCTCGACGATCGGACGTGAATGGCCGCTGGCCCTCCACTTCGCCAACGCATCGTCGACGGCGGCGCGGTGGGCGTCTTCGGCAGCAAGTGCCGGCATCGCGCCTTGCAGCACGAACAGCGCTATTGCACCAAGGCAAGAGCGAATCAATCCTTTGCCGATGCTCATCAGTTGTCTCCTGCGGTTGTGGTCGGACTGCGAGTCAAAGCAACGTCGAGCGCTCGTCGGCGGCCGACTTCACTTCAAAATCATGGTAAGGCCACCCGACCAATCTGTAAACTGGCCTGACCAAAGATCAGGGTTCGTCCGGAGGCGATTCGGCATCCGCCGCGTCCTGTAGACGAACCGGATAATCGCGCGCACATGGCCATCCAGTTCAAGCCCGTCGAGTCGCGCCGGCTCTATCAGCAGATCGCCGACCAGATCCGCGACATGATCGAGCGAGGCGGTTTCGATGCGGGAACTCGGTTGCCGCCCGAGCGCGACCTCGCTCAGCAGCTCGGCGTGTCGCGGCCTTCGCTGCGCGAGGCCCTGATCGCGCTCGATGTCGAAGGCCGCGTCGAGGTTCGCAGTGGCTCCGGCGTTTTCGTGTCCGCGGTCCAGCCGGATCGCGTCGTGACGGGCAGGACCGCGGCGCTCGGCGAAAGCCCGAGCCAGTTGATGGAGGCGCGCCTGATCGTCGAAGGCGAAGTCGTCACCCTCGCGTGCGCGCGGATGACCGATGGCGCGCTGGCGCGGCTGCGCGAGCTGCTCAAGAGCATGGCCGCCGAGATCGAGAGGAAGCGCCCGTGCGTCGACCTCGATCGCCAGTTCCACGTGACGCTGACCGAGGTTGCCGGCAACGCCGTCCTGTCACGGCTCGTCGGCGAGCTCTTCGACGAACGGCACAGCCCGATCTCCGCCAAGATCAGCTCGCGCTTCGAGAGCACCCGCACCTGGAAAGCAGCGCTGAAGGAGCACGAGGCGGTGCTGGACGCCCTCGAAGCACGCGACCCGATTGCCGCACAAGCGGCGATGCGCGCCCACCTCAAGGCTTCCGCATCGCGCTGGGTCGGCGACTGACGAAGGCCAAGCGGCGACGGTCAGCTGGTCCGTTCTGTCAACAGACTGCGCCGGTCATGGCGGAGGCCGCGGGAGCCTGAAGGACAGGCCCCCACGCCTCAGAAATCAGCGAAAGCCGCCCGCGACCCGGATCCGGTCGCCGGTGATCCAACGCGATGCGTCGGAGGCGAGGAACACCGCGACGTCGGCGACGTCGTCCGGCTGACCCATGCGACCGAGCGGCGTACCGGCAATCATCTGCGTCTCCATGTCGCTGCCGATGATGCCGGCGCTGTGCGTGCCCTCGGTCTCCACGCCACCGGGCGCGATCGTGTTGACCCGGATCTTCCTCGGTGCGAGCTCGATCGCGTGGGTGCGCGTGACCTGGTCGAGCGCCCCCTTGGTCGCGCCGTAGATCGTCGCGCCGGGCAGGCCCTTCTCGCTCGCGATCGAGCTGACGTTGATGACACTGCCGCCTTCCAACGGAAAGCGCTTCACGGCCTCGCGCGTCGCCAGGATTGGGCCGAGCACGTTGGTGTCGAACTGGCGATGGAACTCAGACTCGGTGACGTCTTCGAGCGCGCCGAACTGGTAGACGCCGGCGTTGTTGACCAGGATGTCGAGGCGCCCGAACGCTTCGTCCGACTCGGCGAAGAGCCGCTTCACTTCGGCTTCCTTCGCGACGCTGCCTTGCACGGCGACCGCCTTGCCGCCGGCCTTGGTGATTTCGGCAACGACGGCGTCGGCGCTGGACTTGCTCGACGCATAGTTGACGACGACCGATGCGCCTTGGGCGGCGAGCGCCTTCGCGATGCCGGCACCGATGCCTTTCGACGCGCCGGTGACGATCGCGACCTTGCCTTGCAACAGCTTGCTCATTCGACTACTCCCTGGAGACACTGACGGTTTGACAGTTAGACAAGTGTCGAACTATTGGGAAGCCTTGGCGGCTGTGGGGTGATCACGCCGATCAGATCTGCGCGAGGCGCTCGAGATAGGCCTGCAGCACGTCGCGCTGCAGCACCAGATTCATGAACTTGCCGTCGCGCTCCATCTGCACGAGGCCGGCGGTCTCGAGCTCTTTCAGGTGGTGCGACATCGTCGCCGGGCTCACGTCGTGGCTTTGCTGCAGCGCGCTGCAGGGACACGGGCCGTTGGCGCTGCCGATCTCCTGCAGCAGCCGCATGCGACGCGGCTCGGCCAGCGCACGCGCGATGCGTGCGAGCTGGCGTTCGCTGAGCGGTTCCTTGGTGCGTTCCATGGCCCCACGATTGTCCGCTGTTGCGTTCGCGGCGGCAGACCGGCCCACGCAATGCCGCATTCAAATCCCGGGGCTTGGGCCTGGGGTTGCATCCGATTCGCTCCCTCTGCCCAAGCGCTGCAACGCGGGTTTTTTCGATAGGCGGCGCGCCGGCGGCCCCCTACAGTCCTCGGGTGCCGAGCCCGCCGACCATCCGCCGGATCAGCGCCTTCACCGTGCGCGGAGGCGGCGCCGACTACCACGACCAGCCCGGCGAGCACTGGATCGACGGCCAGATCGCGACGCCGATGTCGAAGTACCCGGAGTACCGCGCGCGGCGCAGCTCGTTCGGCATCAACGTGCTCGGCACCCTCGTCGTCGAGGTCGAGGCGAGCGACGGAACCGTCGGCTTCGCGGTGACGACCGGCGGCGACATGGCGGCGCTCGTCGTCGAGCGCCACCTGGCCCGCTTCGTCGAAGGTAAGCGCGTCACCGAGATCGAGAAGATCTGGGACCAGATGTTCAACGCGACGCTCTTCTACGGGCGCAAGGGCCTGGTCCTGAACGCAATCTCGGGTGTCGACCTCGCCCTCTGGGACCTGCTCGCCAAGGTGCGCGGCGAGCCGGTGCACCAGCTGCTCGGCGGCGCGGTGCGCGACGAGCTCGTCTTCTACGCCACCGGCGTGCGGCCCGACCTCGCCCAGCAGATGGGCTTCATCGGCGGCAAGATGCCGCTCGTCCACGGCCCGGCCGAAGGCGACGAAGGGCTGGCGCGCAACATCGAGCAGCTGGCGGCGATGCGCGCGAAGGTCGGCGCCGATTTCTGGCTGATGCTCGACTGCTGGATGAGCCTCGACCTCGACTATGCGAGCCGGCTCGCGGCCGCAGCCGCCGCGCACAACCTGAAGTGGCTCGAGGAGTGTCTGCCGCCCGACGACTACTGGGGCTATGCGGCGCTGCGGCGCGCGTTGCCGCGTTGCATGCTGCTGACGACCGGCGAGCACGAGGCGACGCGCTGGGGCTTTCGCCTGCTGCTCGAGATGGGCTGCGCCGACATCCTGCAGCCCGACGTCGGCTGGTGCGGCGGCCTCACCGAGCTGATCAAGATCTCGGCGCTCGCCGATGCACATGGCGCACTCGTCGTGCCGCACGGCTCGTCGGTCTACAGCTACCACTTCGTCGCGACGCGCCACAACAGCCCGTTCGCCGAGTTCCTGATGATGGCGCCGGCGGCCGACAAGGTGGTGCCGATGTTCTCGCCGCTGCTGCTCGACGAGCCGGTGCCCGAGAACGGCCGCCTGAAGATTTCGGCGCTCGACAAGCCCGGCTTCGGCGTCCGCCTGAATCCGGCGTGCGAGCTGGCGCGCCCGTACACGCACTGAAGCCACGCGCAGAGTAATCGATGCACGACATCCGCGGCAAGGTCGTCCTGATCACCGGCGCCAGCTCCGGCATCGGCGCTGCGGCGGCCGTCGCCTTCGGCCGCCACGGCGCACGAGTCGCCGTCCACTACCGGCAGCGACGCGCCGAGGCCGAAGCCGTCGCGGCGCAGATCGAGGCGGCCGGTGGCGAGGCGGCGACGTTTGCCGCCGACGTTTCCGACAGTGCGCAGCTCGACCGACTCGCTGCAGCGGTGCACGCGCGCTTCGGCCGCATCGACGTGCTCATCAACAACGCCGGCGGCTTCGTCCGTCGCGTGCCGCTCGCCGAAGCCAGCGATGCGCTGATCGACGAGGTCTTCCACCAGAACGCGCGCTCGATGATCGCGCTCGGCCGCAGCGTCATCCCGATGATGCGGGCGCAGGGCGGCGGCACGATCATCAACATCACGTCGCAGGCAGCGCGTACCGGCGGCAGCGCCGGCTCGGGCCTGTACTCGTCGAGCAAGGCCTTCATCTCGACCTACACGCGGTCCCTCGCGAAGGAGCTGGTCGGCGACGGCATCCGCGTCAACGGGGTCGCGCCCGGCGTGATCGACACGCCGATCCACGACGGCCACACCGCGCCGGCACTGCTCGAGCGGCTGCGGGAATCGATTCCGATGCGCCGGCTCGGCCGCGCGGAGGAGTGCGCCGGCGCGATGCTGTTCCTCGCTAGCGAAGAGCTCGCCAGCTACGTGACCGGCCAGATCATCGAGGTGAACGGCGGGAGCGTCATGCCATGATGCCCGCCGCGGAACCGCCCCGCATTCGCCATGACGACAACGAAGGAGACAACCCCATGATTTCTGCATTCCGTCCCCGGCGCGCTTTCATCGCGTCAGTGTTCGCGGCGCTCGTCGCGCTGCCCGCAGCGGCTCTCGCCCAGGAGTTGACGATGTGGAGCCACTGGGCGGCCGAAGTCGCCAAGCGCGCCTATGTCGAGGACGCGATCAAGCGCTTCGAAGCGAGCAAGCCGGGCGTGAAGGTGAAGATCACCTGGTACGAGAAGTCGGCGCTCTACGCGGCGCTGAAAACGGCGCTGCGCGCGGGCCAGGCCCCCGACGTCTTCTACGCCGAGGTCGACCAGACCGACTACATCGACAACAACCTGCTCGCCGATCTGTCGACCGGCGTGAACTGGAACAACGTCGAGCCGTGGGCCAAGCAGGCGTGGACCTTCGGCAAGGGCACCTACGGCTTCCCGCTCGAGGCCTCGACGGTCGAGGTCTACTACAACACCAAGTTGATGGCCGACCTCGGCGTCACCGTGCCGGCGAATGGCCAGTTCGATCAGGCGGCCTTCCTCGATCTGGTCAAGAAGGCACGAGCGAAGGGCATCACTCCTATGTCGCAAGGCGTCGGCGACCGACCCTTCCCGGGCGCCTACGTCACGCACGAGGCGCTGCTCAAGAAGCTCGGCATGAACGACTACGACGCGCTGATGAAGGGCAAGCTCTCGTGGAGCGACCCGCGCGTCGTCGAGACGCTCACCTGGGTCAAGCAGCTCGTCGATGCCGGCGCCTTCCCGACCAGCTTCACCAGCCTGAAGCTCGGCGAGTCGCACATCTACTTCCACACCAACCCGGGCGCGCTGATGTTCCAGGTGGCGAGCTGGTACACGGCGCGGGCCTTCAATCCGCCCGACAAGGGTGGCCAGCCGGTCAACTTCCCGCTCGGCATCATGCAGTCGCCGGCGATGAACGGTGGCGCCTGCAACAACTGCAAGTCGCTCGCCGTCGGCGGCAGCTACGTCGTCAATGCCGCCTCGCCGCGCAAGGACCTCGGCATCGCCTTCCTGAATTCGTTCGCCACGCCGGAGATGGGCAACAAGTGGCTCGAGAACGTGCTGGTGCAGACCGGGATTAAGACCGACGCGAGCAAGATCGCCGGCCCGCACGCGGGCTATTTCAAGCAGCTCGCCAAGGCCAATGAAAGCAACACCTACTACTTCGGCACGCCCGTGCAGGTGATGCAGGGCAAGCCGAAGGAAGTGTTCACGCAGGTCGTCAACAGCGCCTTGCCGGCAGGATCCATCAGCGTCGACGACGTCGTCAAGCAGATGAATGCCGCCAAGTAGCGCCGGCGCGAGCGCGGCTGGCGCGCACGTCGCGCGCGCCCTCGGCACGCCGTGGCGGGCGGTCACCGTCTTCCTGTTGCCGGCGGCGACGTTCTACGTCGCCTTCACGGCATATCCGGTCTTCCGCACCCTTTGGAATTCGTTCCACAAGGTGCTGCCGGCAAAGGAAGAGTTCGTCGGCCTCGCCAACTACGCCGAGCTGGTGCGGGACGAGATCTTCTGGCGCGCCGTCCGCAACACGCTGGTCTGGGCCTGCACGTCGCCGCTGTTCGAGGTCTCGATCGCCCTCGTCCTGGCCCTCGCGCTCTACGCCAAGGTGCCGGGCCGGCGCTTCTTTCGCATCGCCTGGTTCACGCCGGTGCTGATGTCGTACGTCGTCGTCGGCATCATCTGGGCCTGGATCTACAACTACGACTGGGGCGCGGTCAACACCGGCCTGCGTGCGCTCGGCCTGAACAGCTGGACCCGCGCCTGGCTCGGCAAGCAGGAGACGGCGCTGCCGGCGCTGATCTTCGTCACCACCTGGATGTGGTCGGGCTTCAACATGGTCGTGCTGCTGGCGGCGCTGCACTCGCTGCCGTCGGAGGTGATCGAGGCGGCCGAGCTCGACAACTGCGGCTGGTGGGGCAAGCTCGTGCACGTCATCTTCCCGATGATCCGGCCGACGGTGCTCAATCTAGTCGTGCTGTCGTTCGTCGGCAAGATGAAGATCTTCGACCTGGTCTGGATCACGACCAAGGGCGGTCCGCTCTGGTCGACCGAGACGGTCTCGATCTACGTCTACAAGCGCGCCTTCGAGTGGAACACCTTCGACCTCGGCTACCCGTCCGCGGTGGCCTCGGTCTGGTTCGTGATCGTGCTCGGCTCGGTGCTGACGCTGAGCTACGTATTCCGGCAACGCGAGAAGCTGGAGTATTGACGTGCATAGGCTGCAGCGCGCCGTCGTCCTCTTCGCGCTGTGCGTCTTCACGGCGTTTGCGGCAGGGCCTTTCTTCTGGGTTGCGACGATGTCGCTGCGCACCACCAGCGAGATCAGCCGCGACCACTACGCCTGGCCGGGGACGCTGCACTGGAACAAGTTCCCCGACGCCTGGTTCAACTCCAACTACAGCACCTACTTCCAGAACAGCCTGCTCGTCGTCGTCTCGGCGGTGATCATCCTGACGCTGGTCGGCGCGATGGCGGCGCACTGCTTCGCGCGCTACCGCTTCAAGCTGAATCGCTTCTTCTACTTCATCATCTTCTCGACGATCATCTTCCCGCCGCAGATCACGATCATCGCGCTGTTCCAGATCCTGGTGCAGTACGGCCTCTTCAACAGCCTGATCGGCCTGACGCTGGTCTACGTCGCGTTCCAATTGCCGATCACGGTCTACATCCTCGAGAGCTTCTTCGCCCGCATTCCGGGCGACCTGTTCGAGGCGGCGCGCATCGACGGCTATTCGGAGATGGCGATCTTCTGGCGAATCTCGTTGCCGATCGCGCTGCCGGCGCTGTCGACGACGATCATCCTCAACACGATCCTGCTGTGGAACGAATTCCTTTATGCGGTCGTCCTCATCACCGACGAAGACAAGCGGACCTTGCCGCTCGGCATCCAGCGCTTCATGGGCGACCAGATGGAAGACATCGGCATGATTTCCACCGGACTGATGATCGCGATCATCCCGGTCGTCCTGATCTATGCGTTCTTCTCCGAGAAGCTGATCCAGGGCATGACCGCCGGAGCGGTCAAGTGATCGGCGGCTGCGGCCTCAACCGGATGTTCTGCTGATGGCGACCGTCACGCTCGACAAGCTCTGCAAGCGCTACGAGAAGTCGCACGACCTCGCGGTCGACCATGTCGACCTGGCGGTCGCGCACGGTGAGTTCATGGTCCTGCTCGGCCCGTCGGGCTGCGGCAAGTCGACGACCTTGCGCATGATCGCCGGCCTGGAAGCGATCTCGTCCGGCAGCCTGGCGATCGACGGCCGGGTCGTCAACGAGGTGCCGGCGCGCGACCGCGACATCGCGATGGTGTTCCAGTCGTACGCGCTCTACCCGCACATGACGGTGCGCGACAACCTGGCGTTCGGTCTGCGCCGGCGGCGCATCGACGGCGCCGAGATCGCGCGCCGCGTCGACGACGTCGCCGGCACGCTCGGCCTCGCCCCGCTGCTCGAACGCAAGCCGTTCGCGCTGTCAGGCGGCCAGCGCCAGCGGGTGGCGCTCGGCCGCGCGATCGTGCGCGATCCCAAGGTGTTCCTGTTCGACGAGCCGCTGTCGAACCTCGACGCATCGCTGCGGGTCTCGACGCGCGCCGAGCTGATCCGACTGCATCGCCGCCTCGGCGCGACCATGATCTACGTCACCCACGACCAGGTCGAGGCGATGACGATGGGCAGCCGCATCTGCATCATGAACCACGGCAAGGTCGTGCAGATCGGCGCGCCGCTCGAGGTCTATCGGCGGCCCGCCGACACCTTCGTCGCGAGCTTCCTCGGCAATCCGCCGATGAATCTCGTCAAGGCGACCGTTGAGAACGGTCAGCTCATCCTCGGCGCCGCCCGGCTCGCGCTCTCGCCGGCGCTGCTGGCGACGGCCGGCACGGCGCGCGCGCTGACCTTCGGCGTAAGGCCCGAGGACCTGGCGCAGTCGAGCGGCGGCGAAGGCAGCTTCGGCGCCGAGGTCACCGCGGTCGAGCCGCTCGGTGCCGAAACGATCGCGACCCTGCGGATCGACGGCAGCGAGAGCGAGCTCAACGCACGGCTCGGCCGCGATGCGAACGTCAAGGTGGGCGAGCGGATTCACCTGCGTCCCGATCTCGGCCGGGTGCGCTTGTTCGATGCCGCGAGCGGCGTCGCGCTCAATTGACCACGAACGATCCCCACATCACAGTTTCGCGGAGACCCCCATGGCCGCTGCCGAACCCGCACTGACCGTTCGCCGTCGCTTTCCGCGCCCCGACCCCGCTCACGTGCGCGCACTCACCGGTGTCGCCGTCGGCTGGATCGTCGACGCGATGGGCCGCCAGGGCGCGATCGACCACCGCATACGGCCGCTCAGCCAGGCCACCACGTTCACCGGTGTCGCCCTCACGGTGCGCAGCCGCGCGCGCGACAACCTCGCGCCGTACGCAGCGATCACCTACGCCGAACCCGGCGACGTGATGGTCATCGAAACCGGCGACTACGAACAGGCGTCGGTCGTCGGCGACATCCTGCTCGGCGTCGCGCGCAACAAGGGCGTCATCGCCTGCGTCACCGACGGCATGGTGCGCGACATCGACGGCATCGACGAGCTCGGCATCCCGGTCTTCGCGCGCGGCCTGTCGCCGAACTCGCCGTTCAAGGACGGTCCCGGCGAGATCGGCCTGGCCGTCGTCGTCGGCGGGGCCGCGATCGAGTCAGGCGACGTCATCGTCGGCGACAAGAACGGCGTCGCCGTCGTGCCGCGGGCGCGCGTCGCCGAGGTGGTGGCCGCGCTGGCCGCGGTGGCGCAGAAGGAGGCGCAGATGGACGAGGCGGTGCGCTCCGGCGCGAGCGAGGCGGCCTGGGTGCAGGCCACGATCGCCGCCAAGGGCGTGCGCTTCGTCGACTGAGCGCACGCAATGCCCCGTGTCCTCTACCTGTCGCACGCCCCCGAGGCGGTCTACGAGATCATCCGGCGCGAGATGCCGGCCGGCTTCGAGCTGCTGACCCTCGCTGTCGACGACGACGCCGAGCGGCGCGCGAAGGCGGCGCTCGCCGAAGTCATCATCGTCTCGTCGACCCCGCTGCGCCGGCCGGTGATCGATGCCGCGACGTCGTTGCGGCTGGTCCATCACCAGGGCGTCGGCCACCACGACACGGTCGACGGCGCCGCGCTGCGCGAACGCGGGATTCCGCTCGCGCTGACGCCGGAAGGCACGACAACCGGCGTCGCCGAGCACGCAGTGCTGCTCGCGCTCGCGGTGTGCAAGCGACTGTCGTACGCCGACGCCGAGCTCCGGCAGGGGCGCTGGCACATCAATGCGTTGCGGCCCGAATCGCGCGAGCTGGCCGGCATGACGGTCGGCTACCTCGGCATGGGGCGCATCGGCCAGGCCCTCGCCGCGCGCATGAAGGCCTTCGACACGACCGGCCTCTACACCGACGATGCGGCGCCGCTCGACGCGGCACGCGAGCGCGAGCTCGGCGTGACGCGGGTCGGCTTCGGAGCGCTGCTCGAACGTGTCGACTTGCTGAGCCTCCACGTTCCGCTGACAGCAGCAACGCGGCGCATCATCGACGCCGCGGCCATCGCCCGCATGAAGCCGGGCGCGATCCTCATCAATACGGCGCGCGGCGGGCTGATCGACGAAGCGGCGCTGGCCGACGCGCTCACGAGCGGCCGGCTCGGCGGGGCCGGTCTCGACGTCTTCGAAGGCGAGCCGCCGGCACCCTCGAACCCGTTGCTGGCGCTGCGCAGCGTCGTCGTGACACCGCACATCGCCGCCGGCACGCGCGATGCGCTGCGCACCAAGATGCGCGCGCTGTTCGCGAACGTCTCGCGCTTCTACACGGGCGGCGAGCTGGCGAACCGGGTCGCCGACTCGTAGACGTCTTCGACGAGGCGCAAGGTGCGCAGGTTGTCCTTGGGCGATGTCTCGAACGGGCCGCCGCGCTCCAGCGCATCCACAAAATGCGCGATCGTCTCGGCATACGAATCCGTGTAGCAGGCATCGAGATCGAAATCGAGCGCGGCCGGCTGCGCGCCGCTGCACGTGAGCCGCGAGCCGTCGAGGCGGATCGTTCCGGTCTCGCCGACCAGGACCAGACGGTCGATCAGCGCCGGCGGCTGATCGTGAACGCACAGGTTGGCGATCAGCTGGACCGGTGCCCCGACCTTCGTCTGCAGCGTGATCGCGGCGCGGTCCTCGCCGCGCATCGCGCCGGACGTGCGGCCGAGGTGCGCGGACACGAGCGCGAGATCGCCGAGCAGAAAACGCAGCGTGTCGATGTGATGGATCAGCACCTCGTTGACGAGGGCGCGCTCGAGGGTGCCGATGAAAGGCTGGCGCACCAGCGCCGGCCGCTCACCCGTCGAGGTCGGCAGAAGTCCCGAGCTGAACAGGCTCATACGGGCCTGCAAGACGGTGCCGATCCTGCCGGCCCGCAGCCACTCGCCGATCTGCCGGTAGTACGCGCGAAAGCGCCAGTTCTCGTGGACCATCAGGCGCGTGACGCCGACCTCGGCGACCAGCGCGGCCGCTTCTTCATACGTCGGCGCGAGCGGCTTCTGGCACAGCACGGAGATGCCCTTGGCGGCGGCGAGCCGAACGATCGCGGCGTGCGTCTCACGCGGCGAGGCCACGTCGATCGCATCGAGCGATTCGGCTTCCAGCATCGCCACGGCCGTCGGGTAGGTGCGCGGAATGCCGAATGCGTCGACCCGCCGGCGCGCGTTCTCCGTCGACGGATCGGCGATCGCCACGACGCCGGCGCGCCCGGCGAGCCGCTGCCACGCGGCAAGGTGATGCTGGCTCACGAAGCCCGCGCCGATCAGGCCGATGCGCAGTGGTGCCATGCCGCTTCTTCCCTCTGACAGTTGTCCGAACGGTTCAGTCTGACTGATCCGTTGCGCGCGCCGACTCAGGCGGTGCCCAACGTCAACGCATGCATCAGCGCCGCATCGCGGTCGAGATGGATCACCTGCACGCCGCCCTCTTCGAGCACGGTGCGCGAACACAGGAACGCGTTGCCCCAGAGCGGATCGGCGAAATCCGGCGCCAATGTGTAGAGGGTCGCGATGCCGGCCTGCACGATCGCACGGGCGCAATCGGCACACGGATGGAACGTCGCGATCAGCGTCGCGCCGGCCGTCGGCAAGCCGCTGCGCGCGGCCGCGAAGATCGCATTGCGCTCGGCATGCTCGATCCACAGCAGGCGGTCCGGATGCGCATGGCGCGCCTCGGTGTCGCGCACGCCAACCGGGAAATCGTTGCAGGTCGCGAGCGTGGTCGCGCCGTCGGCCAGGACCAGCACCGCGCCGACCTTGCGCGGCCGGCTCGGGCTGCGGCGCGCGGTGGCGACCGCGAGCTCGAGCAGTCGATCGATGTCCAGCACGGGGTCGCGTCGTCGAAAAGGCTCGTCGCTCGCGGGATCGGGCAGACGCTCAGCGCCCTTGCCACACGGGCTTGCGCTTCTCGCGGAAGGCAAGCACGCCTTCCTGCGAATCTTCCGATTGCAGCGCCGCGACCAGCGCCGGCAGGCGCAGCGCCTGTGCCTCGATCGCCGTCATCGAGCCGGTCGCACGCACCACCTGCTTGATCGCCTGCACCGACAGCGGCGCACACGCGAGGATCTTGGCGACCCAGCCGCCCACAGCGGCGTCGAGCCCGGCGCGCGGCACCACCTCGTTGATCAGACCCCATTCCAGTGCGCGGGCGGCATCGATCCGCTGTCCGGTGAGCAGCATCCCCATTGCCTGCCGGTGCGGGATCTGGCGCTGCAGCAAGGTCATGCCGCCATCGAGCGGCAGCCGTCCGACCAGCGGCTCCGGCAGGCCGAAGCCGGCTTCGGCGCAGGCGACGACGATGTCGCAGCCGAGCACCATCTCGAAGCCGCCGCCGAGCGCAAGTCCGTTGACGCGCGCGATGACCGGCAGGTTCAGGCTGTCGCGCAACGCGATGCCGCCGAAGCCGCCGGGCCGCGCGCGGGCCCAGTATTCGAGGCCGCTGGTCGACGGGTTCTTCATATCGGCGCCGACGCAGAACGCACGCTCGCCCGCACCGGTCAGCACCACCACGCGAACGTCGGGACGCTGCTCGAGATCGCTCCAGATGCGTTGCAGCTCGGCTTCGGTGGCGAGGTCGATCGCATTGAGGACTTCGGGCCGGTCGATCGTCAGTGTCGCGACATGGTCGCGGACGTCATAGTGGACGCTCATGGCCGGCCCCGGGTCTTGCCGGCCGCCGCTTCGGCGAGGACCTCGTCCGTGTGCTCGCCGAGGCGCGGTGGCACCCGGCTCATCGTCACCGGCGCGGCCGACATAGTGATCGGGCTCGCGATGAAGCGGTACTGCGTGCCACCCGCAGCCGGGCCTTCCATCACCATCGCGTTGTGCACGGTCTGCGGATCGACCAGCACCTCGCGCATGTCGCGCACCGGCGCGCACAGCAGGTCCTGCGCTTCCAGCCGGGCCAGCCAGTGATCGCGCGGCTGGGTGCGGAAGCGCTCGCGGAACATCCCCTGCAGCTCGGCCTTGTGCGCGAACTGTTGCTCGAGGTTGGCAAAGCGCGCCTCTAGCGAGAGGTCGGGCAATTCGAGCGCGGCGCAGATGTCGCGCAGCGGGTTCGCCTTGAACGCACCGACCAGCACGAGCGGATGGTCGGCGCACTCGAACACGCCTGACAGCGGCATCGCGGCCCAGTTCACCTCCTTGTCGCGCATCAGGATCATTGCGGCTTCCTGCATCTGCATCGCCAGCATCGAGTTGTAGAGCGAGACGCTGATCTTCTGGCCTTCGCCGCTGCGCTCGCGCTGCAGCAGCGCGAGCAGGATGCCCTGCACCATGTGCATGCCGGCCGAGTAGTCGGCGAGCGCCGTCGCATAGGTTGCCATCGGATGCGACGGATCGGCCTTGCGCGCCATCACGCCGCTCATCGCCTGCGCCAGCACGTCCTGGCCACCCTTGTGAGCGTACGGACCGCTCTCGCCGAACCCTGTGCCGACGGCATAGACGATGCGCGGGTTGAGCGCGCGGCAAGCGTCGTAGCCGAGGCCCATGCGGTCCATCACGCCGGCGCGGAAGTTGGTGACGACGACGTCGGCGCCGGCGATGAGCGCCTTCACGGCCGCCATGCTCTCGGCGCTGCGCAGGTCGAGCGCGACGCTGCGCTTGTTGCGGTTCAGGCTGCAGAAGATCGGGTTGTCGACGCCCTGCTCGGGCGGGAAGGTCGAGCGGCTCAGGTCGCCGGCACCGGCGCGCTCGATCTTGATCACGTCGGCGCCGTAGTCGCCCAGCATCTGGGTGCAGACCGGGCCCATCATCACCTGCGTGAAGTCGATGACGCGGATGCCGGAGAGCGGCAATGCGCCATTCCGATCGGAAGTCTTCGCACTCATGCGGCCTCCCGGCGCTGGACTTGCCGTGCGATCGCTGGCACGTCGGCGTTCGGCCCGGACTGATCGCCCGGGTCGGCGCCCTGCGCGCGCAGCTTCGCCTGCAGCGCCCTGACGTCGACGTCGCGCACGCGCACGCCGGCATCGAGCGCCATCGCCGCAGCGAGCCCGGCGGCTTCGCCCATCGCCATGCAGGGCGGGATCTCGCGCGACATCTTCTGCGCCGTCGAGGTGGCCGAGTAGTGGCGTCCGGCGACCAGCAGGTTGTCGATCTGCTTCGGCAGCAGCGTGCGATAGGGCGTCGTGTAGTCGCGCCCGCGCGCCACCGCGTCGGCAAAGCGCGTGCGCTGCGCCAGGTCTTCCTTCGTCATCACGTATTCGCCTTCGAGGAGTCGGGTCTGGCGCACGCCGGTCTGCGGCGCGACGTCGATGACGACGGCGCGCTCGAAGCCGGGCAGTTTCGCGCGCGCGTAATCGACGGTGTCGTGGATGTGGCCCCGGCCGCGCACCTCGGCCTCGGTCAGGTCCTCGACCTTCAAGCCGTCGAGGCCGGTCATGTGCGGACAGTTGCACCAGACCACGCCGGGCAGCGGCGTCTTCAGCCACCAGTGGGCCCAGCTGCCGCCGATCAGCCGCCTGATTTCCTTGTCGACCTGGGCGAAGCGCGCCGGCTCCTCGCGCTCGAAGCGCTCGGCCGCATCGGTGTCGACGTTGCCGAGGCGGAACACGGTGGTCAGCATGTAGGCGCCGCCGATGTGCGGCGCGCCGGCCGAGGCGGCGACGTCGAGGTCGCCGGTCGCGTCGATGACGATCGCGCCGAGGATCGCCTGCCGGCCGCTCTTGCTGTCGCAGACCACGCCGGTAATGCGCCCGTCCTCGACCAGCGCACGCGAGAACCACGAGTGCAGGCGCAGCTCGATGCGGTGCTGCGCCACCATCTCGAGCGCGACCCGCTTCCAGCCGTCGGGATCGAAGGCGGCCGCGAAGACGATCGGATGCGGCTTGGTCTGGGTGTGGAAGTCGAACGCGCCCCAGCGCGTCCAGCGCTGCAGGGCCGCCGGCCGGCTGCCCCATTCGTCCTGGCGCGGAAACTCCGCGAGGCCGCGCGCAGCCAGGCGCTCGATCAGATCGAGGCAGACGCCGCGCACCGAGATCTCGTTCAGCCGCGAATCCCACATGTCGTCGAGCACCAGCACCATGCCACCGGACGCGAGGCCGCCGAGGTGGTTGTAGCGCTCGAGCAGCACGGTCGAGGCGCCGTTGCGCGCCGCGGCGATGGCCGCCGCCATGCCAGCCGGGCCGCCGCCGACGACGACCACGTCGGCGCGCGCGACCACCTCGACGTCGCGGGCCGGCTCGCGAACCGATGTCGTTGTCGCAGTCATGTGAAAAGCTCCTGGGGAAAGCAGAGACGACAAGGCGATCGCGATCAGACGTGATCGGGCTGCCATCGGATGACGACTCGCTCGAGCGCGACGATCGCGAGGAAGAACGAGCCCGACAGGCACGCGCTCATCGTGATCGCCGCATACAGCAGCGCCGAATCGAAGTTGTAGGTCGCCTGGATGATCATCGCGCCGATGCCCTGGGTCGCGCCGATCCATTCGCCGACGACGGCGCCGATCACCGACATCGAGGCGGCGATGCGCAGCGCCGAAAAGAGATAGGGCAGCGCGGCGTAGACACGCAGCTTGAAGAACACCTCGCGGCGGCTCGCCGACAGCACACGCATCAGCTCGAGCGCCTGCGGGTTGACCGCTTCGAGCCCGCGCACGCTGTTGACCAGGGTCGGGAAGAAGCAGACCAGCGCCGCGATCGCGATCTTCGGCGAGACGCCGTTGCCCATCAGCAGCACGAGGATCGGTGCCTTCGCGACGACCGGGATCGAGTTGAACATCACGACCACCGGAAAGAAGATCTCCTGCAGCCGGCGGTTGTGCACGAACACCGTGGCGACCGCGATCGCCGCGGCATTGCCGAGCAGGAAGCCGCAGAGCGCCTCGGTCGCCGTCGGCAGCAGGTTGCCGAGCAGCACTTCGCGCTTGGTCCACAGCGTCTGCGCGACCGCCCACGGCGACGGCGCGATGAACGGCTTGACGTCGAACGCGACGATCACCGCCCACCACAGCGCCACCAGGCCGACGATGCCGAGCGCGGGAAGCAGGCGGCGGCGCCGACGCTCGCGCGCTTGGGCAGCGCGCCAGTTGGCTTCTTCGGCGTCGGGATCCGGCACGTCGGCCGGCGCGGCCACAGTGGCCGCGGCCCAGGCAGCGTCGCTGGGCACGCCCATCAGCAGGTCACCAGCAGGCGGCGCAGCTCGGCGGCGAGCGCGACGAACGGCGCGGTCTCGCGCAGCGCCAGCGAGCGATCGTCCGGCAGGTCGACCGGCACGATCGCGCGCACGCGGCCGGGGTTGGCTGCCATCATCAGCACGCGCTGGCCGAGGTACGCCGCTTCGTGGATGCTGTGGGTGACGAACAGCACCGTCAGGCCGAGCTCGCGCCAGACGCGACGCAGCTCTTCGTTCAGGCGGTCGCGCGTGATCTCGTCGAGCGCGCCGAAGGGCTCGTCCATCAGCAGGATCTTCGGGTCGCTGGCCAGTGCGCGCGCAATCGCGACGCGCTGGCGCATGCCGCCTGAGAGCTCCTGCGGGTAGGCAGATTCGCTGCCCTTCAGGCCGACCAGCTCGAGCAGCTCGCGCGGCGTCGCCTTCGCCCGGCGCGCGCGGCTGACCGCCACCTGCAACGGCAGCTCGACGTTGGCCAGTGCGGTGCGCCATGGAAGCAGCGCCGGATCCTGGAACACGAAGCCGATGTCGCGACGCAGGCGCGCGGCCTCGGGCGCCGCGCCGAAGACGCGGATCTCGCCGCCGTCGGGCTGGATCAGGTCGGCGACGACGCGCAGGAAGGTCGACTTGCCGCAGCCCGACGGTCCGAGCAAGGTCAGGAACTCGCCCGCCGCGACGTCGAGACTCAGGCCTTGCAGCGCGGTGATCGCCCGCCGCGGCGTGTAGAAGCGCACCCGCAGGTCGCGGCAGCTCACCGCGAGGCCGGCGCCCGCTTCGGCCATCGCGACAGGCTGCGCCCGGGCCGGAAGGACCGCTGCCGCCGTCATCGACCAGGGCCTGGTAACGCCATGCGCAGCGTCACGCGAGCCTTCCCATCGCGTTGGCAGGCCTACGCCTTGAGGCGGGCGGCCTGGGTCGCCTTCAGGATGTCGAGGGTGATGACCTCATCGACCTTCGGCGTCTTCGCGGTGAACTGGCCGAGGTCGCTGTACATCGCGATCTGGTCCTGCCAGATCGCCGGATCCATCGTGCCCCAGCCGCCGGCGCGGGCGGCGTCGCCGAAGCTGTAGGCGAGCATCACGTCGGCGGCGACGCGCTCGTCGGCGCGATCTAGGTTCGGATACTCCTTGATCAGGATGTCGACGGCGGCGTCGCGGTTCTTGTCGGCCCATTGCCAGCCCTTCGCCGACGCACGCAGGAAGCCCGCGAGGACGTCGCCCTGGGTCTGCAGCGTCTTGGTCGTGGCGTAGTACGGCAGCGCGTAGAGCTTGACGCCGGTGTCCCACAGCGCCATGTCGACGCGTTCGGCGCCGAGCACCTTGAGCGCGGAGGTGTTGGTGAGCCAGCCGGTCACCGCATCGACCTGGCCGGTCATCAGCGGCGTCATGTCGGCACCGATCGGGATGATCGTGACCGCCTTCTCGTCGATCTTGTTCTTCGCCAGCAGCGCCTTCAGCAAGATGATGCCGGTCGACTGAATGCCGACCTTCTTGCCGACCATGTCCTGGGCGCTGCGGATCGGCTTCTTCTTCAGCGAGAAGAAGCAATACGGGTGCTTCTGCACGCCGACCGCGAAGCACTTGATCGGCAGGCCCTGCGACACCGCGAGCATCAGCGACGGGCTCGACGACACCTGGCCCACGTCGTGGCGGCCGGACGCGACAACGGCGACGCCGTCGATGCTGGGACCGCCCGGCTGGATCGAGAAGTCGATGTTCTCCTGCTCGAAGTAGCCCTGCTTCTTGGCCACGACCTCGCCGATCTGGTTGCCGCCAATCAGCCAGCCGAGCTGCATGTCGATCTTGGTCCGCCCGGCGGCATGCGCGCCGATGCTCAACAGGGCGCCGCTCCCGAGCAGACCGCCCGCCGCGGCCGACGCGGTCAGAAGCCGGCGACGATTTCGATCGAGGACAACCTTCATCACCTACTCCCTGCGCTGCGTGGATCGGACGATTCTGTGGAATCCGGAGCGATCTCGCAAGGACAGTTGTACGCAGTGCTTCGCCGCCCCTCGACGCGGCGCCGAGCCGGACCCAGCGTCAGATCAGGTCCTTGACGTCGAGGCCGAAGGCGAAACCGTTGCCTTCGTGCGCGAGGACGGCTTGCAGCTGCGCCCCGCGCCCGGTCGGCTGCACCTGGATCATGCCGAAGTTGAACTGATTCACGACATCGCGGAGCGTCGAGCGGATGCCGGGCGCGATGCTGAACGATTCGTCGATGAAGGTGCCGACCAGCGGCTGCGTGTCGTCGATCTGGCTGATTCCGGAAGCGGTCAGCGACACCGCGGTCGCCGGCGGCACGAGCGCCTTCAGGTCGAAGATGCAGCCGATGTCGATGTCGCCCGACAAGAAGATCAGCGCGCGTGGCGATGCGGCGTTGCGGTTCAGCCGGCGCGCCGCAAAGGCCCTCTTAACCAGGTCCTTCTGCTCGGCGCGCGCAAAGCGGTGCGACCACTGGTCGCGCATTCGTCGAGGTTGGAGATCTGGAACGCCCCGAAGTTGGGTTGAAAACCGGTGCGCGAGACGATCTTGGCGCTGATGATGGCCTTCACGAGTTCGACCTTCGAGTCGCTCGATTCCGGATGAAAGAGAGCCTCCTCGTCGCCCTTGCGAAACGCCTCGACGTCGTCGGTGCGCTGGCCCATCAGGCGCTGCGTCTGGCCGTCGGGGTCCTGCGAGGCGAGCGGCGTCGCCGTGACGACGGCCAGCGCATCGACGTCATCCGGCAGACGGCTGAAGACCTCGTCGACGAACTGCCACTGGCGCGCGCCGAGGGTCGGCTTGTCGGCGCGAAAGACGTCGCGATCGCCGCGGCTGTCGAGGACCATCACCAGCAGCCGTCCGCAGCGGAACACGAACGGCATGCCGACGCGCAACCCGCGCGGAATGGGCGCATCGACATAGTTCGGAAACGCCGGATCGATTCGGCTCGGCAGCGTCGGATCGCGGTGATCGCCGGGCAGCGGATTGCGGCAGCCCTGGGAATGCCAGTAGACGTCACCGTCTCGAGCGCACGGGTGCGCGTTGCAGCGGTCTGCGCCGAGAGCGTCTGGACGCCGCCGATGTCGAACAGGCCCTGATGCAGCGGCACGCGGAACAGAGGGCTCACCGACACATTGCTGCTTGTCACCGAGAGTCCCTCGCCGTCGCCGCTGAATGTGAAGCAGGTGTCGAGGAACCGGTTCTCGCCGAACAGCACGCAGCGCTCGAGCGGCGAGCGCGCCGACTCGCGCTCGTACTCGTCGCGCAGCGTGTCGAGCCAGACCTCGAGCATGTGCTTGTAGTTGACGTTGCCGCGTGCGGCGACGCCGGCCTGCGCACTCGGCGACATCACCGTGGCGACGAGCAGCCGCTCGCCGAGCCGCAAACCCCACAGCTCGACCACCGGGCGTTTGAAGGTGCCGCCGCTCAGCCCGGATGATGTCGATGTTGAGCTCTTCGAGCGGCGTGCCTGGCGGGAACGTGCGATTGAGGTAGTTGACCATGCGCGCGAACTGGATCAGCGTGCCGTTGAAGCGCTCTTCGAGGTTGAGCGGCCCCGGCGGACTGTCGAGCAGGCAGACGCGGCGCAGGCGCGCGCCGATGCAGAAGGCCGTGTTCTTCGGCACGATGACGACCGCGGTGAACTCCTGCGTGCTTTCGATGCCGCTCGAGCGCCGCGCCAGCAGTTGCTGGAACCAGAGGTACGGGTCGGACGGATCGATCGAGAGCTGCTGCTGCGGCTGCGGCGACAGCGAGAAGCTCAGGTACGGCGTGCCGATGTACTTGGCCGACAGCAGCGAGATGATGTTCTCGACCCGCGTCGTGTGGCTGAGCAGCTCGCGCCGCTCGTCCGACGCCTGACGCGTCGTCGTGTCGACGACCTGCGACACGGCACGCTGGCTCGCCACATCGGTGGTCGTGTTGCGCACCGAGCCGCCGAGCGAGACCGGGCCGAGGCTCAGGCCGGCCGATGCGCTCGCCGACAGCGTGTTCGAATGGCTGCGCAGCGACTCGGTCATCTGCGAGCCGCTCTTGCCGATCGCTACCGTGTCGGACTCGCCCTCGTACGCATCCGAGCCAATCACGCCGGTCTGGATCATGCGCCGCGCGAGAGGCGCTGCGGCGTGGAAGTACGGCCGGATCGTGCCGAGCTCGCCGTCGCCGTTGCGCACGTTCAAATCGAGCAGCAGATGCATGCAGGGGATGCCTTCGCCGAGAAAGCTCGCCGCGACCTTCGACAGCTCCTTCGGAAACGAGGCGGGCGAGACCGATGCCGTGACCTTGATGAAGACTACCTGCTCGTCCGGAAAGGCGCCAGTCAGCGTGGCTTCATCGGGCTGGAAGAAGAACAACGACAGCGCCGTCTGAGCCGGCTCGCCGGCCGCGAGCGGCTGCGTCGTCGCGGCGAGCTTCCACGGGATCTCGACCGGCGGCAGCGGTGCTTCTTCGTCAGCCATCGCGGCTCTCCTCAGGGACGCCGGCCCTCCGCGGCAACCACTGACGCGGGCGTCGGCTTGGTTGACAAGGTAGAACCCGAAGAGGCAAGTGAAGTCACAAGGTGTACGCACGTTTGACCGAGATTGAAGCGCAGGTCACAGACCCGAAATGCGATCGTGTCGCACAAGACGGCCCAGGTTCTCGAAGACATAGCTTTGATCGCGGACGCGAGCGAACTCTCACATGAACATCCGCCGGCACCGGGCGAGAAGATCAACCGACGCGCTGCCGCGCTCATGTCGAGTCTCACGATGATGGCCGCCACATACTGCCCTGCTCACTGATGCAGCGACTCTTCAACGAGTTCGTGACGCTGTTCGTCGTGCTCGATCCGTTCAGCATGCTGCCGGTCTTCCTCGCGCTGACCGGCGGTCTCGACGCGGCGCAGGCACGGCGCCTCGCTGTGCGCGCCGTGCTCATCGCCGGTGCAGTGCTGCTGTTCTTCGTCATCGCCGGACAAGCGCTGCTACTGAGATGGACCCGACGCCTCCCTTCGGGGAAGACACTGTCGGTCCATTCATTCAGATGGAGGCCAACATGCAGATCGACATTCTCGGGATCGACTTGGCCAAGCGGGTGTTCCAACTGCACGGCGCCATCCGTGGCGGCGCGGTCGTGCACCGCTCGAAGGTCAGCCGGCCGGGCCTCATGCAGGCGATCGTCCGCCTGCAACCACGACTCGTCGTCATGGAGGCTTGTGCCTCGGCGCATCATTGGGCGCGGCAGCTGGAGGCCAGCGGCATCAAGGTACAGCTCATCAGTCCGCAGTTCGTGACGCCGTTCGTCAAGACAAACAAGAACGACCGGAACGATGCCGAGGCGATCGTCGAGGCAGCCAGCCGTCCGACGATGAGGTTCGTTGCGGTGAAGAGCGTCGAGCAGCAGGACATCCAGGCCCTGCATCGAATGCGTCAGCTCCTCGTGCATCAGCGCACGGCGGTCATCAACCATCTGCGAGGCATCCTGGGCGAACGCGGTGTCGTAGTCGCCAAGTCTCCTGCGGCGTTCCACAGCGCCATGCCGGCGGTGCTCGCTGCCGAGAGCAACGAGCTCACGGCAACATGCCGGGGCCTGCTCGTCGAGTCGTTGCAACATCTCGACGTCATCGAGCGGCGTATCGAAGAAGCCGACGCTCGAGTAAGGCGGTCGATGTCCAGTTGCGAGCTGTGCCGCAAGATCGGCGCGATCGAAGGCATCGGCCCTTTGACCGCCACTGCTGTCGTGGCTGCGGTCGGTGACGCGAGCGCCTTCAAGAATGGCAGGCACCTGGCGGCTTGGCTGGGCCTCGTACCCAGACAGCACTCCTCAGGCGGCCGATCGCAGCTCCATGGGATCAGCAAACGTGGCGACACGTACCTGCGGACGCTGCTGATTCATGGCGCGCGGTCGGTGCTGCGGTGGCTCGGCGAGAAGCAGGACGCGCACAGCCGATGGCTCCGCGACCTTATCGAACGCCGCGGCTTCAACCGAGCGGCGGTCGCGTTAGCAAATAAGAACGCCAGGATCATCCAAGCCTTGCTCAGCAGCGAGCGTGCATACCGGCCTCGCTCCCTCGTCGCAGCACCAGCTTGAAATCTGGTCCCACATTGGCGATACCAGCCACAACGAGGAGAAAGTACAGAGCACCGCGCGGGTTTGCGATGCGCTATGAAGTGATGACGACCGGTCAGACCAGCGTCTGGAGATCCTGTATTACCTCTCGGCTGAGCGCTTGCTCGAGCCGAACTGCTGCTAAGGGCCGGATGCGCGAATCTCATCGAGGCTGCGGGCATGCAAAGCGCTGCCCAACAAGCAAGCCGTATACATGTACGCAGACAACTTCGCATCACCAAAAAGCGCTTGCAAAAGGCGTCGGGTCCATACATGGAGGCAATACATGCGCAGCATCTTCGCCACACCAATCGGCCGTCGCCCGACGCGTCCACTCGTCGGGTAGAGCGGCTCGATCACTCCGATCAGGCGCTTCCAGGGAACGATGCGTTCCATCTCGCCCAGGAACTTCTCGCGCCTGGTGCGCTTCTTCTTCAGGGCGTACTCGGCACTGGCAAAACTGCGTTGAGACATGCTCGCTCCGGCTGAACTTCGATGCACTCCCGTATGCATGCTTCGTGCCGAGTGCGGGCCAATAGATCAGCGTCTCCTTAGCGGCTGCCTTACTCTTTCTGAGCCTCGTCGTTGCCCCCGGCAGGAGCGTCACTGGCATCGTCAGTGCGCTGGATGCGCCCTGGGTTCTCGTGCGGTGTCACATTCGCCGTTCACTGAGTCGCAAGTGGGAAAAGTGGGAAATGCGCCGAGGGCGGGGGCGCAATGGAAAAGCAAGGTCCGTCCTTTCGGCAAACGGGCTTGATCCTGGTTTTATGAGCCCACCCCCTCAAGGAAAACCCACTTTTCCCACTTCGATTGGACTCATCGGTGGGGAAGGGGTAGTTAGAAAGAAATGGTTGGGACTAAGGTCAAAAGATTCCGCTCGGCCGGGCAAGTCTCGAAAGCCACACCTTTCGCGGCCTGACAGTTACATTGCGTCTGCGTGCATACGGTTCATCATCGCTTCCTCCCCTCTTAAATCAGGAACGATCGTGAAGGCAATCAACGTCAAGCGCCTGTGTGTCTTCGCCGCGCCGTTCCTGCTCGCTGCAAGCGCCCAGGCCGACGTGGTCACGGACTGGAACCAAAGAGCCAGCGAAATCACTGTGGCTCATCAAGCAGGGCCATGGGGTCAGGCGCCGATGGTGCTGATCCAAGCGGCGGTCTTCGAGTCCGTCAACGCGGTGACCCGACGCTACCCGCAGGCCGGATACCTGAAGCTGGACGCGCCTGCGGGCGCCTCGATTGACGCTGCCGTGGCCGCCGCCAATCGCGCCGTGCTGATCCGCATGGCCACAACGCAGGGCGCGGGGATCGAGGCGGCGTACCAGGCCGCGCTTGCCACAGTGCCCGAAGGCCCTGCGAAAGCCGACGGCATAGCGCTGGGCGAGAAGGCCGCCAGCGGCATCTTGGCGATGCGAAAGCCGACCGGGGCGCTTCCCGTCTTTTACCGGCCGATCACGGGTGCCGGGGTGTATGTGCCGACGGTCGTTCCGGCCAATGCCGATCTCCCGCCAGCAAGCTGCTGGGTGCTCGATCGTGTCGATCAGTTCCGCCCGGCCCCCCGCCGGAGCTGAAGAGCGCCGTCTGGAGCCGCGACTACAACGAGGTCAAGACGCTGGGTGCGCGCACAGGCAGTCAACGCACGGCCGAGCAGACCGAGATCGCCCGCTTCTGGTCGGCGACGACGCCGACGATCTACTACCCGATCGTGCGCTCGGTGCCCAGCCAGAGTGGGCGTGACGTGACGCAGAACGCGCGCTTGCTCGCCGTCAGTGGACAGGCGATGGTCGACGCCATCGACGCGGTCTTCGACGCCAAGTATCACTACCATTTCTGGCGCCCGTACACGGCGATCCGCAACGGCGACCAGGACGGTAACGACGCCACCGAACGCGACGCCGGCTGGCTGCCCTTCATTGACACGCCGATGCACCCGGAGTACCCCTGTGCCCATTGCACAATCGCCGGATCGCTGGGCGCCGTGCTGAAGGCCGACATCGGCAGTGGACCTACACCGCGCCTGTCGACCACCAGTCCGGCATTGCCCGGCGTCACCCGTTCATGGGCCAGCGTCGATGCTTTCACGCAAGAGGTCATCAACGCTCGCATCTACGACGGTGTGCACTATCGCAATTCCGGCGAGGTCGGCCATGCGCTAGGCACCAAGGTCGGCGAGGTGGCCGCGGCTAAGTTGCTGCGCTGAGCAACGCTCTTGTTGTGGGCACCCAGAATCGGTCACACCCATCGGCGGAAAAACCACGGCAGTCAACTCACCAGTCCCGCGGTGCAGCGCGGCGGAGTCGCTGGAGCGTCTTGCCGGCGTCGCGACCGCCATGATCGGTACGTGCGCCTGGTGGGGGCGGCTGCGATTCTGATCACTGTCGCAAATCAAAGGCGGTAAAGGCGGTGAAGGGGTGATCTAAAAAGGTTCCAAGGCGAGTATTGGTCCTGGCTGGGGAGACGCTCACGATCCCGAACGCCACGCGAATAAGCCCATTTCAGTACGGCCGATGCTGGGGCGAGGCAGGCGAATTTTCGGCGGCAAGGCTCCAGCAGTAGGCAATCAGGTCGTCGATTATCAGGTTGGCGTTCGAGAGCAAATGGTGAGTCATTTCTGTTAATGCGGGGTGCAACGAATGAGCCCCTGGCCATGAACGACCAGCACGGATGTGCAATGAGAAGCACGAAGCATTCTTCACGGCATGGTGGTAGCTCTCCACATTTCGTTGTCGGCCGTGACGCTTGCTGTCCTGGCACCGCGCCCAGCCTTCTTCCGGGACAGGGGGCAACAGCAGAATTTGTCAACGCGCTGAAATGCGACGTGCCTTTGGCCGGTACCCTTCAGCAAACATCGAAGCGACTATGCTGCAGGCGAGCTGTTAGCTGTGCAAGGCTTCAAGGCGATACCTTCTGCCAGCCCGGTCCGGGGTCGTACGTGGTCATCCCCGCGGCGTTCTTCGCGGTGTCTGGGCCCAGGTCACGTTCGTAGACCTGTCCGTTGTGATTCACGATGAAGGTCATCACCCCCGTGTCCCAGTAGCGCGCCGGCCACGCCACGACGGCGAATCCGCCCAGCAGCTTGCCGCGCACGACGTAGTCGAGTTGGCCGCCGGGAGCGTGAGTGCCCTGCTTGGTGAGCAACTTGTAGTGATAGCCGTGGTAACCGTCCGGTCGGGCATTCGGCGGCCCCGCGGCGGCGAGGGTCGGTCCGAGCAGGCTCGGCGCCTCACCGGCCTTGGTCGGCCAGTACAGGCCGTCGCGCTGGCCGGGCGTACTCGTGAGTCGTTTCGCGTACGTGAGCAGGCCGTCGCGGTCGCGGGGCTCACTGGCGTATTCGCGCTGCGCATCGAAGATCGCGAGCAGCGTCTGCTGCGCGGCGAGTTCGTTGCGTCCGATGCGGCGAACGCGCATCTCCTCGGCCCCGGCTGCGGTGTCGAACTGCCAGCCCGCGGACGCCTTCATGAGTGGAATCGGCAATGTCCAGCCGTCGCCGCCGGCGGCAATCCGAGCCATCTTGCCATCATCGCCCTGGATGACATGAGAACGGGCCCAGGCTTCGAGGAAGCGGTAGCGGTCCTCGGTGCCAACCGGGGGGATCAGGTCGCGGAAATTCGCGCCCAGCATCTCTTTCAGAGCATCCTCGTCGGCGGTCGCGACCGCCTCGCCGAAGGCTTCCATCGCAGCCTGGGCTGATTTGAACGCCTTGCCAGCGGAGGCGGCAGGCACCGCAGCCAGGCAAAACACGAGCGCAAGCGCCGACGCAATGCATCCGGGCATCCGCCCGCGCAGGGAATGGTGTGGTGATGTCATGTGCATGCCTTCCTCAGCGGCGCCCGCCGCCGCCACGACCTCCGCCCCCACCGCGACCTCCGCCGCCGCCAAAACCACCGCTCGGTCGATTGGCCGATGACCGCTGAGCGGTGGAATTTCCGCGGCTGAAATCGCGTTGCGTCGCGCTGCCGCCGCCGACGCCCTGG